>OLOR01000066.1_pt1 | contig 111535 bp, 90 predicted proteins | sample 1672521 | NCBI WGS metagenome assembly OLOR01 (sample SAMEA3136695, study PRJEB25190) | human gut metagenome | biome: human gut; feature: human-associated habitat; material: faeces | place: Austria | collected 2013
AGAAAAGTCTAAAACAAGGGGGGCGATGGGGGGGAGGAGAAGCGAGGAGTAATAAGGAGTAACAAGGAGTAACAAGGGGCAGGAAGGAGAATGGCACCGCTCCTCGGGCAAGCGAGGAGCGGTGCCCGCAAGGCAAGATAGGGTAGAAACAAGTGTTCGATTGGCTCGTGTAACTTTCGCAAACAAGCGTAAAATGCAACGAAAAGCGAATTGTGGGCAAAAAATGCTTGATTTGATTTTCCGTTCACAGGAAAATCACTATCGGTTACATTCAAAATTGGACAATTTAACGGTACTGACCATGCACGCAGGAGGGCAACTCCTAGATACTGGTACGGTACATGAAAATTGTTCTGAGCATGATGTTCTTAATGATGTTCTTAAGGATGTTTCATTTACCCCTCATAGGTATTGGCAATGAAAGGAGAATATCTGTATGACAACTACAGATAAGCTTCAAGGCTACGGACCACTTGCTGGCGTTAAGATCGTAGAGCTTTGCGAATGGGTAGCAGCACCTGCAGCTGTTCGTAATCTTTCTGAGATGGGCGCTACGGTTATCAAGACTGAGCCACTTCATGGTGATGCTCAGCGTACTCAAGGTCCTGGCTTTGGTTGTGAGAAAAATGAGTTTGAGGATCCTACGTTTGACCTCAACAACACCAACAAAGACCTTGTTTCTATCAATCTCAAGAACCCAGACGGCATGGCTTTCATGAAGAAGCTCTTGGCTGATGCTGACGTGTTTGTTGTTAACTTACGCGACAATGCTTTGAAAAAGCTTGGCCTTGACTGGGAGACTCTCCACGAAGAATTCCCAACCTTGATTTGGGCTCAGATGCGTGGTTATGGTGAGTTTGGTCCAGAGAAGAATTCTCCTGGTTATGACGCTGTTTGCTGGGCTGCTCGTGGTGGCGTTGCAAACGTTTTCCGTGAGGATGGCGAGTCTCCTGCAATCGCTCCTCAGGCATTTGGTGACAACAATGCTGCTTGCATGCTTGCTGGTGGTATTTGTGCGGCACTTTTCAATCGTACCCGCACTGGTGTTGGTGAGAAGGTTGTAACCAACCTCTATCATGCAGCAATCTTTGCTGGTGACATCGGAATTTGTGCTCAGCAGTTTGGTGCTGACTATCCTAAGTCTCGTAAGAATGTTCCTAACCCATTCAACAACACCTATCGTACTTCTGATGACAAGTGGATCTACATCTGCATGCCTCAGTATGACAAGTACTATGCAATGATGATGGGCTTGTTCGAGCGTGAAGATCAGATCGACAACCCTGATACTAAAGATCTTCCACATTTGAAGGCTTCTGGTAAAAACGTTGAAGTTATTCAATGGCTTGAAGAGGCATTTGCTAAGCATGATGTTGAGTACTGGTTAGATCTCTTCCGTGAGAACCAAGTTCCTTCTCAGAAGCTCTTCCGTTACACCGACATTATTAAAGACGAAGAGGCTTTCGTTAACGATGCTCTTCGCTATGTTGAGTACGATGAGTTTGGCAAGCATGCGCTTCCTATGACTCCTTTGCGTTTTGAATCTGCAGGTGATCCTCCGGTAATTCTCTCTAAGCCAATCGGCTATCATACTAAGGAGATCATGCAGCGCTATGGTTATAGCGACGCAGAGATTGCCCGCATTGAGGATGAGGGTGGCGTAGGTGTCTATCATGGTGATCCAATTCCAGACACCATCTTCAAGTCAGAGCGTCAGCTCCGTGGTGAGGCTCCTTGTCTTTGGGAGAAATAGTCTAAAAGACTAGTTCACACAGGTATGTATCAAGGGGAGGCGCAGGTTTTGTTTGCGTCTCCTCTTTTTTTATTAGAATCAGGCGATGGGGTATTTGATGCCATGGACTTTGGGCTCGATAAACAACAAGCAGAAATGATTGCAGCATTTAAAGCATTTGGCGAAGCTACTTTTACGCCTGAAAACGTAGCGCAATGGTGTCGCGATCAGGGCCTTCCTGATGAGGTCGTCAAGGAATTTGCTGAACTCTATTTTAGTTTTGATAACCTCTCTGATGAGCACAAGCTTCGTCATTCCATTATGACCCAAACGTTGATCTTGGAAGAACTCTCCCGTTGTGCTGGCGCAACGCTGCCTTTTCAAAATGAGCTTTTTAATATTCAAATCATGGGCGGTTTTGCTGATGAGGTGGTTTTTCACCGTGTTATCGAGGACTATCGTTCAACAGGGCGTCTCATGTTTTCTCTCGGTGTTTCTGAGCCCAATGCGGGATCAGACTCGATGTCGATGACTACCAATGTGCAAACTCGTGATGGCATTCTTTACCTCAATGGTCAAAAAACCTACGTTAATAACGGTGAATATGCACCCTCTATTCTTGTTGCGGCTATTGATCGTGATCAGCAAAAGCCCTCGAAATATCCGCCGCTTACGTTTTGGTTGATTCCTTCAAATTTGCCAGGGATTCGTGCTATCCCTATCGATAAAATGGGACAGTCTATGGTGCCATTTGCATCGCTTTCTTTTGACGATGTGCCGCTTAAGCCAGAATGGCGTTTGCGAGGTAACAATGGCGGTTTCAAACAACTTTTTCAACTTCTTGAATGTGGCCGTGTTTTTACGTGCGCTTCGTGTTTAGGTATGGCGCAGGCGGCTATGGAAGATGCGACGAGGTATGCAAAAAATCGTACGGCATTTGGTAGACCTATCGCCCAATTCCAACAAATTGAACAAATGCTGACTGACATGGAAATCAGTCTGACCACAATGCGCTCAATGCTCTATCAAGCTGCATGGGACATTAAGCATGATAGGCCAGAAAAGCGTTTGAGTGTTGCGCTTATGAAGCGCTATATTCCCAAAACCGCAACAGAAGTGGCGTCAAACGCGATGCAGATTTTAGGTGGGCAAGGTTATACCGAATCGGCTCGTGCAGCGCGCATTTGGGAAGATTGTCGCGGCAATCAAATTGCGGAAGGAACCGATCAAATCATGGTCTATATTGCCGCGCCGCTGATCATGGAAAAGTATTGTAAAAACTAAGAGATTGCGATGATCAGAGCGCGTGTCTGCTAGAGATTACGACGCAGCTGTGCTTCTTTTATTTCTGACTCCATTGATGAATGGATAATATTGGCAAACGGTCCTGCATTTGAGCGAACCTGATTGCTGTTGGGTTGGTCGTAGCGCCTAATAAAGTAATAAATAAAGGCACATGTGTAAAATTCCGCCAAAAAATTGATATTTTCTTCAGGCAAATAACGATTTGCGAGCACGAGATGGATGTCCTTTTTAAGTGCGGGAAGATAGAGATTGTAGAGATAGTCGCGCAAAGAATGTGGCCCGGTTTCCAAAAATGCTTGCGAATAAAACGCACGATGACGATGCAAAACTCGTGCATATGCATCAAAAAAAGCGGAATGATCTAAGCTTCGCACACCCGACTTTTGGGTGATGTAATACGGAAAATCCTTGTAGTCTTCATTATTTTTGTCGATGGAGTCTTCATAAATAAGAACATCAGCGGGGAAGAGGGCGAGTAGTTCCTGTCCTAAATCGTAGCGAAATTTCCAGATAATAAGGGACTCTTTGTCTTCGAAATGATAGTAAAACGTTTTTCTGTTTTTGCCTGTCATCTCAATAATATCGGAGACAGAAATCTTATTGAGCTTGTCAGTTTCGCAGAGCTCTACTAGGGCATCAGCAATAAGTAATTTAGTAGAAAGTGTTGCCATATTGATCACACCCCATCGCTCTGATTATTTGCTTATGACAATAAAATAACCTTTCGAGACTTCTCAAGCTTCCCTAGAAAAGGATAGGAGCACTCTTTCTGCGTAGAAAAAGTGCTTTCTTATAGAGTAGCGCAATCAAACAAAAATTACGCAAAAATTCGAAAGTGTCTAAAAAAATTAAAATCATATTGTTCTTCCTATCAAAGATCAACCAATTCACATGAAAAAACATTTCACAGACCCACAATGACGGGGGTATTTACCTATAGGTGGTCTACAATGGTTCAATGCACAGGAGTGGTCATCTTTGGCCATCACCGTTGAGGGGCATTCAAGATTTGTTCTTGGTAAAAGGTAAGGGACAAGGGTTATGCACGCGCCTTTTGCTATGCAAAATGTTCCATTTCGGTGATGTCTATAAGGTGAAGTTCCCTCCCAAAAAGTACGAGCACAAGTTCACACATGTTCTTAAAAGAAAGGGGCAAACGTGAAGTACGACGCTTTATTAAAGCCGGCTCAGATCGGCAACGTCGAACTGCCTAATAAAATGGTTATGTTGCCTATGACCATTGAGAAGGCAGACCACAATCACATTGGTGAGGATCTTCTTGATTTCTATGAGCAGCGCGCTAAGGGTGGCGCAGCACTCATTGAGATCGGTTCTGTCTATGTATGCGACATCTTCAACACCAAGCCTAAGTACCCAACTACAACGGGTGCTATTGGAGCATGGGATGACGAGTTCATTCCTGGTCTCAAGAAGTGTGCTGAGGTAGTTCACAAGCATGGTTCAAAGCTTGCAGCTCAGCTCCAGCTTTGCTATGAGTGGCGTGCAACCTCTGAAGATGAGCTTATGTCATATGCTCCTTCTAAAGAAGTTGTTTCTGGTCCTTTTGTCGGTATGCCAGAGCGCGAGTTCACTAAAGAAGAAATTGCTATTTTGGTTAAGCAATATGGTGAGGCTGCTCGTCGTTGCAAAGAAGCAGACATCGACATTATTGAGATCCATGCTGGCATCGGCTACATGATGATGCGCTTTATTTCTAAATATTCCAACCATCGTACTGATGAGTATGGTGGATCTACTGAGAACCGCTGCCGTTTGCTTTGTGAGGTCATTGATGAGATCCACAAGACCTGCGGTGATGATATGCCTATCATGATTCGCTACTCTGCTGATGACCTTATGCCAGGTGGTCAGCGCGTTGAGGATCTTGAGGAGGTCATGAAGATCGTTGAGGCTCACGGTATTGATTGCTGGTCAATCCAGGCTGGCTTCCATGAGGCTCCGGTTCCTGTTGCTAACCAGTTTGTTCCTGAGGGAGAATTCATCGGTCTTTCTAAGGCTGCTAAGGCTCTTACTACCCTCCCTTGCTTCCCTGGTACTCGTATTAACCACCTTGACGTATGCGAGAAGGTTATCAACGAGGGCTATGGTGATATGGTTGGTATGGCTCGTCACTGGATTGCTGAGCCAGAAATTGTATCCAAGATCCGTGAGGGTCATGCTGAGCAGGTTCGTCCTTGTATCGTATGCTCTCGCTGCTTAGACAACATTTTTGTTGGTAAGCCTTGCAAGTGCTCTGTTAACGCTAACGTATTCTTCAATGAGTACGGTTTGCCTCAGAACAAGCCAACTGATGATCCTGAGAAGAAGATTCTCATTGTTGGTGCTGGTGTGTCTGGTCTTGAGTGCGCTCGTACTTTAATTCAGCGTGGTTATAAACACGTTACCGTTGTTGATAAGAAATCTAAGCCATGCGGTTTGATCAACATGGCTCAGGTTTTGAACCCAGAACTCGAGTATTTGGTTGATTGGTATAACAACGAGATTGATCGTCTTGGCATTGATGTTCGTTGCAATATTGTTGCAACTCCTGAGTACATCCGTGACTTTGGCGCTGATGAAGTAATTCTTGCTGTTGGTCCTGAGACCGTTGAGCCAGATGTTCCTGGAATCAACGGTAAGAACGTTGTTTCTTCTACTGCTTTGAAGGAGCTCGTTGAGGGTCATGGTACTCCCGGTAAGGGCTTTATGTGGAGCCTCTCTGCATTCGGCATGAGTGTACTTGGCGCTCCTGTTGGACTTATGCGTTGGGGCCTTGGTCTTCATCTCTTGGTTAAGAAGCGTGTTGCTATCATTGGTGGCGGATTTGCTGGTCTTGAGTGCGCCCATGCAATGATGGAAGGTCGCGATATTACCGTTATTGAAGAGGCTAAGTCTGCTGGTTCTGAGATTGGTATTATTGATAAGAAGGTTGAGATTCGCGTCATCAAAGAAGGCGGCGTAAAGATTTTGACTTCAACCAAGCTCAAGGCTGTTTCTAAAGATGGCATTATGGTTGAGAACCTTGAGACCGGTGAGAAGACCAACATTCCTGTTGACACCGTTATCTTGTCCTTGCCTGTAACTGACAACACCAAGCTCTGGGAAGAGATGAAGGGCGTTATGGACAATGATCATCTCCACATTATCGGTAATGCTTTAAACAAGAAGCCAGACGACAAGTATGAGTACAAGCGCTGCTTAGAGGCTGTTCGCGACGGTTGGCTGTTAGGCATGACGCTCTAAGTTCAGCTTGGCAAAAAAGGAAATGCGCAAAGGCGTTTAACCTAATCAGCAAAATTGCTAAACAAAAAAGAGGCTTCTTCTTACGGATGGTAAGAAGAAGCCTCTTCGTCTTTTCGATTTTTTCTAAAGGTCTAGATCAAATTTTCCTCTTAACAGCTTGATTATTTCCTAAAGCTAACTCTCCAGCCTCCCAAAGCGGCATATCGAACCATTTTTTCAAAAATAATCGAAATTCCATTACAAAGGCCATGAGAGGGTTACTTTTAGTAAGGAATAAGGATTTCAAGAATCAAGAATATGACAAGCCTGCACAGTTCAGACGGAGTATGCTAGCGTATACCATGGATGAGTTTAACAAGCATAATACATAACAAGCAAATTAATAAACAAAAAAGGGGGCTGATATGAGGAGTAGTTTTGGCGAGGGATGGCTTGAGGTGCGCCCGGTGACAGATCGCGACCGCGAGGTTGTGTATGTGGATTGGAATGTGCCGATGCCGCAAGATCCAGTTGTGCCTAAGTTGGCGTCGACTGTGATGCTAGTGCGTGATTCGGTGCCAGGGGATACGAAGTATCGTATTGATGATGGGGTTTTCCCACCTGACTTTCCTGATCAACAAAACATCGAGGTGTTTATGTTGCGACGCGCCAAATCTATGGACTTTGTACCTGATGCGGTAGTATTTCCGGGCGGTCGCGTGGATCCGCGTGATGACAATCCGGGTCTTCCGTGGGCAGGTCCTACTCCTGCTGAGTGGGCAGAAAAAATGGGGTGCACTGAGCAAGAGGCGCGCCAAATTGTGGTTGCTGCTGTACGTGAAGTGTTTGAAGAGTGCGGCGTGCTTTTAGCTGGCCCCAATGAAACAACCACAACCAATGATCTCAGTGGACAAGAATGGAGCGATGCGCGCGAGGCGCTCGTGCGCCATGAATTATCTTTTGCAGAGTTTTTAATTGAGATGGAGCTAGTGATTCGTACTGATCTTATTGGTCTTGTGTCAAATATCTGTACGCCTCCGCACGTTTCAAAGCGTTTTGACACCTTCTTTTTTGCTGCGCTTTTGCCGGAAGGTCAAACACCCGATGACAGGACAACGGAAGCGACGGTGGCGGATTGGGTAACGCCTGCTTATGCTATGCGTGAGGCGGATGCAGATAGATGGAAGATTGTGCCTCCAACTGTGTATAACTTAACGCGTTTGGCAGCGGCAAAATCGGCTGCATCATTTGTTGAAAATCCTGGTCCCTTTCCGGGTAAGATGATGTTTTTCCGTCAAACCGTGGGCGATGAGAGCTTTTTGGCTTGGTACAAAAATGGGAAATCGCGCGTTGATTAAGTAAACCACGAAAAAGCGGTGCGGACGACGAGCAAAAACACGGCGAGTAAAGTGGGTGATTTCCATGCAAGAAAATCCCTATCAGTTTATAGAAGATGCTCTGATATATGAAGGTGGGAGGGTGAGCGATCATCTAATATGTGTGCGCGCAAATAATCCTTCGCCTATGACCTACACAGGGACAAATACGTATGTGATTGCCGCGAAGTTGCCTGCGCAGCGTGATGGATCACCATCGAAGGCTCCAGCATCAGTTATGTCGGCGATGGGGCAAACTCATAGTGTGCCGCTCCGGGCTGGCGCGCGCCAACAAGATGCCGTGCCACCTGCGCTTTGTTATATTGTTGATCCCGGTCCTGCTGGACAGCATATTTACGATGTGCTAGCGGCACTCGCGCAATACAATCTGGCACCGTCAGCTATTATTGAGACCCACGACCACTTTGATCATACTGAAGGCACTGCAGAGATAAAGGAGGCATGTGAGCGTCTCCGTCAAGCGCCAGTGCCTGTATTGTCGCGACGTACTCAAACACTGTCTGATGGCCTACTGCGTGTTGAGTCAGGAGCGCCGGTGGTTGAGATTGTTTCGCTTCCTGGACATTCGCGCGACTCAATTGGGATTATGCTTTCTGAAGACAAAGTTGTGCTTACGGGAGATGTGGTTTTCAAACAAGGCCCTACCGTTGTCTACTACCCCGATGGTGTGCTTGCAGATTATTTGGCAACACTTGATGTGCTTGATGAGTTGGTGGCAAGTGGGCGTGCAACAATGTTCGCGCCGGCACACGGCTGGCCTTATGATGAGCCTCATCGCTTTATTGAAGCTACGCGCGCGCATCGTCTAGAGCGGCTTGAGCAGATTGATAAAGCGCTTGCCGATGGGGTTGCGCCAGATGCAGCAGCATTGGTGAATGCGGTATATACCGACATTGACGCACGCTTGCGTCCGTATGCAAAAAAGAGCGTGCAAGCACAACTGGTATATCGCGGTTATGAGGTTACAGAGTAACGACGGAGGTTGCAGAGTAGCAATGAGGGACAATGTTTGGCATGGTAAAACAATGGGGGACAATGTTTTGGTGTGGCAAATTAGCTGATTGGGCGCGGTAGTCTTTTATGCGTATAAAGACAGAATGATTTCGATAAGCAAAACCCTCTTCTCGTTTGAACGAGAAGAGGGTTTTGAGCATGATGCAAGAAGCAATCAAAGCGTGCAATTAAAATATGTGAACTATGCTTGCGCTGGTTTCTTTTCCTTGTTTGCGTTAATAAGCGTTTTGGTTCCCTTGATGGTAAGGATAACCGCCAAAACAAGTAAGAAAAGCGCAATGACGAGCTGAATGGCGGCAGCAAAGATATCGCCACCAGCAGAAACCGCAACAAACTTTTGCTGGATGGTCATGCAGAGTGAGGTCAAAGTGACGGCAAGCATAAATACCATAGGAATATAGAACATTTTGTTGTTCTTGCCAGCATTGCCGAGCCAGGCAGCAACTGCAAGGAGTGCAAGTACTGCCAAAAGTTGGTTAGCTGCACCAAAGAGTGGCCAAATGATGGTGTAGCCGGTCATACCTAAACCAACACCAATAACGACGGTGATAATAGTGGCGACGTAAGCGTTACCAAGCACCGCGCGCCAACCAGTAAGGTTGTGCTGGTTTTGGCCAGTAGGAATCCAAAGTTCTTGGAACATATAGCGAGCAAGACGCGTTGCGGTGTCGAGTGAAGTTAAACAGAACGCTGATACTGCCAAAATGAGCAAGGTATAAGCAATGCCTTGAACACCCGACAAACCAGGGATGCAGGCAAGCATCTGAGAAAGACCGCCGGCAAAAACTGCCGTAGGAGATGCATAGCCGCCAGCTTGGTAGGTAGTCCAAACAAAGGCAACCGCGCATAATGAAATTACAGCAAGCAAGCATTCGATCAACATACCGCCATACGCAATGGGTTGAGCATTCTTTTCGCTGTCAAGCTGTTTAGAGGTGGTGCCAGAAGCAACCAAAGAGTGGAAGCCAGAGATTGCACCACAGGCGATGGTAATGAAAAGGGCAGGGAATAAGAAGCCTGATGCGGCTGACTTGTTGACTACTGCAGCTCCCGTGTCAGGATTAATGATGGGATTACCTGATGGATCAACAGCAATGTTGGTGACCGTAAAATCAGTGAAAGCGGGCATAGCTAAATTAGCAGCGTCTCCCGTAAGGGAAGCGCCAATAATGCCAATGATAGCAAGCGCAATCATGCCGTAGAGCAGATAAGAGCTCAAATAGTCGCGTGGTTGGAGCAGAATCCAAACAGGGGCAACAGAAGCAACGAGGATATAGATACCTAATAAAATCATCCAGGTAGTGTAATCCAAAGAAATCAAGGGGAAATTGTAGCCAATAGCAACCAAGGCAACAATAATCACGATTGCACTAATGACGTTAGCGGCAAGGGGGATTTCACGGCCGCGCGTTACAAAGCCATAAATGATTGCGACCAAGATGAAGAGCATTGAGATCATAGCGGTGCGCTGATTTGCTAAGTTTGATTCAGGGGTCGCATTGGCAAGCCCTGTTGCAAAGGTGTTTGCAACGATGGAAGCAAATGCAGCGACAACTAATACCAAGGTGAGGTAAGCAAAGACGCAGAAGAGCTTTTTGGCGGTGTCATCAATGTTTTCTGCAATAACGCGTGCGATTGTTTCTCCTTTATGACGAAGAGAAGCAAACAGAGCGCCAAAGTCGTGTACAGCACCAAAGAAGATGCCGCCGATTAGAACCCAGAGTAAAACAGGAACCCATCCAAATACGGCAGCCTGAATAGGGCCGTTAATGGGGCCTGCTCCAGCAATGGAGGAGAAGTGATGGCCAAGCAAAACATACGGCTTTGCAGGAACGTAGTCCACGCCATCATGCATCTCATTTGCAGGGGTTGGTCTGCTTGGGTCGATACCCCATTGTTTTGCTAGCCAGCCACCGTAGAAGATGTAGCCGCAGGCTAGCACAACAATAGCGATCAGCAGGATAACCATTGCGTTCATACATAATCCTTTCTGTTATCGTTGTTGTGTACGGCAAGGTTGCTGGCGAGCGTCTTTTTGAGAGCTTTGCCAGCAGTATTACAAACAACTTGACTGCCTGCAGGAGCAGAGAGATCAACCAATGCAATTCGCAGATCAGTCCAGCCGTGAATACCTAAAAGGTAATTTTTGCGAAAGCGTGTTTTAGCTAGTGCGCGTTTAACCTCATCGTTCGCAAAATCAGTAATGATAATAAGCGTCAAAGACGATGACATGTGATCTTTTTTGGGAACAACCCGTTTTATTCCGTGCTGGGTGATCCAAGCGATGTCTGACTCGAAATCAGAGCAGGAATAGGAAGGAGACGTTTTGATAAAAAGATAATCATGAGTGTCAACTGCCCAAAGCTGCGCACGTTTTACAAGGACATATTGCGCAGCATGATTGTGGTATTCACCGTAAGCGTCAAAGGTACGTTTTTCGTATTCCCAAGGAGTCCAGAAATCATAAAAGCTCTGGTAAGCGTGAATAACGCGGGATAAAAATAATTCACGACCATCGGCGCCGTATGGTGTCGGATCCTGATGGTCGTGAAGGGTGGTTTCTATGTAATCTGAATGGTCAGAATCCATGAGTTAGTTATTTGCACGCTCCTGTAAGCGACGATTAAGCTCGTCAGCTAGCTGATGACGCTTAACTTTACCTGATTCAGTCATAGGAATTTCATCAATAAATTCAATGTGCTCAGGACGCAAGCGCTTTGCAACACCAATAGAGTCAAGGTAGTCGGCGATGGAGTCAAGGGTAGGTTCTTCAGCCCCATCAATTACGATAAAGGTGCAGATGCGCTCGCCTAAGCGGTCATCAGGAAGACCAATGGTGGCATGGGCGCCAATACCAGGGCAGCCGGTTAGATTATTGTCAACCTCATTAGCGGAGATGTTGATGCCGCCGCGGATAAGGATTTCCTTCTTACGGCCGTTGATCTTAACGCGACCAGTCTCGTCTTGAATGCAGAGGTCTCCTGAGAAGAACCAACCGTCATCACTGAGTTCTTTTGCAGTAGCTTCAGGGTTTTTGTAGTAACCGCTAAACATGTGAGGGCCGCGAGAGATTTCTTCTCCCTGTACGCCATGAGGAACTTCATTGCCATGTTCATCAACAACTTTGACTTCAATGCCCTCAAAGGCAACACCCGACCAATCACCATTCCATTCAAGACAATATTGAGGAGGAACTGCTAGATGCGGGCAGCTTTCAGTAGAGCCGTAGCATTCACAAAGAAGCAAACCATGAGAGGCAGCACGTTGAATCATGGAACCAGGAACGGGAGCGCCACCGCAAATATAGAGCTTGAGCGTATCAAAGGTGCGACCAGTTTCTTCTGAACAGTTGAGAAGGTCAAAAATGAAGGGAGTGGCACCCATTGACCAAGTAACACCTTCTTTATTCATGATGTCGATTGCTTCAGCTGGATTAAACTCATGCTGCAAAACAACGCGTCCACCCAAAAGAAGGGGAGAGATCAGGCCGTGGTTAAATCCAGTAGCATGGTTTAAAGGAGCAGGCATAAACATGACGTCATCTTGGGTGAGACCAAGACCTTTGGTGAAGGTGGTCTCAGAGAAACGAATAGCGTTATGGGAGAGCAATACTGCCTTAGGACGACCCGTTGTTCCTGAGGTAGAGAGAATCAAAACAACATCATCAGATTTGGAGCCAGCCTCGCCAGTATAAGGCTCGTAGTTTTCATAGATTTGTTCGAGCGTAATGCAATTTTGCGCAGGTTTCATCTTGTCATGAACACAGATGTTGTCTGCAATAAGCGTTGGCACATCGCCCACAATAGCAAGCGCTTGCTCTTCAAAATTGGTCTTGTGATGGAACGTTGAGGTTAAGAAAGCCTTACTCTCAACAAGATTCATAGCGTATACCAAGTCTTCTGCATTAAACGTGACTGGTAGCGGATGAATAACAGCGCCAACTTTTAAGCAGGCAACGTAGAGGATGGCAAACTCAGACCAGGGTGCCATCTGAATTGAAACGACATCTCCATTTTGCACACCATGATCACGAAGCCATGAAGCTAAGCGAGCAGCTTTGTCGTCAATTTCTCCATAGGTTAGACGTACGCCAAGATCGTCCGCAACGTACTCGCGGTCAGCAAATGCAGCGGCTTGCTTAGACCAGACATCATTGAGTGTCTCGTCGGTCCAATAACCCTTTTCATAATAGAGCTTCTTATTTTCCGGGTTGACTTTAAGGTCAGTAATCATGAGCCCCTCTTCTCACGGTGAGTATATATTCAGGCGATGTGGTTTTTTAGCAAAATGTGACCACATCGCGTGAAATCGCTAGGCAAAAGTTTACCCTTGCTTTGAAACCGATACAATATAAATTCAGTACAACAAAGCGGAATTAAATAGGTATTTAGTGAGTATTTAGTAGATATTCGATAGGTATTTCTTGCTACGAAAGGTTTCTATGAGCCTCAAACGATGTGCCGCTCAAGTAGCGAGCGGACTTGCAACCCAAGCACTACGCCATCTTGCACATAGACCGGCAGCCAATATGCCCGGTAAAATTGCTCTCAAAATTGATCCAACCATTATTGCCGAGGAGCGCTATAAACTTACGCAAGGATCACTGGTAGTTGTGGGAACTAATGGGAAAACTACCATTACTAATATGATTGCGGATGCACTTGAAGCTCAAGGTTTACGTATTGCGTGCAACCGGACGGGCGCTAATCTCTCGTATGGCGTTGCGAGTACTCTGCTTCAAACAAAAGAACCCGTTGACTGGGGTGTGTTTGAGTCTGATGAGTTATGGCTTGCGCGCACGCTACCGCAACTTCAGGCTACGTATGTGCTGCTGCTTAATTTATTTCGTGATCAGCTTGACCGCTATGGCGAGATCGATCGTATCCAAGATGCAATTGTCCAAGCGCTTGCAGAAAGTCCCAACACGACGCTTATTTATAATGCTGATGATCCCTTGTGTGCTACTATAGCGGCGCGTGTAGACAATCCTAAAATCACCTTTGGCATTGCAGAAGATATGCACCTAGCACAAAATCAAGTATCGGACACGCAGATGTGTCATTTTTGTTCGGGTATGTTTGAGTATGACTACCGTCAGTATGGCCAGTTGGGTGCTTATAAGTGTCTGAACTGTGGTTTTGAACGACCGGTTCTTGATTATTGGGCACACAATGTTGTGCTGGGTAACCCCTTGTCCTTTGAGTTATCGCATGCTGGTGCAGCAGGTATGGTTACTTGTGCGCTTAAAGCCCCACAAGCAGGGCCGTATATGGTGTATAACGTGATGGCTGCCTATATTGCTTCTCATCTTGTGGGTGTGGATGATGTAACTTTCCAAAAAGCGATTGATTGTTTTGATCCTCAAAACGGACGTTTGCAGGCGCTGACTATTGAAGGTAGGCCGCTTCTTTTAAACTTGGCCAAAAATCCCACTGGGTTTAATCAGAACTTGAAGATCATCACGCAAACTCCAGGCAAGAAGGCGGTTGCTTTCTTTATTAACGACAACGAGGCAGATGGCCACGATATTTCCTGGATTTGGGATTGTGATTTTGAGGAACTTACCCAGGAAAATGATGTCGTTGTCTATGCAGGTGGCATTCGTAAAAACGATTTGCAGGTACGTCTCAAATATGCTGGCATTGACGCTAAACTCATCAATTCGGTCGATGAGATGGTTGATGAAGCACTCACGATGCCTGCAGAGTGGCACATGTTTGCTATTGCTAATTACACCTCACTGTCAGCGGTTCGCCAAGCGTTAATGGCACGCGCTGATAAAGCTCCTGTCGCAACACCAACCAGTGGCACCTATGAACCTGCCTCATCGGTCCGTGCAGAGGCGGTTCATGCAAATATGATGGAAGCGGCAGATGAGGGAGATGTGCCTACTGCATTAGATGTACCTGCCGCATTAGATGTGCCTGTTGCATTAGGTGAAACGGCTGCTACGCGTGTTGTGGATGCGGATCATCCTATCAGAGTGGTACATCTTTACCCAGATCTTCTTAATCTCTATGGTGATGGTGGCAACATTACCGTTTTAACCTGTCGCATGCAATGGCGCGGAATTCCGGTGGAAATTGAGCGCATACAGTATGGGGATGCGGTTGATCTTACCCAGGCCGATATTGTCATGATGGGAGGAGGGCCTGACCGCGAGCAAAAGCTTGCCACTGAGTGCTTGATGCAGATTAAGTCTGAACTGGCCGCCTATGTTGACAAAGGTGGCGCACTTTTGGCTATTTGTGGCGGCTACCAGATCTCGGGTGATACGTGGCTTATGGGAGCCGAAACAGTTGAGGGTCTCGATCTTATCAACGTTACAACTAAGCGTGCGGGCACTGGATTTGATCGCCTCATCGACAATATTGCTCTCAAATCTCTGCTTGCTACCCATCCTGTCGTAGGGTATGAAAATCACGCGGGGCGCACGTATTTAGCTGAAAATGAGCAGCCTTTTGGTGTTGTAGTTTCAAAAACGGGTCACGGTAATAATGATGATTCGCATGCCGATGGGATTATTCATAATCATATGATTGGCACCTATTTGCATGGGCCACTCTTAGGCAAGAATCCTGAGATTGCCGACCAACTCATTGTGTGGGCGCTTCAACAGCGTGGTTATGAGGTTGAACAGCTGCCGGCGCTTGATGATACGGTTGAGTTGGCGGCAAATGCATATATGGCAGACCGCTTGAGTGCAAGCTAGCAGACATGAAAACCCAATCGTCAAATCTGCTGTCTGTACCTTACTAAAACATGAAAAAGTCAAGGATTTTTTAACCATATAACTATTTACGTTTGCGTAACAGGTTGATATCAGAGAAGATAGAGTGCATGGTTACGAGAAATAACAAGTCATCGCGCCAGTCTAATAGCTCAGTGCATGCGGATCGGTCAGCTAAACGTGCTACGACTCGGTCTCATAAACATGCTTCCAAAGAGGAAGCTGCAAAAGTACGCAAGTCACGAAGAGCTGCCGCGCGTAAAAATGCAGGTGCTCAGTCATTTGACCGCTCTGCTTACGGAACACCAAGTTCAACACCCAAACATGGGAGTCATTCGCGCGTAGAGCATGAATCCGCTAACCGCGTTGTCTCTCCATCAGGATATCGGGGATCAGCGCACGGATATCAAACTAACGGTACCCATATGAACGGCTCCATGAGCAGTTCTGAACAGTATTCTCGTAATAACAATACCAAAGATTATGTGGCACGCGCTAAGGCGCAAAAGAAAAAATCTAAGCGTAAAAAGATTGCGCTTGTTTCTATCATTATTGTTGCCGTGCTTGCTTTGGGCGGTGTTGGTGCGGCATGGGCATACATCATGCAACTCGAATCCAATATGCAACGCGGTGTGGATGAAGATTTGCTCAACTCTCTTACCGTTACGGACTCGCCTTCGGATCCATTCTACATGCTTTTGATTGGGGTGGATAAATCACAAGATCGTGAGGCAACAGACGAGTACGGTGGATCATATCGTACAGATTCAATGATTTTGACTCGGGTGGATCCTAAAGCAAAAACGGTGACAATGGTCTCTATTCCGCGTGATACCAAGGTCACCATTCCTGGTCATGGTACGCAAAAAATTAACGCAGCTTATGCGTTTGGTGGACCGTCAGGTGCCATTGAAGCGGTGTCTGATCTTGCTGGTGTAGATATCAATCACTATGCCGAGATTGACTTTGACGGATTTAAAGCCATTGTTGACTCGCTTGGTGGTGTTGATGTGGACGTCGCTATGGAGATTAATGACTCAATGGCCGGCGGTCATGTTGATCAGGGCCCTCAAACGTTAAACGGCGAGCAAGCACTCATTCTTTGTCGTTCGCGTCATGCGTATGACGCTATTGGCGATGGGGATGCTATGCGTGCAGCCAACCAACGCATGGTACTTTCTGCCATCATGAACAAAGTGGTTTCCTCTGATGTGGGTACTATGACCAACATGATTGGCACGCTTTCTAACTATGTAACTACCGACTTTAGTGTCGCTTCCATTATTGGTCTCGCTCAAAACATGATGGGTATTAATGTTGCTGAAGATGTCTACACGGCAGCATGTCCCACTACTTCAAGTTATGAGAATGATATTTGGTGGGAGATTCTAGATGAAGCTGATTGGCGCGCTATGATGAAGCGTGTTGATCAGGGATTGCCACCAACGGAAGAATCTATGGTTGACCCGGCCTCCGGTGTTGTGACCGCAAGTGCGGGAGACGGTGGCAAAACAGGTCTTACAAGTGGTGGCAGTTCGGCGGATACCTCACTTCAGGGTATAAAGATTGCCGTCAAGAATGGATCAGGTATTAACGGATGTGCTTCTTCTGCAGCATCAAAGCTGACTCCTTTGGGGGCTGTGGTGGAAACCGGCAATGCGGATGATTTCAAATACAAAGAAACCCTTGTTATCTACAATAATCCTTCTGACCAAGCTAAAGCACAAGCGATTGCAGATGCGCTCGGCGTAGGTTCCACTAAGAAAAACAACGGAGTGTATTCCTTCGCGGGAGATTATCTGGTAGTTGTGGGAGCTGACTGGAAGTAAAAAGCGATTAAAGCGTAACACTCAAATACTAAGATAGCTGATAATGAAATATCAGCTATCCGTAAAATTCCACTCTGTAAAGTTCTACTTGCCCTACTTATGGTAGGGCTCGCCTTTTGATATCTTGCAAGCGCGATAAAGTTGCTCCAACAACACCACGCGTGCGAGATTATGGGGTAAAGTGATTTTGCCAAAGCTGATGGAGACATCTGCATAAGCACTTACTTGCGCATCAACCCCATCGCTTCCTCCAATGATAAATCGGATATGCGAGATACCTGAAAGAGTGTCAGCATCAAGCATGTCGGCTAGATCGGTGCTTGAGACTTGCTTGCCCACGCGATCAAGGAGAATAGTTTTAGTATGCGCGGGAGTCTCGCCAAGCTTTTGCAAGAGTAGCGCGCTCTCTTCAGCTTTATTGGAGTCAGGAAGCTCAATGATGGTGGTGGGAGCGTAGGCGCTAAGGCGCTTGAGATACTCGTTGCAAGCATCCTTCCAGAACTTCTCTTTCAACTTTCCAACGGCATATACGGTAATTTTGAGCATGAGGAGAAACTCCTTTAGGATTGTGGGCAGGTATTAATTCCAAAAGGTGAGATAATCCTATACTATGCACAAGCTGATCGACAAATTTTTTACGGCGGTTTTGACGCATCGCAAAACGGTGCTTGTGATAACTGCGCTCTTATTGGTGGCGAGTGCTCTCTGCATTCCGTTTGTTAAGATCAACTATCAATTCTCAGATTATTTGCCCTCTGATTCGCCCTCTACGGTGGCACTTCATATCATGAATGACGCCTTTGATGGGGAGAGCGTGCCCAATGCGCGCATGATGGTAGAAGGAATCGATGAGGTAAAAGCCGCTGAACTTGCGGATACGTTTGAAACATTGTCGGGCGTTACGAGTTTGATTTGGCTCGGGACAGTCGTTGATACTTCGGTTCCGCTTGCGGTCTACGATGACTCGCTGCTTGAAGCATATAAAGTAGGAGATTCGTACCTCTATCAACTTGGCCTTGATACCGCGGTTGGCGGTGCAACGATTGATGAGTTGCGCGCGATTGCCTACGAAAGGGGGGCTACTAATGTAGCGTTTTCGGGCGAGGCCGTTAATACGGCTATGGCGCAAGGGTCATCTGATGTTGAAATTCAGCTTATTATGATCATGGCGATTATTGTCATCATTGGACTGCTGCTTCTTACCTCGACCGCATGGTTTGAGCCCGTGCTCTTTATCAGCGTCATTGGTATTTCCATTATCTTTAACTTAGGTACTAACATCATTTTTGGTGAGATTTCTTTCATCACTCAGATGTGTGCTGCTATTTTACAGCTAGCCGTTTCCATGGACTACGGCATCGTGATGTTGCATACGTATAGGTCTTTTATTGCAGCAGGATTCACTCCGTTTGAGTCTGCGCGTAAAGCAATGTTTAAGGCAAGTGCGGTTATTGCTTCTTCTGCGGCAACTACCTTTTTTGGATTTTTGTCCCTGTGCGTCATGGCGTTTCTTATTGGTATGGACATGGGGCTTGTACTTGCTAAAGGTATTGTCTTTAGCTTCTTGTCGGTCCTCATCATTTTGCCGGTGCTTATTCTGTCGTGTCAAAAAGTATTGGACAAGACAACCCATCGCTATCTGCTTCCTTCGTTCAAAGGGTTTGCACGTGTATGCATGCGGCTTACCGTTCCCTTTACGCTTATCATTTGCCTGATTGTGATTCCGGCATTTTTGGCACAACAACGTCCTAATTATGTCTATGGTGCAAGTGGCTTTGTTGAGCCGGGGACCGAGCTTTATGACAATACACAGCAGGTTGATAATAAGTTTGGTGCCAAAGAGCAGTGGGCTCTTCTTGTTCCCACCGGAGATGTGGGACGTGAAAAAGCTCTGATCTCTGAACTTGAAAAGCTGCCTTATGTGAATTCCATCACGTCCTATGTCTCAACAGTTTCTGAGCGCATTCCGCTTGCGTTTGTGCCGCAAGAAGCCCAGGATCAGTTTGTGTCTAATGGCTGGTCGCGTATCATTGTGGCGACGAGCCTTGAAGGAGAAAGCGATGAGTCGTTTGGGCTCGTGCAGCAGATTAGGGATGTTGGCAATAGCTTTTATCCAGATCAGGCGTATCTTGTGGGATCAGCGGTGACGTCCTACGACATGTCGCAGATTGTTACGAGTGACTCGATGCGCATTTTGTTGGCAAGTGTGCTTGCCATTACGGTGGTTTTGCTCTTTATGTTCCGGTCGCTGCTGATCCCCTTGATATTGGTGCTCACTATTGAAATTTCCATTTGGATCAATTTGGCTATTCCTTACTTTATGGGAACTGAGATTCAATATATTGGCTACTTGATCATTTCTGCCATCATGCTGGGTGCGACGGTAGACTATGCCATTATTTTGTCTAAATCGTATTTGGATAACAGAAAGATTATGGAAAAGCGTGCGGCAATGCATGCAGATCTCAGCAATTCAGCGGTGACCATTTTGACGTCGGCTACCATCCTTACGCTCTGCGGTGCTTTCATTGGTCTTATTTCAACTAATGGTGTTATCGCAGGACTTGGAACCTTAATCGGGCGCGGTGCTTTTATTGCAGCGCTTAATACCTTCTTGCTTTTACCAACGCTTTTTATGGTGTTTGATAAACCTATCGCCAAGACAACATGGCATGCCAACTTTTATGAACCCAAGGCTGCGACAGCCGCGGCTGTGGGTGTCGCGAGCGCGACCAACGCGGCTGATATAACCAACGCAACCGCGCAACCCGCAGCGGTGCATCCACTTCCCACTGTGGAAGATGAGGCTTATGTGCGCATGCTGGAACAAGATGAATAAACGGGGGGAGCATCGTATGAAAACCTCACGACACACTCAAGCTCAAACAGCGTATCCTAAAGCAATCACCTTCTTGTGTGTATTCTTGACGCTCGTGCTTGCTATTGCGTTGACGGCTATTCCAACGTTCTCGCTGGCTGACGAGCATGCCGATGCCACCCAGCAAATTTATGGCGCGGTAGACAAGGACGGCACGGCGAACAAGCAAGAGGTAATCTACGCCAAGCTCTCACACACCGGCGCGCTCCAGGAAGCATACGTGGTAAACGTCTTCACGGTTGAGGATGCAACTAAGGATACAACCGGGGATGCAGGTCAGGATGCTACGACCATCAAGGATTACGGCGCCTATGATGCGGTCTACAATCTCTCCACCGAGGCATCGCTTGCACAAACCTCTGATGCGGTAACTTTCACCCAGGAGACCACCACATTTTCTTACCAGGGCAACAATCCTCAAATCACGTTGCCGTGGAATATTGCCTTTCACTACTATCTTGACGGCAAGGAAGTAACAGCTGAAGAGCTTGCGGGAGCTTCGGGTGATTTTATGCTCACTATGGAAATCACTCAAAATCCTCAAGGTGACGTCTCATTTTATGAGAACTATGTTTTGCAAACATCCGTAACCTTGCCGGATGATTGCGCCTTTGATGTCCGTAGTGCCGATGGGTCTATTGCGCTCTCAGGCTCTGATACGCAAGTGACCTTTATGGCGCTCCCTGATTCTGAAGGCAGTGTTTCACTGCAAGCACAAGTAGAGAATTTTTCGCTCCCGAGTATTCAGGTTGCAGCGGTGCCACTTTCGCTGGGGTTGTCGCTTCCGACAAGCGATGAGATTTCAGGTCAATTTGATGAACTGATTGAGGCTACGGATCAACTTGCAGCAGGAGCCAAAGAACTTGCAGAAGGCAACGCGTCGTTTGATCAAGGATTAGCGCAGGTGCACACTGGTGTTAATCAGATAGCGGATGCAACGAGTCAACTTTCTTCTGGCATTACTTCCTATGCAGCTGGTGTTGCACAAAGCGCGCAAGGTATGCAAGATCTTCTCGCAGGGCAAAAGCAATTTGGTGATAACTTACAAAAGCTCGCTGCTTCAGGTACTCAAATTGAAGACGGTTTAGCAAACGCGCAGACCAACATAGGTGCTCTCGTTAAGCGCTTGAATGACCTTCCTGATGCGCAAAAAGAGGCGCTCAAACAAATGGGTCTTGACGTTGATGCGCTTCTTGCAAGCCTGGGTAGTCTGAATACCCAGATGGGTGCCCTGCAGCAATATACCCAAGGGGTCTCCCAGCTCTCGCAGGCCTATCAAACAGAAATCTTGCCGGGATCCGAACAAGTAGCAACAGGTCTTGCGCGCTTGAACGCTGAAGCCGCCAAGCTTCAACATGCTGCAGCGCAGTTAGCGCAGGGCAGCAAATCTTTAGCTAACTCCTTTGGTCAAGTGCGTGTTGGATCTGCAGAGCTTGCATCTGGTGCGGCTGACCTATCGCAAGGAAGCGCTACCTTGGCTTCTGAATCCGCTACAATTCCGGACAAAATGGCAGAAAAGATTGATGAATACTTGGCAGCCTATGATACGTCCGATTTCACACCTCATAGTGCCCTTGACGCGCGCAACACCGGAGTTTCGCTCGTGCAATTTGTGATGGCGACGGATGCTGTCGAGGCTCCAAAAGAAGAGGAAACGGTTGTAGAAGAGCCTGAAATGACGCTGATTGACCGATTCTTTGCGCTCTTCTCGTAAACACCTGATTTCCAAGCGGTGCGAACGCGTCTGTCTCTAGTAGAATTGGCTCTACTTACTTATTGACCACTCAAGTAATTACTTAAGTACCTACTGATGTAAGACAACTAATTGAGGAGAAGTACGTATGTCGCTTCCTGCTTCAGACTTAACCAAAGAGCCCGATATGCGCACCACCATGGAGTTGGGTGCTTGTCTTCCTATGACAGCTGAAGTTATTGATGACCATCTCTATATCGGCGGCGTTGATATGGTAGAGCTTGCTCACGAATACGGCACGGCGCTTTATGTTTACGATGAGGCTGATTTGACCCATCGCATGAATACTTATTTGGAGGCATTCCGTTCTCGCTATCCAAATTCCGATGTGGCGTATGCGTCCAAAGCGTTTTTGAATAAAGCCGCTGCACGCTTAGCGCAAGAGGCGGGATTGTGTTTAGACGTGTCTGGTGGCGGCGAGCTGGCCATTGCTCAAGCTGTTGGATTCCCAATGGAGCGCGTCATTGTACATGGCAACAATAAGACGCCCCAAGAGTTGCGTGAGGCAATTCAAGCCGGTGTCGGTCGTATTGTTGCTGACTCGCGTATTGAGATTGCGCGCATTTCTGCCATTGCGCAGGAGCTCGGGGTTGAGCAAGAGATTTACATGCGTATTACTCCCGGCGTTGAGGCAGATACACACGAATACATTCGCACCGGTTGTGAGGACTCCAAGTTCGGCTTTACCATGCGTGAGGACTTTGCGTTCGAGTGCATTAAGACCGCGCTTGAAGCTCCTAACGTACATCTCGCTGGCCTCCATATGCATATTGGATCCCAGATCTTTGCGCTCCATTCTTTTGGTGAGGCAATTGACGTCATGATGGAGTTCATCTCTCGCATCAAAGATCATTACAACTATGAGATCGATGAGGTTGATGTGGGCGGTGGCCTTGGCATTGCTTATACCGCAGAGGATAAGCCTGCCACTATTGATGAGTTTGCGGAAGCGACCGTCTCGTCGCTTGTTGCTGCGTGCGAGAAGTACGGTGTCAAGCAACCACGCTTACTCACTGAGCCCGGTCGCTCTATGGTAGCAACGCCAGGGGTGACGCTCTATACCGTCGGCATCTTAAAGACGCTTCCTGGTATCCGCAAGTACGTGGCCATTGATGGTGGTATGTCGGACAATGTTCGCACAGCGCTCTACCACGCAGACTATGAGCCGGTTGTGGCTAATAAAGCGGGTCAGCCGCGCACCGAGATTGTGACTATTTGTGGTAAGCATTGTGAAAGCGGCGATGCGGTTGCTATTGATAGACCTCTCCAGCATCCTGATTTAGACGACATCATTTGTGTCTTTGGTACCGGAGCGTATTGCCACTCCATGTCGAGTAACTACAATGGGCAGCCACGTCCTGGTATTGTATTTGTAAAGGACGGACAGGCACGCCTCGTGACCCGTCGTGAGACCTACGCTGATTTAATGGCGTGTGACATTGACTAACAAAACCGCGATATAAGAAAGGTGCCATCTATGGCTATTAAGATTGGACTCGTTGGTACAGGAACCGTTGGTGGTGGCTGCATCGACATTTTGAAAAAGCATCAGGCGGACTTCAAGCGCCATTTTGGCATCGATGTTGAGCTTGTCGCTGTGTGCTCCAAAAATCCCGAGCAGGCAGCTGAGCATGGGGTTGAAGAGCTCTTCACTGATGATTATAAAACTATCATCAACAACCCTGAGATTGATATCGTGGTTGAGCTTATTGGTGGTACTACCATTGCTAAAGACGTCATCTTGGAGGCGCTTGCTGCCGGCAAAAACGTCGTCACTGCTAACAAGGCAGTCATGGCAACCTGTGGCGAGCAGGTCATGGGCTTGGCTGAAGAGATGGGAAAAGAGATTGCTTTTGAAGCTTCCGTTGGTGGCGGTATCCCCATCATTGATCCGCTCAAGCACAGCTTAATTGCTAATGAGATCACATCCATCATGGGTATTGTGAATGGCACGACCAATTACATGCTTACCCGCATGGGCGAAGATGGTCTGTCGTACGATGAGGCTCTGCGCGAGGCTCAGCAGAAAGGCTTTGCTGAGGCTGATCCCACCGCTGATGTTGATGGCTTTGACGCCGCAGCAAAGATTGCCATTCTTGCTTCTATTGCGTTCAATTCTCGTGTGACCATGGATCAGGTTTTCTGTGAGGGTATCCGCCGCATTTCTGCTACCGACATGAAGTCCGCGCGCGATATGGGCTTTGCGGTTAAGCTTGTGGCTCACGCAAAGCGCACCAAGAAGGGTATTGCGGTTCGCGTTCATCCGACCATGATTCCGCTTGAGCACCAATTAGCTCATGTCGATGGGGTGTATAACGCCATTTACGTCGTTGGTGATGCCGTGGGCGAGACCATGTTCTTTGGTGAAGGTGCAGGGGCAGGTCCAGCTGCAAGTGCAGTTATGGGCGATGTGCTTGAGGTGGCTCGTCATCTCACGCTTGGCATCAAGCCAATTGTTGGTTGCACCTGCACTGATGAGTTGCCTATTGTTCCTATTGAGGACTTGAAGACCAAATACTATATCCGTTTTGTCGTTGCTGATAAGCCAGGGGTTTTGGCAGCTACTGCTGAGATCTTTAATCGCTATGATGTCTCCGTTCAGACGGTTACCCAAAAGGGCACTAAAGCACGCGATGCGGTTGATCTGGTGTTCTTAACCCACACCGCTGAGGAAGGCGCGGTACACAGCGTTGTCGAGGACATTTTGGCACTCGATGGTGTTGTCGTTGGCGGCTATCCTTCCATCATCCGCGTTGAGGACTAATGAGAACTCTAATTTTGGATTAGTTTAAGCTAGATTTAAATTTAGGCTTAGTTGAATAAACTGTATACAAGATACCTCCGCCATAGCGGAGGTATCTTGCGTTTCATAAGGTTTCATCTCTTATTAGAATGCCTTCCTTGTATTTTGCGTGAAAATACATGAAGTGTTTCTCCCTATTTAAAGGTTCTGCTTGTGTGTCTAATGCCGGGTTTCTTTGGGGTTTGTTGATCCGAATTTTGCCTCTTCAGTGTTGATTTCTGGCTTATGCCCGAAAATCGTCCTTTTTTTGCATGAGATTGCGTTTAGTGTGAGGATCGCTTTTATGGAAGCCCCATCGCCAAATTTTGCCTAAGACAAAAAGCTCTCACTAAACGCAATTACATGTCATTTACAGGCGAGTAACTCCACAGATGAGGAATTGCTCACCTGAGCTATGAAACCTCTCAAAATCAAATCCTCACAATGAACGCAATCTGATGCATTTTTTTGATTTTCGAGGAATTTTTTGGATCAAATCAAGATAGATTACAAGTCAACCAATAGTTGATTAACTTATGGCAAAGATATAAAGATACTTGCTTGTTTTCTTGTAGATAGTGCCTTGATAATTACCAGTAAGGATCAATATTGACGCAGGTTGAGAAGCGGAAATGGGCAGAAGAGACTAAAGATGTTGAAAAGGCACGATACGAAGTGCGCCAACAATATGCTTTAGCTTATAGCGGGCAATTGAAAACTGATGTGATTTGGGATTTCGTTCGTGGGGATGAGCGTTTTGTGGGTGCGGTTAAAGAGATTGAGAGTGTCGGTAGGGAAATAGTTTTGAATCTAAAAGCATCATAGAAGATATTCTGTCACCATAGATGCTTGCTATAGTTTGCTATAAATTGCTATAAAACATTTCCGAAATTTGAACGTGGGTAGTTATGAATCCATTTAAGCCAACTGCAGGTAAAATGCCCCCAGAACTTATTGGGCGAAATTCCATTATTCAATATTGATTGATGAGATGAATTGTTAAAACCAACTATTTGCGGAAGAGGTCACGCAAGTCGTACGGTGTGGTCTGATAGACGTAATAGTTGAGCCAATTGGTATAGATGAGCTGACCGGCAGATCTCCAATTACAGATGGGCTCCTGGTTTGGATCATCATGGGGGAAGTAATGCTCAGGGACAGCTGGATCAAGTCCTTTAGCCTCATCGCGAAGATATTCTTCTTTTAACGTATCACGGCTATATTCCATGTGGCCAAAGACAAAGAAGTGGCGTGAGTCGGTACTCTTTACAATAGCAACGCCTGATTCATCTGATTCGGCGATGATTTCAAGTTCAGGACAGGCGAGCACATCGGCAGCTTTAACCTCGGTGTTGCGTGAATGGGGCATGTAGAGAATATCGTCAATGCCGCGTACTAAAGGTGATGAGGTCTTTAGGATTTTGTGGGGATACACGCCGGAGAGCTTTTGAGGAAGCGCGTACTTGGGCACACCATAGTGGTAGTAGATGCCGGCTTGCGCACCCCAGCAAATGTAGAATGTTGAGAAGACGTGAGTCTTGGTCCATTCGAAAATTTCACAGAGTTCAGGCCAGTAGTCGACGTCTTCGAATTGCATCTTTTCAACGGGAGCACCGGTGATAATCATACCGTCGTAGTGCTTGTCACGGATGTCATCTAAAGAAATATAAAAGGATTCGAGATGCTCTTGTGACACATGCGTTGATTGATGACTAATGGTTTGTAAGAGGTCAATCTCTACTTGAAGGGGAGAGTTGGAGAGCTTGCGCAAAATTTGCGTTTCGGTCTCAATTTTTGTAGGCATGAGATTTAAGATAAGCACACGCAAAGGGCGAATGTCCTGGTGAATTGCGCGGTGCTCGGTCATGACAAAGATATTTTCACTCTCAAGAACACTGGTTGCAGGTAGGGCATTAGGAATGCGGATGGGCATATCGTCAACCTTTCAAAAGAGATTGCGTAGTTTAGTTGTTCTAGGTATTAGTGCATTGTACTGGTCTTTTGTATGTTGTGACAAGAGAGGTGTGCGATGCTTCTGTTTAAGGGGTTATAGATTAGATCGGTAATGAGATATCGGTAAGATGGATAATCCGTTCATTTAGTCGTGACGACGGACGCGAGCAAGTTTGATTAGGATAGAAAACCAGACCATTATGGAAAGGAAAAAGAATGCCTGGTATTGGAACTGAATGTGTACAAGCTGGTTATCAACCCCAAAGTGGCGAGCCACGCCAAGTGCCTATTATTCAATCAACTACCTTTAAATATGATACATCTGAGCATATGGGAAAACTCTTTGACCTAGAGGAAGAGGGCTATTTCTATACGCGTCTCCAAAATCCTACCAATGATGCAGTTGCTGCAAAGATTGCTGCTCTTGAAGGTGGTACGGCTGCCATGTTGACCTCATCGGGTCAGGCTGCTAACTTTTATGCAGTCTTTAATATTGCGGGTGCAGGTGACCACGTGGTTTCTTCCTCTGCTATCTATGGCGGTACCTACAATTTGTTTGCTCATACCATGGCACGCATGGGTATTGAGACTACGTTTGTAACGCCAGATTGCACGGACGAGGAGCTCGAGGCAGCATTCAAGCCCAACACCAAAGCGGTGTTTGGTGAGACTATTGCTAATCCAGCACTTGCGGTGTTGGATATTGAGCGTTTTGCTAAGGCTGCTCACGCACACGGCGTGCCACTGATTATTGACAACACGTTTCCTACTCCTATTAACTGCCGTCCTATTGAGTGGGGCGCCGACATTGTGACGCACTCAACCACTAAATACATGGATGGCCATGGTGCTGCTGTTGGTGGAGCAATTGTCGATTCGGGTAACTTTGACTGGGATGCCCATGCTGATAAGTTCCCGGGTCTTACAACTCCTGACGAGACCTATCATGGCGTGACCTACACGGAGCGTTTTGGTTTGGGTGGTGCCTTTATCACCAAGGCTACGGCACAGTTGATGCGTGATTTTGGTTCAATCCAATCGCCTCAGAATGCTTTCTTGCTCAACTTTGGTCTTGAAGATTTGCACTTGCGCATGAAACGTCACTGCGAGAATGGTCAAGCAGTTGCTGAGTTCTTGCATGATCATCCCAAAGTTTCTTGGGTGCGCTATTGTGGTCTTCCTGACGATGAGTACTATGAGGTTGCACAAAAGTATTTGCCTAACGGATCCTGTGGCGTGGTGAGCTTTGGCGTTAAGGGCGGCCGTTCTGCTGCTGAGCAGTTTATGTCACACTTGAAGCTTGCTCAAATTGCAACACATGTTGCTGATGCTCGTACGTGTGTTTTGCATCCTGCGAATGCGACCCATCGCCAGATGAATGATGAAGAACTTGAAGCAGCTGGTATTAGTGCTGATTTGATTCGTTTTTCTTGTGGTATTGAAGATACCCAAGATTTGATTAATGATATTGCTCAAGCGCTTGATGCGGTAAGCGAGGTTGCAGGCGCATAAGTTACTTACCTAACTGCCGTGGCTGGCTGAGCAGATGCGCGCAGATGTAAGCGAGAGGGTTGAAGGTGTCATGAAGATTGTCATTTTGAACGGATCGCCGCGTAAGGAATGCACGTATACGGCGTTGCAAGAGGCCGCGGCAGTTTTTGCTGATGCAGGTATTGACGTTGATTTTGTCAATCTGGGCACCAAACCCGTGCGCGGGTGTATTGCATGCGAGAAATGCAGAACTCAAAAACTGGGCTGTTGTATTTTTAGCGATGATCTCACCAATGATTTGATTGAACGTGTGGCTGCAGCCGATGCATTTTTAGTGGGAAGTCCTGTGTATTATGCCGGCATGAACGGTGCGCTTAAAGCCGTTCTTGACAGGATGTTTTATGCTGCGGGCCATAAGTTTATGTACAAGCCCGCAGCTGCGTTAGTTTCGGTGCGTCGCGCTGGGGCAACGACGGCGATTGATGAAATTCTGAAGTATTTTACGATCTATAACATGCCGGTGGTGACCTCATGTTATTGGCCGATGGTTCACGGTGAAGATGCAGAGCAAATCTTTCAGGATGAAGAAGGTGTCTACACTGTGCGATTGCTTGCGAGCAATATGGTGTGGATGATGAAGTCCTTGGAAGCGGCACGTGCTGCTGGTATTGAGGTGCCCCATCCAACGGGTCGTCCCATGACGAACTTTATCGATCCGCGAGGAGATAGACGCGCATTGGATAATTAGGTATGACACGTCATAAAGATGAGCAGAATAAAAAGACTAATGCGGTGCGTGAGCTTGAAGCAGCGGGCGTGCCGTTTGAATTCCATACGTTTGAGACTGATGGGTCTCTTTCTGGTGTTGAAGTAGCAACGCTTCTCGGAGAAGATCCTGATCATGTTTTCAAAACGCTTGTCACCGTTGGCAAAAGTGGCGAGCACTATGTGTTCATGATTCCGGTTGCGCAGGAGCTTGACCTGAAAAAGGCTGCACGTGCGGTGGGGGAGAAATCCATCGCCATGATTAAATCACGCGAACTTCTGCCTTTGACGGGCTATATTCACGGCGGCTGCTCTCCTTTAGGAATGAAAAAACTGTTTACGACCTCAATTGATGAGACGGCCATTTTGTTTGACACGATTATTTTCTCGGCGGGGCGCATTGGAGCCCAGATCGAGACATCGCTCGCTGGGCTCCAGCAGGTTATTCCGGTTCAGGCCGTTGATCTCGTCGTTGACGAATAAGGTGATGGTTCTCTAAGGGGCTACCACGGAATAATTCGCTTTGCTTGATGGGGCCGTCGGTGTGGTTTACTTTGGTTACCGCGCTCGGTTTGTTGAGCTCGTCTAGCTTGTTGAACTTGTTGAGGTTGTTGAGCCATTCTGCTTTCCATAGATGCCGATGGGCAGGTTGCACGCTTTGTCGGTGTGGCGCTTGAGAGGCTTTGGCTCAACCCAAGGCGTGTTGCAAACGTATTTTCTGCTTGCAACGCTTGTTTCTTACGGTGCTGCACAAAGACTACGATGCCACTGATGAGGGTTATTGCGCAGAGAATAAATAGCCCTATGAGAAGTCCGGTACCTGTTTTAGGCGTTCCTGAGACAGGTGCCTTATTGTTTGGTTCGGACTCAGGTGCTGGGGTTTCGAGCTCGGGCTCTTTAGGGTCTTCGGGATCATCAAAGGTGGAAACAGGAGAATCGGGCTCAATGACTTGTTCTACTTGGTCAGAGTCGTAATCGCGCAGTTTCTCGTCAATGCCGCCATTGCGGAAGGTCTCGATAAACGTGTGATTCTGCAAAGGTAGTGGTTCAACTTGCGTTAGAACATGAGGTTCTGCTTTCATAACAAGAATGGCGGGAGCATAGTCAACGGGAGTCGTGGGAGTCGTCGGGGTTTCCGGAGTTGTTGGAGTGTCAACCCCGTCTTCAAGAGAGGACTTTTCAGGGTTGTTAGTTCCATCGCCTGTTTCATTATTTTCTTCGCTGCTATTGGTGATGCCAGCATGCTCATCGGTGCAAAAATCATCGAGCGCATAGCGATCAGCCTCAAGCCATTGCGCATCATCAAGCGGAAGCGTTCCAAATCCGGGATTGACGCGGTCGAAGGCAAATGCAAAAGCGGTAATATACTCATCTTCCGCCAAATTGAGGTCAGTAACAGAAAGCGTTGTTGGCTCGGTGGTAGAGAGGTCTGCCTGCCAAAGATTCCAACCTTCCAAGTTAGTCAAGCGCACTTTATCGATAGCGTCTTCAGCCTTATCTTGGGCAATCTCTTTCAGCTCCTCGGGCGTGCGCGTCACGTCTTCGGGCAAGACGGGCGAATAATTGGTGAGATACCAGAGACTGAAGAGCCCATCGTCATCATGCTGAACCACAGGCGTCGTAAGCGTTTCAAGATAAGCGTGATTGTCGCGAGCACAGGTGAGATTATCAACAACGGTGTATTCGTCAGCATGAGTGGGTGCGGTTGAGCGGAAGTCGAGCGTGTAGCGATAGCTCAAATCAAGCGGATTGAGCGCCGTTTGCTTTTTGTCGACATCGCCCGTGATCTCGATGGGCTCATCTTTCATAATGACTTCTTTGACGGTAGTGTTTTCATAGAGCTCGAAAACAATCGGCTCTGCGACAAGGTAGATGGGGGGAGCTAGAATTTCAGTCAAGCGATAGGTTCCCGGCGTTGCTTCTACCACCCAAGGCTCCTCAGTCGTGATGGTACGCGCGACTTCTTCCCAAGTTTCGGGCTCATTTTGGATACGCTTTTCTAAAATAAGCTCAGCGCCAATGACTTGTTCTGCCGTGGTGGCATCAACTTTGCTAATTACCATGCGTGGGGCGGGATTGTTCTCGATGGTGCCCATATCAAGGATGGCGCCATGACGGGTGATTGTGACGACAAAATCAACGAGCGTGAGTCCTTCATTTTCTGCACAGCGCTCTTCAGCAATCCTGTAGGTGTCATACGGCAGCGCACCTAAGTGGTTTTGTGGTTCAGTCAAATCACCGGAAGCGTGCTGACCAAACCACACCCCATCGCCTTTATTGCCTCCATTGGTATTGTTAGTGTGCTCAATCCACGCAGCAGACGTATTGATCATGCCATTTTCATCTGTCATGACGCGATGGGTCTCACCGGTAGTCTTAGACGTGATGGTGAAGGGCACGTTGGGTAAGTGCGTGGTCGTGTGAGTGGCAATCTTGATGAAGGATAGATCTCCGCGGATGACCTGGTTTTTGAACACGGGCGCGTCGTAGGCAGAAGTGAGCGCGGTCGTTTTATCAGTCTCATTTGGCTTTATGGTACGGAGCTGCTTGTCGTGATCACGCAGATACCCTGTGGGTGCGGCGATCTCCTCAAAAACATAGGTACCGAGCGCCAAAACAGGCTTGCCTTGCGCGTCCGTAAAGAATGGATCGCCTGAAACGAGGTGTTCTTTGTCAAGTGTCACTTTGCCTTGATCATCACTTTTGAAAATCCATTGGCGATGGGGTTTTCCTGAAGCAATAGCTTGGTCAATAGAGTCAAAATAGGCATCATAGTAGCTTACTTTGAACTGAGTATTGGCAAGGGTTGCTGATCCAAGAGGATGATTCGAGTCGGTTTCTTTATCATTCTTTTGGATAAGAGAGTCAGGCGGGGTATGCTGCGGCATGTCGGCAACGGTGACAGAAGTGGTTTTGCCTGATGTAACAGTGACGGTTGTGTCAGCCGCAAGAGCAAAGCCACGGGGAGCTTGCTCTTCTTTAAGCGTGTAAGTTCCTACTGGCAAAAGGCTGCTCGTGTTGGTGTTGCCTTGTGAATCGGTGCGGAATTCTTGCACGCGATTATTGTTCTTGTCGTACAAACCAAAGACGGCGCCTTCAAGCGAGTACGTTTTGGTGTTGTCAGAAATGTTTGGAGCAGCACTGGTTTTAGTAACGTCTACGTATCCACCAAAGTTTTTATGGATTACTGCTTGGAGTGATACCGTCTGATAACCAATGAGACCAAACTTGTTGCGTGGTCCATCAGGACTTGCAACACCAGGTGGCGTGATGGTTACGTCGTATACAACGGTGCCGGTGTTAGTGTCAACAGAGCTTAACGTAGCGCGATACTGGGCATGCGTATAAGATGGTGCTGCTGCTGAAGGAAGAGAACAGACGCCGGTTCCTGATACGCCTGCCAGATCACCGGAGAAGCCAGATACGCTAAATTTGGCAGGGTGAACACCCCAGGTAGCACCAATATAGCAGCTTCCCGTAATGGTTTTGGGAAGGTCTTTGGCAGGATCAACACGGGGCGCTTCTGCTGAATCAATCAGTTTGTAGGTTGCGCGCACCGTAGTGGGAACCTTGACGGCGGCGTTGAAATCAAACGGTTCATGGGTGCGATCATCAATCCAACCATCAAAGGCATAGCCCTTTTTGGTGGGTTCTGCAGGAATGCTCTCATGATCTGCAAAGCTCGATCCAACGTCAACGTTCGTGATAAGGTCAGGAGTTTGTGCGTCATCGTTAAATACCACGCGCACTTGCACTGGGCGTACTTCAAACGTGCCCGTGACTGTCATAGTTTCGTTGATAGGGGTGGTCATCCAGTCGAATTCGTTGCTGTTTTGGTCATGCCACACCAGTGTGTAACCCTCGCGTTCTTTGGACTCAACAAGATCAGTCAAGATAGGTGTACCGTCTTCATCAGCAATCTGATTAGGGCTAATGCCGATGGGTTTGCCTAAAACGAAGTCTTCATCAACGTAGAGAATGGGAAGTTCTTTATCGAATCCGTCAACAGTAGAGATGACGCGGACAGGTTCCTCAACAGGGTCTTCTGCGGGATCGTCCGGATTGGTGCCAGGATTGTCAGGATTGTCGGAGCCGGATTCGTCGCCGTTGTCGTCGGGATCGTCAGATCCGTCGGTGCCATTTGCAGGAGCGTTGTCACTCGCATAGCCTGTTTGGGGATTATCGGGATTTGGGTTTTCGGGATTGGAAGTGTTGGGTGGGCCGCGGTTATCTCCGGGAGCTTGGACGTTGGTGCCGGGGGTGTTCTCAGGTGCCGGCGGAAGTGCATCTCCTTGAACCTCATCGCCCAGAGAGTCTTGATTAGTAGCGCCATCAGGCAAATCGGTTCCTGAATCGGACGCGTCTGCAGCATTGCTCGCGGGTGTTGTCGCGCCTGCGTCCGCGAGAGCATCCTCAGCACTGGGCGTTTGAGCGGACAAGAATCCGCGATTGGCCGCGAGCGTAGAGTGATGCCCTGAGTAGGCGGGCTGGTTTGGCGCGGCGACCTGCGTCTCGTGGGTAAAAAACGCAAACGCAGCCGCCACCAACGCACACGCGAGCGCAATAGCTAGCGTTTTGTGTTTGGTGAGTACCTGCATAAATCTCCTTTCAGTTGATTGCTTTGGAGGCGCAAGAAGGATTCGGGCTTCCTCCTCATACGCCTCCGTTTTGGCTGAGTGGTTTACGCCATACGACAATCATGAAAGGCGATTCTTAACAGAATTTGCAGGTGGTCTGAGCGAGATCTGATATAAGTTTTATCCCGATCTGAAGCTTTTTTCTTTATGCCTTTTCTATTTCTTATGTCTGTTAGACTGGAGCCTCGTTTGTAGAAAAATGCACGCTATGACACTGATTTTGTTGTTTTGAACTCAAGAAATTACGCGGTTCAAGCTAGATGCGAGTAGAGGTTTCTTTGACTAGGATTAATTGGTTATCAACCAGGCGTTATATGTCACGATCAAACTAAGCGCTCCTTTTTGACTTTAAGATTTATGTGGGCATGAAGCCTAGAAGTGTCGTAGCTTGAAAAAATTTCCAAAAGATGGATTTTCAGTTCAAAATTGTTCTGTGCGTGTCGCATCTTGCAAAAACCTGCAGGAGGAGATGAATCGCGTGTCGCAGACGTTCTTTTAGGGCAGCTTTTTGAGCGGTTGTTTACTTGTGCCCAAAACAAAACAAAAACCTTGCAACTCAGATAAAGAGCAAGACGCGCACGATAAGTATCGCTACACTAAGTAGCACAGCATGAAGAGCATGAATGACTCGAATGACTCGAATGACTCGAAAAGCACGAAGAATTATCCGCATGCGCATTGCAAGGAAGCAGGTAGGAACATGACCATACACGCACGCGTTACTGAATTAATTGGCAACACACCGCTGGTTGAACTGACAAATTACGAGCGCAATCATGATTTGAAGGCGCGTCTGGTTGCTAAGGTCGAGTACTTCAATCCGACGGGATCAGCTAAGGATCGTATTGCGCAAGCCATGATTGATCGTGCGGTCGATGAGGGCATTGTTGACGATGAGACGGTCATCATTGAACCCACATCCGGAAATACTGGTATTGGGCTTGCCGCTATTGCAGCAACACGGGGTAATCGCACCATTATTGTGATGCCTGATACCATGAGTATTGAACGTCGTCGCTTGATGCGTGCTTACGGAGCAGAGGTAGTCTTAACGCCTGGTGCACAAGGGATGCAGGGTGCTATTGATAAAGCAGAGGAGCTCTCAAAAGAGATTCCTAACTCATTTATTCCCTCACAATTTACTAATCCTGCTAATCCGGCTATACATCGTGCAACCACCGGTCCGGAGATTTGGGAAGCAACTGAGGGCGCGGTTGACATCTTTGTTGCAGGCGTTGGTACCGGCGGCACGCTGAGTGGAACTGGTGAGTACCTCAAAAGCAAGAATCCTGCTATCCAGGTGATTGCGGTAGAGCCTGCAGGATCGCCCGTGCTCTCTGAAGGTCATGGTGGTGCGCATAAGATCCAAGGTATTGGCGCCGGATTTGTCCCTGAAACGCTTGATACTCATATTTACAATGAGGTTATCGATATCACAGACGATGAGGCGTTTGAGGCAGGGCGCGAACTCGCGGCAAAAGACGGGCTGCTTGTCGGTATTTCATCAGGTGCTGCAGTAGCTGCTGCTACAAAGGTGGCCAAGCGTCCAGAGAATGAAGGCAAGCTCATTGTGGTGCTGCTGCCGGACACGGGCGAGCGCTACTTATCATCAGCTATGTTTGACTTCGAGGACTAAGCGCGCACCAACCATCAGCTCACTGAGAAAGATGTAAGAAAAGGGGCAGTTTTGAATATTGAGGAGCAGAACAGAGAAGCGCTCATCGCTTACTTTGAAAAAAGCGGCCATCCTATCACGAATAAGGTGTTAGGTGTTGAAATTGAGCACTTCATTTTAGTTTCTGATGCAAACGAGCCCATCACGTATGACTCGAAGGACGGGCGTATCGGTATCGCTGACGTGCTTAATGCGCTCACCGATCACTATCCGGCAATCTTTCTCAACAATGAAGGCGAGATTATCGGGTGTGCGAATGAAGAAGCCTCCATCACGCTTGAGCCAGCTTCTCAAATTGAGATATCCATTGCCCCCTTTGCCTCAATACAAAAGATCGGAGAGGTCTATTCAGATTTCCGTGTACGCCTTGATGCGTATCTCGATCGGCATAATGCGCACGTGTATGCGCTTGGCTATCATCCAACGCACAAAGCGGCTGATCTCGAGTTGATTCCCAAAAAGCGCTACCAGTATATGGACGCCTGGTTCAAGCAGCTCGGTACTAAAGCTGAGCGAATGATGCGTGGATCGGCTTCGACTCAGGTGAGTATTGATTATATCGATGAGGCTGATGCAATCCGTAAAATGCGTGCGGCCTCCGCGCTTGTTCCTATCCTGTCCGCCATCACGGATAACTCACCTGTCTTTGAAGGTGAGGCTACCAAAGAGCCACTCGTGCGCTTGACGGTATGGCGCAATGTTGATCCTGCGCGTGCTGGCGTTATTCCGGGAATTTTTGACAAGGATTTCTCATTTGCAAATTATGCCGATTGGGTGCTCGGTGCTTCTCCTATTTTCGTGACGCGCACTCCAGCAGGAGAACCTGAAGACGCAACCCCGCGCCAGGTGGGTGCTGTGCCGGCGGCGCAGGCTTACGGTGATGCGCCTATGACGCAGGCTGATATTGAGCATTTACTTTCGATGTATTGGCCCGATGTTCGCCTCAAGCGTTTTGTCGAGATTCGTCCGGCAGACTCCATGCCCCAAGAGCTTGTGTTGGGCTACGCTGCATTAATCAAAGGTCTTTTTTACTCCGAAAACGCTCTTTCTACTATTGAGTCTGATTTAGGAGTTGTCGATGGGGTTTGGCCACTCACCAGTGATTCGGTTGAATCAGTGATTGTCGCCATTAAGAAGCAGGGCTATGGTGCTCATGTCTATGGCAAGTCGCTTGATCAGTGGATTGCGCATCTTTTTGATCTTGCTCGTGCTGGACTTGATGCAGATGAGCAAGGCTATCTTGATCCCTTAGAAGGTTTTGCGCTCTCCAAAGAGTTGTATCAAAAGCAAGCCTAAAAGCTTATACACGGACATGGTTGTGGATGTTGAATAATTTACAATCCTTTTTCCTGAAACTCAGATATTAAGTATTTTGTATATTGTTGCCTTTTGGATAAATATTAAGCATTTTGAGTAGAGATCTGCTATGTGGACGAATGCGTATTCTTTTAAAACACTAGGAGAATTTCTTGCTTCTGCTAGAAAAGAACAAGGTATTACGCAGGCTGAGATGGCAAAAACTTTAGGGTTTTCACCTGTTACGCTTTCTGCGATTGAGACGGGCAAGAGTGTATCAAGTGCCAAGATTGAACGGTATATGCAAATGCTTGGATTCCGCGTGGTTGTTGTTCCTAAGACGGCGCAAATCAAGGTGAATGAATGAGAAAACTTGAAGTTTGGTTGAATGATGACCTGGCCTCAAGCAGCACGCCGTCATGAAGCAGCGGTAATTAAGAGAATTGAACGACTTAGATAAGGTGACTGGGATAATGTCAGCTATAAGCTTTCGCAGATAGTTTGACGCTATACAACCCGACAACCATCACCATAGAAAGCTGCCGGGTTGCAGTGAGAAGGGCTGCTTGATGCTGTAGTTCGAAGCTGCCGGGTTGCAGTGGAACGTTTTTGAGAACGAAAGAACTACCCAGTTAGACTATGAGGCACTATGTGCTGCTTCAATCATCGTGCGTGCATAGGAACGCAGTGCTTCTTCAGCATTGTCGCCATGCTTGGCAATTACATTGATAAGCGCTGAACCCACAATAGCCCCATCGGCAGTTTGAGCCATACGACGCGCTTGTTCAGGAGTAGAAACGCCAAATCCAATCGCGCAAGGTGTGTCGGTTGCTTCGCGGATTTTTGCGACAATGGCGCCGAGGTCTGTGGTGATTTCAGAACGCATGCCGGTAACACCGAGGGACGACACGAGGTAGATGAAGCCTTCGGAATCGGCCGCAATACGGGCGATGCGCTCCTCGGAGGTGGGGGCAATCAGCGGCACGAGCGCGATGCCTGCCTCAGCACACGCGGCAGCAAACTCCTGCTTTTCCTCAAAGGGAACGTCGGGCAAGATGAGCGCGTTGATGCCTACCTCGGCGGCTTTTTTGCAGAAGCGTTCCGTTCCGTAATGGTAGACCACGTTAGCGTAAGTCATGAACGCAAAAGGAATAGTTACGGGCTCACCGCCGTCAGAACCGGTGCGCAATTCTTTAACCATGTTCATGATCTTGTCGGTATCTACGCCGCCGGTGAGTGCGCGTAAGTTGGCATCCTGGATGACCACACCCTCTGCGGTGGGATCGGAAAAGGGGATGCCTAGCTCGATAAGATCAGCGCCCTCATCAGCGAGCGCACGGACAAACACTTTGGTCATCTCAAGGGTGGGATCGCCGCACGTGATGAAGGGGATGAAGGCTTTGTGGTTAGCAAAGGCTTGGGCGATGCGGTCTTTGGGCTGCTGACCAAGCTGGCTAGGTTGGTCAGGTTGGAGAGGCTGGTCAGGTTGGCTAGGCTGACCGGGCTGATTGGGCTGCAAGTTGGTGTCCATAGATGCATTACTCATGAATATCTTCTCCTCGATAACGGGCGATGGCGACGCAGTCTTTATCGCCGCGGCCAGAAAGCGTGACAACAATGATTTGATCTTTGTCCATGGTGGGCGCAATCTTCATAGCGTGCGCCAGAGCATGGGATGATTCGATGGCAGGAATAATGCCTTCCAATCGGGATAAATACTCGAAGGCCTCAACTGCCTCATCGTCAGTAATTCCTACATATTCAGCACGACCGGTGTCATAGAGATGTGCGTGCTCAGGTCCTACCCCGGGGTAATCAAGGCCGGCGGAGATGGAGTAGACAGGTGCGATCTGGCCGTATTCGTCCTGACAGAAATAGGACTTCATGCCGTGGAAAATACCGACCGATCCTGTTGAAATAGTGGCCGCGGTCTCAAACGTATCAATGCCGCGACCGGCTGCCTCGCATCCAATGAGGCGCACCTCAGGATCGTCAATAAAGTTGTAGAACGTGCCCATCGAGTTTGATCCGCCACCGACGCAGGCCATAACCACATCAGGAAGACGGCCTTCAAGCGCTAAGCACTGCTCTTTGATCTCGGCGGAAATGACGGATTGGAAATCGCGCACGATCATAGGGAAGGGGTGCGGACCCATGGTGGAGCCAAGGCAATAGTGTGTATCGGCGATGCGGTTAGTCCACTCGCGCATGGTCTCCGACACAGCATCCTTCAGTGTTGCGGTGCCGCTTGTAACCGGATGGACGCGCGCGCCTAAGAGCTTCATCTTGTAGACGTTGAGCGCCTGCCTGTCGGTATCCTCTTTACCCATGTAGACATCGCATTCCATGTCGAGAAGTGCCGCTGCCGTTGCCGTGGCTACCCCATGCTGACCAGCGCCGGTCTCTGCGATCAAGCGCGTTTTCCCCATTTTTTTAGCAAGTAAGGCCTGGCCAAGAACGTTGTTAATTTTGTGAGCACCGGTGTGATTTAAGTCCTCGCGCTTGAGATAAATCTTTGCGCCACCTAAATCCTTAGTCATGCGCTCAGCATAATACAAAAGCGAGGGACGATTGGCGTAATTGTTCAACAAATCCTTGAGCTCAGCCTGAAACGCGGGATCATTCTTGTAATATTCGTAGGCTTCCTCAAGTTCAATGACGGCGTTCATCAGCGTCTCAGGAATATACTGTCCGCCGTATATTCCAAATCGTCCCTTCGTGGGCTGGTCTGCTGGCTGGTCTGCCATTGTGGCTCCTTTCTTATTCGTGAGCAGGCGTGCTGCTTGATTTACTGTTTGATTTACGCGTGCTGCTTGATTTATTTGTTTTGGTTGTTCGTTTTTCAGCATAGCCGCTGGATTAAAGACCTGAGCGTGCGCTTTGATAAAGTTGCGCATCCGTACGGGGTCTTTTTGTGGCGATGGGGTTGCCTGTGCTGTCGCCTCATGAGCCTCGGTATCTGTTCCGCCGCGTGTTTCAATCCCGCTGCTGACGTCAACGCCAACAAGGTAAGGATTGTTGGCGAGTGTAAGACCTTCTTCAAGAAGAACCTCTTCCGATAAGCCGCCCGCAAGAATAAAGGGACGGGTGATCTGATCAAGAACAGTCTTGTTAACGCGCTTGCCGCTTCCCATACCCGCATCAACTAACACTAAATCAGCTGATGAACTGTTGAGTTGTGCAAGTTTGTCTGCAAAAGCTTCGGGCTCTTCTTGTGGGTCAGGCATGATAAACGCTTGCCAGATGGTAAGGCCAGGTGCTTGAACACGTAACTTGGCAAGGTACGCTTCGTCTTCGGATCCGTGGAGTTGTGCAATCGTAATGCTTCCCGCTTGCGCAAGGGATGCTATGTGTCGCACTGACTCATCGACAAAAACACCAACCGTTTCAAGCTGGGTAGCGGCATCAGTAGTATCTGCTGTAGTATCTGCTGCATCTACTGCACCGAAGGAAGTAAGCAGCGTGCGTAAAGTGGCTGCTTGCTCGTCAGTTACAAAGCGCTTACTGCGTGGATAGAACACAAATCCCGTGTAGTGGAGTGCATCGGTAGGAAGCGTGGGGTCTTGTATGAGTGTGGCAATAGCTTGCGCATCTTCGGGGGTGTGTACGCCACAGAATTTAATGAAAGGTGAAGTCGTCATAGAGTCAGTTATCGACGTTGTCATTGTTGTTGCATTCATGAGAGCAATCCTAGTAGGCTTCGTAGGCGTTATCTGCTGCTGTGCGACAGGCTTGTAGGAAGGCAACAATATTGTCGGCACGCATGAGGACTTCTCCCATCAACACCCCATCGGCACCTATACGCGCAACCGCTCCGACATCCTCGGGTGTTTTAACACCAGATTCAGCGACATAGAGAACGGATGAGGGAATGAGATTGCGGAGGCGCTCGGCGTTTGAAAAGTCTACGGTGAAGTCGGTGAGGTTGCGATTGTTAACGCCAATGATGCGCGCTCCTGCCGCAAGTGCAGATTCAATTTCGGCTTCATCATGAGTCTCGACGAGCGCATCAAGACCGAGCTCGTCGCATAGTTTGAGATAGCGAGAAAGCGTGTCGGTGTTGAGGAGCGCGGCAATCAGGAGCACAGCATCAGCTTGCATGAGGTGTGCTTCATAAATCTGATACTCACTGACCGTAAAATCCTTGCGCAAAAGCGGTAGTGTGGTATTGGCGCGCACGTCTTCAAAAATCTCATTGGACCCCATAAACCATTTAGGTTCGGTGAGACACGAGATGACATTGGCGCCGCCGCGCATATACTCATGCAAAATCGAACGGTAGGGAAACTTTTCTGAGATCACACCTTTTGAAGGTGACGCTTTTTTGAGCTCGCAAATAAAGGAAAGTTCGGGATCATCGCGCAGCATGTGATAGAAGGCGTGATGGGCTGGTTCGAGTGCTTCTGCTTGGGCGCGCAACACGTCAAGAGGGGTAGTTTTTTCTGCTTTGCGTACGCGCTCGCGAGCGTAGGCGGCAAGATCATCAAGAATCATAAGGGATAACTCCTTGGTTGGTATGTGGGGTTAGTACAGGTTGTTACTGATTACTCAGATGGCGATATGCTTCAAGTGTTTTGAGTGCAGCGCCTGAGTCGATCAGTTCTTGAGCAAGTGCGACTCCTTCAGCAATTGTGTTTACGCGTCCAGCAATATAAAATGCAGCCGCAGCGTTTAACACAACCGTATCACGACGCGCTCCGTGGGTATGACCCTCCAAAATATCAAGGGTAATAGTGGCGTTATCCTGAGGCGTTCCTCCCGTCAAGTCAGCTTTAGTACCGCGAATAAATTCAAATTCTTCAGGGGTAAGCGTATAGGTTTTATAGTTCCCATCGCCAAATTTACAAACAAGGGTGTCACTTACGCTCGAGAGCTCATCAAGGCCTTCGGTGCCGTACACAACCATGCCACGCTTGACGCCAAGAGTGGTTAGTACGCGCGCAAGAGGCTCGACAAGCGCGTCGCTGTAGACGCCAAGCAGCATGTATTCAGGTGAGGCGGGATTAGTAAGCGGACCTAAGATATTGAAGACCGTGCGAAAGCCGAGTTCTTTGCGAATAGGGCCAACATATTTCATGGCTGCATGGTAGTGCTGCGCGAAGAAAAAGCACATGCCCGCTTCATCAATTAGACGCGCACACATTTCGGGATCTTGCACAATGTTGATACCAAGTGCCTCCTGACAATCCGCGGTGCCCGACTTGGATGATGCAGCACGATTGCCATGCTTTGCCACCTTTACTCCACCGGCAGCAATAATGAACGCAGCTGTGGTGGAGATATTGAAAGTCCCTGCCTTATCGCCACCGGTACCGACAATTTCGAGCACGGGTACCGGGAGCTCAACGCGTGTGGCATGCTCGCGCATAGCGGCAGCGCATCCCGCAATTTCTTCAATGGTTTCTGTCTTAGTTGACTTAGTTGAGAGTGCGGCCAAAAACGCAGCGGTTTGAACAGCGGTTGTATTGCCTGACATGATCTCGTTGATTACCTCGTAGGCTTCGTTATAGGTGAGGTCTTGCTTGACAACAAGTTTTTGGATGGCTTCTGAAATCATGGTAGTTCCTTTCTAGGGATGCGAGGTTGAACTGCGGAGTTTTAAAGTACAGGGTTAAAGCGCGGGGCTAAGCGTGGGGTTAAGCTCGCAATTGAAGTACGCTTCAAAGTTTCAAGAAGTTAGTGAGTATCTGCATGCCATCAGGACTCATGATGGATTCGGGATGGAATTGAACACCGTGGAGGGGATAGTGGGAATGACGTACAGCCATGACTTCTCCGTCGTCTGTTTGCGCACTGACTATGATCTCTTTAGGAAGCGTGTTAGCTTCTGCGGCTAAAGAGTGGTAGCGCGCCACTTGAATTTGTGAGGGGAGCTCTGCAAAAAGGGGGTCAGTTAAATCAAGGGTGATCATACTTGTTTTGCCGTGCATGAGTTCTTTTGCGTAACTAACGCGCCCGCCGAACGCCTCGCAAATTGCTTGATGCCCAAGGCATACGCCAAGAATGGGCGTTGTGGCGGCGAGCGCAGTAATAAGCTCTTGGCAGATGCCGGCATCACAGGGTTTGCCTGGACCAGGGGAGAGAATGATATGACTGGGTACGGCCGCGATTACCTCATCGACGGTAATTGCATCATTGCGCACCACGCGAATGTCAGGATCGAGCGTGCCTAAGTATTGGTAGAGGTTGTAGACAAAGCTGTCGTAATTATCAATAAGCAAGATCATTGGAGGCCTCCTTGCGCAATCTCGAGTGCCTCACGTACTGCTTTTGCTTTGTTAATGCACTCGTTATATTCCTTTTTTGGATCTGAATCAGCAACGATGCCGGCACCAGAACGGACAAACACCTTACCGTTTTTCTTAAAAACGAGCCTGATAGCGATACATAAATCGAGATTGCCCGTGAAGTCGAGATAGCCTACTGCGCCACCATAAATGCCACGAGCTGATTGCTCGAGGTCGTTAATGATTTGGCAGGCACGAATCTTAGGCGCACCAGATAACGTGCCTGCGGGAAGCACCGCCTTAACAGCGTCAAGTGCATCTTTGTTAGGACGGATGATACCGCGTACGGTGGATCCAATATGCATCACATGGCTAAAGCGCTCAATCTCGAGGTAATTTTCTACTTCCACACTGCCAAACTCAGAGATGCGTCCCAAGTCATTGCGACCCAGATCGACTAGCATGTTGTGCTCAGCAAGTTCCTTTTCATCTGCAAGGAGTTCTGTTTCGATAGCGCTATCTTCTGTCTCAGTCGCGCCTCGCGGACGGGTTCCTGCAAGCGGAAACGTATGAAGCGTAGTGCCTTCAAGCTTGACGAGTGTTTCAGGAGAAGCACCAGCAAGTTCAATATCATCGCTTGAGAAATAAAACATATACGGCGATGGGTTTGTTGTGCGTAACACTCTGTAGGTATCAAGCAGGCTTCCTTCAAAGTCTGCATCAAGGCGGTTAGAGAGGACCACTTGGAAAATATCGCCCTCAAAAATGTGATGTTTGGCGCGTTCAACCATAGCGCAGTAAGTGTCTTCGTCTTTAAGCGCTCTAAATTCTGAGGTGATCTTGCCGGGCTCAATGGGGTGCGGTGTGCCCGTTTCTAAAAGAGCCTTCATGTTTGCAAGTTCCTCTAAGGCGCGTTCATAGCTAGCGTCGAAATCTTGGGCGTAGACGTTTGCAATCAGGATGATCTTTTGGCGGAAATTATCAAAGGCGATGAGTTTATCAAAAAGCATTAAGTCAACGTCTTTGAAGCCTTCTTCATCGGGTGCGTCAAGGCGTAAACTTGGCTCAGCATACGCGAGATAATCATAAGAAAAGTACCCCACAAGGCCACCGGTAAAGGGAGGTAACCCAGGAAGACGAACGGATTTATGACAGGCAAGAATCTCGCGAATTTCACTACTGGGATCGAGCGTTTGCAGGGTCTCTGTTACGTTGTTTTTCGTAAGGGTCATAACGCCTTTAGTACAAGTGATTTCAAGGGTGGGGTCATAGCCTAAAAAGGTGTAGCGACTCCACTTTTGAGCGTTTTCAACGGATTCGAGTAAATAACAATGATTGCTAACGGATTGCAAGATGCGCAACACGGTAATAGGAGTGTAGGTATCAGCATAGAGTTCATAGGAAAGAGGCACGATGTCGTAGGCGCCCTGAATGAGGATGTCTTTTGCTTGTTGTTTTGTGAGATTAGCCGCGGGCGTGCCGTATGTCGATGGTGTATTCATAACGCGTTGTCTTCTCCTCCCTTGAGGCTTTCCGGATTGACCGGTTCGTTGTTGTAGAGGGTGCGACCCCATCGCCAAAAAGAGAAGCATTAAAAAAGCCCGCCCTTGATTTGGCAAATGTGCCATTTCAAGGACGGGCTGAAAGCTCGCGGTGCCACCTTGATTCATCACTTGCAAGAAGCAATGCGCTTAGCAGGATACCAACATATCCCTGGATGATAACGTTCATCCCGCACGTCGTAGATACTCCGTTGTCATGCCTGCATTGTGCTTTATGCGTATGACTTACGTTTGGCTACGCCCTCAGCGGCCCATTTGATGATCTGCGTACTACCAGGATCTCAGCACCCCTGGTTCTCTGTGAGCGCTCAATCACCGTTACTTCCGCTTCAACGGTTTATCGGTGTGTTCAAAAGAACGTGTACTCACTTTATCGCTATAAAGTGCTTTGCGCAATCCCTAATTTTGTAAAGGGATTTGTGATGGATGCTATGCCGCCAAGCTGTTAATTCAGGCTCGATGAGGGTGTTAAGTTAACCCTTGATAGCGACAAGGTAACAGAGCGGTTTAAGAGTTGCGCTGTTGTAGTTTGCGCTGAGCAGATAGGTATTATTAAGGTAGTCAAAAGGATAGAAGCGCGTAAAAGAGGGCATCGTCAAATGAGACAATAGGGAAATGAGGCGATAGCAAAGCGCGCATGCAAGGGAGTGAATAAGAATGGCAACAGGAAATATTTTTAAAGACATTTTTCTAGCAGGTGTTGGCGCAATGGCTATCACTGCCGATAAAGCACAAGAAGTTATCGACAAGATGATTGATCAAGGCCAACTTACGGTTGATCAGGGGAAAGAAATCAATGCTGAGCTTGCAAAAAAGGTAACCGATGCAGCTGACCAGGTAAAAGATTCTGCCCTTGAGGAGCACATTAAGATGATGACTCCTGAAGAGCGTGATCAATTTGCTTCCAAGGTTGCAAATGTTGTTGCTCAGGTCAACACACAAGAAGAATCCGAGTAACGCTGTTCAATAAATTCGCACTATGTGATTTGATGAATAATTAGACGAATATATCAATTATGCAAAAAAGAGCCTTTGCGGTCGACATTGTCTCCAGCAGGGGCTCTTTTTGTTTTTTGATTTTTTTTTTCAAAGAATTTGGATCAAATTGCACGCTTTGGGAGGCCGAGTGAGTGAGTTTTGATAAATCCGTTATCTCAGGTCAGGCTAGGTAAAAGTAGTTCGAAACAAGACGGAATGTGAGGACTTTCTTTGTTTCAAGTCCAATGACGAGTGCGCAAGAAAAAGGGTAGCCTCACAAAGCGTTCAATTCTAACCAAAAAGCAGTATTTACCGAAAATATGCATCAAATTGCGTTCATTGTGAGGATTTGATTTTGAAGGGATCCGTGGCTCAAGGAAGTAATTCCTCATCTGTGGAGTTACTTACTCATACATGACAGCTAATTGCGTTTAGTGAGAGCTTTTTATCCTAGACAGAATTTGGCGATGGGGCTTTTATAGAAGCAACCCTCTCACTAAACGCAATCTCATGTAAAAAAGGGCGTTTTTTGGGCATGGAGGTAGCGCGCCAAAAGAAAAGCGCAAACTGAAAAAAGACCGCGCTGTTTACGGAGCAGATTACCTTGCAAGTAAATATCCTCAGAAAATAAAAATCCTCCTTCACCTACAAAGATAAAGGAGGATTGAAAGCCCAGAGCAAATACCTGAAGCAAAAAGCCTAAGGCAAAACTAAAGTGCACTGGTGGGGATGCCAATTACGGACGCAAGCCCATGCCGCCTTCAAGGGTAATGGTCTCGCCTGACATGAACTTGAAGTCAGGAGAAGCAAGCTGGACGCAAGGGCGACCAATTTCGGTTTCGACGTTGCCATAATGTCCCATAGGAGGCATATGAACGTTTGCTTCAAATGCATCAGGATATGCTTCAGCAAAGTTTTCGAGCTGTGCGGTCCAAGCAAGAGGACATACAACGTTTACGTTGATGTCGTCAGCGCCCCATTCGTTTGCTGCAACGCGGCTCAAGCCACGGATGCCTTCTTTAGCTGCAGCGTAAGAACATTGGCCAACATTGCCAAAAAGACCAGCACCAGAAGCAAAATTAATAACAGTTCCTTTGGTTTCTTTCAGGTAAGGGTAGCATGCTTGCATGTAGTAGAACGCAGCATAAAGACCAGAATAAATTGCCAAGTCGAACTGATCAGTTGTATGCTCAGCGAGAGACACGCCAGAAGCGGATGCCTGAGCGTTGTTGATTAAAACATCAATGCGACCAAATTCAGCGATTGCTTGGTCAATCACCTTTTGTACGGTTGCTTTATTGTCATTATCTGCGCTTACGTCAGCCTGTACGGGTAAAACTTTAATGCCATACAAACGCTCGAGTTCTTCTTTGGCATCTTCAAGCTTCTGAACATTACGACCAGTGATTACCAGATTTGCGCCTTCTTTAGCATAAGCCGTTGCAATGCCATAGCCGATTGATCCACATGAACCATCTTTTAAGACAGCGCGCCCGCCACCAGTGATAATGGCCGTTTTGCCTTCAAGAAATCCCATGATTTGTCCTCCTTAAGGATAAGTAAATGGGTTTTAGGTTGATGTCTCGATTGTAGTCAAGCGTTTATCTTGGCGATGGGAAGCAAGTAGCGTAATTATGCCGATGGGTCAAACTAGGTTATAAGTGGACTTCTCGTGAAGAATTTTCGACGAGGACAATTCTTCACAAGCTATCCACTAGGGCTCTACGCAGGGGGTTCGTATGAATCGTTACAATATATAGGAAACACCTATAGAAAACATGACAAAATATTGGAAAAATTGGCGATGACGTGGGAAAATACAATAAGTCACACAATCTGAACGCGTAACAGGTTGTGGCTTTAAGAAATACAATACCCCTCTTGTATTTCTACTTTCTTTAAGATGACCACCTGTTTTATCTGGTTTATCCCGACAGGTGGTCATTCTTATTCTTGATTCTATTCAGCCTCAATTGAGCGAACTTCAAGCTCGTTTCCTCGCAGAAGTTCTGTGTGGGGGCTTTTGCAATAGGGGCAGATACGCCCATGTTCGACCGTGGGGTAGGTGCGTCCGCAATCATTGCAAATCGTAACAGCAGGGATCGTGCAAATCTCTAATTCCGCTCCCCGCAAAAGATCATGTTTATCTGAAGCCCACTCCCATGCATCCGTGAAAAACGCAGTTACCACACCAGACACCTCACCCAAATCAACGGTCACTTTTTGGATAGAGGTCAGGTTGTGCTCAGCAGCGGTATCTTCAAGGGTGTCAATGAGTGCAAAGACTATGCCAAGTTCATGCATAAGGTGTTTCCTAGCTTTGCTCTTGGTGAAGAATCTTTTTGATCAGCATTTTGCCTGCATTAGGAAGAATCTTTTTGATCTTGTCTTCGCTCGGAACCATAGTGGAGCATTCAGGATGATCACGGTGTAAGTGAATAGCGTCAAACTCACAGCGTGTCGTACATAATCCGCAACCAATACATTTGTTTTCATCAACGATGCTCGCACCACAGGAAAGACAACGGGCACATTCGGTTTTAATCTGATCTTCACTCAATGTATGTGTAGGATCATCCCAGTTATGACGCAAACTTGCAGGAGGTATGCACTCGGTTTGTTGTCTACCTGCATGATCATAGCCTTCAGGGAAAACGATATTGGATTTATTAAGCTCAACATAATGACGTGCGTTGCGCCCGGTGGTGAGGGAACTTCCTTTTTGTACAAAGCGATGGAGGCTTATAGCGGCCTCATGACCTGCGGCAATAGCATCAATAACAAACTGCGGACCGGTATAGGCATCACCGCCCACAAAGATGTCAGACTCTGCTGTTTGGTACGTAACGGGGTCAGCGCAGGCGCGATTTCCGCGACCGAGTTCGACGGAGCTCTCTGCAAGTAGATCACCCCAGTCAATTGCTTGACCTATGGCCATGATAACTTTAGTACAGGGGATGGTTTGTGTTTGCTCATCGTCGTAAAGCGGGTTAAACACCCCGTTCTCATCAAAGACACGCGTGCATTTGCGGAAGGTGATAGCGTTCACGTTGCCTGCTGCATCTGCCTCAATGCGCGCAGGTCCCCAGCCATACTCAAAGGCGATATCTTCAGTGCGTGCTTCGGTAATTTCTTCTTCAGATGCTGGCATCTCATCAGGACTTTCAAGGCAAATCATAGTGACGCTCTCAGCGCCTTGACGTCGTGCGACGCGCGCCGCATCAATAGCAACATTGCCACCGCCAATGACAACGACGTTGCCGGAAAGGTTGGTGGCAGGATTACTGAGCGCGTCGCGTAAGAAGTCGAGTGCAGAAACCACATCGCCTAGATCTTCACCTGGAATGCCTGCCATGCGACCTTTTTGTGCGCCAATGGCAAGGTAGAAAGCATCAAATCCTTGGTTGCGCAACTCATTAAGGGTGACGTCACGGCCGACATCGACTCCGCATTTGAAGGTTACGCCCACCTCACGCAGGATATCAATCTCAGCATCGACAATTTCTTGCGAGAGCTTAAACGAAGGAATACCATAGGTCATCATGCCGCCGGGTTTTTCGGCGCGCTCAAATACCGTGGGAGCATAACCGAGGGTTGCTAGATAATAGGCGCAGGTAAGGCCAGCAGGACCAGCGCCAATAATGGCAATCTTTTCGGGGAAGGCACCGCGCGTTGAAGGCGGAACCACCTCGGGTACAAAGCGATGCTCTGCTTCCAAATCCTTTTCCGCAATGAAGCGCTTTACCTCATCAATAGCTACTGCCTCATCAATGGTGCCGCGCGTGCAAGCTGTCTCACAGCGACGATTGCAGATGCGCCCACAAACTGCGGGGAAAGGATTTTCCTTCTTGATGAGCTCAAGCGCCGCACGATAATCCCCTTCAGCCGCTTTGCGCAAATAGGCCTGCACCGGAACATGTGCAGGACAAGCGGTCTTACAAGGTGCCGTGCCTGTTTCATGGGTTTCGATGCGGTTATTGTTTTTGTAGTTGGGATCCCAATCGGCCTCGCTCCATGACAAGGTTGGGAGTGGTTGCTTGGGGTAGGCGATGGAGCCTTCGGGTGTCGTGAGCTTTTGTCCGAGTTGAACAGCACCAGCAGGACACACCTCAACGCATCCGGCGCACGCCACACAGTGGGTGGGATCAACGTGAGCCACATAAGCAGAGCGACTCATGTTGGGTGTATTAAAAAGTTGCGAGGTGCGCAGCGCATAACAGACGTTTACATCGCAGTTACAAATAGCAAAGATTTTGTCTTGTCCATCGATATTTGTAATCTGATGCACATAACCATTTTTCTCGGCCAGAATGAGAATGTCGAGCACTTCATCATAGGTAGCAAAATGACCTTTTCCCGTCTCGACACAGTAGTCAGCCATATCCCCTAAGCCAATACACCAGTTTTGAGGATCACTGCCTGCATTGCCTCCTCGTACGCGCTCCGCTTGACGGCACGAGCAAGCGCCAACAGAAAAGCGATCATATTTTTTAAGCCAGTGAGAAATGCGCTCAACATCAGCCGCTTCGTTTTCAAACGTGATTGCTTGTTCGACTGGAATAACATGCATGCCAATACCGGCTCCTCCGGGAGGCACCATTTTGGTCACTTTTGTAAGGGGTAAATATGCCATGCGCTCAAAGAAGGTGGCGATTTCAGGATGCTCTTCGAGCTGCTCTTGATTCATAACGGTAAACTCCGCAGAACCAGGAACAAACATGGGAAGAACGTAGCGTTTTTCGTGTTGCGGATTTTTGCTGTCAAGATTTTCCCAGTTATATTCGATGATGCCTTTGACACTCAAACTATCTAACAAGTCTTGTAAAACCCCATCGTCAAGATGTGTTGCTTCTTTGAGCTGGGCAAACGTTTGTGGTACGCGTACCTTCATAACGCGCGTAACAGCTACCTCATCTTCGGTCATAACCGAAGCGAGTCCCCAATAATCAGGATCATTTTTAGTGACTTTCACGCCAATGCGATCCGTAATTTTTTGTGCCTCTTTGACAAGTCCCTCAACCTCAGGGCGCGATGCGGCAGGACTGGGATCATTGGGATGTTGTGGCTTGTAGTGGATAACAGTATCGTTTTCTGAATAGCGCTCTTCTGCAAGTATGCGTAAAGGCTCCCCAACAGGATTGGTAGTCGGAATAGCATTGCGCTTGTCAATTTCTTCGGCCGATAAGCCACGCGACATTGTTTTCTTGCGTTCTTCTACCTCTACGCCTCCGTAGGGTTTAGTAATGATAGGAAGTGTTCCGTTGTCGGGTTTTGTAGCCATAGCGAGCCCCTCCTTGTATGACTGAAATACTGCCGCGTTTCCCCTCAAAAAGGCGGTAATTCGAGTTCATCCATCATAAAAGGGTTGAGCAAGAAAGTATAGTCAGGCTTCATAAAAACAATAACTTCGTTACCCGCGATGCGCACGCCGTTTGCGTATGGCTTGCATAATGTTGCGTATGAGGAGTGCTCCTAACAGAGCAGCAACGGTGTCTACTACCCAATCGAGAGGATCGCACGAGCGGGTGGGTACAAAGATCTGATGAAGTTCATCACTTACGCCATAGGCACTTGCAAGTACGGATGCAACAATAAACGACATCCGGGGTGATATGCTAAAACGCAAAGCATTACAGAGGGCAGCGCCCAAAAGAAAAAACTCGCAAAAATGGCCGATGGGGGAGATGTCGACATCATGACCAAAGAGCTGGGCTGCGCAGGCGGCCAGTGCTTGTTTGATAAGCGAGATAATCCCTGAATTGTTGTCAAGTGTTTGGGCGGTTTTTGCTGACATGTAAAAAATGAACACGGCAACAGCCACGACAGCGACCCAACTAAAAAAGCAGGCATACGTACGTTTTCTGCGTACAGCATTGCTGCCTTCTTCAGTGCCGGGTGTTTTTTGGGGCGATGGGGTGGATTGATTTTGAGTGGTATGGTTTTGAGGATCAGTCATACGATGCAGCAAGAGTTTAAAGGGATTACTTTTGTAGGTATTTTAGAACACCTTTGCTGTATATGCGCCGTGGGTATAAGAGATATCAGGTAAAGTTGAGGGTAAGGAAACTCAGCAGGAGGTGAGAGATAGCAATCATGCACTCGCCCATTAAAGGACAACGCACCAAGGTGATTGTGCTCATCGCTATTATCATTTGCAACTGCTGTCTTGGCAATTTGTCTCAGACATCCCTCAATGCCATGTTTTCGAGTATTGCGCCGGATTTTGGGGTTGAAGTCGGCGTTGGACAGCTGATGACGACACTCTACATGCTGGTGTTGGGTATTACGGTTCCCGTGGTCACGTATCTCATGCGGCGGTTTAGCGTTAAGCAATTGGTGCTTATATCGATTGGGCTGCTCTGCGCTGGGTCAATTGTGGATATGCTTGCGTGGGATTTTGCGCTCTTTATTGTGGGGCGTGTGTTACAGGCGGTATCGGCGGGCATTATGATGCCTATGATGATGAGTGTGATCATGATTTCATTTCCGCCGGGACAGCAAGCGACGGTGATGGGTATTGCTGGTATCGCGCTGGGTTTTGCTCCTAACATTGGGCCGACTATTGGTGGCTGGGTGGTTATCGAATTTGGTTGGCGCATGTTTTTTGTTTTGTTGCTTGCCGCGAGCCTATTGTTGATTCTTGCAACGGTGACACTCATCGATTCCGAAAAGAGTCCACACCAAGATGCGCGTTTTGACATTCTCTCATTTATTTTTTCATCCATTGCTCTGTGTTGCCTTTTAATGGGGTTCACTAACGTGTCAAACTATGAATTCCATCATCCCTTTATTTGGGTTCCCCTTATTATTGGCGCGGGGGTGTTGTGGTTGTTTGTGCGGCGGCAAAAACGCATTGCCCATCCGCTTATCCATATGGAAATCTTTAACTCTGAACACTATCGAGTGGGCTTTTGGTCACTTAATTTGCTCTCAGGGTGCTTTATGGGTATTACACTCATCCTGCCACTTTTTGTCGAGGGCTGTTGGGGTGGCACCGCGCTACAAGCAGGTATGGCTCTTTTACCTGGTACTATAGCGGCGCTTATCCTCAATCCGCTCGCAGGCATTCTGACTGACAAGGTTGGCGAGCGTCCCGTTGTGATTGTAGGCTCGCTTTGTCTTGCAGTCGGTTCGGTGTGGATGATCTTTGTCTATGAAGGTATGCCATTTTGGCTTTTGCTGCTTATGCAGTCGGTGCGTGCAAGCGGTGTTTCGCTTCTTATGTCTCCGCTGACAACTTTCTCTATGGCAACGTTGCCTAAAGATATTGTGGTCGATGGGTCGTCGTGGAGCTCGTCAATCCGTCAAGCATGTGCCTCTTTGGGCACGGCAATGATGGTCTTTGCTATCACACTTGGTCCAACGTTGGGTTCAGTCGAACTTGGATATCAGCTTGCTTTTGGTGTTTCGGCACTCTTTGCGGTTGCTCTTGCGATTTTGAACTTTGTTAAGATTCGTTAGGTTCTATCAGACAGGTTAATCAATTTCAGGTATTCTACGTAAATACACTTTTTATGAGAGAAGCCCAAGACCTCTTGTCGGCTTGAGGAGTTTGCATGGTAACCAAAAAAAAGAAGGCAGAAAAAGCACGTGCGCGCAATGAGCGTGCTAATAAAGAAATTAAGGCGCAAAAAGCAGCTGAACGTGGCGATGAGATCGAAGAGATTGTAGAAGAAGACGTTGTTGAGGAAGATCCTCAAGAGGAAGAAGAATACGTTCCTAAGCTTCATACTATTTCTGAAATTGTTGTTGCGGTTATATCGTGCGCATGCGTATTTCTGTCACCTTTCATCACGCTTGTTGGTGGTTCGATTGTTATTGGCTTGAATAACTTAGATAAGCAAGATTATGGCGATGATTATCCACCTAAGTGGCCGCGTACTTTGGGCATCGCTGTTATTGGTGTTGCCATTTTGGGCTGGGTATTCATGCTTATTTAGTTCTATCTAATAAATAACCTAATCAACAATATGACGGGGATTGTGTAGCCCTAGACTAAAGAGTTACTTAATTCCAACTACGGTCTTATCTGTCGCCTCGTTTGAAAGAAGGGGATTGCTATGAGTGAAGAAAATAACAACCCGCAAAATAATAGTGATGCTAGTGCGGAAACGCCTGCACCAGTACCACCCGCACCCGTACCGCCAGCACCGGTGCCACCGGCTCCTGTGCCGTCAACTCCCGAAGCACCGCAAGTAGCGCAACCAGTGCCACCAGCACCCGTACCACCCGCACCAGTGCCACCGGCTCCTGAAGTGCCACAACAGCCTCAGCAGCAGGCACAGCAAACATTTCAACTTCAGGGCACCCAGCAAAGTGCTTATCAGGCGTATCGAGGTGGAGGGTATCAGCAGACGCAACCGGGCCAAAATCCTTATGTGCAGCCAGGGCAAGGAATTCCACCACAGCCAGGTGCTTCTATGCAGCAGCCTAATCAACCTTATTATGGCCAACCTGGTATGCCGCCTTATCCACCAGCAGCACCCAAGAATCATCAAACTATGGTTATGGTGTGCGGTATTCTCTCCATTGTTGCTGCGCTTATATCGCCGTTGATTGCATTTATCTTAGGTGGCATTGCTATTGTTTATGGCAACAAGGACAAAAAGACTTTTGGACTTGAAGGATATTCCAAGGCTGGCTACATTTGTGGCATTGTCGGTATTGCACTTGGCTTAGTAGTCTGGCTTGGCAGTGTTGCCTTAATGATGAGTAGTGGTTATTACTTCTAAAGCGTACAGGCAAGGTTTAACGCCTTATCTATCTCTACGTCAGCGTCTTTCTTATAAGGGATGATTTGCATGCGCGAGTTTATCCCAAGAGGGCGCTGATTTTTTCTTGAGGGAGCTCTGCAAAAGGAATAAAGGGTGCTGGCTTATCGGGGTGATCAGCCAAAAAGCGCTCCATCCATACCATGTCAAACCATCGATCAAACTTATAGCCGCACTTTTCGAATCGCGCGCAGGGCTTAAAACCGAGACGCTCATGAAAATGGATGCTCGTGTGATCAAGATGCTCATCTTCTGTATCGCAATAGGCAATACAGGCGTTGGCGTTGTAGACATTTTGCGCGGCAAGGAGTGCAAAAAGACATTCATAGAGAGCTCGCCCTATGCCATAACCTTTATGTATGCGCGAAACATAAATAGAAGTCTCAATGGAGTGAACATACGCAATGCGGGGGCGAAATGCAGAAGCGTAAGCATACCCTACGACCTCGCCGTCAAGCTCGGCCACAATATAGGGGTATCGCGCAAGCGTTGTAGCGATGCGACGCTCGAATTCAGCTTTCGTTGGCACATCGTATTCAAATGTGATGGCCGTCTCTTTAACATACGGCGCATAAATTTGCTGGATGCCGGAGGCATCTGTAGATGTCGCAATGCGTATGACAATCTGATCTTTCATGCGCTCAAGTCTAACAGATTCTTACTAGCTATAAGACTGCATAATGTCAGCAGTCTAGGCTTTGACTCCGCTTGGGGCATGCGCCTTAGAGATTGAAGAGCTCCATGATATACTGCAGCTACTTTATTTGAGTAAAGTGACGATAGGGCAATAGAGTATAAAAGAAGACATTCTATTGTTTGTAGTACAAGAAAGCATGAGGTTGTTTATGAAAAAGAAGCTCTTGTTATTGTTGAGTGTTGCATGCGTTTGCTGCTTAAGCGTTGCGCTTTTGGTCGGCTGCGATAACAACAATGATACGAAGCAGTCTGAAAAAAGCTATTTAGGTGATGATGAAAAGTTTGTTGTCGGTTTTGATGAGAACTTCCCTCCTTTTGGCTACCGTGGTGATGATGGTGAGTACACCGGATTCGACCTTGAGTTAGCTCAAGAAGTTGCAAAGCGCAATGGTTGGGAATACGAGCCAATGGTAATCGATTGGGATACCAAGGATGCTCAGATTGATTCTGGCACCATCGACGTTATCTGGAATGGCTTTACCAAAGAAGGACGTGAAGGCCAGTTTGAGTTCACTGAGCCTTATTACACAAACGACCAGATTATTTTAACCCGCGACAACTCTGGTATTACTACGTTTGAGGATCTTGCTGGTAAGACTGTTGTGGCTCAGGTTAACTCACCTGCTTATGATCAGTTAGCTGAAGGTGGCGACTACTACGAGTCACTGGGCTCTACTTTTAAATCTTTAGAGACGGTTCCTGATTACAACACAGCACTCATGAACCTTGAATCTGGTGCTGCTGATGCGGTAGCTATCGACTTACCTGCAGCTCAGACCTTAATCCAGGGTAAAGATGGCTATGTTATCTTAGACACTCCTGTTTCTTCTGAAACCTATGCTGTTGGTGCAAAGACCGGCAATACTGAACTTACCAATGCTATCCAGGCTACCCTTATTGAGATGTACAAGGATGGTACGGTAGAAGAGATTGCTTCTCATTATCCTGGTCAGATCACTATCGATAAATGGATTTTGCAATAGTTTTGTACCAACCATCTAATCGTGCAGATTAGATTGCCTCGATAAAAGGCTACGTGCGGACAGCTTTCCTTGACTTTGGGTGCTGTTCGCACGTTTTACGTTGTTGAGAGTTTCTTTGTGATGCAAAGCGTTTGTGTCCCATCGCAAAGAGGTAAGGGGAGAGACATGGATTTTTCAACCATGCTTGGTCTGCTTTCAGAGGGCTTTTTAGTCACCCTGCAGATTTTCTTCTTTACGTTGTTGGGTGCTCTACCCTTAGGTGTGCTTGTCGCGCTCGGGCGCATGAGTAAAATTAAACCCATATCGTGGATTTTCAGGATTTATATTTCCATCATGCGCGGTACGCCTTTGATGCTGCAGTTGATGTTTATCTTTTTTGCGCCGTATTACATCTTTGGTGTGCAACTTTCCATGGACTGGAAAATGGGTGCGTGCGTGGTTGCTTTCATTATGAACTATGCAGCCTACTTTGCAGAGATTTATCGCTCGGGCATTCAATCAATTCCGCGTGGCCAGTACGAAGCCGCTGAAATCCTGGGTCTCACTAAAGCGCAAACGTTTATCCGTATCATCTTTCCTCAGGTATTTAAACGTATTGTTCCTGCGCTCGGCAACGAGATCATTGTTTTGGTCAAAGACACCTCTCTTGCTTTTACTATTGGCGTTGCGGAAATGTTTACGACGGCACGTGCGATCGTTTCTTCGCAGGGCACCCTTGTCGCTTTTGTGGTTGCGGCAGTGTTTTATTGGGCGTTTACCTTTGTGGTCGAATTTATTATTGCGCGCATCGAAAAGCGCTTGGGTTATTACCATGATTAGGCGATGGGGAGTGTGATGAGTTATGAGTGAGGCCACCGAAAAAAAGTCTCTCGAAACGCCTGCTGATTTGGCAAGCCATGTGCTCACGGTGAAGTCAATTGAAAAAAGCTTTGGCAACACGATGGTGCTAAAAGATATTTCTTTCGAGGTTAACCCCGGCGAAGTAGTTGCAATCATTGGTCCTTCGGGATCAGGTAAATCAACCCTTTTGCGTTGTTGTACGTTACTAGAGAGTTTCGAGTCGGGCATGCTTGCCTATGGAGATTTGATTGTTGCTCAAAATGATGCTTCAGGAAAAACTCACTATGCAGGTAAAGAAGTTAACAAACTTGCTCGACAGCGTTTTGGACTTGTATTCCAAAACTTTAACCTCTTCCCGCATTATTCGGTTTTGCGCAATGTTATGGAAGCGCCTGTGATTGCGCAAAAGCGAGACAAGAAAGAGACCGAGGCACTCGCGCGTAAGCTCTTAGCGCAGATGGGGCTTGAAGGAAAAGAAGAGAGCTACCCTTGTGAGCTTTCAGGTGGACAGCAACAGCGCGTTGCCATCGCGCGTGCGCTTTGCTTGCAACCTGACATTCTCTTTTTCGATGAGCCAACCAGCGCGCTTGATCCTGAGTTGACTCAAGAGGTACTTAAAGTCATTCGCTCTTTGGCAGAAAAGCATATGACTATGGTTATTGTTACGCATGAGATGACATTTGCTCGTGATGTTGCAGATCGCATCATCTTTATGGATAAAGGCGTTATTGTTGAAGAAGGTCCTGCAAAAGAGGTTATCAATAATCCTCAGCACAATCGCACTAAGGCATTTTTAAGTCGTTATTCCCAGGATGGGATAGAGTAAGTTGATTAAGTCACATTAAAAAGCCTCCTCGCTCGTAATGAGTGAGGAGGCTTTCTCTTTTTTAAGAAGTATTTTGAGGTAGTTATTAGCTTTAATTAAGCTTCAACCTGCTTGAGCAAACCATAGCCACCATTGTCACGGCGATACAAAATATTGACTTCGTTAGAATCGCGATCAATGTAGGCAAAGAAGTCGTGACCCAATAAGTCAATCTGGATCAAAGCCTCTTCTTCAGTCAATGGATCAAGAGTGATTTCCTTTACGCGTACGATCTCGTCTCCACCAGAAAGTTCATCCATCAAAGCGTCCAAGTCAAGCTCGGTTGCTGGAGCGCTCTTTGCGGGAGCAGAAGCAATCTTTTTGTCGATAACGCGGGTCTTATATTTGCGTAACTGACGCAAAACCTTTGCTGAAGCAACATCGATAGCGGCATACATATTCTCTTCATGTTCTTCAACACGAATGATGTGACCGCGTGCACGCATAGTGACTTCGCAGCAAGCTGGTGTTGGATTAGCGGGGTTTTTCTCAACCTCTAAAACAACCTCAGCAGTTAACGGATCAATATCCATAACCTTCATTGCGTTGCCAATTTTCTCCTCGGCATAATCACGCAATGCATCAGTGATTGGCATTTTACGGCCCGTGATGGTGATATCCATTCGTTTCACCTCTTGTGTTCGTAGGGTTACAACCAATAAATTAACGATGAGTTAAGCAGACTAGAATAAGCGTGATAGAGAGTAATAGTATTTGAACTCCCTGATGCTTTCCACGGTCATATTAACCCCTCGTCAACCGTCTAAAGTAATTACTAGTGTATCGCACTTTCCGGAGATTTTCATAAATCTGCTCCTCAAACCACGAAACCTGTATCTTTTTTGTTTATATCGCTTCACGATCTAGGCTTCCAAGCGCCTCTTTATTATCATGTTCCTTTCCTGAATGTTTCAGCTTTGTAGCCAAATGCTTATCTGTGCAGATTATGAGCAGGAGTGCTTTATAGTTGAAATCCTTGGAAGGGGAATCATCTTAATGAGTGAAAAAAAACAGAGCACAGGTCCAGAAACGGTATATATCGATGAGGTTGCCCATCATCAGCGCCGCTATCTCAAATGGGTTGATCTAACACATTCAACTACTAAAGCGGCAGGCGTTATGCTGCTCGGGGCAATCATTGCTTTGATTATTGCAAATACCACAGCACATGGTCCGTTTGTTGAGTTTTGGCATACTGAAATCACAATAGGTTTTGGTGCAGCAGCGTCTTCTATGTCGCTTGCGCACATTATCAACGATGTGTTAATGGCGCTTTTCTTTTTGCTGGTTGGTCTCGAGATTAAATACGAGATGACGGTTGGCGAACTTACTGATTTGCGCCAGGCTATTCTGCCTATCGCTGCAGCTATAGGTGGTGTTCTTGCTCCTGTTGCTATCTATTTGTTCCTTAACGCTTCTAGTCCTGAAACAATGGGTGGCTGGGGTGTACCGACAGCTACTGATATTGCGTTTGCGCTTGGTATCCTTGCTCTGTTAGGCGATAGGGTTCCTTCGGGCGTGCGCGTATTCCTCTCAACTCTTGCTGTCGCTGATGACATCATTGCCATTTTGGTTATCGCAATCTTCTATGGTCATAGCCCTGATTTAATGTGGCTCCTTTTTGCAGGCGTTGTATTTATTGCGCTCATCGTAATGAATAAAGCACATGTCTATGCTTTGTTGCCCTATCTGTTATTGGGTGTAGTGTTATGGTTTTGCATCTTTAGTTCGGGTGTTCATTCGACTATTGCAGGCGTTTTGCTTGCTTTTGCTATCCCTTCAGGAACTCGCGTTAATCTTGCAAGCTATTCAGAGTGGTCGCACTCGCGTATGGCAGAAGTACGCAAGCACTATACCCCTCATCTTCCTGTTATTGGACAAGCGGATTATCTTGACTCAGTCTCTCGTTTGGCTCGCGTTTCGCTTCAAGTCATTCCTCCAGCAACACGCCTTGAGCGCATGCTCTATCCATGGGTGTATTTCTGTATCTTGCCATTATTTGCGCTTACTAATGCAGATGTTGCTTTCTTGAGTGGAGACATGGGAATGCTTTTCGCAAGCCCGGTATTCTTGGGTGTCTTTTTTGGTCTTCTTTTAGGTAAGCCTTTGGGTATCTGCTTGATGAGTCTCATCATTGTTAAAACCAAGATTGCAAGTTTGCCCGAAAATGTTAACTGGGCACACATTGTGGGTGCAGCTCTTTTGGGCGGTGTAGGTTTTACTATGGCGATTTTTGTTGCCAATCTCGCCTTTGTTAGCCCCGTTGACATTACGGCAGCTAAGGTCGCTATTCTTGCCGCATCGCTTTTGGCTGGCATCTTAGGTTTTGTCTTCTTAAGTGTTCAAGCAAAGATAGCAGCAGATCGCAATCAGCATTTTGAGCCTGTTATTCCTGAAGGTTCTAACTTGCAAACTCATGATGCTCACAATGCAGCACGTCGTGCGTATGGCGTTGAGCACATAAAACGTCGTGACGCTGACGCACAAGCAGAAGAAACGCTGATGACTATCTCAACGGAAGAAGAAGCGGTGGCCGCACAGGGAAGTACGTCCCAAGAACAGGGTGTCCTTGCTGAAGCGGTTGCTTCCCGAGTAGCTGCCGATGCAGTTTCTGAGGAAATCAAACGCGAACGCAACGCATAGTCGCAAGTCGCTACATATTCGTGAAGTGGGGAGGGAGCAAACGTTTTGAACGTGCTTCCTCCTTTGTATAGTGCTACGACAGGCATACACCTGTGCGCATGAATTGTGTGATTTATGCATAACTTTTCATATTCCATAAATCCTGTAATAGATTTGTTACGTTAAATTTGTTATTGTGTAACTCATTGATGCATATTGTGTGTTGCTGTCCTCTGTTTAAGGAGGCACTTATGATCGGGCAAAAGTACAACACTCAAAAAAGCATTCTTTCCATATTTGTTGCATGTTTGCTGGTGGTAGGTTTAATGCTTCCTGTCTCCACTGCGTATGCTGATCCTAAAGAAGATGCGCAGCGTGCTCTCGGTGAGCTCAACAGCATGCAAGAAGAGTTAGACGCAGCGTCTAACTTCTACTACGAAACTCAAGTACAGCTTGAAGAAGCGCAAAAACGCGTAAAAGAAGCTGAAGCTCAAATCGCTGAAGCCAATGCCAAGATTGAGTCCTGCCAAACGCAGTTAGGTGAGCGTGCTCGTGCTATGTATCGCAGTGGCAGTACGAGTTTCTTAGACGTATTCTTGGGTGCAACTACCTTTAAAGAATTTGCGAATAACTGGGAAATTCTTGATAGTCTCAACGAAAAAGATGCAGCTTTAGTTGAAGAAACTAAGCAGGCGCGTGCACAAGTTGAAGCTGCTAAAGCTGAGGCAGAAGCGCAAGCCAAGGTAGCAGAAGAACAGGCGGCAGAAGCTAAGCGTATTAAAGAGCAGGCAGAAGCAACACAAGCTCAAATCATGAGCGTCTATGCTTCGCTTTCAGCTGAAGCTATTGCAGCAATGAGCGATGAAGAAGCAGCTCAAGCGTTAGCTGACCAAGAGGCGGCCATCAAGGCCATTCAAAGCGGGTCTCACGTAAGCTCGTATTCAACCTATCGTCCTAATACCCCTATTAATAACAATAAGAAGCAAACGGTTGATGCGGATACGGTTATTGCCCGCGCTAAGTCTAAGCTAGGTAAACCGTATGTGTGGGGTGCAACGGGGCCAGATAGTTTTGATTGTTCCGGTCTTGTTGGCTATGCGCTCACAGGGTCAACTAAGCGCATTGCTACCACGCAGGGTATCGGTATGTGGACGCGTGTGTCCAATCCGAAGCCCGGTGACATTTGTGTCTATCATGACTATTCCTCGTCAAAAGGGCATACGGGCATCTATATTGGCAATGGGCAGATGATTCATGCTCCTCACACGGGTGATGTGGTCAAGATTGGAGCAGTACAACCGCGCATGTGGTACGTACGTTATTAATGCGTGCAATGATAATTGCACTAACAATAAAGTTATAACGAGCTATATACATACTTTTGTCTTAGGGTACACGCATTAAGATGTGCCGGCACTTCTCAGCAGGGGTGCCGGTTTTCTTTTAGGTGCCGCTCGACAAATTTCAGAAATTGTTAACAAATATAAAAAATGTGAGGGAAAAAAGTCTGCGTAAACTCATAATCCAACATTTTGGGGATGTGCTTTTTTAAACCGCAATACTCGGTGGGAACAAGTGTTTTATGTCGTTATTAGATTGTGACAAGAGGAGTGGAGGAGGCATGATAGCTGTTTGTGGGCTTTGTGTATTTGCTCCGATTTCTGGTACTATTAACTACACTTTTACGCTCAGTAAACAGACCACATGCTCTTATAAGGAGGTCATTATATGACCGAGCATATACGAACTAAAAAGAGCGCAATTCTTGCAAGTGTTCTTGCGGTAGTGTTGGTGTGCGGATTGCTTCCTTACCCAAGCGCTCGTGCATATGCAGACCCATCACTTGCTACTAAGCAGGCTCAAGCACAAGAAGCACTTGATAAGCTCAATGCTATGCAAGGTGAACTCAATGCGGCATCAGACAATTATGCTAATGCCGAAGAAGAGCGTGCCAATGCTCAAGCACGCGTGCAACAAGCGCAAGAGCAAATTGAACAAGAAACCGCCAAGATTTCTGAGTATCAAGGTGAGCTTGCAACACGTGCGCGTTCAATGTATCGCACGGGAGGTAATACCTTTTTAGATGTATTGCTGGGGGCTTCAACATTTCAAGAGTTTGCTACTAACTGGAATATGCTTGAAACCATGAATCAAAATGATGCGGAACTGGTTTCTAAGACCAAAGAAAGCCGCGCTAAGGTTCAAGAGGCAAAAGTAGAGTATGAAACTCAAGAAGCAGTTGCTACCGAAAAGGCAAATGAAGCTAAGCGTATTCAAGACCAAGCAGAGGCAAAAACCGCTGAGATTCAAGCAGTCTACAATGGGCTGTCTTCTGAGGTGCAAGAACTGATCCGCCAAGAAGAAGCAGCGCGCGAGGCCGCTGATCAGGCTGCAGCAATTCAAGATATTGCGAATAATACTGCTGGTGATGCTGCTGCCAATAACGCCGGTATAACAAACAATCCACCAGCAAATAATAACAACAATAATAACAACAATAATTCGGGCAATCATAACAACGCATCAAACAATTCAGGCAACCAGGGCAGCTCGAATAACGCAACGAATTCTGGTGGATCGCATAAGCCAAGCAGCGATACGAATAACTCGAAACCTCAAACCGTAACAGGCAATGTAGTGGTTGATCGGGCGTATGCGCAGCTTGGTAAACCCTATAAATGGGCAGCTGTTGGACCAAATAGCTTTGATTGTTCGGGTCTTGTTGGCTATTGCTTAACAGGGCGCTATTCCCGCTTAGCAACAACGGCAACCATCGCTCGTTGGACGCGTGTTTCCAATCCGCGCCCTGGAGATATTTGTGTATATCATGATTATTCATCGGGAAATGGTCATACGGGCGTTTATATTGGCAATGGGCAAATGATTCATGCACCACGATCGGGTGATGTAGTAAAAGTTTCTGCGGTGCAATCGCGTATGTGGTATGTCCGTTATTAAGGTTTATCTGCGCAAAGAAATTCTTTCGGGCACAAAAGAGGTCTTGCAGCAATTACCACTAGACTGTAAAGGTCTTGGAGATTTTGTTTAGAGGCTTTGATATCTGCTAGTATTGAAGACGGTTTACGCAAAAGATATGAAACCGAATAACTCCCAAAAGGAGGTCTTATTATATGACCGAACAAACTAAACCAATGAGCAAGCGCGCACTTTCTGTTGTACTTGCATTTGTTTTAGCGATTGGTTTAATGATTCCGTATCAGAGCGCACTTGCGGTTCCTAGTGCAGCTTCTAAACAGGCAGAAGCTGAAGCAGCGCTTGATAAACTCAATGAGATGCAGCAAACACTTGATGTTGCTTCTGATAACTACACAACCGCAGAAGCAGAGCGTCAAGAGGCTCAGCAAAAAGTTCAAGAGGCTCAGCAAAAAATTGATGAAGAAACCGCCAAGATTTCTGAGTATCAAGGTGAGCTTGCAACACGTGCACGTTCAATGTATCGCACGGGTGGCAATACTTTCTTAGATGTTATTTTGGGAGCTTCCTCTTTTGAGGAGTTTGCAACCAATTGGAACATGCTTGAAACACTCAACCAAAACGATGCTGAACTCGTTTCAAAGACTAAAGAAAGCCGTCAGGCAGTAGAAGAAGCAAAAGTTGAGTATCAAGCCCAAGAGGCAGTTGCTACTGAGAAAGCAAACGAAGCTAAGCGTATTAAAGACGAAGCCGAAGCTACTACTGCTGAGATGCAAAGCGTCTATGACAATTTGAGTGCTGAAGCAGAAGAGTTAATGCGTCAAGAGCAAGAAGCACGTGACCGCGCTGCAGCAGCTGCTGCACAAGCAGCGCTTCAACAACAGCAAAATTCGGGCAATCATAGCAGTGGTTCTCACGGCGGAGGCCCGGTAAATAACAACAAGGTTCCTACCGTTACTGGTAATACGGTTGTTGATCGTGCCTATGCTCAGTTGGGTAAACCTTATGTATGGGGTGCAGCAGGTCCTAACAGTTTTGACTGCTCAGGGCTTGTAGGTTATGCGCTTACCGGCACTATGGGGAATCATTGGTGTACCACTTCAACGATTGCAGGCTGGACGCGTGTTACCAATCCTCAGCCTGGTGATATCTGCATTAATTCTCATCACACAGGTGTCTATATTGGTGGCGGTCAGATGATTCATGCACCGCGCACGGGTGATGTTGTTAAGGTGTCAGGTGTTCATTCAGATATGTGGTATGTCCGCTACTAGTTTGTTATAAAGCGCCTTGATTTGAGCGTCTTGACAGCGTTCAAGTGCCAATAACGGTTCATTATGGAGTGGCCTTGCGTGGTCACTCCCTTTTTATAATCAGTGTGGTATTATTCATGGCGTTTGTTGCTCTGTGTGTAGCGCAGAGCGTTGCAACGGGATGTGGCTCAGCTTGGTAGAGCGCTGCGTTCGGGACGCAGAGGTCGCAGGTTCGAATCCTGTCATCCCGACCAGGAACAGATGGGCGCAAGGAGCAAATTTGCTCCTTGCGTTAGTAATGTAGGCACAAAAAGTAAAAGCCCAAAACTAGCTTGATGATGAACGTCTTAAATGCGGGAGGTGTTCAAGCGAAATGAAAATTGGACCTTTAGGAATCGTTGAAATCCTTATTATCTTGGCTGTCGTTTTGATTATCTTTGGCCCCAAGAATCTTCCTAAGTTGGGTACTGCTATTGGAAAGGCAGTCAAGAACTTGCGTGAGGGCATTGGCGGGAACAAAAAAGTTAAAGAAGCCAAAGATGCTGATGATGGTGAAGTTGTTGAGGTTATTGACAAGCCAGCGCCAAGCGCAGCAAAGACAGATGGTGCGGCTGAAGTAGCGGATGATGCGACTGATGCAGCACCGGTTGAAAAACCTAAACCTAAAGCCCAGGTTGCTCAAGATGACGAGCAATAGACGGGCTTAAAAAGAGCAACGCGTTTGTACGCATAAGCGTTTATAAGATTGTGTGACACAAAGCCGCTTTCATGTATGTGGCAATAAAGGGGAATTATGGAAAAAGATTACATCTTGACCGAAGAGGGCAAGGCGAAGCTTGAAGAAGAGCTTCATTATCTTGAAACCGAAAAGCGCGCTGAGATTGGCGAGAGAATTCGTGTAGCGCGCGAATTTGGTGATATCTCAGAGAATTCTGAGTATGATGATGCTAAAAATGAGCAAGCAATGATGGAGTCTCGTATCGCTGAGATTACGCGTATCTTGGGTGATGCGACGGTAGTTGCAACTCCGAAGCGCTCCACTAAGGTTAACATTGGCTCTACGGTTACCGTTGATATGGGCGGAAAAGAGCGTGTGTTTACAATTGTTGGTGGCGCAGAAGCAGATTCCGCAGCAGGCAAGATTTCAAATGAGTCTCCCGTTGGGTCAGCGCTTTTAGGCCACAAAAAGGGCGATGCTGTTGAAGCAACTGGTCCTACGGGTCGCGTTATTGCAATGACAATCTTAAAGATTGAGCACTAAATAGCTTTTAGTGGGCGATGGGGTAGGGACGCCTTAATGCAGCAAAGACGTCAGATAGCCTCATCGCCTCCTTATACTATTTATATCCGTATATGCATGATGGACCCGCATTGAGGGTCTTTTTTGTCTTATAGGGATCCATATAGGGTTCACGCAGGACTCATGCAGAGCCTACGCAGGGTTCACGCAGGACTCATGCAGGACTCATATAGAAATGAATTGAAGCAACCGTTTGGTGCTGATAACGAAAGGTATGGTAATGGCTGAAACAACCAGCGTAGAAGAAGTTGTGATTGAAGACGACCCGATTGAAGTTCGTCGTGCTAAGCGTGAGGCATTGATCGCGGCGGGTAAAAATCCGTATGGCCATGCATTTGTGTCAACGGCACGCGTAGTTGAGCTCGATGAAAAGTATGCTGACCTTGCGGATGGGGAGACAACAGAAGATCGCGTGTCACTTGCCGGGCGTTTGATGGCAAAACGCAACCAGGGCAAGATTGTGTTTGGTGAGCTTCAGGATCCAACAGGACGCATTCAGCTGTTTTGTCGCATTAACGCGTTGGGTGAAGAGGCGTTTGAAGAGCTAAAAGATTTAGATGTAGGCGATTGGATTGGCGTGCATGGGGTGATTATGCGCACCCGTCGCGGTCAGCTCTCTATTGCGGTGGACTCGTTCGAGCTCTTATCTAAGTCATTGCGTCCGCTTCCTGAGAAGTTCCATGGCTTGAATGATATTGAAACACGCTATCGCCAGCGCTATGTTGATCTCATTGTTAATGAAGACGTGCGTGATACCTTTATTAAACGTTCGAAAATTATTACTGCGATTCGCAACTATATGGATGCCAATGGCTTCTATGAAGTTGAAACACCGATGTTTCATCCCATTTTGGGTGGTGCTAATGCGCGTCCGTTTGTAACGCATCACAACACGCTTGATCGTGATTATTACTTACGCATTGCTACAGAGTTGCACTTAAAGCGTTTGCTTGTGGGTGGTTTTGAAAAAGTCTATGAGATTGGCCGTCAATTTAGAAATGAAGGGATGGATCCATTCCACAATCCTGAGTTCACTACGATGGAGGCATACCAGGCTTTTTCTGACCTGGAAGGCATGATGGAGCTCACACAAGGATTTATTCAGGCTGCTGCACTCGAAGCGTGCGGTACGCTCCAAGTGCCCTATGGCGATGACATCATTGATCTGTCGGGTACCTGGCGCCGCGCAACCATGATTGAACTTGCAGAAGAGGCAAGTGGTGAGACTATCAGTTTTGATATGAGTCGTGAAGACCTTGTGGCGATTGCTGAGAAATATGGTGCACACATAGAATCTACATGGGGTAAAGGTAAAATCATCGCCGAAATATTTGAAGCGACCGCAGAAGAGACCTTGATTCAGCCTACCTTTGTTTTGGAACATCCTGTTGAAGTATCGCCTCTCGCTAAACGAAGCGCTACTGATCCAAACGTAACCGACCGTTTCGAACTCTTTATTTGCGGTCATGAGTTTGCTAATGCATTTAACGAACTCAATGATCCCGTTGACCAGGCAGAACGTTTCCGTGCTCAGCTTGCAGCAAAAGACAATGGAGACGATGAGGCTATGGGGTTTGACGCGGATTACATTCGTGCATTGGAGTATGGCATGCCTCCGGCTGGCGGCGTTGGAATTGGCATTGATCGCTTGACTATGCTATTAACGAACGCTCCTACGATCCGTGACGTGTTATTATTCCCAACGATGAAACCCTTGGATTAAAAGTAAAGAGCCGCAGGTGCCCCAAACAGGCATTTGCGGCATTTTTTATTGTTATAAATAAAATTATTTAGCATCCTCTTTGCGTAATAACATAGAATAAACAATTTTTGGTTAAAAATACAAAAATAGTTTTTCAAAAAAGAATATATTTTGATGAAAAGCACTTGCTTCTTTTAGGAAAATATGGTATGCAATTTGAGTATTATCAGCTTTAATTTTTGCAGGATTATTATACGGTTTATATTTGCAGAAAAAGCTGAATGATCGTTTCGTGACAGCATAATTATTTTCGTCCTCACGGGACGGATGATTATAGATCGCGCGGACAAATATTTATTGAGGAGTGCAGAAAAATGAAGAAAAGTATCAAAAGATTGCTTTCTGTTATCCTGACATGTCTTTTGCTTTTGGGTATGGTTTCCCTGGAAGCATTTGCTGCAGGAGATGCGATCACCATCGCCGGAAAGAACGTTTACGTAAGCAGCGGAACTTCTTATTATGTAAATAACGGTTCCGGCGGTCTTGACAAAACGGGTGCCAATGCAGATAACTACAACGTTAAGTATGATGCGGCAACCAAAACCCTTACCCTGAAGGATGCAGCGATCTCGAATAGTTCCGGGGTGTATACACCTACGAGCTATTATAATACTCAGGCATATATTGATATCCGTGTATCTCACGGTATTACGGTTTCGGTTGAAGGCACCAACACCTTTGGCCCCACCGGCAGCAACAAATCTGCCGGCGCAGTGATCTATGCCGATATCCGCGATAAGAGCCTTGTTTTTAACGGCAGCGGTTCTTTGACCGGCTTGGGCGTATACTACGGCCTTTGTGCATACAGCAACGGAAACTCCCAGATTACTTTTAACAGCGGTAACTATACCTTTAATGTTACTGATCAGGGCAGCGGCAGCCCGGTTGAGGGTGTACGCTACAACGGCAATCTGACCGTAAATGGCGGAAGCGTAATTTTTGATGCAAGATGGACCTATAGCAGCGGCAGCAGCTATGATGCGAAAGGTATCAACGGCGGAACCTTTACCATGAACGGCGGATATTGCAAAGCTGTTGGCTATTCAAGAGGTTCAACTGCTTATGCTCTTGCTAACGGCTGGAAAGGCACCACCTATAACGGCGGCTGCCTGGAGCTGTATGCCGGTTTGAATTCTGCAACCTATGATTGCGGAAACAAGCTTTCTGATGAGTGGCCTTTCGCAGAGACCGATGCATTGAAAAATGCAGCCATGGAATATGCAAAATATTATGACGGCACAACTCTTTCCGATATATATCCCACTACATACAATAACTATGTAGCCGCCAACGGAACTTATTATCAGGCAAAATCTTATTTGAAGATCAGCGAGAAATATACCGTTACCTATACCGACGGTGTTGAAGGCGAAGAAATCTTTGCCGATCAGGTAACCAAGAATCTTACTTACGGCGCAGCAACTCCTGCATTTGAAGGCATCCCCACCCGTTTGGGCTGGACCTTTAAGGGCTGGGAGCCTGCAGTTGCTTCCACTGTAACCGGAGATGCGGTTTACGAGGCAATTTGGGAACAGAATAAATACACCGTTACTTATACCGACGGCGTTGAAGGCGAAGAAGTATTTGCCGATCAGGTAACCGAAGATCTTACCTACGGCACTGAAACTCCTGCATTTGAAGGCACCCCCACCCGTTTGGGCTGGACCTTTAAGGGCTGGGAGCCTGATGTTGCCGAAACGGTAACCGAAGATGCGGTTTATGAGGCAATTTGGGAACAGAATAAATACACCGTAACTTATACCGACGGCGTTGAAGGCGAAGAAGTATTTGCCGATAAAGTAACCTCCGGCTTGACCTACGGCGTAAAAACTCCTGCTTTTGGCGAAGATCCCAAACGCGAAGGTTATACCTTTAAAGGATGGAAAACAAAAGTTGCCGAAACCGTAACTGAGGATGCCGTTTATGAAGCAACTTGGGAAAAGGTAGTTGAGAAGGAAGAAGAGAAGAAGGAAGAAGAGAAGAAAGAAGACACTCCTCAAACCGGTGACAACTCCAACATTCAGTTGTTCATGACCATGTTCATTCTCTCTGCTGCCGGTCTCTTCAGCATAATCCTTGTTTCCCGCAAAAGAAGAAATAACTGATCTTAACTTTTCTTCAAAATTTAAATAATGAAAAGCCGCGGTTTTAATGCCGCGGCTTTTTTTATAAAGAACACTTTTGGAAAATACCGAAGGTGTTCTTTTTGTTATTTTTATATTAAACTACAGGTTTAATGACAAAAACAAAATTAAAGGTATAATGAAAACCAAGGCAAGCGAGCCTGCGTGGAAATGATGACATCCTTTTAATACGCATATTGAAATAGTGTTACGCGCAGGTTAAGGGTCATCAAATGGCTTGCCAAACCCCAAAAAGGCAAACGTGGCTGCACGTGCGGGAAAATTTTAAAAAGCCGCAGCGCTTTTACGGGCTTTGCACGGTAAAGCATCGCCCCATAAAAAATCTGTAAAAGATTGCTGCGGTGAGTGATAAGTTGTCCCTTTTCGATGACATACTTTTGACTAAATATGATGTGCTGGAAGATCTGCGTGCAGGTAAAGGTCATCAAATGGTTTGCCTTTAATTTTGATTTTATGCGGAGGAAAATAAAATGAACTATCATAAACTGCTGCTTAATGAATTCCGCTTTGTTACTTATGAAAAGAATAATACCGAACTTACAGATGAGAGCATAATAAAAGCAATCACATTGAATGAAAATCTTCAAACACTTGGCTATATTCTGTCTCCCCCCGATGTTGCGGCATTAGCCGCCAGTTCTTCTTTGAACGGTTTTTATGAGAAAGTAAAAGGAATGACAGATTCGGTTGATGCCGCACCAATGTATCCGGGATTTCCCGAGCAGGTGATGGAAATGGATGAAGCTGTTTTCCGCTTTCACCAAATGGTTCACTATTTTTCTACATACGGCATGGAGGATTTGTTTGGGATCAAGGTGAGCAAAGGCTGGCTGCCTTGTGAAGAAGAAAAAGTTTTTGCGGAGAAACCGCAAAAAATCGTTTTGCAGGCCAAAACGATCAGTCTGCTTTCTGCCGAAGAGGCATATACTCTTCCGTATCGGATAATTTTATCCAAAAAGGAGCGCATGACACTCCCGGAAAAAGAAATAATAGCAGAGGCAATAAAGCATATCACGCCCATGCAGGCAGCCGAATGCAGGATTGGGTTTAAAGAAAACCTGAATACGGTATACAGCACGGTTTTTGAAATGGAAGACCGTAAGGCTGCATTTTCCCTGCTTCGCGGAATGTGTCAGCACACAGGCGATGTTTTGCGCTGCGTTGATATTCTTTTGGGAAAGAACAACTATCATTTCCGCACGGCGCAAAAGCGCTTTTTGGTAAAGCTTCTGGAAAGCTATCCGGAAAAAGATTTCCGGGCCAATCTGGTTCTTTCCGGAAAAGGAGCAGAAAGAAATATTCTGCTTTTAAACTACCTTGATTATTCCGTGTATGCAAGGTCTCCTGAACATCTGGCGGCAGTTAACGATTTGCGTGACGGAAAGCTGCGCTCCTGGGAAAGCACAGCCAAAAAACTGCTCCTTGCAGGGGATGACGGCGCGCTGGACTTTATAGCCCAAAGACCCGGTATGCTGCTGAGAATGGCGGCGTGGCTCATGCGTTTGGGCTACAGCAGAAAAGCAGTAACAGAAAAACTGACCGATCATGCTGCGGCGCTCAGCATTCAAACCTTGGTTACCAATATCAATTACTTTGGAAAACTAACGCCCAAGGCGATCCCGCATATGCGCGATGAAGCTAAGTAAATGAGGAGGTATCGCCTATGTCCTTTGATAAATTCACTGACAAGGCGCGTAAGGTGCTTGTGCTTGCCCAAGAGGAAGCACGTGCCTTGCATCAGCCCTATGTGGGCACCGAGCATGTTTTGCTCGCTCTACTTAAAGAGGAAGACGGCTTAGCTGCGCAAGCGCTTGAACGCCTCAACGTTCATTATGAGGCAACCGTTGCTGCTATTAGGCAAATTGTCTCCATTGATGAGGACCAAGATGTATCAGGTCATCTTTCCTTTACGCCACGCGTAAAACACGTTTTGGAAAACTCTTTGCGTGAAGCTATGCAGATGGGGCAAAGCTACATTTCGACAGAGCATTTACTCTTGGGTATTGTGCGCGAAAACGAAGGAACAGCAATTGATGTATTGGCGCGCTTGGGTGTAAGTGGAGATGCTATTAGAAGCGCACTCAATGATTTGGTTGGCCAATCGTCAGTCTACGCAGGCACTAATGCATTTGATCCTGCCGGTGGTGCATCAGATTCTATGCTTAAGGAGTTTGGAACTGATCTCACTATGAAAGCAGCTAATGGGGAACTTGATCCCGTTATTGGGCGTGCTGGTGAAATTGAGCGCGTGATGCAAATCTTGTCACGTCGCCAGAAGAATAATCCGCTCATTATTGGTGAGCCTGGCGTGGGAAAAACTGCCCTTGTTGAAGGTTTAGCTCAGCTTATTGTTGCTGATCAAGTGCCTGATATCTTGCGGAACCAGCGCCTGGTGACACTTGATGTATCAGCGCTTGTCGCGGGGTCTAAGTATCGCGGTGAGTTCGAAGAGCGCTTGAAGAAGTGCATTAAAGAAGTCATGGCAGCTAAAGATGTTATTTTGTTTATCGATGAGATTCATACGCTCATTGGCGCTGGTGCTGCTGAAGGCTCCATTGATGCTGCAGCAATTTTGAAGCCACCGCTATCGCGTGGTGAGATTCAGATTATTGGTGCGACGACTTTGGATGAGTATCGCAAACATCTGGAGAAAGATTCTGCGTTTGAGCGTCGTTTCCAGACTGTGACCGTGAAAGAGCCTTCAGAGGAACAAGCGGTTCGTATTCTGGAGGGTCTGCGTGATTCGTACGAGGATCATCATAAGGTGCATTTTACGGATGAGGCGCTGCAGTCAGCGGTATCACTTTCTAATCGCTACATTCAAGATCGCTTCTTGCCAGATAAAGCAATTGATGTGCTTGATGAAGCGGGCGCGCGCATGCGCATCCGTAACATGATTTTGCCTGAAGAAGTGCAAACGCTTGATGATCAGTTACGCAAGGTTCATGCGGAAAAGGATTCCGCAATTGCTGATCAGGATTTTGAGCGTGCGGCAAGCTTGCGTGATAAGGAAGCTTCCTTAAAAGAAGAGCGTGACAAGGCGCAGAAAGACTGGGAAGAAAAAACTGAACGCAAGATTTCTGAGGTTGGCGTAGAGGATATTGCCGATGTGGTCTCTATGACTACGGGTGTTCCTGTTTCTAATCTGACTGAAGCTGAGACTGAAAAGCTTTTGCGTATGGAGTCAGTGCTGCATGAGCGTGTAATTGGCCAAGATGAAGCAGTTGTGGCGCTTTCAAAAGCTATTCGTCGTAGTCGCTCGGGATTGAAAGATCCCAAACGTCCTGCTGGTAGCTTTATCTTCTTAGGTCCCTCAGGCGTTGGTAAGACCGAGCTTTCTAAGACCTTGGCAGAGTTTCTCTTTAATTCTGAAGATGCGCTTATTAGCTTTGACATGTCTGAGTATATGGAAAAGCACACGGTATCGCGTTTAATTGGTTCGCCTCCAGGGTATGTTGGTTATGACGAGGGCGGTCAGCTTACTACAGCAGTGCGTCAGCGTCCTTATTCTGTTGTTCTGTTTGACGAGATTGAAAAAGCTCATCCTGACGTCTTTAATATCTTGCTCCAAATTTTGGAGGAAGGTCGTCTGACGGATGCACAAGGACGCATGGTTGATTTCCGCAATACGGTCATCATTTTGACCTCTAACGTAGGTGCTCGCGAGATCACCAAGGCAGCTCCTCTTGGCTTTACGGGAAGCGATAAGGGAACGGGTCTTGATGATAAGGAAATCAAGAGCCGTGTTATGACTGAGGTGAAGAAACTCTTCCGTCCTGAGTTCTTGAATCGTCTCGATGAAATCATCGTATTCAAGAGCCTTACGGAAGACGAGATTGTTGAGATTGTGGACTTGATGGTAGCGGATCTGCGCGATCGCTTAATTGAGCAAAACATGACTATCAATCTTTCTGAAGAAGCTCGCCGCTACATTGCGCGCGAGGGTACTGATCTTTCCTTTGGTGCTCGTCCGCTGCGTCGTGCTATTCAACGCTTGCTTGAGGATCCGCTGGCTGAGCAGGTCTTGGAAGGTAAGTGGACAAGTGGTTCGGTTATCCAGGTTGATGTTGAGGGTGAAGGGGATGAAAGCGAATTAGTCTTTACTTTAGGCGAAGGCGCAATACCAGCACCGCGTAAGCGTGATACCATAGCTAAGGAAGCTGAACTGCTGTTAACTGGCTATGACCTGGGTAATACCGGATCACACTTATCTCGTGATGGTGGAGCACGTGACGGGCAGGTAGCTGGATAGTCAACCCTCGTTACTAAGGAGTCACTTATGAGTTCTCAGCTCATCGACCCCGTTTATACACCTCAAGCAGTACAAAAGGCCATGGAGCTTTTTGAAGACATACATTTTGACGCCCTGCAAGCAGAAGAACGCCTGCAGGGCGTTGTTGATAAGGGTGCTAAAACGGCAGCTATTATCTTGGCAGGCGGAACTGGTGAGCGCTTTGGTCGTGAAGGCGGCAAGCAGCTGGTAGAAATTGCAGGTAAGCCTGTTCTTACGCGAAGTGCTGAAATCATGGACTCGGTAGGAGATATTGGCCTTATTGTCATTGTGTGTCCTGAAGAGCGCACGCAAGAATATCTTGTGCGCGCTATTGATCCTTTTCCGTTTGCAACGCCGATTGTGTTAGCTCCTGCAGGTGACATCCGCCAAGAGTCTGCTTTTTCGGGTCTTGAGATGGTGCCGGATGATTTTGAATATGTCCTTTTGCACGATGGGGCGCGACCACTTATTACTAAAGAGCTTGTTCAGCATGCTATTGCCACCCTTAAAGGCAACATTGATGCGGATGGTGTCGTTGTGGGGACGCCATCGGTTGACACCCTCAAGGTGGTAGAAAACGGTGTTATTGCTGGCACGCCCGATAGATCGGTCTTTTGGAATGCGCAAACTCCGCAAGTGTTTAGGACAGGAATTTATAGGCGCGCTCACGCCTCAGCACTCTCTGATGGTTTCGTGGGAACAGATGACTCATCGCTTATTGAACGTTTAGGCGGACGTATGTTGATGGTTGAAGGTAAGCGCGACAATATCAAGATCACCGTTCCTGAGGATTACCTTATTGTCTCAGCGGCGCTTCGTGCAGCCTATGAACAACAGCGCGAAGGATTGTAAAAGCGTGAAGGGTATAAAACGCTATGAGTGAAAATCAAAAAACGATCCCCGACGTGCTTTCTGGTTTGCGCGTAGGACTTGGTTATGATGTGCATGCGCTTGTTGAAGGGCGCCCCCTTATTTTAGGTGGTGTTACCATTCCTCATACGCTTGGTCTCGATGGACATTCAGATGCCGATGTGCTTGCTCATGCTATAGCGGATGCGCTTTTGGGTGCTATCAGGGGTGGTGACATTGGAAAGCTCTTTCCGGACACCGATCCTGCTTACAAGGGCGCTGATTCTTTAAAGTTGCTGGCAGAAGTAGCGCGGGTTGTACGCGCTGGGGGCTATGAAATCATCGACATTGATTGCGTAATCGCCGCTCAAGCTCCAAAGCTTTCTCCTTTTAGAGAAGAGATGCGCAAGAGATTGGCAGATGCGTGTTCTATTCCCGTTGATAGACTTGGTATTAAAGCTACGACAACTGAGCACTTAGGGTTTGAGGGGCGCGAAGAGGGAATCTCTGCGCAAGCAGTCGCATTCGTTGCGCGCGTATAAGCACTGGCGTAGAATCGTCTGCACATTGTTTTGGACAAGATAAGGTTATAACTATGATTCAAATTTATGATACTATGACGCGCGAAAAGCGCCCTTTTGTTCCTATCGAAGATCACAAGGTGCGTATGTATGTGTGTGGTCCTACCGTATATAACTACATCCATATTGGTAACGCGCGCACGTTTATCTCATTTGATACCATCAGGCGCTATTTGACCTGGCGCGGTTATGATGTCACCTTTGTCCAAAATGTAACAGACGTTGATGACAAGATCATTAATAAGGCTAATGAAGAACAAACTGATGCTGCCGACATTGCTACTCAATACACGCAAGCGTTTATTGCAGACATGCATGCAGCAGGTGTGCTTGATCCGACAATTCGTCCTCATGCTACCGATGAGATTGATACTATGATTGCGCTTATTGAGCGCCTGATTGAACGAGGTCACGCTTATGCGGTTCAAGGAGATGTATATTTTGCCGTACGCTCCTATGAGGATTACGGCAAACTGTCTGGACGCAATATTGATGAGATGGAATCGGGACATCGAACACTGCGCAGTGATGGGCAAGGCTTAGAGGATAGAAAGCGTGACGAGCTCGATTTTGCCTTGTGGAAAAGTGCTAAACCTGGTGAGCCTGCCTGGGAATCTCCCTGGGGTATGGGTCGTCCCGGTTGGCATATTGAATGTTCGGCTATGTCTGAGAAGTACTTAGGTCTTCCTTTTGACATTCATGGTGGTGGCGCAGATCTCGCATTTCCGCATCACGAAAACGAGCGTGCTCAATCAGAGGCTGCATTTGATACCACTTTTGCAAACTACTGGATGCATGGCGGTATGCTCCAGATTAACCATGAGAAGATGAGTAAATCGCTCGGCAACTTTTTGCTATTACGCGATATTTTGAAAACCACCGATCCTACGGTATTGCGCATGCTGATGCTCCAAACTCATTATCGCTCGCCGCTTGATTTTTCCGATGAGCGCCTCAAGGAGTCGGAGGCTGCCCTTGATCGGTTGCGTAACTTTCTCAAGAATGCGCAGTGGGCATGCGAGACGGGAGAAGCGCCCACAACTGATTTCGATATAGATGCGTATGCTGCAGCGGCCGATGCTATGGAGCATGATTTTATTGAAGCTATGGATGATGACTTCAATACGGCAGGTGCCCTAGGCGCAGTCTTTAGCTTTGTAGGTACTGCCAATACGCTTCTTCAGACAGCACCAGGCAAAGATGCACTACCAACTCTTGAAGATGCATCTCAAACTATGATCGAGCTATTAGGTGTGCTTGGCCTTGTGCTTGATGAGCCTGAAGCGACGCAAGAGGATTATCCGCAAGAGCTTTTCAGCCTTGCTCAAGAGGTGGCAGGTTATTCAGCGGGCGATGGGCAAGAAGCGCTCGATGCACTTTTGGAAGCTCGTGCGACGGCTCGCAAAGAAAAGAACTTTGCCGTAGCAGACTCAGTGCGTGATGGACTCTCTGAGCTTGGTTATGTTATCGAAGATACTCCGCAGGGTTCGCGCGTTACGCGTCAAGCTTAGCATTTGCTTTCTGCTGGAATTTAACCTCATCGACAAGACAACGTTTATGCGTTGCGCGCGCTACTTGCTCGCGTTCATCAAATGCTTCACACGAAAAAGTGAGGATGCGCCCATCTATAGCGATGAGTGTGCTTTGTGCACGCACTTTCATGCCGATGGGGGTAGGGGCGAGGTGCTCTATGTCAATCTCAATGCCCACCGTTGTCTGATCGGGCTCAAGACCAGATGCGATAGCGCCAACTGACGCTTCCTCGCATAAAGCGACAAGGGCAGGGGTGGCAAAAACATCATGGACGCCACTGCGCATAGCTTTTGCCGTGTTGGCTTCAATGACTTCAGTCTGTGCTTCATAAGTCATTCCTGTAGTAAGCATAAAACTCCTCGGATTCGTTTTATTGAGAAGGACTCATAGTAACAGAGTTTAGTAATTGGAACACTATCACACTTATCCACTAATACGTGTTCTCTTAAAGGTTTCTTTACAAAACTGCATGACTAAATCGTGGGTAATTTGTTACTTTATAAGAGTGAGGATTGCACCTGAGGGAGGCTGCGATCTTTGAGGGATACATAAAATTGGCGCTTGGTTTGGGGGTAAGTGCAACGTGGCTATAGATCGCAAGAATAAGGTTGTATCAGTGCAAGATTCGCATACTCAAATCACCCGTGAGAAAATTTTAACTGCCGCTATGGAATTGGTGGAAGAGCATGGTATGAACTATCTGACCGTGCGCAATGTTTGTGATAAGGCGGGTCTCTCAACAGGAAGTTTCTATAACCTTTTTACGGGAAAAGATGAACTTATCTCGTACTATTTAAAGCATTCTTTTAGTAACTATAAACAAAAAGCTACCGAAGAGGCAGCAGGGTACAACAGCATTGAACGTTGTTTATTGGTCTATCGTTTTTATGTACGTTGTTGTGAAGAGGCGGGACTTGAATTTGTTTCAGGTCTTTACGCTGCCAATAATTCGCCGTTTTTTGATTTTATCCATCGGGATTCAGAAGACGAGCTTGTGCTGGACGTTATTCGTGCTTATCTTGAGGAAGGTCAAGAAGAGGGCGATATTCGCAAAGACATTGACATGGATGAAGCGCTCCTGCGTATTGCCGCTCTTGTAACGGGATCGCTTTTTTATTGGTGTGTGTTTAAGGGGCAGATGGATGTTGCCTATGAGACAGATGAAGCGCTTCGCACGTATCTTCTGTCCTTAGCGGTTGATCCTAATATAGAGATGACGTTGCCGCGTCTCGTAAAAGAAGGCACATTCTTAGAGAGCCTCGAAGGCTAAACTGCACATAGACTGCGGTTTTGTAAAAAACAAACGTTACATTTTTCTTGCAAGGTACCCAATTAGGGCTGGTAATGTTATTGTTTTATCAGGTAATAAATCTGAGGTATGACATTACCTAGATATATACGAGAGGGGTGGCAACCATGGTATTTGATAATATCGTAGTAGCCTATGACGGATCTGAACAATCATTAGCCGCCGTCAAAAAAGCAGGGGAAATTACAGCACTTGATCCAGGTATTAAATTACATGTTGTGTTTGTAACCACGCATCCTAATGCACAGCTGCCAGCAAACTTTAATTCTGCTTCCTTTGATCCTCAGCAGTATTTGCTCTCTGTCGAGGACATTATGGATCTCTACAACAAGACTATTGCCGAAGAGACTGAGATGGTAGCAAAAGGTATTGGTAATGCTCTTGATGCTGTTAAAGACCAAACTACTATTGAGGTAATTCCTGGTTATACTCCAGCAGCTGACTTGTTGGCTTACTCTGGCAAGGTTAACGCGGATCTGATCGTTATGGGTTCTCGTGGCCTTGGTGCAATTCGAGGCGTTTTGGGTTCTGTATCCTACGCGGTATTGCGCGAATCTGAGATTCCGGTATTGGTAATCAAATAGAACTAGGTTTGCTGAACTGTTGAGTATACCAACAAAGCTCAACAACAAAGAATGGTTTTTAAAGTCCCTTGCGATGCGCGTACTGAGCGCTGAGCAGGGGGCTTTTGTATAATGATTAATAGGTAACAAAGAAAAGCGAGTACGCAAGAACAAGGAGCATTTAGAGCTTATGGGAAGTCGAATCATTGGAGTTGGAAGCGCCCTTCCAGAGTTGGTCGTTACCAATAATGATTTGTCACAATTTGTTGAAACTGACGATGAATGGATTACGACACGCACGGGAATTCATGAACGCCACATTGCTATTGAAGAGACGACCACCTCTCTTGGTTTGAGTGCTGCACGTCGTGCGCTCGGACAAGAAACGGGGGGCTGGTGTGCTCAAGAGACGCCAATTGACCCCGAATCAGTTGATCTTATTATTGCCATGAGCGTTTCTCCTGATATGGTGGTGCCTTCCCAGGCAGCGCTCTATAAAGCCCAACTTGGTGCAACCAACGCAGTTGCCTATGATCTCAATGCGGCTTGCGCAGGGTGCGTCTATGGTATGGATACCGCAGCATCGCTTTTGGAATTGTCAGTGCTGCAGCGTTTGCTTGCACAAATCCCAGCGCCTCAAGCAGCCAATCAGGCTGCGGTGCTTCATATGGCTCATCGTAATGTCTATAAGCGCGCGCTTATTATCGGGGCGGACTGCATGAGCCGCGTGACCGATTGGACAGATAGGGCAACGTGTGTTTTGTTTGGCGATGGGGCAGGCGCGGTTGTGCTTGAATGGCAAGACAATGAGTGCGGAGTCCTTGCATCGCGCTTGGTCAATATTGATGATGTGAAAGAAGCACTCAATTTACCCAACACGTTTGACACGAGCACATTCCCCTTTGGGGATTTGGACAGCGTCGAAAAAGACGCTCCTGAAAAACGCAGCATCACTATGAAGGGCGCGGCGGTATTTAAGTTCTCGACTAAGGTGATGGCATCGTGTGTGCGCGAGGTGTTAGAGCGTGCGGACATGACCATTGAAGACGTTGATCTTATTGTTCCGCATCAGGCAAACGAGCGCATTATCGCTTCAGCTATGAAAAAGCTTGATTTGCCGCTCGATAAAATCCATCTCACTATTGGAACGGTAGGAAATACGAGTGCTTCGAGTGCGCTTATTGCGCTTGCAGATGCGTATGTGCAAGGCAAGATTACCGAGGGCATGCTGGTGTGCATGGTTGGCTTTGGCGGCGGATTAACCGCGGGCGCTGTGCTGTTTCGCGCGTAGGGAAGGATCGCGCTATGGCCTTTTTGTTTGGTTGCGAAAACCTGCATTTGGAGTATCCGACAAAAACGATCTTTGAATCGCTTTCTTTAGGTGTTGATGATGGGGCACGTATTGGTATCGTCGGTCGCAATGGTGATGGCAAGTCATCGCTTTTGGGTGTCTTCGATGGGACAGTAGTGCCTGATGAAGGACGGGTTCTTGTCAGTCGCGGCACACAGTTTGTTCATCTTGATCAGCGTGATCATTTGGATGAAAACCTCACCGTGCGCGCTAACATTGTGGGGGATTTACCCGATTATATGTGGGCAGCAGACGCACGCGTACGTGAAGTGATTGAAGGTTTACTCTCAGATATTGATCCCGCCTCTCCCGTTTCGGCGCTTTCAGGCGGTCAGCGTCGTCGCGTAGATTTGGCGCGTGTGTTGATCTCTGATGCGCCGGTCGTATTGCTTGACGAGCCAACCAATCATCTTGACGTGGGCGCTATCGCTTGGCTGGCGGCGTTTTTGAATAAGAAATTCTCTCGTGGTCAAGGTGCGCTGTTGGTGGTGACGCATGATCGCTGGTTTTTGGATGAAGTATGTACAAGCATGTGGGAAGTGCATGATGGGATTGTTGAGCCTTTTGAGGGAGGCTACTCGGCCTACGTTCAACAACGTGTTGAGCGCGATCGTCTCATCGAGCAGCAAGAGCAAAAACGACGCAATCTGATGCGTCGTGAGCTTGCCTGGCTTTCCCGTGGCGCACGTGCTCGTTCAACGAAACCTAAGTTTCATGTAGAAGCAGCGCGTGAACTTATTGCGCAAGAACCCCCTATTAGAAATTCTGTTGAACTTAAGCGAGCGGCCATTTCGCGTTTGGGTAAACAATGTATTACTCTTGATGACGTGACCTTTACGTACCCAGGGGATGAAGAGCCGCTCCTTAAAGACATCACGTGGCCAATTGGGCCGGGTGATCGTTTTGCCCTTTTGGGCGCTAATGGTGCTGGTAAATCGACGCTTCTCGAGATTGTGCAGGGTAATCTTATCCCACAATCAGGTCATGTCAAAATTGGCAAGACGGTAAAGATTGCTTTTTTGTCACAGCGTCTTGAAGAGTTAGAAAATTTAGGAGACGATCGGGTTCGTGATGTGCTCAAGCGTTATCAGTCACAGTATGTTGTTGACGGCAAAGTAGTTTCACCCGCGCAACTCTTAGAGCAGCTTGGATTTGAGAAAGCGCATCTTTCCACGCCAGTGAGCGCTCTTTCGGGCGGTCAAAAACGCCGCCTTCAGCTTATGCTTATCTTGCTTGAGGCTCCTAATGTTTTGATTTTAGACGAGCCGTCTAATGACTTAGATACCGACATGATGGTTGCTATGGAAAACGTACTCGACACGTGGCCGGGAACTTTGATTTTGGTTAGCCATGATCGTTACTTAACGGAACGTGTGACTGATCATCAATATGCGCTTATTGATGGACATTTGCGTCATGTGCCACGGGGTGTTGATGAGTATTTGGAGCTTTTAGCAGACCAAGAACGAAAATTTGACGATAGTGCAACGGAGCGTTTGCGTGCTCAGAGTGGTGAGGGTATAGATCAGACAGCCAGGATGGCCAAGGTAGCCAAAACGAGTAAAGCAGGATCAGCAGGGCGCGCGCATGAGCTGCGCAAGCAGATTCGTAGCCTTGAACGCAAAATGCATACGCTTGATAATAAGATAGAGCAAGCTCAAGCGAAACAGCTTGAGGTTGACCCCAGTGATTATGTTGAACTTGGTAAAATACAAGAGAGTATCCAAGGACTTCAGACGGATAAAAGCGCTCTTGAAGACCAATGGTTTGACTTAAACGAACAACTCGAAAAAGAGGAGTAATGCTCATGACCTCTCGCTCTGTTAACGCAAATCCCATCGCTACTACTTCAATTGATTTGAATACTCCTAAACTTGGGTTTGGCTGCATGCGCTTGCCACTCAATAATCCAGACGACATCACTGACATCGACATGGATCAGTTCAAGCGCATGGTCGACATCTTTATGGACGCGGGATGCACCTACTTTGACACAGCATACGTCTACCATGAAGGACATTCGGAGACTGCACTTAAAGAGGCTCTGGTGGATCGTTATCCGCGTGAGGCATACACCATTGCCACTAAGTGTCTTGCATGGGCACAGCCGAATGCTGAGGCGGCTAAAGCATGTTTGGCGACATCGCTCGAGCGTTTGGGCGTTGATTACGTTGATTATTATCTACTCCATAATGTGGGCGGCAAGCGCACCATGAAGTTTGACGAGTACGGTATGTGGGACTTTGCGCTTGAGCAAAAAGCAGCCGGCAAGATTAAGCATGTTGGTTTTTCTATTCACGATGGGGCTGATGTGCTTGAGGAGATTTTAAAAGTGCATCCAGAAATGGAGTTTGTTCAACTGCAAGTTAACTATCTTGACTGGGAAGATCCTGTGGTAGAGGCACGTCGCTGTGTTGAGGTTGCGCACGCACACAATAAGCCCATCATCATAATGGAGCCGGCGCGAGGTGGACGTCTTGCCAAGTTGCCTGCACGTGCTCAGGCGGTGCTTGATGAAAAAGCACCAGGCTCGGTTCCTGCGGATTGGGCCTATCGCTTCTGTTATGACATTCCTGGGGTAGTGACGGTGCTTTCCGGTATGTCGACCGAGGAGCAAACGCGCGAAAACGTTGCCTGCTATACCCGTCATACGCCGCTTGTAGAAGAGGAGCGTGCGCTTATTGCTGATTTGGTACAAGCGTTACAGGCGGTTCCGCTTATCCCGTGCACTAACTGCGGCTATTGCGTTAAGGATTGCCCTCAAGGAATCAAGATCCCCATCGCCTTGAACTTGCTCAATCTAGAGAAACAAGTTGAAGATCATGAGTTTGTAAAGGGGCTCTATAGTTGGCAGACTGCAGAGGGGCGGCCATCGTTGTGTATTGAATGTGGGACGTGCGAGGATATGTGTCCGCAGTCTATTGATATTATGGCGCAGCTATCGCGCGCGGTTGATTTGTACGAGGATTAGGGAATTCCAATACCACCCATGTTGTTGAATCTGTCTTGAAGCACCTCATCGGGATAGATTTCATCGTAGAGTACTTCGAGTTCGTTGACAGGTGCGACGCCATGCGCGCGTGCATCACAGCGAAGCATGACTGTGATAGTGACAAAGATATCGAGCACCAAAAAGAGAGCAAGTAGTATGCATGCTATGCGATAAATCAGTATTTGTCGGGCGCTCTTGAGCTTGAAATGGTCGAACATGTCCTGAGTGAAGGTGAGCCCAAAGCGCACCCAGAGCAATCCCAAGGCGCCCCATAAAATCATGTGGAAAATGTCGGTGCGACCGTTGAAGTTGCCGGGGATATCAAGGTAGCTCCACGCGACAACGCCCCAAAACGTCTCCATTGCCCAGCTTGCAAGATACTCAACGCCACCGCCGACGAGAGCGGCAACAAGAAAGACGATAAGGGAGCCGCGCATGGCGATGGGTTCTAAAAAGATGGTAAGGAGTACAGCAGCAAGGCCATAAATAGGGGAGAATGGCCCCCAGATAAAGCCAGCACGGTGCTCCCACTCACCCGTTGCAACTAGATGCTGGAGTGTTTCTCCGGCAAGTCCAACAAAGGACATAACAAAAAAGACAATGAGAAGTTTGCGCCAGTCTTGGGCGATGGTTGTCTCATGCACATGAGACAAAAAACGGTTGTTAGCGCGATGTGCTGCGTGGGTGTGGGGTACTGCTGTGTTGCCCATGCGCTAGCCTATGTTTCTTCGCTAGCGTTTTGGTTAGTTGAGGAATCATCTTGGTCATCTTGTGTTGCGGTTGCGCTTTGATCCTCTGGTGATGTCTCTGATGATCCTTCTGGTGAGTCAGGAGATCCGGTTGTATATGTTGGCAACGTCTGCTTGAGGTGATCAATAATGAAAGACTTCAAGGTTGAAGTTGTTGACTTTGCGCTCGATACTGCTTCAGCTGAAGCCTGAGATTTTTGCGCATCGTAAGGAGTGATTGTGGCGTCATCTTCGAGATTTTGATCAAGAATCCCGCGAATGCTGTAGAGGGTGGCGGCAAGATTAGAAACAAGTTGCTCGCGCGGTTCACCATCAGGGAGGGCTGTCATAATGCTCACGAGATAGTGATGCCCATCGTCTTCTACTAATCCTGCATCAATGACAGCATTGTAATTTTTTGAACCAATGATCCAACCGCCTTTATTCATGACTGTTGCATCACTTGCGCCCGAGAGCACAATACCGTCGCGCAAGAAGGATACTTCGGTATTGCGTAACTCATTAGCGAGCCACTGCGCTTTTGAGTCGTTGGTGTTGGTGAGGTAGGGATAACTGTGGAGCCAAAGTTTTGCAAGATCGCGCACATTGTAGGTAGGGAAGGTGCGGGCTGCTTTGGCAGGATCAACGCCGACATCCTCCATCCAGGAAGTAAAGGTGGAGCCGTTATAGGCGTTGCACAGACGATAATAAGAATTGTTGTCCGACCAGGCAATAGCGTTGTGAATGTTGTCACGCGTGGAGGAGGGAAGGTTGCCGGAAGTGGCACTTTCGCACACGTAAACTGAATAAGGCCCCTTAAACGAGCTAGCGGCATAGATATCTTGGTCGATGTTATAACAGATACCTGCTCCCGTATCGAGGTCCAGGATCAAAAAGCCCACATCGGGCGTGATCTCTTTAATTTGATCGAGCGTGTAGGTAATAGCCTTTGTTTGTTCTTCGGTGAGAGTGGGGATGACTTTGTTGGTACCCTCGCCTTCAATTAATGAAAACGTTGCAATGCTATCCGTTGCGGCAGGAGCCGTATCAAGGTCTGTTGAGTGAGGTGTATAGGAAACATTTTCCACATAATTAGGAGTGGCATCTTCTTGTGGTGTGTTTTCGCGTGGGCCATTGATCATGACTGCCACAATAATGATGGCAACAACGACAATCGCGCAGGCAATCAAAATGTGATAAGGCGAAAAAAAGCGATGTTCATTTGTCGTTGCATGAGCGCTGCGAGCGGCATTGCGCTCATAGCGCTCAGAAGTAGGATCAAACTGATTGTTTACGCCGTGGTTGCGTGAGGCAGAAGATCTCTGAGCGTGTGCCTCACGCGATGAGTGTGCGTCTCGAGAGACGTGTGTGTCGCGTGATGAGTGTTGAGCGCCTCGTTGCGCAGCATATCTGCTTGTGCGTACATGAGAGTTGTCTGTGGAATGAGGAGCGCGTGTACTGCGCTCTTGTGCGCGACCCACTGAGCGGCCTTGACGATACGATGAGTCTGCATCAGAACCATAAGGGGTCCTGTGCTGTTTACGTGAGTTCCCATCCTCAAACGAGTTAGATCTGTTAGTGTGTCGTGGTGCCATATAAAAGGGTACGCAACTCCTTTACGTAATGGATGACTCGTAGGTCGCCTATGACGGTTAACCAACCGCCGCAATTAAGGGTGTGTTGGATAGAGTTAAGAATATAGTAATGAATATTGACCTTACCCTTGAGTTTTTTCGGGTAAGGGTTAGATAACAGGTTGCTTATTGGTGGAAACAACACGTAAACCAAAGAGCAGTTTTGTCGTATGTTGGCAAAACTTACGATAGAGTTTGTGATAGTACAGACAGAAGGGCTATGAGACCGTGAACGATCCTGACAGTTGTAGGAGCGATGCAGCATGAGTATCGCAGTAAGTTTATTGCTTGTCGTGTTCTTTTTATTTATGAACGCGTTTTTTGTTATGGCGGAATTTTCGCTTGTGCGTGTCCGCAAAACTCAGGTCGATCTCTTAGTGGAAGAAAAGCGTCCCGGTGCCGCTGCGGCAAAACGAATTTCTGAAAACATTAACGCCTATCTTTCAGCGTGCCAGTTGGGTATCACCCTTGCTTCCTTGGCGCTTGGTATGTTGGGCGAGCCGGCTGTTTCTGCCTTAATTCATGAGCCTTTAGAGGCGATGGGGTTAAGTCCTGAGATGGTTTATGGTATTTCAGTCGCTGTAGGTTATCTGCTGGTGACCACCTTGCATGTGGTTGCAGGTGAGCTCGTGCCTAAGTCGTTTGCTATTTTAAATACTGAGAAGTGGGCGCTTTTCACCGCGCGTCCGTTAGCGTTGTTCTATCGCATCACCTATCCCGTTATGGTGATCTTTAACGCTACCACTAACGGCATCATGAAGCTGACGGGTCATAGCGTAACTGATAAGCATTCAGCCTATACTGAAGAAGAGATCAAGATTGTGCTTGAAGAGTCTGCTGAAAGCGGCAGTCTTGAAACTCAGCAGTATCAGTTCATGGATAATATTTTTGATCTTGATGACAAGGATGCTGAGTCAATTATGACTCCGCGCACTGAGATTCTAGCTATTGATTATGATGGTGATCTCGAGACCAATCTTGAGGTTATGGCTAAAAATAAATTTACGCGCTACCCGGTTTACCGCGGCGACAAGGACAACATCATCGGCTTTGTCCATATTAAAGATGCTTACACGTTGCCTGAAGGTTCAACCATGAAAGACTTGCGCATTCGTGATATCCATCCCGTGCCTGAAAGTATTTCTGTAGGTAAACTTCTTCAGGTGCTTCAGGATAAGCATACTAAGATGGCGCTTGTGGTTGATGAGCATGGTGGTACGGCTGGCGTGGTTACCATGTCGGATGTGGTTGAGCAGATTATAGGCCGTATGGAAGATGAGTATCTCCATGATGATCAAGATGAGATTTTAAAGACTGGAGAAGGTACTTATCTTGTCGATGGGTCGCTTCCAGTAGATCAGTTTATTGAGTTTATTGGCTTTGAGCCGGTACCTGTGTTTGATTATGAAACCGCAGGTGGCTTGATGCTTGATTTGCTCGACAAGATTCCTGAAGTGGGAGACTTTGTTGAGTTTGACGGTGATGGCAAGCACGTCAAAATGACTACAGCGGTCATGGATAGTTTGCGCATTGACAAAATTGAGGTAGTTATTGAAGCGCAACATCACGAAGAAGATGATGAAGACGCTCGCGGCAGAGCTGACAAAAAGGACAAGAAAGAAAGCCATAAATAATGGCTAACTTTCTTACAAATTGGGGGCTAACTCGTAAGCAAATCATTATGGTTTGCGTCTTTATGTTTGGTTCTTTTGTCACGATTTTAAACCAAACTATTGTTGCGCCAGCACTTCCTACCATCATGACCGAGATGAGTATTGATGCTGCTAAAGCACAATGGCTCACTACGGGATTTACGCTTGTCAACGCTATCATGATTCCCATTACGGCCTATTTGATTGACCGCTTTGCAACGCGTAGTCTCTTTTTAGTTTCCATGACGCTTTTTACTTTTGGTTCAGCATTGGCCGGTTGGGGTCCAACTTTTGACGTCTTGCTGCTTGGCCGTCTGGTTCAGGCGGCGGGTGCCGGTGTTCTTATGCCCATGGTCATGACGGTGCTTATGCTCACGTTTCCGTTAGAACATCGCGGTGTGGCGATGGGGCTTTTTGGTGTTGTTATTGCCTTTGCTCCGGCTATTGGTCCAACTGTTGCTGGTATTGTGATTGATACCTTAAGCTGGCACATCATGTTTTACGGCATCAGTATTTTGTCGTTCGTGGTAATTTTGGTAGCCATCTTTAGTATTGATAAAACGCCAGCGGCGCGTACGGCTCAAAAGCTTGATAAACTCTCTGTTGTACTTTCAACGGTTGGTTTTGGATCCTTGCTTTACGGATTCAGTGTTATTGGTTCTTATGGATTTAGTCTCGATTGTGCTATTGCCATTGTGCTTGGCAGTGTTGTTCTGGTGCTTTTCTTCAAGCGACAGCTTTCTATGGAACACCCCATGTTGCAGGTGCGTGTTTTAGAAAACAAAACTTTCTTGATGGGTACCATTATTGGCATGGTGGTGCAGGGCACTTTGCTTTCAGTTGGTATCTTGATTCCAATTTATGTACAAACGTTGTTAGGTTATTCCGCCACGGTATCAGGTTTGGTTATTTTGCCAGGCGCTTTACTTATGGGTGTTATGGGACCCATCGCCGGACGCCTCTTTGACCGCCATGGGTCACGAACGCTTGCAGTGGTGGGTATGTCTCTTTTGACGGTTGGCACCTGTGCGTTGATGTTCTTGGGTCCTGAGGTCAATATTGTGTATCTGTCAGTAATCTTGGCTATCCGGATGTTTGCGCTTTCGCTTGTTAATATGCCTATCACTACATGGGCAATGAACGCGCTTTCCAATAAGTACATCAATCATGGAACCTCGGTGAATAACACGCTGCGTCAGGTGGCAGGAACCCTTGGCACTGCCATCCTTATTTCTGTGTTCTCGCTTGTTTCAGGCTCACTTGAACCTGATTTTGGTTATCTGAATGCTCAAATTACGGGTATTAACGTCGCTTTTGCAGTGACTGCGGTGTTGTGCCTTGTGGCCTTGGTGCTCGTTATTATCTTTGTGAAGGACAATCCGCAAGCACAGGCCGATGCTGACATTGAGAACAAAAAACGCGGCCTTCTTGAATCCATTATGAAAAAGGACGTATTCACTATTCCTGAGACGGCAACGGTGTTTGAAGCTATGCAGCTTTTAGTCAAAAAGGGAATTAGCGCTGCCCCCTTGATCAATACAAAAGGCGAAGCAATTGGGTTTGTCTCTGATGGGGACATCATGCGCTTTCTCTCATCGCGTACGCATATCTACACGGATCCGGTCATTATGATTATGAATTCCGCGCGTGATACCACTAAGTTTGATGAAAAGCTTGCTCGTTTGATGGAGCTCAATGTGCGCGATGTGGCGACCAAGGGCATTATTGGTGTGAGTGCTCATGCAAGCCTCAATGATGTATGCCGCGTGTTGGGTGACAACCATCTGAAGAAGGTGCCGGTACTTGATGACGGTAAGATTGTGGGTATCATCAATCGCTCTGATATCACTCTTTATTCTATGCGTACTATGTTGAGTCCAAGAATACGCTCCTTGCTCAAAAAGCGGCAAAAGGTGATGTGGCGTATGTTTATGATGAGGATGCGGACGAAGACGCAGGCGAGAAGTAATCAGTTACCATGTGCTTTAGGTGTTCGATATTTTCTTGAATCTGGTTTTGCGTTGCGCCATTGAGTGAGTTCATAGACTCAAAGAGAACATCAAGCAGCAAGGTACGTATGGTGGTGTCTACCGAGTTGAGGTAATGCAATACCTGAGGCAGTTTGAGCAAAAGATCAGTAGGAAGCGTGGTTACGAGGCCTGTTGTTGTGACATAGTCGCAAATACCAAAGAGTGCTGCACAGTACTCAAAACGCTCAATATAGGCGAACTGATCCATCCAATCGTTAAAGCCCGTATCAAGAACGCGGGCAATTTGTTGGCGCGATGCACCCACAAGGGCATCGTTTTCGATCTTCCATGAAAATGGCATATGTTGCATAATGCCTGTTTCCTTGGAAGCGACGACGGTGGGAGTAACCACATCGGCAAACATAGCCCCAACAAAAGAAAAGGCCGGCACGATTTTAGTCAGACGCTCCTCAAGGATTTGCGCGGCAGTAGCAAGCGCGTCACGGGTGCGTTGATTGCGTGAAAAGCCGGGGCCGTCAAAACTATACGCATGAAGCAAGGTTTGTTGATAGGCGCGCGGCAACATAAGGGCAGCGTAAAACGCAAGATTGCCGCCCTTAGAATGACCGCCGATACGATAAGGCTTTTGGTGACGCGACAAAACGAGACGCGCGTATGCGAGCGCGCAACGCTGCGAGGGAATGGGATCCATGATGGCGAGAGCAAAATCTTCTTCCCATCCTACGAGTGAATTATCGGTTCCGCGAAAACTCAAAAACAGTGTGTCATCAGGTAGGTGGAAGCATACTGCGCCGAATTGGGTAAGCGTTTTAGTGTCGATGAGAGCTTGCGCATTGCTTACTTTTATGTCGCGATAGCGAGGTGATGCGCACAAAAGCTCTGTGAAGCGTTCACAAAAAGGATCGAGCCAAAAGACACCGGAGCGTTCATCGGGTGGAATTTGCTCGAGCGCAAAAGCAAGCGATATGGGAGTGCTTGCTTTTGCTGCAGGAGACTTTTCGAACAAAAGATAGCTGGCAACAGAAAGGGTAAGCGCATCGAGTTCATCAAAGGATTTCTCAGCTATTGTTTGGGTGTTGGATTTTAAATAATCCATGAGGGTAACTGAGTGCTTTGACGTCATAAAACTCCTTTCGTCTGCTATCTACAGGGCTTATATGATGGTCTAGAGCTTGCGAGCAGCTGCAGTGGTTGTGCGAATGGCGTTTGTGATGGTTCCTCGATAACCGCGTAGCTCAAGTGCTTCAATACCTTTGATGGTTGAACCGCCGGGTGAGCAAACGCGATCTTTAAGCGTGCCGGGGTGCTCGCCGGTTTCAAGTACCATCTTGGCACTGCCGAGTACTGCTTGTGCAGATACCTTAAGTGCTACATCACGAGGAAGACCCTCTGCAACGCCGCCGTCTGCCAGTGCTTCAATAAAGACATAGATAAAGGCAGGCGAAGAGCCACCTACTGCACCAATAACATCAATGAGTTTTTCTGCTACTGCAACCGTTTCACCAAAGGATTCAAGAAGAGATACTACAAAGGTAACGCGCTCTTCGGAAATTTCGGGATCAGCATAATAGCCAGTTAGGCCTTCACCTACAAGAGCAGGAGTATTAGGGGCAGTACGAATAATTTGTACAGGACCGCCAAAGTGCTCGGTTAACCAAGCAATGGTTTTTCCAGGAGCCACGGTGATGATAACTTTGTCGGTGCCGATGACATGGTCTTTAATTTCAGCAATGACTTTTTCATACATCTGTGGTTTGACCGACAAGAAGATATAGTCACACGCATCAACCAAGGCGAGATTGTCGGTAGAGGTGTTGATGCCTAATTCTTGGGCAGCTGCATCGGCAGATGATTGACGCGAATTGGTTCCCATAATATCAGCGGGTGCAACAACCCTTTTTTTAATGATGCCTGCAATCATTGCTTTGGCCATGTTGCCGCATCCAATAAATCCAATCTTCATAAAACTCTCCTCCTGTTTTTATGGCGTGTGTTTTTGTGGCGTACTCATGAAATGAGTTCGTAGGTTCACTCTAACATGCCTTGCTAGAGTGGAGGAGTAAAGAGATGAGGTGATACGGAAAAACAACACGTAAGAAACGCGCGTGTATCTTATTAGCTACAGCTTAAAAGGACATCGCATCAATCAAAGGTCCTCATCATAGAATTGGAGGTGAGATAAAGAGAGACAAAGAGTTTTTCTGAACGTTATTTTCTGAAAGGGGAGGGTTGTCATGGCTGGTGCAACAGGTAAAACAAAACGCAACTGGTATCTCGTTATTGGCGGCATCCTATTAATCGTTTTTGGTTTTGTTGTAGGGTTATTTCCCGGCATTACCTTGATGAGTATCACGTTTATCGCCGGTGTAGGATTTATCTTTGCAGGTATCTTGAGCATTATCTCGTATATTAATTCGCGTGGGTTACCGGGTATTACGGGTTGGATGATTTTGTATGGCGTTCTCGACATCATTGTTGGTGCTATGTTTTTGATCCACCCCATCGCTACGAGCGCTGTTATCCCTTGGCTTATTGGTACGTTTGTAACCGCCTTTGGTATTGTCAAGATTGTTCAAGCAGTTCAGTTTAGGAAGCTTCCTGGATCAGGTTGGGGTTGGGCATTGTTTGCTGGTATTTTAGATACCATTATTGGTCTGATGTTCTTCTTCTGGCCTCCCTTGCTTGCTTTCTATATCGCAATCTTTTGTATTGTTCGTGGTGTTACGCTTGCTGTTGTTGGTGCGCAGGGATACGAATATATGAGCTTTGAATAAGTCGAAAACCTTTTCACTGCCTCTTAAAGTCTCCGATTGATTTCGTGTTGTTGGAGGTGTGCTAGATGCCACAACTCTCCAAAAAGGGTTGTGGCATTTTTGTATCTTTTTGCCAAACAGGTACGTTTAAGCCGTTTATAGATACTGCGATTGTCACTACCTAAGTTTAGGTAGTGACAGGAATTGGGTGTGTTAACAATGGAATAATCACCCGTTCAATCAAAGGATTATAAGCATGCTCAGTCGGTTTAGCGTAAAACGTCCTTATATTATCGTTGTTGCCGTTATTATCTGTCTTATTTTGGGTGGCGTATCGCTTTCTAAAATGAAAACAGACTTGCTGCCTGAAATGGATATTCCTTATTTGGCGGTTATTACGACTGAGCCAGGAGCAAGTGCAGAAAAAGTTGAAACTGAAGTAACGGATGTATTAGAGGGTGCGCTTGCTACTGTTAATGGCGTTTCGAGTGTAACTTCACAAAGCGCCAATAATTACTCCATGATTTTTTTGGAGTTTGAAGATGGTACCGACATGGATTCAGCCATGGTTAAAGTATCGTCGGCAGTCAATGAGGTAGAAGCGATGCTGCCTGAGACCGCCACATCGCCCAACTATATGGAAATCAGTATGGATATGATGGCGACTCTCTATGTTGCTCTTTCCTATGATGATCATGATATATATGAGACATCTTCCTTTGCTCAAGATACGCTCGTACCGGAATTGGAACGCATTAATGGCGTTGCTGATGCTTCGCTTACGGGAGATGTGAATCAATCCGTTGAAGTAAAGCTTTCGGATTCAAAGATTGAAGATATCAACAATAAGCTATTGGCAAGCGTCAACAGCGAACTCTATGACGCAAAAAAATCAATTGATGAAGGTAAATCACAATTGGCGCAGGCTGAAAGCGCCCTTAAAGATCAACAAAAAGCGCTTGCCGATCAAGAAAAACAAACGACTGATCAGCTTGGCCAAGCCGTGTCGGGTCTTACCTTGGCCATTTCTGCTTCAACATCGCAAGTTACCGCGTTGACTGCACAAATTCAAGCGCTACAAGCACAATTGGTTCAAATCCCTGATGCGCAAAAGCCTTTGGTACAAGCACAGATCCAGACATTGCAAGAGCAACTTACTAAAGCTACAGGTGAGCTGTCGGATTATCAAAACCAGCTCGCTGCTGCGGAAGCGGGTGGCTTTAGTGCTTCTGCTCAATTTGGTAGTGGATCTGCGCAATTAGCAAACGCTCTTTCGACGCTTGAGCAAAATAAATCTCAGCTTGATGATGCGCAAAAGCAATATGAAGATGCGCGTGAGAGCGCCATCCAATCGGCAAATATCGACAAACTTGTCGACAAAACAACGCTTGCAAATCTGATCAAAGCGCAAGATTTTTCAATGCCTGCTGGCTATATTGGTAATGCAGATGAAGATAATCAATGGCTTTTGCAGGTGGGTACGAACATCACCTCGCTTGATCAGTTGAAGAATCTGCTTTTAGTAGATCTCGATGGGGTGGGTGAGGTTCGTCTCTCGGATGTTGCGGACATCACCGTTGTTGATAATGTGGGCGATGCCTACATGAAGATCAATAACGAAGATGGTGGGTTGCTTACTATTTTTAAGGGATCGACTGCCAGCACCTCTGATGTTTCAAAAGCATGCCACGAAAAGATTCAGCAGCTTCAAGAGGATTTTCCGGGTCTTCACATGGATGTGGTCAGCGACCAGGGATCTTATATCGACCTTCTGATTAACTCAATTTTGCAAGCACTTCTGCTCGGTGCATTTTTGGCTATTGTGGTGCTCGCTCTTTTCTTGCGCGACTGGAAACCAACGCTTATTGTGGCGTTCTCCATTCCGTTTTCGGTTTTGGTGGCGCTTTTGCTTATGTACTTCTCCAACATCTCTATCAACATTATGTCGCTCTCAGGCATATCGCTTGCGATTGGCATGCTGGTTGACAACTCGATCATCGTGCTTGAAAACATTTATCGTTTGCGTGGTCGTGGCATTGCGCCTCAGCGCGCTGCGGTGCAAGGTGCAAAGCAAATTACAGGCGCAGTTATTGCGTCGACTCTGACAACTATTTGCGTGTTTTTACCTATCGTCTTCACAACCGGTATGGTTAACCAGCTTTTGTTGCCGTTTGCGCTCACCATTGCCTACGTTTTGACCGCATCGCTTGTCGTTGCGCTTACGCTTGTGCCGGCAATCAGCCGCTTTGTGTTTAGAAATTATGTGCCCCGTCAGAACAAATGGTTCGCAAAGCTGCAAGGGGCTTATGGCAGATCTCTCGGCTATTTCCTTCAGCACAAAGTAATTCCGCTGGGGTTAGCAACGGTGCTTTTGTTTGCTGCTATTTTTGGTGTTATCAATACCGGTATCACTATGATTCCCTCAATGACAGGAGACACCATTTCTGCCACGGTGGTTCTTCCTGAAGACACTAAAAAGGAGCAAGCGTTTGCTACGGCCGATGAAATCATGAAGACCGCCACTGAGATCGAAGGGGTTAAAACAGTTGCGGCTATTGATGGCACAACTACGGTGTCCATGGTGTCAACCTCAGCCGAATCCACCGGAGAACAGGTCTATGAGATGTTCATGTTCTATCTGCTTGTGGATGATTCGGTGACAACTGAAGAGCAAGTTTTGAATATTGCCAACGAACTTACGGAACGCACCAAAGATCTCGATTGCGAACTCGTTACCGATGCGTCTTCTTCTGAGGCGATGGGGTCAATGGTGGGATCAGGTTTATCCCTTACCATCTCTGGACCTGACGAGAAAGTGCTCCAGGATATGAGCGTTGATATTATGGATATCATTTCTTCAGTGGAAGGATATACCGAAGTTGAAAACGGTCTTGAAGATGCAGATAAAGAACTCCATCTCATCATTGATGAAGACAAACTTACTAAAGAAGGCTATACGGTAGCGCAACTCTATCAGGATTTGGCGGCTGAGTTGACCGAGTCAGTTGCTTCAAGCAAACTTACCATGGATGGAACATCCATGCAGGTTGATATTGTTGCTGATGACACTAAGCTTACTCGTGACAATATTTTGGCACATACTATTACCATTACAAATCAGCAAGGCGAATCACATGAAGTAGCGCTTTCTGAATTTGCAACCTTGGAAGAAGGTATTGCTGCCAATACCATCATCCATAAAGATTCAGAAAAAATGATGACTATCTCTGCTGAGGTGGAGGATGGTTATAATAATGCCCTTATCTCACGCACATTACTCGAAAAATTAAACTCCTATGAGATGCCTGAAGGGTATTCGTATCACGTCAGCGGTGAGCTTGAAAATATTGATACGATGCTCAATGATATGATGCTGCTTTTAATTTTGGGCTTCATTTTGATCTATTTGATCATGGTGGCTCAATTCCAGAGTTTGCTCTCGCCGTTCATTATTATTTTGACGGTTCCTCTTGCTTTCACCGGTGGTTTTATGGCGCTGTGGTTTGCGGGTGAGCCGCTCTCGATGCTTTCTCTTATGGGCTTTGCAGTTTTGATGGGCACGGTTGTCAATAACGGCATTGTTTTTGTTGACTATGTCAACCAGCTGCGGCGAGGTGGTCTTTCCAAACGCGATGCTCTTGTGGCGGCGGGACAAACGCGTATGCGTCCTATCATGATGACGGCACTCACTACTATTTTGGCCATGTTGCCACTTGTATTCAGTACTGCAATTGGTGCTTCTATGGAGCGCGGCATGGCTCTGGTTATTGTGGGCGGTTTGCTTTATGCAACCTTTATGACGCTCTATATTGTGCCTATCATGTACGACATTCTCTATCGTCGTGTTCCCACAGAAGTGGATCTAGGTGATGAAAGTGTCGATGAGGACCCAGGAGATGCACAAGACTTTCTGGACGCATTGGGTAAACGTGATGAAATACGCGCACGTCTTGAAGAGTCCGGTGCCTACATTCCCACCAAGCCTGCTCATGGGAAATAGCTGAAAAATAATCAGCTCTCTAGCGTCTAGGGCACAGCTTGGCAACAGATGGGCTGGTTATTGTTGTGTGGGTGATGAGGTGTTCTAACCTAGGATACGTACAAAGGTGGCAAGGGGATAGGAGCATCATTATGAAAAACGACACCTACACACTCTACATTCGTAGAGAATGCCCATTTTGCAAAAAGGTCTTGGACTTCATGGATAAGGAAGGTATTGCACTTCCAACCATGGATATTACCGAGTGGCCTAATGCGGAAAATGATCTCGTCAACTTAGGCGGAAAGCTACAAGTTCCCTGCCTTGATATTAATGGTCATGCGCTGTATGAATCCGATGACATCATCGCCTACTTAAAAGAGCATAAGGCAGAGTTTACGAGCAACAAATAATATCTCCATCACAATGAGGGGTATTACAGCGGTCAAGGGGTTTAAGCTTCTTGACCGTATTTTTTTGACTAGACAGAAATAAATAGTTAGGTAAACTAATAATTAGATAATCTAACAATATGCCAGGTGCGTGCTAATACGTGATGACTGGTGGAGACTGATGGATAGTCAAGGGAGAATATTATGAGTTTTGCTATTACGGTTGATTCTGCGGCTGATCTAACCTCTGATGAATATGCTTCATGGGATATTACTGTTGTTCCCTTGAGCATCGAAGTTGATGGGGAGGTCTTTGTCGATCAGGTAGATCTCACCAACGCGGAATTTTATCAGCGCATGCAAGCTGCTGAAAATCTCCCCAAATCATCGCAACCCACGCCGCTTATGTTTGAGCAAACCTTTACTGCGCTTAATGCGCCTGAAGACAGTGAAGGAGTGCTGTCTCTTCATATTGCCGATGTGCTTTCCGGAACCTATCAGTCTGCCGTTGTTGGTGCAGATCAAGCCAAAGGAGAGGTGTGCGTCATTAACTCCTATAACGCATCAGCGGGGCTTGGGTTGCTAGCAAAGCTTGCCAAAGAATTGCGTGATCAAGGGTTGTCACTTGATGAGACAGTAACCCGCATTAATCAGGCAATTAAAGAAGTGCGTTTTATTGTTGCGCCCGACACGCTTGACAACCTCCTTAAAGGAGGACGCTTGGCTGCAGAAGAGGCGCAGCAAATAACTGCCTTAAATATCAAACCAATCTTTAGCTTTAATGAAAAAGGAGTGCTTGTAGCACATGGCAAAGCACGCGGTATGAATGGCGTTATTAGAGCATATATTGAAGAGATTCAGCAGATGACAGAAGAATACGGCACGCTTCAGGTGCGCTTTTGTCATACCGGCAATGAAGCGGCGGTTGAGAAACTTAAAAAAGCACTTGATGAGGCAGGTGTTGCCTATGAGGATGCAGGAACCTGCGAGTGTGGTGCAACCGTTGCAACTCACTTAGGCTTAGGCGCTGTTGGTATTGGCGTTATGCCCTGCCAGCGCTAGGATGTCTGTTTTCAAACACGTGTTTTAACGAATCTCATAAGAATAGGTGCAGCCCTATGACTCACAAAGCTTCTCAACAACAAAAGAATCAGTCTTCTGAAGAGCAACAGAGGATTCAAGAAGGGCTTGCCAACAAGCGCGCCCTTGATGATATGTTGTCAAATACGTTTAATGCGGTGTTGCGTATCGAGGAGCAGTCCATCTCATCGCGCTTAACGCAAGGACTTACCATAGCAGAATTGCATACCCTAGTGGCTATTGGTCTTCACGAGAAGAATCCCATGAAGGTTGTAGCAAAACGCCTTAATATTCGCATGGCCTCTCTTACAGCGGCCATCAACAAGCTTGAAGCAAAAGGCTTTGTGGAACGCTACCGTTCTGAAAAGGACAGGCGTCAAGTATTAGTGTCGCTTACTATGCGTGGACGTAAGGCTTTTCGCGCTCATGAGCGTTTTCACAAAAAGCTTGTTGATGATGTACTTGAAACGCTTACGGCTGATGAGGAACGGGTTTTTATGAAAGCCTTGGGCACCGTAAAATCATTTTTTGATCGGATGGATAAGGAAAACGAACAGTACTTAAGTAGGGGTACGACAGCGTTGGAGTAAAATAATCGATTAATATTTTTGATCAGGCAAAAAAGAAGTAATGCCCGAAACGGGTTTGCGTATATCACAGACATATGAGGATAGTTCAAAAGGAAGGTGCCAAATCTATGGCAACAGAAAAACAGTCATCACCAACGTCACCACAACCAATTTCTACGCGTATTACTGAGTTATTTGGTATTGAAAAGCCCATTATTCAAGGTGCTATGGCTTGGGTAGCTGATGGCCATTTAGCCGCTGCTGTATCAAAAGCGGGCGGTCTTGGTATTATTGCATGTGGGTCTGCTCCTCTTGAGTGGGTGCGTGAGCAGGTTGAATTGGCGCGTTCTCTAACAGATAAACCTATTGGCGCAAATATCATGCTGATGAATCCTGAAGCACCCCAGCTTGCCGAGCTTTTACGTGATTTACGCGTTGACGTGATTACTACAGGTGCTGGTTCTCCCACACCCTACATCCAAATGTGGAAAGAGGTGGGTATTAAGGTAGTGCCTGTTGTAGCATCTGTTGCGCTTGCAAAGCGCATGGAGCGCGCTGGGGCAGACGCGGTTGTTGCGGAAGGCTGTGAAGCAGGTGGTCATATTGGTGAGCTTACCACCATGGTCCTTACTCCTGCGGTGTGCGACGCTGTTTCAATTCCGGTCATTTGCGCCGGTGGCATTGCTGATGGCCGCGGGATGGCAGCGGCATTTACCTTAGGCGCTGAGGGCGTACAAGTAGGAACACGTTTTTTAGCTGCCGATGAGTGCACTATTGATGAGGCATATAAAGAGAAAGTTGTTGAAGCAAAAGATTCCGACACTATTGTGACGGGTCGTAGTAACGGGCATCCGGTTCGGGGCTTAAAAAACGCATTTGCGCGTCAGGTGCGCAAACTCGAGGATGACTCAACAACGTCTTTTGATGAGCTTGAACAGTTGATGGCTGGTTCTTTGCGCAAAGCGGTGCAGGGGGATGTTAAGAATGGGTCTCTCATGGCAGGACAATCGGCTTGTCTTGTGACCAAGCGTGAATCATGTCAAGAAATTGTGGACTCACTGTTGGCTCAAGCGCAGGCGTGGGCAGGGTGTAGTTTGCAAGAGATGGCATCACGCAATGCGCTGCGTGCGTGGAATGAGCAAAATTAAACGCGTGATACGTGGAGCGGTTGCGATAGATAAGAAAGGGTAGTGCTGGCAATGGCGGTATGGATGTGTTCAGGCCAAGGTGCTCAAAAGCCAGGGATGGCTGTTGATCTTCTTGATATTGATGAAGTGCGATCCGTGTTTGAAGCGGTTTCAGAGGGTTTGTCTCTTGATTTGATAGCACTTGCACAAAACGGAAAAGCTGATGAGATCAATCAGGCAATTCCTGCTCAAGCACTCACCTTTGCAACCAGTGTTGGTATTGGCCGTGCGCTCCAGGTGCGTGGTTTGCAGCCTGATGCTTATGTTGGTTTTTCGCTTGGCCAGATTTCTGCGCTCGTGTTAGCTGATGTATTGAGTCTTGAAGAGGGTGTGGAATTACTGCGCGTACGTTGCGAGGCAATGGATGTTGCCTGTAAAGAGCATCCTGGTGCTATGGCGGCGTTGATGGGAGCAGATCACGAGTCAGTACAGGCGCTTTGCGATGAGGTTGCTCATGATGAAATTTTAGTTCCGGCAAATTTCAATGCTCCGGGTCAGATTGTGGTTTCAGGTGAGGTTGCTGCTCTTGAACGCGCGGAGGCTGCCTGGAAAGAGCAGGGCAAAAAAGCTGTGCGCTTAGCGACTGCAGGAGGGTTTCATTCACCTTTGATGGCGCAGGCAGGAGAGGCGGTTTGGGATGTTTGCCAAACCCTTACCTTTAATGAACCTTCTGCTCCCGTGATCTGTAATACGGATGCACAAGAATTTACCAGTACAGAAGCGGCCTATCGCCTTAAAAAACAAGTACAGCAAGGCGTGCAATTTGAGCAAAGTATTCAAAAGCTTATAGACCAAGGGCAAACCGAGTTTGTGGAAGTTGGTTTTGGTGGCGTGCTTGCTAATTTGGTGCGTCGTATTGATAAAAGTATGGCCCGCAAGCCTGTTGGAACACGAGAACAATTCGATGCGTTTGTTGAAGAGGCGTGTGCATAAGCGCCACAGGACTTAGGATTTAAAGGTTGAGAGTCTAGCGTCTCGAGATAAAAAGAAAAGAGCGATAATGGCAGAAAAAACAGCAATATCATCGTCTCCTGTTGCACTAGTGACCGGAGCAAGCCGCGGTATTGGTGCGGCTATTGCTCGCGCGATGGCGCACGTAGGGATGAATGTGGTTATTAACTATTCATCGGATGCAAGTGAGACTGCAGCACATGAGCTTGCTCAAGAGCTTGAAGAGAGCGGCGTTGAGACACTTGTTGTCCAAGCTAGTGTGGCGGACTTTGCAGAAGTGAAAGCTATGGTTAGTGCGATAAAAGAGCGTTTTGGCCGCATTGACGTGCTGGTTAACAATGCAGGTATTACGCGCGATGGGCTTTTGATGCGCATGAAAGAAGATCAGTTTGATAGCGTCATCGACACCAATCTTAAAGGTGCCTTTAACTGCATGCGCCATGTGTGTCCGTTGATGGTTAAGCAGCGCTATGGTCGCATCATATCCATTTCTTCAGTTGTTGGCATTGCTGGTAATGCTGGACAAGTAAATTATGCTGCGTCAAAGGCTGGCATTATTGGTATGACTAAGGCTGCAGCCAAAGAATTGGCAGGTCGAAATATTACCGTTAATGCGGTGGCGCCAGGCTTTATTGAGACTGCCATGACAGCGGTGTTGGGAAATGAGGCACAGGAGGCAATTGTTGAGCGCATTGCCGCCCATCGCCTTGGAAAACCTGAAGATGTTGCAGAGGCGGTTGCGTTTTTTGCACGTCCCGAAGCCTCCTATATTACCGGCCAAGTGATTAGTGTTGATGGAGGTATGTCGCTGTAAGCATTTCAGCTTGAAACGCATACTTAAATTACAGACTTTAGAATCACGAGTCTCAGAATCACGAGCTTTAGAGCTACAGGCTTTAGGGTCATGAGCCTAAAGGGATGGCGCGTACATAAGAAAGGTAGAGATATATGGCTATACAATCCGAACAGGCCTGTTCAGGTATTGATAAAAAAACAGCACAAGCGATAGCGGCTGCAGCAAAAAAACGTTCGACCGTGCAACCGCTGCATCGCGTGGTGCTCACGGGCATGGGTGCGGTAACGCCGGCAGGTGTTGGTGCGGATGTGTTGATTGAGTCTCTCATGCAGGGTAAGAATAATTTGTCGCTGCTTCCTGAAGAGACGGCAGAGCAGTTTGGCACGTATGTGGTAGGTGCAGTTCCTGACTTTGATGCAACAGAGCATGGTCTTTCCAAAAAGCAGGCGCGCCGTTGGTCTTCCTACGTTCAGTATGCTGTTATTTCTGCCGATGAGGCGCTTGCTCAATCAGGCATTGATCTTGAAAAAGAAGATCTTGACCGCTTTGCGGTGGTGTTTGGCACAGGTATTGGAGGTATGAAAATCTTTTCCGATGAGGCAGTTAAGCTTCATGAGAAAGGCCCCAAACGCGTAAGTCCGCTTTTTATTCCGTCTATGATGCCTAATGCGGCGGCTGGTGAACTTGCCATTCGCTATGGTCTGCGTGGTGAGTGCATTGATGTTAGTACGGCATGTGCGACAGGTACACAAAGCATTGGCGAGGCGTATCGCATGATCCGTTTTGGCTATGCTGATTGCGCGCTTGCTGGCGGATCGGAAGAGTCTGTCTGTGGGGTTGCAATTGCTGGTTTTGGCAATCTCGGTGCGACAAGCAAATCGCACGATGTTGATGCGGCATCTATGCCGTTTGATATCCGTCGCAACGGCTTTGTTCCCGGTGAAGGGGGAGCGGCGGTTGTGCTTGAGTCTCTTGAGCACGCCCAGGCACGCGGTGCTCATATTATTGCTGAGGTTACCGGTTATGGTTCCACAGGCGATGGGTATCACATCACCTCACCAGAACCGGGTGGAGCGGGTATTTTGCGTGCAATGCAACAAGCTCTTGCGGAAGGTGGATTTGAGCCGGCTGATTTGGGTCATTTGAATGCTCATGGCACAGCAACTCACATTAACGACAAGACGGAATCTGAGGCTCTGGCAGCCTTGATGGGGACAGATGCTCCTGAAGTGCCTGTTGTGTCTGTCAAGGGTTCCGTAGGTCATATGCTTGGTGGTGCTGGTGCAGTCGAGGCTCTTGTTACTGCATATTGCGTATCTGAAGGTGTTGTGCCTCCAACGGTGGGATTTGCTGAGCCTGATCCGGAATGCAAAGTCCGCGTCTTGACAGAAGCGCTAACCGATTATCCACAAAAGGTTGCGCTTTCTACCTCACTTGGGTTTGGCGGACATAATGGTTGCTTAGCGTTTTCGCCCTACGTAGAAGATATCCAAGAATAGGAGTGCACTATGCCAACGTTTCCCTGTGAACAAGAAGGCGTCCTTGAATTGTTGCCCCATCGCGATCCGTTTGTATGGGTAAGCAGAATTATTTCCTGCACGCCAGGTGAGTCTATCATTGCCGAGCTTGACGTTGACCCTAACCTGCCGCTTTTTGCGGGGCATTTCCCCGGACATCCGGTACTTCCTGGTGTCATCATTATGGAAGCGCTTGCTCAAGCGGCATGTTGTTGTTTGATGGCCGATGGGGTTCTTCAGGGCTCAATTGGTTATTTAGCCGGCATTGATAAGGCAAAATTTAGGGAGACTATACTTCCTGGTGATACGGTCACGCTTGATGTTATTATCACCAAGAAATCAAAGCGGTTCTGCAAAGCAGAAGTTGTTGCGCGCAAAGGGGATACCGTATGCGCAAGTGCTCTGCAAAGCTATGTGATTGCAAAAGCTTAAGTAAGGAATGTTTCATGGCAGCGATTTCAGCAACACCTCTCTCGTCAGCAGGTACATCAGCACAAGTGGTTTACTCCTTAATGAGTGCCGCGGCTGATATGCCTGATCCTGTCCTTGTCGTAGGATATGGCAACCCTATGAAGGCTGCAGTCAAAGCGGCTGCAAAAGCGGGTATTACTAATCTAAAGGTGACCGGTACCGAGGACAAAAAGCGTGCCTTTTCCTGTTCGGGGGATGCTGAGGTAGTAAGCTTGGCACCTAAATTTGACACACGCCTCTTTTCCAATGACTATGCAATTCTTGATGCTATTAAACGCTCTGGTGCGCGTCTTGTTTTGTGGGTAACTCCAGATGCTTGGCCGTCAGAAACGCTTCTTGAGCAGGCTGAGCTTGAAGGGGCGCTTGTGTTGACGGCGCTCGATGCTGATAGAGAGCATATGAACTGGATTCTACATGAACCTGAGCATCATGCAAATTCCGCCAAGCCTATTGCGTGGGCGAGTTGTCCTAAGTGCAAGCTTAAGCATGATCATGATGCTGTTATTGCTCAATTTGGCGTGTGTCCTACCTGTCATGAACTTTATCGTCTTAACTCTGACGAGCGTATTGCTCTTCATTTTGATAAGGACTCCTTTGAGGAATGGGATGCAGTGCTTCCTGAGCGTGATCCGCTCAAATTTCCTCATTACGATGAGGTGATTGCTACCCAAAAAGCACGCAGCGGTCTCGAAGAAGCGGTACGTTGCGGTAAAGCGCGTATTGGCGGCTATGAAGTTGCTCTTTGCGTGATGGAGTCAACCTTTATGATGGGGTCGATGGGTACCGTGGTCGGTGAGAAAATCACGCGCACTATTGAGCGCGCTACTCAGGAGAAATTGCCGCTTTTGATTTTTAGCGCTTCAGGTGGTGCGCGTATGCAAGAGGGGCTGACCTCTTTAATGCAGATGGCAAAAACATCTGCGGCTATTGAGGCTCACAGTCGAGCAGGCCTGCTTTATATTTCTATTATCACTGATCCGACTACTGGCGGTGTAACTGCTTCCTTTGCTATGGAAGGCGACATTATTATCTCAGAGCCGCATGCTATGATTGGTTTTGCGGGACGTCGTATTATCCAAGACACCATCAAGCAAACCCTTCCTGATGATTTTCAGACAGCAGAGTTTGCGCTTGAGCACGGTCTGATTGATGCTATCGTGAAACGTTCGAAACTTCGCGATACGCTTATCAATATTATTGCATTGCATGTGACTCCTTTTATTTCGGCGCGTCATGTTGATGTGGCTACTATGACGACAACGCTTGAAGAAAGCTATGAACCAGCTATTGATGCGCGTGAAGTGGAAGTGCCTGATACGGTTTCGAATACTTCAGGTGATGAGATCTTTGGTTTTACCATGCCTGCTTTTATGAAAGGCTTATTTGGGTGGGGCAAATCAGAGAATGCATCAGACAAAAAATTGTTGCGTGTTTTGAAGCGCCAAGGCGTTGCCGATGCTCCCAGTGTTCTTCCTGCTACGGATGATTTTGAAGGGGCGGCATTAAATTCTGCGTGGGAGTCTGTGCAGCTTGCACGCAATATTCATCGTCCTACCTCTCAGGTCTATATCGAGATTATTGTTGAGGATTTCTTTGAATTACATGGCGATCGCGCTTTTGCTGATGATGCTGCTATTATTGGCGGCATAGGCCGCATTAACGGTCGCTCAGTTACGGTCATTGCGCAGGAAAAAGGTGCTGATCTCAAAGACCGCATCGCCCGTAATTTTGGCTGTCCTCAGCCAGAAGGGTATCGCAAGAGTTTGCGTTTGATGCGTCAGGCAGAAAAATTTAATCGTCCCATTGTGTGTCTTGTTGATACCCAAGGCGCGTTCTGCGGCAAAGAGGCTGAAGAGCGTGGCGTAGGTAATGCGATTGCAGATAACCTGGTCGCAATGGCAGGTCTTAAAGTGCCTATTATTTCTGCGGTGCTTGGCGAGGGTGGATCAGGAGGCGCGCTTGCGCTTGCGGTTTCCAATAAGGTTGCCATGCAGGAACATGCGGTGTACTCGGTTTTGTCGCCGGAAGGATTTGCGTCTATTCTTTGGAAAGATCGATCTCGCGCTGCAGAGGCTGCAGCCGTTATGAAGATGAGTGCACAAGAGGCAAAAGAGCTTGGTCTTATTGAAGCGGTACTTTTAGAGGGCGATGGGCCTGCTCATGAAAACCCTGAACAGGCTGCCGCAATGGTGGGTGCCTACATCATATCTTCATTAGAGGAATTCCAAGATATGTCAGGAGAAGAGCTGCGCGATCAGCGCTATGCTCGTTTCCGCAAGTTTTAGTTAGACGCTTGTGCACGGCAAGAAAGTGTACGACTAAAAAATGATTAAAAAAGGCGCTCAGTGCAGATAGCTCGAGCGCCTGATTTTTGTCAAAGTCCTATAACCCTGATTTTTTTGCGAGCTAGTCGTCAATCTCAATATATTTTGGCGGCATGGTTTTTCCAGGACTCAAGAGATCCATAGCAGCCGAAATAGGTTGAATGGTGTCGCTTGCATAAAGCTTGGAGGTCGCTTGGGCTAACAGTCTTCCCTCGTCGTCAGTGCAGATTGCCTCCGTTAGGATGATAGTCCCGCCCAACTTGATGACATGTGATTCGCAATTAACCACATCGCCAACACGGGCTGAACGCAAATAATTGGTTTGTAAGTCGATAGTGATAAAGCCTTTGTTTTCGGGCACATCAGCATAAGCACAGTAGTAGCATGCACTATCCATAATGGCGGCATAGGCACCTCCATGGATGCCACCAAACGAATTAAGCATGTCATAGGTCACTTCGCAGCGAGACTTGAATACACCTTGTTCAAGCTCAACCACATGAACACCAACACGCGTTAAAAATGGCGCGCGGTTAATAAGATCAATAACGACATCGCGATGCTCTGGATTAAAAACTTTCATGTTCTCCCCTCGTACCACTTTACTATTATGCGCTGCTAACAGTATGTGTTGCTAGTATATGTATTGTTAGCATTATACGTTGTTTGGCCTCCAAACGTTATTTTGCTTCAAATTGTGCGTTGTAGAGTTGCACTCTGTTGTGATCTTGTAATCGTGGTGCACTTTGTGAGCGTATAAAATATTAAGCAGGAGGCAAAAGAGAAGACAGAGGGAGCGTGAGCACAATGTCGCATCACGAGTATCATAAAATATTTGCCGCGCTTGATGGCGCTAAGACGCAAGAGGAAGTTGCGTGGAAGGCAGTCCGCATGGCTAGCGATAACCGCGCTGAACTTCTTTTTGGGTATGTTATTGACTCGGTGCCTGATTTACTTGCCGGTGAGGGTGTTGCTTCTGTTACAGATGCTGCCCGTGATCGCATTAAAAAAGAACTTGCCGATGTGTTTGCTGCAGCTGAAGCAGATGATCGCATTCCATCCGTTGATATTGTGGTTAAGACCGGACAAATTCAGGAGACTTTGCAAAAGGAATATATTGATGTTTTTGAGCCTGATCTTGTTATCTGTGGCGAACGGGGTCTTTCAAATATCACCTATGTTTTTGTAGGAAGTGTTTCGACCTATCTTATCCGTAATGTTCGCTGCGATGTGCTTGTAGTAAAGCAAGATTAAGCTCACTGACTAAGTTCACTAGTAAAAACAAGACCAAGTGTCCACTCACGTCAATTTTTTCTGCAAATTAAAGCCGATTTACTTGTCGTGAGTGGATTTTTGCGCTTAAATGAAAAAGTTCGCCTTTCAAAAGCCCCGTGCGGCTTGAGAGCATTCAAAACTTTTGTGATGCGCAAGGTGGAGCGGCAATTGCGCGCTTCAAGGAAGTCCAGACCATGAAGTGCAGACGGCTGTTTGCAGCTTGAGCGAAAAAGCGAGCGGAGTAGGATCCCGCCTTTTGAATGTACAAGCAACTTTTGAAAACGACATTTTGTTACTTATTGGAGGAATAATACCGTGAAGACGTATTACGCCAAACCAGGCCAAGTTGAGCGCGAATGGCTCATCATTGATGCAGAAGATCAGGTTTTGGGTCGTGTTGCATCTAAGGCTGCCCAGTTGTTAAAGGGTAAGCATAAGCCTCAGTACACCCCACATGTTGATACGGGTGACTTTGTCATCATCATCAACGCTGACAAGATTCGAGTAACCGGTGTTAAGGCATTGGAGAAAGAATACTATCGTCACACTGGTTATCCTGGTGGACTGAAGTGTGAAACTTTCACTGAAGCTATGGAAAAGCATCCTGAGCGTGTGATCGAGCACGCTGTAAAGGGCATGCTCCCCAAGAACACGCTTGGTCGTGCAATGGGCAAGAAGCTTAAGGTTTATGCTGGTCCTGAGCATCCACATATGGCTCAGAAGCCTCGTGAGATCAAGTTAGGAGACAACTAATGGCAGGCGAAGCAGTATATTACGGCACTGGCCGTCGCAAGAATGCAATCGCACGCGTGCGCATTGTTCCTGGTTCTGGCAAAGTTACCGTTAACGGTCGTGAAGGCGTCGAGTATTTCGGTCGTCAGGCACTCGTTGACTATGCAACAACTCCTTTTGTTGTAACTGACACAAAAGAGCATTTTGATGTTATTGCTCGTTGTGATGGTGGCGGAGTTTCTGGCCAAGCTGGCGCTTTGCGCTTAGGTATCGCTCGTGCTCTTCTTGAGGCTGGCGACTACCGTGCAGAACTCAAGCGTGCTGGTTACCTCACTCGTGATTCTCGTATGGTTGAGCGTAAAAAGTACGGCCTCAAAAAAGCTCGCAAGCGTCCTCAGTTCAGCAAGCGCTAAACTACTCAGAGAGACAGAGACGCAAGCGCCAAGAAGCGCAATTGCGTTGCTTGCACATCATATGTTTGTGTTATCGAGCCCGACATTATGTCGGGCTCGAATTTTTAGGTGCTGTATTTGCGTTACCTCTATTCAAATTTTCAGTGTATGCCCGAAAATCCCCCCTTTTTACATGAGATTGCGTTTAGTGAGAGGATTGCTTTTATGGAAATCCCATCGCCAAATTCTGTCTAAGATAAAAAGCTCTCACTAAACGCAATTACATGTCATTTATAGGTGAGTAACTCCACAGATGGGGAATTACTCACCTGAGCTACGGAACCCTTCAAAATCCAATCCTCACAATGAACGCAATCTGATGCATTTTTTCGATTTTCGAGGAATTTTTGGGAAATAGAAATACCGATTTCACAAAATGTTTAATCCTGTTTTTGTAGATTTTTGTTTGTTTTTGTTTGAAAAAGATCGGATGCTGCGATTGTTTCATGAACGTATTGGAACAACTTTGGGAGATAGGCGATAAACCGATACAATAGAGAACAGTACTTTCGTATACTCGTAATTCTTGGACATAAAGGTTTATCAATGGCTGAAGAACAAAATCATCCTCAAGACCACAATCAACCTGCAGATGCCAACCAGGCAAACACTGCTCCTGAGCAACCGAGCACTCCTTATACCCATGATGGAAATGCTTATGGTGAGCCTGGGGTAATTCCACCAGCTCCCGTACCTCCTGCTCCGGTGCCCTCAGCATCGCAAACTCCGGTACAACCGAATTCGGCGCAACCGCAACAATCGCAAGCTGCATCACAGCAGCAGCCTGTGCCACCAGCGCCGCAGCAATACTACGACCATAATGGCTATCCTGCTCCCGCTCCTGAGCAACAAGTGCCAGCAGATCAAGCACCTGCTCAACCGCAGCAACCCCAAGAGCCACAAGCTGCACCTCAGCAACCGGGTCAACCTTATCCTCCTCAGCAGGGACAACCGTATCAGGGTGATCCGAATGATCTTAATGACCCCAATAACCCTAATAGTCCTTACAACCCCAACAATCCCAATAGCCCGTATGCGCAAGCGCCAGGTTGCTTAAGCTTTGGTGCTGGTTCGCAGGCAGGTGTTGGCTATGATCCAAACTTGAAGCTCACGACACTTAACAAAGTCGTGTGGATTGTTATTGGCTTTGTTTGCAACTTCTTCGGTGTTTTGCTTGCATGGCTTTTTGGCATGATGATGCCTGCGCAAGTCCGCTACCAGATTGTGAAATATGCCTGCATCGGCTTCTTTATTGAGTTTGCTCTACTTCTGATCTTTGGCTATTTCGGTGGAGGAGAGATGGTCGGAAGCTTCATTTCTGGCGATGGAGGGGCAAGCACCGCAGCTCCATCTGGTGGGGAATCAGCTGGCTCTGGTGGCTCCGGTGGTTCTGGTGGCTCTGGCTCGAGTGCTTGGGGATAGATGCACAGCAACGTCTCGTCTTATGGTGGCGTTTTGTAGTGGCAGCGCATAGCAAGAAGTATTCTTGCTATAAATGTTTACGATGCCGAAAAGAACTAGAAACAAACTATCCGTAGGCTAGTTTTACATAAACAAGCATTGCGTGAGATTGTGTGAGATACTTACAGTCGCCCGCATTGCTTTGATACTAAAGTAGGAGTTGCACGCCCGCGACTCAGCTAAAGGAGAACTTATGTCAAACGTCTCTGAAATCTATGGAAAGATGGTTTTTAATGACCATGTGATGAAGGAGCGCCTCCCATCTGAGACGTTCAAATCTCTGGCTAAGACTATCAAAGAAGGAAAGCCACTTGATATTGAGGTGGCAAATGTTGTTGCCCACGCCATGAAAGAGTGGGCAATCGAAAATGGGGCAACACACTACACGCATTGGTTCCAGCCACTTTCGGGCATTACCTCAGAAAAGCATGATTCGTTCTTAAATCCGGTCGGAGACGGAACCGCTATCATGACCTTCTCTGGCAAAGAGCTCATCCAGGGCGAGCCCGATGCGTCATCATTTCCTTCAGGTGGTTTGCGTGCAACATTTGAAGCACGTGGTTATACGGCATGGGATCCTACCTCATATGCATTCATTAAAGATGAGGTTCTTTGTATTCCTACCGCATTCTGCTCTTACACGGGCGAGGCACTTGATAAAAAAACGCCTCTGCTCCGCTCTATGAATGCAATTGATGAGCAGGCGCAGCGCGTTTTGCAGCATTTTGGTGAGGGTGGCCATCGCGTTACTACAACGGTTGGTTCTGAGCAAGAGTACTTCTTGATTTCCGAGAAAGACTATGAGCAGCGTCAAGACTTAATCATGACAGGACGCACGCTCTTTGGTGCGCCTCCCAGCAAGGGCCAAGAGCTCGAAGAGCATTATTTTGGTGCTATTCGCCCTACGGTAAATGAATTCATGAAAGAACTTGACGATGAGCTCTGGAAGCTTGGTGTCTCGGCAAAGACCAAGCATAATGAGGTAGCTCCTGCTCAGCATGAGTTAGCACCTATTTTCACGAATACCAATCGCGCCATTGATGAGAACTTGCTGACCATGGAGAAAATGCGCCTGCTTGCTTCTCACTACGGTCTCGCTTGCCTTTTGCATGAAAAGCCGTTTGAGGGAATTAATGGTAGCGGCAAGCATAACAACTGGTCGCTTTCCTACGACAAGGTCAATCTTCTTGACCCAGGCGATAATCCCATGGAGAACTTGCGTTTCTTGGTCTTTTTGACCGGCGTTATTGAAGCGGTTGATGAGTATCAAGAACTTCTGCGTATGTCAGTTGCTTCTGCTGGTAACGACCATCGTTTGGGTGCTAATGAGGCTCCTCCTGCTATTATTTCTATTTTCTTAGGCGATGAGCTTGGGGCGATTGTTGACGCTCTTGTCTCTGATGATGAGTATCACTCTGCTGAGGCTGTGTCTATGGACTTGGGTGTTGATGTCTTGCCTCAGTTCTTAAAGGATAATACGGATCGTAACCGCACGAGTCCGTTTGCCTTTACCGGTAACAAGTTCGAGTTCCGTATGCCAGGCTCCAATGTTAATCTTTCTGACTGCAACATGATCTTGAATACCGCGATGGCTAAGTCTTTGAAGGATTTTGCTGATGCAATGGAGGGTCTTGAGGGCGCTGAGTTTGAACGTGAAGCTATCCGCTACATCAAGAAGACGTTGAAAGATCATCAGCGCATTATCTTTAACGGTAATGGCTATGCAGAAGATTGGGAGATCGAGGCAGAGAAGCGCGGTCTTGCTAATAATCGCAATACTGCTGAAGCACTGCCTTGCTTTGTAAGCCAAAAAGCAATTGATCTTTTTGAAGAGTTCAATGTTTTGACTGAACCTGAGATCCGCGCTCGCTACGAGATTAAGCTTGAGAAATACTCCAAACTCTTAAATATTGAAGCGCGTGTTATGATCCGTATGGCTCGCCGTACCTACTTGCCGGCAATCTCTGATTACATGGCTGATCTCGCAAATAATATCTCTGCGGTTAAAGCAGTTATGCCTGATGAAGAGATGAAAGAGCATATGGCGCTCTTGAAAAAAATCACCCGTGGCGTTTCTGCAGCGGGTAAAGCAACACGAGAGCTTATGCGCTTGCATGATATGGCAGAAGCAATTGAGGATCCTCAAGAAGAGGCAAACTTCTATGCCAATGATGTCATTCCTGCAATGGAGGCATTGCGTAAAGAGATTGATGACCTCGAATGCATTGTTGAGCGTAACTACTGGCCCGTTCCTACTTACAATGACATTCTCTTCTACGGCTAGGTCGCTGTAAGCGTACTGACGGTTGGTTGGCTGCCGACTCGCAGCTGACTAGTAGTTGTCTGACAGCCAGCTACTCGTAATTTGTTCTACTAAATGCAGCCTTTAAGTCCTACCAGACCTAAAGGCTGCATTTTTTATTTCGGATGGCAGGTAAGCGTGCTTTACAAGTGAGAACAATCTCCTAATGCCGTCTTCTGCTTGCCGACCCTCTTTGCCTCTTACCATTCCTTGCTTGTAGGAGCTCCTTGTTTGCAGGTGCTCTTTGCTTGCAGGTTTTTTCAACTTGTGACACGCCAAGATCAGTTTTGAACTAAGAAACGCCCATTTTTGTAGGTTTTTGCAACATATGACATTTTTGTTGGCGATGGGTTAAAAAGTACTGAAACAAGAAAAGCTCAAGAAACTTGATCATGACACTATAGTCTTGGGTGATGACCAAATAGTGCGGACTGTAAGAATC
>OLOR01000073.1_pt1 | contig 107520 bp, 92 predicted proteins | sample 1672521 | NCBI WGS metagenome assembly OLOR01 (sample SAMEA3136695, study PRJEB25190) | human gut metagenome | biome: human gut; feature: human-associated habitat; material: faeces | place: Austria | collected 2013
TGTGATGAGGAAAGCGGTAAGAAGATAAAAGCTATCAGCTGTGAGCTGTCAGCTACAAGCTAAATATTCTTTTACGGTTTGAGTCACTACGGCATGCGAGTATCCTCCATTACTGATGCGGGCAGCTGGTTTACAATTGTCGGTTTTCAGGAGCCGACAGCTCATGTCCGATTATGTTTTATCGGCGGCTGTCAGGTTCCGTTTTCTTTTTCCTGCTTTTTCAAGAAGTTCATGAAGGGTATTTTTATCTGCCCTGTCCAGTGCTGTTTTTATTGCAGAAAGGCTTTCTGTGAAACGGTCGATTTCAAGAAGCAGGTTTTCACGGTTGGCAAGGAATAAATCTGTCCAGAGGGAGCTGTTAATATCCGCTACTCTTGTTTCATCACGGAATGATCCGCCTGTAAAGTACTTTGTGTCTTCTTTCAGGGAAGGGCTGTTTATCAGCGCCGCCGCAAGGACGTGGGTCAGGTCGCTGGTGTAGGCGATGTGGCGGTCGTGTTCTTCCGGTGTGATTGACGGCACGTGGCGGCAGCCGAGAGCCAGCGCCATGTTTCGGATCAGCTCCACATTCTTCGGGCGGTTCGTTTTATCGGGAAGGAGGATATAATTTGCTCCGCGGAAAATGTCCGGATCCGCCCGGGAAAGTCCTTGGCTTTCATGTCCGCACATAGGGTGGGATGAAATGAAATCTATGCCCGGCGGAAGTATTTGCCGGATATCATCGGCAAGGTTTCCTTTTACGCCGGCGATATCGGTCATGATCGCGTTGGACCGGAAGTCCGGCAGGTGATCTTTCACAAAGGCGAGTGTCGCTTTGGCAGGTGTGCAGAATATAACAATGTCCGCGTGTTTCAGGTCACTCATATCGATGGAATCCACTATGCCCTGCCGAAGGGCGGCCTCTGCCGTCGGTAATGTCCGATTGATGCCGATTACTGCCGCTCCGAGTTCCTTCAGTCTCATGGCAAAGGAACCGCCCATCAGACCCAGGCCGATAACGGCCGCTGTTATTTTGCTGAAATCCATTTTTATACTCCTGTTTCCGGTTTGAAATAGTATACCTTTCAGGCAGATCGTTTTATTATCTGCATTATAGCATAGCGTCCCATGGGGAACAGGTTTTACAGGTTATGAGAAACAGGGCGAAAAAAAATACCGGAAGTTTGTTTTTACTCCCGGTATTTCTTTCGAAGGTTTGCAATTATTCCATTTGTATATATTTTTTTAAGGTTTCAATTTCTCCCGTATAAATATATCCTTTTCCGATTTCCAGAACGAGGGGTGTTTCTATTTTTTCATCTTTTACATTTTTTCCATGTTCCAGAAGGGAGACAAGAATATCACGGGGGACGTCAAGATTGGTGGGAAGGCCGATAGACTGGAGGACGTACTTGATCCGTTCCGCTGTACCCCGCTTGGTGAGTCCCAGAATTTCAGAAGCGCTCGTGATCATGTACATGCCGGCCGCCGTCGCTTCCCCGTGGGTCAGGCGGAGATCATTGAAACGGTAGTATCTCTCTGCCGCGCCGCCCAGTGTGTGGCCGAAATCAAGAATGCGGCGCTCACCTTTGTCTTCGGGATCGATTTCCACATAGTGTGCCTTGATGGTAATGCAGCGGCGGATGATTTCCGGAAGAACACGAAGGATATCCTGGTCAGAGGCGGCTTTTTCAAATATTTCAAAGAGGTCCTTGTCTGCCACGCAGCCGATCTTAATCGCTTCGCCGAGGCCGTTATGGAAGAAACGGGCAGGCAGCGTGCGGACCATGGCAGGATCTACATACACGGCTTTGGGCTGGTAGAATGTACCGATGAGATTTTTTCTTCCATTGATATCGATGGAGATTTTCCCTCCGATGGCGCTGCCGATCTGTGCCAGGAGAGAAGTGGGCACCTGCACGTAGGGAGTCCCTCTCCGGTAAGTTGCTGCAACAAAGCCTGTCACATCGCCGACGACACGTCCGCCAAGGCCGATGAGCAGATCTCCTGCACAGAACCCGAAGTCTGCCAGCGCCTCGCATACACGGCTCACGACAGAAAGGCTTCGGCTCTTTTCGCTCGAAGAAAGAACGATCTGCTGTACGTTCAGGTTCTCTTTTTCCAGCTGGCGTTTCAAATCCTGGCCATACAGTTCGTCAATGCCTTCTTCCGTGATAATGACTGCGCGCCCGTGACCCGACAGGGGGGCGGTTTCTTTTCCCAGGCGGCCGATGATGCCTGAGTCGATTATCACATCATAAGAATCATTTCCTAAATTGATATGTACCGTATCCATGATTTGTCTCCCCGTAAAAAAGTATTTATAAAGTATTTACCATATATATTATATCATTTTTTCTCTGAAAGACTCCACCGGCGGCGACATGGGTCGAAAAAGAGAATTTTACCCCGATAGGAAATACATTTTGAAGGCAAATAAAAAAAGCCGCCTTTTGGCAGCTGTGCATTTCTGGTGCGCCCAAAGGGATTTGAACCCCCGACACACGGTTTAGGAAACCGCTGCTCTATCCAGCTGAGCTATGGACGCGTGTACATGTCATATTTTAGCACAAAAAAGGCAGAAATGGGAGTTTGCAAATAAAATGGAATGAAAGAGACAAAACGGGAAAATGATTTTCATTTCTGCCGATGTCGGAACGGAAGGAAATTATTTTTCTTTTAGAAAGTTTTTATTTCTTATGTACACAGCAGGCGGACAAATACAGGGGTGATTGGGAATGAATTCTTTTATTCGCTTTTTTTCTTTCTATTTTGCACGTATTCGTTGTCAAGAGGGGAAGAAAACTGGATGATTGGAGGAAAGGGGGGACAGATGGAGAGAAAGTTATTCACATGCATATCAGGGGTATCCGGTGAGAGTGAAAGTGAGAAAGATATACGATAAATACGGAATATTTCCCATTCTCATTTACAGAATGGCAAAACGGTTATGCACAGTTATGCACAGTTCGTGTGTCTGTCTGGGATGGACAGGCGGAAAAAAGCTTTGATTTATCGCGAAAAGAGAAAAAACAGATTGTTTTTATCCACATGATGTGAATAGTTGTGAATAAGTTTGTGAATAATGTGAATAAGTGTAATTTTTATCGAAAGAAAAACGCAGCGAATGAAGTTTCGGGGAAATCATGTTCGCCGCGGTGAAACCTGATTTTATGGGAAATTGGAAAAAGCCAGATCTGCTGTTTCTGATAATATCGGTTTTCTCATTATCAAGAAAGAGGCTTAAATGAGAGGAGGAAAGAATTTCTTTATTTTTGTAAAAAATTTTGTTTACTGCTTTTGCGGCAGATTTATTTTCCTGCACCGGAAAATTGACGGAGCCGGTGTTTATCTGTCTTCTGATTTCACCAGCAGGCCATGTTGTGGCTTAGAAGGTCCGTTCCGGCTTTTGCCAAAAGGCATAAAAAAGGATAGAATATTTACAATATAGCTGTTATTTTTTAAGGAGATGTTCATCATAGACTTCAAACCGTTTACAATTGAAAAAAGAGAGTATATCGACAGCTTTTTTCATGTCCATCATTATGAGGGGATCGACTGTTCATTCAATACACTTTTTTTATGGCAGGAAGCGTACCATACGCAGTGGGCGGTAGAGGAGAATATCTTATTCGTCCGTGCGGGGGAAGGGGAGAATACGTTTTTTATGCCCCCTTTTGCCGGTGAAGGGGCGTCTTTCGGCCGCGGCATGGAGATTATCCATGAATGCCTGGAGCGCGAGGGAAAACCGTTTATCATTAAGGCTGCTTCACCCTGGGTGCTGGAACAGATCAAAGCCCATTGCCCGAACCGGTATGAATTCACTGCGGATCGGGATAATTGGGAGTATGTGTACCGTACGGCAGACATGATTAATTTGTCGGGGAAGAAACTCCGCATGAAGAAGAATCATCTGAACGGTTTTCTCCGCCAGTACGGTGATTATACATATGAGTCCATCACGTCGGAAAACAGGGAAGATGCATGGCAGGGGATCGAAGACTGGTTTGAACGGCATGGAGACATTGCAGAAGAAAAAGAAGCGCTGCAGCGGTGTTTTGCCAATTGGGACGCTTTGAAATTAAAAGGTGCCATTATCCGCATTTATGGGAAAGTGGAAGCTTTTACAAACGGAGATCTGGTCAATCCCCGGGTGGCACATATTTTCTTTGAAAAGGCAAATCCGAATATCCGCGGACTGTATCAGGCGATCAACCGCGATTTCCTGATGCATGAATTTGCGGAAACAGAATTTGTAAATCGTGAAGAAGACATGGGGCTGCCCGGTCTGCGTCAGGCAAAAATGGAATACAATCCTGACCATTTCGCGGAAAAGTATGATGTTGTCGTAAAAGACGGCGGTTGTTTCTGAGGCGGTTATGAAAATACGTAAATGCAGTCAGACAGATGAAAAGGATATACGCGCGCTTTGGTCGTACTGTTTTGAAAGAGAGGACGACCCGTGGTTCCGCTGGTATTTCAGGGAACTCTACCGCCCGGAAGATGTACTGGCGGGAGAAGAAGCAGAGAAAATAGCGTGCAACCTTCACCGCCGCCCTTATGAAATATGTATCCGCGGAGCAAAGATGCCGGTGGATTACATCGTCGGGGTAGCCACCCATCCTGCTGCAAGAGGGAAAGGGCTTGCGACGGAACTGATCCGCGGCGCGTTCCATATGGCGCGGATGGAAAATAAGGGCGCTGTCATTCTTATGCCCTCGGCGGCATCGTATTACTATCCTATGGGATTTTCATTTTATGCGCACCAGTGGAAACGAAGCGCCGCACCTGAGCAGGTAGGCTTTTTAGGAAAGCGGGCGCATTCCGCAGGGCTTATTACCTCGGCGGATGAATGGAAAATTCTCGCCTCTGTCTATGACAGGTATGTGAAAGGGCGGAACGGATGGGCTTTTCGGGATGAAGCGTCATGGAAAAAACACATCGGCGCCCAGTTCTGTGACGGCGGTTATATCGCTGTCGTCAATGACCGGAACGGCGCAGCCGGATATATTTTCTACCATCTGGACGAAAGGAAATTCATGGTATCGGAAATGGCGTATGCCTCCGATGCGGGACGGAAAGGGCTCTATGCTTACATGGCTGGACACCGCGGTTCCGTGGACGAATGCGTGTGGTATGAACCTTTTGATGACAGGGCATTTTTCTACTGGCAGAATGGCGCGGAGCATACCTATATACATAATGCCTCTTTTCCGACCATGATGGGACGCGTCACAGATCCGGTCATGGTATTTGACGGACTTCCCTGCCGAGAGATGAAAGGCTTCCTGTCTTTCCAGCTGGTGGACGAATTCCTTCCCGAAAACAGCGGCATCTATGTCCTTTCCGCAAAGGAAGGAAAAATTTACGCCGTGAAATATGATGTGTTTTACACACTGAAGCTTCATATCGAAGATATTTCCGGCGTGAAATTGGGAAATAAAATTCCCGAACCGGATTTTACCATTACCGCAGGCGCCCTCGCCCAGCTTTTTTTCGGGGCCCTGTCTTTGAGAGAGTTGTCGGATTTGGGGCGCATCGAATGGCTGGAAGGCGCGAAGTGTGAAAAAGTTCTTGCCACGGCGGAAAACATGCTTCCCTCTGAAAAAAACTGGATCAATGAATGGTACTGAGCCTCCGGCCGTCGGTTTTTCACCTGTCTGATACCAGTTTGTGTATTAGTACCATATAAGTGCAGCAAAGAGAAATGCAACATTTCCCCTGCTGCACTTTTTATTAAAGGGAAGCAGCAATAGGACACAAAGTGAAGAATCTATTACTCTGGTGACAGCTTATCGTTTTCCTCACCACGGTAGCAGATCCTTCCCATTCGTTCAGGATGACGCCTTAACGTCTTATACAAGGATCATGGAGTCGGCCGTCAGAAGGAACTGTGGCGCACGTAGTGCGATGGAGGATACTCGCTTGTCGTAATGATTTAAATCGTAAAAGAATAGTTAGCTTGTAGCTGACAGCTCACAGCTGATAGCTTTTATCTTCTTACCGCATTCCTCACCACAGTAACAGATTCTTCGCTGGCGCTCAGAATGACGTTTAATGTTCTCTGTCATTATGATACTTAGCGTCCCTCCGGCATTATGATGCCTTACCGTATCCCGTCATTCAGAACGGGGGTAAGGATGCTTTGTGGGAAAGACGGAAAACGGAACAGTGACACGGAGTGAAGAATCTATTACGCTGGTGACAGCTTATCGTTTTCCTCACCACAGCAGCAGATCCTTCACATTCGTTCAGGATGACGCCTTATGGTTTTTCTCACCATGGGTGCGGATCCTTCGCTGACGCTCAGAATGACGTCTTGTCATCCGCCGTCATTCAGCACTTTTAGCTGACAGCTCACAGCTAACGGCTAACAGCTCACAGCTGATAGCTGATAGCTTTTATCTTCTTACCGTTTCCCTCACTATGACGCCTTACCATCCCCGGTTATTCTGAACGGGGGCAAGAATACCTTGTGGGAAAGACGGAAAACAGAGCAGTGACATGGAGTGAAGAATCTGTTATCCGAATGACATGAAAAATGTGGAAATAAAAGAAAAATGCTTTCTGCGCTGCTATCAATGCAGCTGGCATTTCTTTTATTGTTTGTATACAATAGAGGAGAAAATAAATCAGCAGTCTGGAGACGGGGACGGCGGCATGCGTGACCATGCGGAGACCATACACCTAAATGTAAACAGTTCGGTGCCCTTTTGCCGCCTGCGGCTAAGAGAAAGAGATGGAAAAGAAATATTTTACTTACATGGTGCGCTGCCAAGACGGCACACTCTATACGGGATTTACCGTGGATGATCCGGAAAAACGGGTGGCTGTCCATAACGCAGGGAAGGGCGCGAAGTATACGAAAGGCCGGCTGCCTGTCCGTCTTGTGTGGTACAGGGAATGGAACAACGGTCATGATGCCCGGTCCTGTGAATTCTATTTGAAACGGAAAACAAAACAGGAGAAAGAAGCATTGGCGGCTTCTTTTGGAAAGGATACAGATTGAACGAATCAGTGAGAAAAACAAAATATCTGACAGAAGCAGCGGCAGCGGCGGCCATTGCGTCACTCCTGGTGCTGCTGAAACTTTTAGCGCCGTTTCTCGTGTTCGTCACTATGACCGCGTCCCCCATCCCGATTGCCGTCATTTGCGATTTCCACGGGATGAAGTGGGGCTTCGGCACATCGGCGGGCGTGGTTATTCTCGTTACCATGATCGGAGGGCCTGAAATCGGACTGACGACAGCCTTTTATGCGGGTGCCCTCGGCATGGCCATGGGCTATGGATTTCTTCATAAAATGTCTTACGGGAAAACGCTTTGCCTTACGATTCTTGCATATATACTTGAAATGTCTTATAAAATCATATTTTCTATTTATGTTCTCGGCATTGCCGATGCCCTTACCGGAGCGATTGACCGCTTCACCACATTTCTTCGCTGGATATGGACACCCTTGTCATCGGTCTTCGGGTTTGATCCGGATCCGGGTAAAGCGATGCTTACCACATCAGGCATGGTGATGCTTGGAATTGTCTTCATTTTAAATGCATACTGCTATGCGTACCTGAACATGGAAATCGGCGGCAATGTGCTGAAACGCTTAAAAGGCGGAATAAGGGGATAAAACCTATGGGATATGCTCCATTAGTGTCGGTCATCGTGCCGGTATATAAAACTGAAAAATTTATACATAGATGTATTGACAGCGTGCTGAACCAGACGTATTCCAACTGGGAAATGATCTTGGTTGATGACGGCTCGCCTGATGCATGCGGGCAGATATGTGACTCCTATGCGGAAAAAGATGGCAGGATTCATGTCATCCATCAGGAAAATCAGGGACTTAGCGCTGCCCGAAATGCAGGTATAAAAATCTGTAAAGGTGAGTGGATATATTTTCTTGATTCTGATGATTTTATCGTGGAAGATGCTTTAGAGAAAATGATATTTTTTTCAAAATCAGGGACTTATGATATCATCATGGCGGGTTTCAGTATTATCTATGCTGATGGAAGCGAGGATTGCAGGTCTTCCGGATGGAAAGAGACGGATAATTTATCGAAAATCCGGAGAGGGATCCTTCTTGATGAATTGCCGAATTTTGCCCATGGGAAATTATATAAGCGTTATCTATGGAATGATTTGATATTTCCGGCAGGGCGGCTGGTGGAAGATATGTATGTGAGTGCTACCGTTTTTTTTAAGGCGGGAAGTGCTTATCTGACTCCGGTATCTTTATATCGTTACAGTTATGAAAATGAAAACAGTCTTATGAGGAGGAAAAATATAAAGGATTTTATACAATTGAAATATGGAAGGTTTCTGGCGTGGCGTGAACATGAACGGATTGCGGATTTACATGCATTGTCGGAGAAGAAGATTTGCTGCATTCAGGCACTGAAGTGCGCTGTAAAGACTTTTGTGGCGGATTTCAATACGCGGGAATTGCCGGATTTGGATTACAGGGAGTTGGAATCATATATCTTTATGCATAGAGATGTATCGTTGCCGTTTCTTTTTTCTTTTCAGCGGTATCTGATTTTAAGTGAATGTACGATTTTGTTGCAGCTTTGCGGATATGTCCGTAAAATGGCAGTTTCATTACAATATAAAATGCGGCAGTGGAAATTTATGGCTGCCCGATAAAAACTATTAGGAGCGGGATTCATGAAATTTTTAAATATAAATTGGGGCAGTCGGTTGGCAGCGGCTGTTGTCGTATGGGGGGCTACGGCTTACCATTATATTAATACGGGAATGTCTATCAGTATGATCGCATTTACTCTGTTTGTAATTGCTTATGCACTGAAAAATCATGCGATTCCCAAGGTTACACTTCATAAAAATATTCTATGGGCGTTCGCTGTATTTTATGCCTGCCTGTTTATTTCCACGCTGTTTCATTTGGACAATACTGGAAATATGTATGGCGGATCATATAGTTTTCTGTCTTATGTTATGATTCCGCTGCCTTTATTTATGATTTTATACATCGGCTGGGAGCGTGATATCAGAAAAACTGTATGCTATACATTTGTTGCGATTGGGTATGCAATATGCGGATATGGGATATATGAGTATGCTGCCAAACACATGGAGCGCCTGGACAGCTTTTATACATCACCGCCCCACGTGGGTATTATGATGGATGTCTTTATTCCACTCACTATAGCTTTTATCTGCTATTATCGTGATAATATTTTTCATCTGGCTGTAATGTCGGTACTTTTAGTGCTGGAGGCAGTTACATTGGTCCTGACGCAAACAAGAGGTGCCATGGGAGCTTTATCCATAGCGATTTTTATTACTGTGCTGATTTTCCTGTTTAGAAATCAAATTGCAATGGGGAAAACCAGGCGGCGGCTCTTAGGGATGGGGGCAGGTCTGCTGGTCGTACTTGCTTTGCTGTGTTCCCTCCGGTTTGGAATACATGATCCATATCGGATGCAAGGGGCAGACCGACCGTTTATATGGAAGAGCAGTTACCATATGTGGGAGGATCATAAATTGACCGGAGTGGGACTGAATGGATGGAAGAATGCTTATGACCATAAATATCAACTGGAGGGAAGCAGGGAGTTTAAAAAAAATGTGCATGCCCATAATACGTGGCTGATTTTTTTATCAACCGGAGGGATTCTTGCTTTTCTGGGTTATAATGCATATCTGATTCTTATGGGGATGTATTTCTGGAAAAGGATACGTATATATGCTTTGAATCCATTCAGCTGGTGCATGCTGGCAGTTTTTCTTGCTTTTGTTCTTAACGGGCTTTTGGATGAAACATTTTCTTCCACATCGTTTGGCAGATTGTATTATCTTGCATTTGGCATTACACTGCTTTTTGAAAGATGGGATGCGCTGCACTCGGAGGAGAAAAGAGTGTGAATTTGTTGTAAAAAACCGTTACAGCTCCTTTTGGAGAAACTGTAACGGTTTTTGTCATGCCTGGATTACTTACTTGTAATCCGGATCATCAAGGATGGTCCATTCTCCATACTTCGTTCTTGCATCTGCCGGTTTTAGATCATATACACTACTGCTTAAATCAAAATTCGGTTCATAGTCTGTGTTTGGCAGGTGCAGGACTCCGCTGATGGTGTCATACATCAGGTCATTGGTGAATACTTTGTGTTCGTTTTGGCGCAAGGCTTGTGCCGTATCCGGGTAGAGCTGTGTGTAAGCGGGAGAAAGATAAATGAAGAAGGGAATCCGAACCATATCATAAGTCATATTTTTGCTGGCGACATGGCTTCGTTCCATGTTTTCCCCGTGGTCGGAGCAGTACATCATGACCTGCAGATTCAAATGATCTTTGGCATACGTATAGATATCACGGAGGAGATGATCCGTATAGAGCAGCGTGGTGTCATACTGGTTGGTCCGTTTATCGTGCTTCGGGTTGTCGATTCCTTTAAAATCCGGCGGGGTGCGGTCGCTGTACCTGATATGGCTGCCCATAAGATGGATAATGACAAAGTTATTTTCGTTTTTGGGAAGCTGCTTTACAAAATCGAGCAGCTGATAATCGTCGCCCAGCGGAAATGGTGTCCGTTGTTCCGTATCACAGTTTTGCGCGACGAAATCGATGGGACTGTCTTCACCGCTCATTTTGCCCTGGTTGCTCATCCACCATGTTTTATAGCCGGAAAGGTGTGCCACATCTATGATATTGGCTACGTCATCTATATTCCGGTGGTCATATTGGTTTCGCCCGTAAAGGAACATGGAAAGTGCGGGAACAGTGACGGGAAAGCAGGAATATGTTTTATCCATGAGGTAAAAATAAGGCGTTTCTTTCATTTCTGAGAGCCATGGGGTCGTTTCAGACGGATAAGACGGGGTAAAGGCTTTCATCCGGTCACGGGTGGCGCTTTCTCCGATGACGACAATGACGGTACCCGGTAATTTTTGCGGCATGGCTTCGCTGACAGGGGTATATATACGGAACCGGCTTATATTTTGTTCATGCTTTTGGCTGATCCGCCGCATTTCATGTATATAGTGGAAAGCGCCATAAGTTTGTGAAATAGGAAAAAGGGACGGGATATATTTATGGATGCTGATGATAGACAGAATGCAAATCATGCCTATCCATAGGATACGCATTTTACTGTAACGATCCCGGCCGACGGAAATGGCTTTATGGCAGCAGAAGAAAGAGGCCGGTAAGAGCAGCACAAAAAAGATAAGGGAAGAAAACAGGACGGGCAGTCCGATGCGGTCTGAAATAAATTCAAACGCTTCTTTTTTGTTGGTCTGCAGGATGGGCAGCATATTTTCCGCGCGTATCGTGTCATTGTATAGGATGTAGTATCCCAGATATATAGCAGCAAACAGAAGGCTTGCCGCGACGATAATTCCATAAAGGACAGAAATGGAAAAGCGCCATTTCCTTGGACGGTTTTGTGAGAAGGCAAAGAAGCATGCCGTGAGGGCTGATTCGTAAACGAAAAGCAGGAAATAGGGGTGGATCAAGTCGTAATCAATCGTCCAGGACATATTGGCATGAATGAGTACATAGGCGTAAATTACAAGCTGCGTTAGATAAGGAAACAGGGATAAGCACCACAAGGGGGAATACAGTTTTTCTCTCAGTGTATATGTAATAAGGCTGAAGACGGCAAAACCTGTGGCCGCATCACGCAGACTCTTATTCCATTCGAAAACACGTTCAAATCCGGAAATATGGAAAAGTAAAAAGATGACGCTTATGAAAATAAAAGAAGACAAAAGATAAGACGGGAGCGTTTTTATAGAATGGCTATCCGTGAAATACCGTGAGAACATATCAATATCCTTTCCTGATACGAACCGGAAATATACAAGGTTACAGGGAAATGTTTTCCTCCATCAAATCCTGCGCATTTTTCCAAATGTTTTCAGCGCTGAAATCTCCGCCGCGGGCAATCAGGCGGTGGCGGTAGAATGTCTTCGGTCCCCAGGCGGCGAGATTGGATTCATCATTCAGGTAAAAAACATCTACCACGGGAACGTCTAAGGCGAGAGCAAAGTGGGCAGTACCGGTGTCGGCGCTGATGAGGACGGCACAGCTTTTCAGCAGGGCGCCCAGTTGGGGAATGGTGGTTTTGTTTACCAGATTCAGCAGCACCTGTCTGTCAGCAGGCGGAAGATTTTCATAATATGATTCACAATCTTTTCCTGCACCGATCATGGCGGGAATCATCCCTGCGTCTTTTATTTTTTTTGCCAGTGTAAGGAGTGTGTCCGGTTTCAAATCTTTTTCTTTTCGCTTGGTGACCGGATTCAATGCAATGATCGGTTTGCTGATTCCTTTTAAAAGCTGTTCATTGATATATGCAAAAGCTTCATCAGGGACATGGTACCTGATTTTCATGCTTTCCATGGGCTTTCCCGCATACAGTTCCGCCAGATAGGCATGCCGGTCCTGCACATGGATCCATTTTCCGTAATTGATTTTTCCATTGGAGAGGAGCAGGCGGACGATCGCATGCCGATTGTCTGCGTATATTTTTTTTGCGCCTAAAAATTTGGATAATAAAATGCCCCGCTCATTGCCGTAAATGACAAAAGCGGCATCAAAAACATGTTGGTTTTTATGTTCTTTATAAAATTTATACCATCCGGCAAGTCCCTTATGGATGCCCCATTTGTCATAGGTCCAGACTTCATCGACACCGTCCATGTATCGGGAAATGTCGGTGAACGGTTTATTCGATACGAAAACCAGACGGCTTTCCGGATACAGCCGTTTCAGATTCCTGCACAGTGCGTCTGTCAGGATAGTGTCTCCGAAATAAGAGGTATTATAAACTAAAAATGTTTTCATGAAATCCTCTGATCAGGAAAAATATATGTGATACAATGATTAGAATAAATTAAGGAGTTTATTTATGTTATACGTTTCTATTATAATCTTTTCTGCTTTATTGTACACATATTACCATTTCCGTGATCGGGTACCTATTTTAATGTACCACCGCATTGCTTCTGTCCCGGGGGATCGGAACGCGCTGCCGGAGGAGAAGTTTGAAGAACAGATGAGATACTTGGAAGAAAACGGATTTCACAGCATCACGGTGGATGAGCTGCAGGCGCATTTTCTCCATGGAAAGCGGCTGCCGAAGAAACCGGTGGTCCTTACTTTTGATGACGGTTATGAAGATAATTTTTCCGCGGCCTTACCGATTTTGAAAAAATACCGCCATGTGGGAAATGTATTTCCCATTGCCAATTGGATCGGCAGGGAGAACAAATGGGAAAATTTCGGAAAAGCGCCGACGCGGACAATGGATGAACGTGAATTGGCCCTGTGGCAGAATGAGGGGCATTATGTCGGTTCCCATACCATGGATCACCCGTTTCTGAGCCGCTGCGATACGGATCGTCTTCATGATGAGCTGTCAGAGAGCAAACGCTTTTTTGAAAAACTTAATGGGAGGCCGGTGGAATGTCTTTGCTATCCTTACGGAGATTTTGACAGAAAGGTCATGCAGGAGGCGGCGAAGTGCGGGTATAAACTGGGGCTGGCGATTTTCTATGATGTCCCGTTGTGGACACAGGATTTGCTTGCCCTGCCCCGCATTCCGATTCCTGCCAGGCAGCCGATGTGGGAATTTAAATTAAAGGTGAGCCGTATCCATCTGATTTTTATCTGGCTCCGCCAGTTGGAACGGCGTTTCAAAAAGACCTTCAGGAAATAATTAAGGTGACAACTTGTGATAGATGACTTCCAGTTCATCGACCATCCGGCGGTTAGTGAACTGGGAGCGTATCCATCGGGAGCCGTTTTCTGAAAATTGTCTAAGAAGAGATCGGTCGCTGTCGAGCTGTTTGATTCGTTCATACAGCTCTTTTTCATTGTCTTTTTCCACGAGAAATCCTGTTTCCCCATCTTTCACGATTTCCGGCGTGCCGCCTACGGAAAAAGCGATGGCCGGTTTTCCCATCGCCATGCCTTCCGCCAGAACAAGACCGAACGTCTCAAAGCGGGAAGGAAGGACGGTCAGGTCCGCGGCGTTCAGCAGGTGTTCCACATCTGTCCGGTGTCCGAGGCAGAGAACTTTATCGGATAAGTGCATGGTGCGTATCTTCGTTTTCAGCAGGGGGAGCCCGTTCCCTTTTCCGATGACAAGGAGCTTCCAATTTTCTTTACGGCCATATTTGTCCAGCATGGAGAGAAGATGGCCGTGGCCTTTATGTTCCAGATTTTTTATGCGGGATACGATGGCAAGGACGAGGGTATCCTCATCGAAACCGAATTCTTTTCGCAGCCGGATCCGCTCCTCTTCATTTGCGGTGAAACGTTCCGTGTCGATGCCGCTGTAACGGACAAGGAGATGATTTTCATGGAGTCCGCGTGCTATGGAGTCCTGCCTGACGTATTCACTGACGCAGATGATTTGGTCCAATTGGTCAATGACATATTCTTTTTCCATATTTCCCAGAATGCCGTGTGCCGTGTATACCACGGGGACAGACGTATTTCTTTTTACTCTTGCCGCGACGATGCCCGCAGCTCCCGAGTTGGCATGAATGATGTCTATATGGTATTTCTTCACGATGGATGAAACGCGCCAGACGGATAAGAACCTGCTCTGCCGGATCGGGACAAAAAATGTCCTGATGCCTGCCGTTTTCAGTTCATCCGCCAGACGTCCGCCGCCGGAAGCGAGAAAAACTTCATAGCCCCGGGCACGGAGTTCTTTTGCTGCGGTATATACATAGGTTTCCGCGCCGCCGATGTTCATGCGGGGAACCAGAAATAAAATCCTTTTCACAAGTCCGTCCTTTCTTAGCGTTATGATTCTATATTTTATCTTTATATAAGGAAATATGCAAAGAGGAGACGATGAAGTGTGCCGATGAAGTTTCCTTGGGAAATCATTTTTTGGAGGGAAAATGTGTGCAACGTACTTGTAGCCTGATTGGCGCTTGGATATAATGATTTTGAAGAGTAAGCATATAAAAAGAATTGTCATGGCGAAAGGAAATATGACATGGTGAACCGAATCCGACTCCTATACGGCCATAGAGACGGCAGAAAAAGGGGAAGACCTGCAGGGGCCTTTTGATGATATTTCTGAACCGCCAAAGGGTATAAAAATATGAGGGTATGATATATTTAATCAAATCGGCTGATTAATCACACAGTGATTTACTCTGAATATTTGTCATTTTGTAGGGGCAATGGTTTATAGAGGAGGCAATTATGATTTTTGAGGAAAGTTATACGTTGCATAACGGCGTAGCCATTCCGAAACTGGCACTGGGTACCTGGTTTATTGATGACGACAAGGCGGCGGAGGCTGTGCGGGCGGCGGTGGATATCGGATACCGCCATATTGATACGGCACAGGCGTACGGCAATGAACGTGGTGTCGGAGAAGGAATCCGCACCTGCGGCATTGACAGGAAAGATATCTTTGTCACATCCAAAGTGGCGGCTGAAAATAAAAGCTATGCGTCCGCCATGGAATCCATCGACAAGACACTGGAAACGATGGGACTTGCTTATCTGGACATGATGATTATTCATTCGCCCCAGCCCTGGGTGGAGGTGAACCAGTCGGAGGACCGCTACTATAAAGAGAACAGGGAAGTATGGCGTGCACTTGAAGATGCTTTGGAAGCCGGGAAACTGCGGGCAATCGGCGTTTCCAATTTCCTGGAGGGAGATCTTGAAAATATTTTTGCCGGCTACCGTGTGAAACCCATGGTGAACCAGATTCTCTGCCATGTAGGAAACAGTCCATTGGCTTTGATTGATTACTGCCGGAAGCGGGATATCGTAGTGGAAGCCTACTCGCCCGTGGCGCATGGCGAAGCGCTGAAAGACGGGCGCCTTGCGGAAATGGCGGAGAAATACGGGGTCACGATTCCTCAGCTCTGCATCCGTTATGATTGGCAGCTGGGCACGGTGGTGCTGCCGAAAACGGTAGATCCGGAGCATATGAAAGCAAATGGGGATATTGATTTTGTGATTTCCGATGCCGATATGGAACTGCTGAAAAATGCGGAGCCTGTAAAGGATTACGGCGAATTCAGTTTCTTTCCTGTCTATGGAGGCAAGCTGAAAAAGTATCGTGTGGAAATTAAGAGGTAAACGCAGAAAAAATCTGCCGCAGGTAAAGAGCGGCAGATTTTTGCATTAGGCTTAAAATGGTGTATTGATGAATGCTGTATAATTCGCGGGATGTTCCCTTTTATCCGGCAGCCGTTTATCAAGAGAAGTGCTGCTTTTCCGCAAAGCGTCATTCTGAGCGATAGCGAAGAATCTATACCCGTGGTGAGGAAAGCCGGTAAGATGTCATCAGTGCAATAGATTCTTCACTCAGTGTCACTATCCCGTTTTCTGTTTTTCTCACACAGCATTCTTGCCCCCGCTCTGAATGACGGAATACGGTAAGGCATCATAATGACGGAGGGACGCTAAACATCATAATGACAGAGAACATTAAACGTCATTCTGAGCGGCAGCGAAGAATCTGTTACTGTGGTGAGGAAAACGGTAAGAAGATAAAAGCTATCAGCTATCAGCTGTGAGCTGTTAGCCGTTAGCTGTGAGCTGTCAGCTACAAGCTAACTATTCTTTTACGATTTAAATCATTACGACAAGCGAGTATCCTCAATCGCACTGCGTGCGCCACAGCTCCTTCTGACGGCCGACTCCATGATCCTTGCATAAGACGTTAAGGCGTCATCCTGAGCGGCAGCGAAGGATCTATTATCGTGGTGAGGAAACCGGTAAGATGTCATCAGTGCAATAGATTCTTCGCTCTGTGCCATCATTCCGTTTTTCGTCTTTCTCACAAAGCATTCTTATCTCTGTTCAGAATGACAATTGGACGGTAAGGCGTCATTCAAAGCGTGAGCAAAGGATTTGCTACAGTGTTAAGGAAAGGGATTCTAACGGGAAGAATAGGGATTGGGTAAGCCTCCTTGTTTATAAGGAGGTGGCCGGCGAAGCCGGACGGAGGATACTGGCTTGGGGGAATGACGCAAAAGAATAGAATGAAGATTCTTTTTCTGCCCCTGTTCTAAATGATGACGGACGGCAAGGCGTCATAACGGAGCTATCGGTAAACGTCATCCTGAACGAATGTGAAGGATCTATACCCGCGGTGAGGAAGACGGTAAGATGTCACCAGCATAATAGATTCTTCACTCTGTGTCACTGTTCTGTTTTCCGTTTTTTTCCCGCACAGCGTTCTTATCCCCGTTCAGAATGATCGGGGATGGCAAGGCGTCATAGTGAGGGAAACGTTAAGCGTCATCCGAGGCGAATGTGAAGGATCTGCATCCGTGATGGGGAAGCTGGTAAAGTGGCATTTAGGGGCTGACTATAAAATCGAGTGACACAAAACAATTATTTGTGTGACCATTTGAATTGATATTTCAGTCCACAGGACAGTCTGATTTGATATTGCAATTTAGTTGATTTATAATTATTTTAGATATATAATATCATCTTAATGTAAAAATATGTTTATAGAAAAATATCAGAAGAATAGTTTGGTGTAACCTGTGGGATCTATCTATTAAAATCTGTAGCCGGTTGTATGACAGGGAGAGAGGAGACGGAACGAGAAGGGCAAAACATAATAGCTCTTTTATATTTTTATTTTTTTAAAAATTGGGAGGAAAATATGAATAGGGTTTACAAGATCGTATGGAGTAAGACGAAAAATGCTTATGTCGTCACTTCTGAAGTGGCAAGGAGCCACACGAAAAGTGCTTCGGGAAAAGCGGTGAAAGCTGCTCTGGCAGCAGCTGTGGGGATGGGAGTCCTCATGGGCGGTTATATGGCTGATGCCGCGCCGGCGACTAACCCGTCCGGTGATGGTCCGGGTATTGCCATCGGCACAGGATCATCTTCCCAAAAGGTGGATTCTACTGCTGTCGGCAAAAATGCGAAAACGACTGGTGAACGTGCGTTGGCAGTGGGCTATAATAGTATAGCGGACGCCGATAGTGCCATGGCTGTCGGTAATGGGAATAAAGCGATGGCCGGCGGTTCATTGGCTGTAGGCGCAAGAAATATTGCGCAAGGTATGGGAGGTTTAGCCATAGGAGAAAATAATACCGCAGAAGGTGATGATAGCGCGGCTGTGGGGCATTCTAATAAGGTGCATGCTATGGGAACATATGCATTCGGACTCCAAAATACCGTGTGGAAAATGTATTCCCAAGCATATGGAATGAACAATATTGTTTCCGAAGCTAATTCTTTTGCTTATGGAAACAGTAACCAAGTGGGTTCAATGAATTCTTTCGCTTTTGGCGGCGGCAATCTGAATACCGCCCGTTGGGCAGTGACGGTGGGGAATACCAATAAAGTAGGAGGAGAGCATAGTTTTGCGGCCGGATTTTATAATACTATCGGCTCTACATCTAAAGACGCAGTAGCAATTGGACAGAATGCCCGTGTTGGTGTAAGTAATTTTAATGTAGCGACAACGATTGATCCAACAACGGGAAAAATAACGGCGGTTTACAATGGGGAGGTCGATGCTACAAATAGTGTAGCCATCGGCCATGAAGCAAATGTTATGGCTTTAAATAGCGTAGCTCTCGGCGAAAACACCGGTGTTACAAAAGACGGTAAGAATGGAACGGCTATTGGCGGTGAAGCAAGTGTCAAGGCGGAAAATGGTACAGCAGCAGGGTTTAAAGCTACTGTAAGAGCTAAAAGTGGTGTAGCGCTAGGCACATCAAGCTTTGTCGATGCGGAAGGCGGGATTGCTTTGGGACGGAATTCTGTCGCAGCGCGCAAGTCCGGTAGGGCAGGGTATGATTTTACAACCGGGGCGGTATCGACAGTCAATGATAGTACGTGGAAAGCAACTGATGGTGCAGTATCTGTAGGCAGTAGTGCCAATACCCGTCAGATTACCGGGGTGGCAGCAGGTACCGAAGATACGGATGCCGTGAATGTGGCGCAGATAAAGGGTCTGGCCAAAAAGATCGTCGCTAGTACTGCTGATTATCGGCTGGTACAAAACGCATCCAGCGCGGACGGGTCTTATACGGTCGATACCAACGGCGATATCGATCTCACCGTAGAAGATAAAAACCATGCAGGCCAGAAAGAAACTATAAAATTAAAGGACATCGCGTCCAAATCCAAATTGGATGATGTGATTAACAAAGGCTTGCAGTTCGATGCCAATGTAGGCGGTGTACAGACCAATAAATTAGGCTCCAAGATAACCGTGAAAGGAGAAGGTACCGCGGCCGATACGGACTACAGCGGAGAAAACCTTAAAACCTTTATCACGCAAGACCCTGCCGGAAATACGACAATCGACGTGAAGATGAATAAAAACCTGAAAGTCGAAACCGTCGTTGCTACAGGTGAAAACGGCAAAGACGGAAAAATCGGCATCAATGGCAAAGACGGCCAGACGACAAACATCTCCGTTACCCGTGACGGCAAACCTGGAGTAGACGGCGCGCCGGGGACAACCACGACCCGTATCGTATACGAGAAACCGGACGGCACCAAGGAAGAAGTGGCTACCTTAAATGATGGCATGAAATACGGCGGCGATACAGGAGCGGTCATCAAGAAGAAACTGAACGAACAGGTGAACGTCGTCGGAGGGATTACAGACACAAACAAACTCACAACAGAAGACAACCTCGGCGTCGTATCCGATGGCAGCAACAACCTGAAAGTCCGTCTTGCCAAAGCCCTGAAAGGCCTCGAAAGCGTGACAACCGGCGATACAGTTATGAACAATAGTGGCGTTACAATCAATAACGGTGCGGCCGGAAATCCTGTATCCCTGACTAAGAACGGTCTTGATAACGGCGGCAACAAAATCACCAACGTGGCGGCCGGTGTCAATGGCACAGACGCGGTTAATGTAAACCAACTGAATACCGTTGCTGGAGAAGCTGCTAAACATACGACCGTCAAAGCCAAGGATGCTAATGTAACAGTCACCGAAGGTACTAATGCGGCAGGCGGCACGGAATATACTATCGGACTCGGCGACAAAGTCACATTGGGAACCGATCCGACCAAACAGGTATCCATCGACGGAACAACAGGCATCATCAAAGCCGGAGATAAAGTCACCATTGATGGCACGACAGGAAACATCGATGCCGGAAAAGTGAAAATCAACGGGAAAGACGGAACCGTCAACGGACTGACCAACAAAACCTGGGATCCGAACAACATCACCAGCGGACAGGCCGCTACGGAAGACCAGCTTAAAGAAGTGGACAATAAGATTACCAACACATCCACGGAACTGACAAATAAAGGCATGGACTTTGCCGGCAACGAAGGAGAATTCCACCGTAACCTGGGAGAAAAAGTCACCATCAAAGGAGAAGGGACAAAAGCTGCCTCCGAATACTCCGGTGAAAACATCAGAACCTTTGCCGACACGAATGGAAATGTTGTTGTTAAGATGGACAAAAACCTGAAAACCGAAACAATCGTCGCCACAGGTAAAGACGGCAAAAATGGTAAAATCGGTATTAATGGTAACGACGGCCAGACGACAAACATTTCCGTTACCAGTGACGGCAAACCCGGAGTAGACGGCGCACCGGGGACAACCACGACCCGTATCGTATACGAGAAACCGGACGGCACCAAAGAAGAAGTGGCTACCCTAAATGACGGCATGAAATACGGCGGCGATACAGGAAACGTCATCAAGAAGAAACTGAACGAACAGGTGAACGTAGTCGGAGGGATTACAGACACCAACAAACTCACCACAGAAGACAACCTCGGCGTCGTATCCGACGGCAATAACAACCTGAAAGTCCGCATGGCCAAAGACCTGAAAGGATTGAACAGTGTGACCACCAACACCCTGACCGTGGGAGACGTGAAAATCGACAACAGCGGCATCAACGCAGGAAACAAGAAAATCACCAACGTAGCAGCCGGTGATGTCAGCCCGAACAGCACCGATGCCGTGAATGGCGGACAGCTGTGGAAAACAAACCAGACAATCAACAATATAGGAGGAGCCGTTAATGAACTTGGCGACCGGATGGACAGAGTAGGAGCAGGAGCGGCAGCATTGGCAGCCCTCCACCCGCTGGACTTCGACCCGGATGACAAGTGGGATGTGGCAGCCGGCTACGGCAACTACAAAGACGCCCATGCGATAGCGGTAGGCGCATTCTACCGTCCCAATGAAGATACCATGTTCAGCGTGGGAGGTTCCTTCGGCGGAGGAGAAAACATGGTGAATGCCGGAGTCAGCGTGAAGCTGGGACAGGGCAACCATGTATCTACCTCACGGGTAGCTTTGGCCAAGGAAGTAGAAGACCTGAAAGCGATTGTCAAGGCGCAGAGTGCTGAGATTAAAGCTATGCGCGGAGCCATGCAGTCGGGAACATCGGTAATGAAGGATGTTAATTTCCCCGATGTGCCGAAAGACCACTGGGCATATTCTTATGTAAAATCATTGGCAGACAGAGGTCTTTTGGAAGGCTATCCGGATGGTGAATTCAAAGGGGAACGTACCATGACCCGCTATGAATTTGCGGCCATTATTTACCGCGCACTGCAGAACGGCGCACCCATTGACAGCGATATGGCAAAAGCCATCGGTGAATTCGATCCTGAAATCAATCGGATAAAGGATCTGGACCGCACCCGTGTCGACCGTATTTCCGGCAAGGATAATGACCGGCATAAGGTGGAACGCGTCCGTGTCAATAATGAAAGCAATAAAGAAAAGGGTGACTACCGTGATGTGTACGGTTCCCATATTTCACCGGAAGCGTAACCCGGAAAGCAAAGACAAGGAAATAGTATAAGAAACAGAAAGTACGGTATCCGTCAGGTATGATGGGTACCGTATTTTTATGTGGGCGGGGGATAAGTTGACGTTAAGGTGTCATCCGAAGCGAATGTGAGGGATCTGTTATCGTGGAGAGGAAGACGGTAAGGCGTCATTCAGAGCACTAGCGAAGAATCTGTCACCGTGGTGAGGAAAGCCGTAAGATGTCATCCGGGTAATAGATTCTTCACTCTGTGTCACTGTCCCGTTTCCCTGCTTTCTCACAAAGCATTCTTACCCCCGTTCTGAATGACGATTTTGGGAAAGCACGTCACTAACAATGGGGAACGGAAAGCATCATAATGACGGAGACGGTAAGGCGTCATAATGAGGGAAACGTCAGTCGTCATCCGAAGCGAACGTGAAGGATCTGTATTCGTGGTGAGGAAAGTCGTAAGAAGATAAAAGCTATCAGCTGTGAGCTGTCAGCTATAAGCTGTTAGCTGTTAGCTGTGAGTTAAAAGCCGAAGCATATGATTTCCGTTAGGTGTAATACGAAATAACAGCAAAGGATTTGCTATTGTAGTGAGGAGGGAAACGTTAATCGTCATCCTGGACGAATGGGAAGAATCTGTGTTCTTGGTGAGGGGAATCCGTAAGATGTCATCCGGGTAATAGATTCTTCACTCCATTTCACCGTCCCGTTTCCCTGCTTTCTCACAAAGCATTCTTGCCCCGTTCAGAATGACGATTTTGGGAAAGCACGTCACTAACAATGGGGAACGGAAAGCATCATAATGACGGAGACGGTAAGGCGTCATAATGAGGGAAACGTCAGTCGTCATCCGAAGCGAACGTGAAGGATCTGTATTCGTGGTGAGGAAAGTCGTAAGAAGATAAAAGCTATCAGCTGTGAGCTGTCAGCTACAAGCTAACTATTCTTTTACGATTTAAATCATTACGACAAGCGAGTATCCTCAATCGCACTACGTGCGCCAGCAGCTCCTTCTGACGGCCGGCTCCATGATCCTTGTATAAGACGGTAAGAAGATAAAAGCTACCAGCTGTAAGCTGTGAGCTGTCAGCTATCAGCTGTGTTATAATAAATAAATTATAGGGTGTGTATTGTCTTTGGAGGGGGTATCAGGGTGGCAGAGCTGAATTTACTGCAGGAGAAAATTTTGAGCGACGGGGTGATCCGTCCGGGGAATGTGCTCAAGGTGGACAGTTTTCTGAATCATCAAATCGATGTGCCTTTTATCAGTGAACTGGGGAAGGGATTTAAAAAGCTTTTCGGGGATCGGAAAGTGGACAAGATTCTGACGATCGAAGCATCGGGGATCGGCATTGCCTGCCTCACGGCGATGTATTTCGGTGTGCCTGTAGTTTTTGCGAAGAAATCTGCGGGAAGCAATATGGATAAGGAAATGTTTGCTACGGAGGTTATGTCATATACCCATAATCGGAAAAACCATGTGGTGGTATCAAAGAAATATCTGAAACCCGGCGAACATATCCTCATCATGGACGATTTTCTTGCCAACGGCTGCGCCGTGAGCGGGCTTCTTGATCTGGTAAAACAGGCGGGCGGTATCGTAGAAGGCATCGGCATCTGCATCGAAAAAGGTTTCCAGGGCGGCGGCGACGCGCTCCGTGAAGCGGGATATGATGTCCGCTCTCTGGCAGTTATTGAAAAAATGGATGCCGAAACAGGCGTCATTACGTTTCGCTGAGGAGGCCGTAATGAATACAGATCCGATTTATGAAGCGGATGGGAAAATATCTGTCCGCAAAGCGGTGCCTTTCGGTCTCCAGCATGTTCTTGCCATGTTTGTGGCAAATATCGCGCCAATCCTTATCGTGACGGGCGTGGTGAAGATGCCTACCTCAGAAGCGGGCGCTGTTGTCCAGGCGGCCATGATCATTGCAGGCATCGGCTCCCTGCTCCAGATGTATCCTTTTTTCCGTCTGGGCAGCGGACTTCCCGTCATCATGGGGATCAGCTTTACCTTTGTTTCTGTTTTTTGTGTGATCGGATTGAAATACGGCTACGGCGCTATTCTCGGTGCTGTCCTTATAGGCGGTGTTCTGGAGGGAATCCTCGGCCTTGGCGCGGCATGGTGGCGGAAACTGGTACCGCCCATCGTTTCGGCGACTGTCGTGACGGCCATCGGGTTTTCACTGCTTCCCATCGGAGCGAATTCTTTTGGCGGCGGTTTCGGCCATCCTGAGTTCGGCGATGCCCGTTTCCTTATTGTCGGTACGATTACTCTGGTTTCCTGCCTTATTTTTAATATTCGGGCGAAATCTTTCTATAAGCAGTTATCTGTCCTTTTCGGGCTTTTTGTGGGATACATTGCGGCATACTTCTACGGTATGGTTGATTTGGGCCGCCTGACGGAAGTATCCTTTGTGTCTCTGCCGGTTTTCATGCCTTATTCTCTGGAATTTCATTATGACGCCATTTTCTCCGTATTCCTTATTTTCCTGGTGTCTGCCACAGAAACGCTGGGCGACACCTCGGCGCTTGCCGCTATGGGGTTCAATCGGGAGGCGAAAGACAGGGAAATATCCGGCTCCATTGCCGTGGACGGGTTTGTTTCTGCCGTGTCTTCTCTCTTCGGGTGTTTGCCGATTACATCTTTCAGCCAGAATGTGGGGCTTATCGCCATGACACATGTGGTGAACAGGAAAGCCATCGCCAGCGGCGCCGTCATCATGGTTCTGGCAGGACTTATTCCCGCGCTGGGGGTCATTTTGGCGTCACTGCCTGAGGCCGTCCTCGGCGGCTGTACGCTTATGATGTTCGGCTCCATCGTGGTGTCCGGTGTGCAGATGATCAGCCGCTGCGGATATTCACAGAGAAATATGAGTATTGCCGCCCTGTCTCTTTCCATCGGACTGGGATTCACGCAGACACCGCATATTTCCCGAACTGCTGCGGAGCGTATTCGCAGAGAACTGTGTAGCGGTGGTTTTCATCGTGGCGGTTCTTCTGAATCTTATATTTCCCAAAGAGGAAAAGGAAAAGGCAGCGGCAGGAGCTGCCGAATGAAATACAGACGCTGACCGGCAATCGGCGCTTTTATTTTGCCATAGTAATGGAAGCATATATTTCCTGTTGTAACAGCTGATTTGCGTATGCTAAAATGAGTTTAAATTATAAAAAAGGGGGCTGGTTTATGACAAAAGATGAAATGAAGAAGGTCGTCTGTCAGGCGATTGATGAAGCGGCGGAAAAGATTCATGAAACCGTTCTTCGGATTGAAAGCGAACCTGAACTGGGATACAAAGAAACGAAAACGGCGGCAAAAGTGGAAAGTTATATGAAAGAATTAGGGCTTACGCCGCAGACGGGACTTGCTCTCACCGGTGTGAAGGCCCGCGTCGATGGCGGGAAGAAAGGCCCTGCCGTAGCTGTTCTTGCAGAACTGGACGCGGTGGGAACACCGGACAGTCCGAAAGCGGATCCTCTCACGGGAGCCGCCCATACGTGTGGACATTTCCTCCAGATGGCGTCCATGCTGGCGGCATGTACGGGGATCGTCAAGTCGGGCGTGATGCAGGATCTGGCGGGGAGCGCCGTATTTTTTGCCGTACCGGCGGAAGAATATGTGGAAATTGATTACCGCAAGCGTCTGGTGAAAGAAGGGAAGATCCATTTTCTCGGCGGTAAGAGCGAACTTGTCTATGAAGGACATTTTGACGATATCGACATGGCGATGATGATGCATTCCCAGGGAAACGCTCCTGAAAAAGCAGTGTACATCGGGGAATCAAGCAACGGTTTTGTAGGGAAAACAGTGCAGTATATAGGAAAGACTGCTCATGCGGCCAATGCCCCTCATGAAGGCATCAATGCGCTGAATGCGGCATGCTTGGGGATTATGGGGATCAATGCCCTTCGTGAAACGTTCAAAGAAGACGATATGATCCGTGTCCATCCCATCATTACCAAGGGGGGTGACCTGGTTAATAATGTCCCCTCCGATGTGCGCATGGAACTCTACGTCCGTGCGAAAACCATGGAGGCCATCGACTGCCAGCACCGCCGTGTTGACGAGGCGCTCAAAGCGGGCGGCGCGGCTGTCGGAGCAAAGGCCGTTATTGAAACGCTGCCCGGGATGTTTCCCCTGGCATGCAGTCCCCGATTGAATGACCTGTTTGTGGAAAATATCAAAGAATACTTTCCGGAAACGAAAATTGAAGATGCGGGACATTTTACGGCATCTACTGACATGGGTGATATTTCTCATCTCATGCCGAGTATCCACCCGTTTATCGGCGGGGTGGACGGCGGACTTCATACAAAGGATTTTTGCGTCACCGATTTCGATGCGGCGGCTATCCTTCCGGGAAAGGTTTTTGCCATGAATATCATTGATCTGCTCTATGACGAAGCGGCGATGGCAAAAGAAATATTGGAAAAAGAAAAACCCATTCTTACCAAGGAAGAGTACCTGGCGAAACTGGAAAGCTATTTCCAGAGTTAATTAAGAAGAGTATGTAAGAAAAGGAAAGGGGACTGCTATGAAAAGCATTAAGCTGCACCTGATCGTTCTGGTGATTATCGTTATCGCCGAACTGATCGGAAACATCGTCATCAACGTAGGAATAGGGAAAATCGTGCTTCTGCCCATGATGTACGCTCTGATTATGGGGGTTTTGACGGCGCCGAAGTTCACGAAGATTTCAGGAGAAAAGGAAATTCATGCCGCCAGTGGACTTTTGGGCGTCACTCTCGTGCTGCTCATGGCGCGCTACGGTACGCTTGTCGGACCGACACTGCCGAAAATCCTTGCCGCGTCTCCCGCCTTGATTCTGCAGGAGTTCGGTAATCTGGGAACTGTCCTTATCGGTATCCCGTTGGCCGTCCTGATCGGTCTTAAGAGAGAAGCCATAGGCGCGGCGCATTCTGTGGCCCGTGAACCGAATGTTGCCCTCATCGGCGAAAGATACGGTCTTGACGCAGCGGAAGGACGGGGCGTCATGGGTGTCTATATCTGTGGAACTGTTATCGGTACCATTTTCTTCGGCCTCATGGCCAGCGTGGCAGCTTCTTACCTGCCTTTCCATCCTCTGGCGCTTGCCATGGCGGCAGGTGTGGGGTCGGCAAGCATGATGACGGCAGCAGTAGGCTCTCTTTCCGCCATGTATCCGCAGATGGCTGACCAGCTGGCAGCTTTCGGCGCAGCAAGTAATATGCTTTCCGGCCTGGACGGTATTTACATGAGTATCTGGCTCGCCCTCCCCCTGTCGGAATGGCTCTATAAAGTCTGCTACCGGATTAAGTACGGCGAAGCTCCGCCGAAACGGGAAGAGTGCGATGTGGCAGAAGCGAAAGAAGAGGAGGGGGCAAAATGAAACTGACAGAAATATTTCAAGTTCTTATTATTACAGGCGTGATGTCCCTCGTGGCGAATACCGTAGGCACCAAGAATGATCTTATGCAGGCGATTCCGGGCATGGGTATCCTTATCGCTATCGCTTTTGTGGGCATGTGGATGGGCCGCGTTCTTCCGGGAAAAATCCCCGGCGTAGCCTATGTGGTCACCCTCGGATGTATTCTGACCTATCCGGGCTTCCCGGGCTCCGATTTTATCAATGCGTCTGTTAAGAATGTAGGGTTCCTCCAGCTCTGCACTCCGATCCTGGCTTATGCGGGTATTGCCATCTGCAAAGACCTGGATGTCTTCGCCAAAAGCAGCTGGCGCATCGTTCTGGTGAGTGTAGTCGTCTTCATCGGCACCTACATCGGCTCCGCCATTATTGCCCAGGTGATCCTGAAGAGCATCGGACAGATTTAAAACATAGGAGAAATATCCGTACGGTATAGATAAAAACGCTTCCTTTATACGGGGAGCGTTTTTACATGGGAAATGCGGCATCGGCGGACGGTTTCTCCTGCTTTCTGCGTACCCGTTTCCGCACACATCGGTATGCCTGTTGGTCACTCTATGAGTATTTCCTATACAGTTGCAGGCAAGCTATACATTGTGCTTATAAGGTGTAGACACAGGAATGAATAATGATACAATATACATGGTATTATTTAAATAGGAAGTTTACTTACGATGAAAGGCAAGGAGGATTGTCATGAAAAGATTGAAGAAAGCAGCTTTGGCGGTGGCATGTGCTGCTGTGCTCTGTTCCGTATTTTCCGGTTGCGGCGGAGATAAAAAGGATACTGCCAAGGCCGCTCCCGCAGAGGAAAAAGTGCTGACCGTTTATACGGCGCGCAGCGAAAGCTTAAACAATCTTGTCATTCCCGCTTTTGAAAAAGAAACGGGAATCAAGGTTAATGTTATTGTGGCGGGGACAGGACCCCTCGTAAAGCGTGTAGCATCGGAAAAGGACAATCCCCAGGGCGATATTCTCTGGGCGGCTGACCAGACGATGCTGGATTCCCAGAAAGAACTTTTTGAGAAATATGTATCTCCGGAAGACGCGAATATGATTGATGCCGCTAAAAATAAGACGGGATATTTTTCTCCCGCATTTGCCGATCCCACCGTTTTCATCGTTAATAAAAAACTGGCAGGCGATATGAAGATTGCCGGGTTTGACGATCTTCTCAATCCGGCGCTGAAGGGCAAGATTGCCTGCGGCGACCCTGCCAACTCCAGCTCCGCGTTCCAGGTGCTCATGGCGATGCTTTACGCCAAGGGAAAGGATGGAGATCCCATGTCCCCTGAAGCCTGGGCGTATGTGGATAACTTTATTAAGAATGTGGACGGGAAATTCCTGAACAGTTCCGGCGCTGTCCATAAAGGTGCTGCCGACGGCGAGTATACCGTAGGGCTTACCTGGGAAGATCCGGCTGCTACCTATGTGAAGAACGGCGCTGATGTAGAAGTCGTATTCCCGAAAGAGGGAGCTATTTTCCCGGGCGAATCCGTACAGATCATCAAAGGCGCGAAACATATGGAAAATGCGAAGAAATTTGTCGATTTCATGCTTTCCCAGAAGATCCAGGAAGCGGCAGGAAAGACGCTCACTGTCCGTCCGCTCCGCAAGGGTGTGAAGCTTGCTGACTACATGACACCCCAGGACACAATCGCTTTGTTCAAGAATTATGACGAAGGCTGGGTAGCTGCCCATAAGAAAGAAGTCGTGGCGGAATGGAATAAACATCTGGAAAATTCCAGACAGTAATAAGTAATCAGGTCATCAGAGGGCGTCGGGCATTTCGCCTGACGTCCTTTTTTATAGATGTCACTTGAATAGCGAGGTTATGAGGTTATTATGAGTGTTTCTATCGATATAGATAAAGTAGTGAAGAAGTACGGAGATACGGTGGTGGTGAACGGCCTGTCCGTGGATATTATGCCGGGCGAATTTTTCACCCTTTTAGGGCCGTCGGGCTGCGGTAAAACGACACTGCTCCGTATGATTATCGGATTCAATTCCATCGAAGGCGGTACTATTTCCGTCGACGGGAATGTCATCAACGATGTGGCGACAGATAAAAGAAATATGGGCATGGTTTTTCAGAATTATGCCATTTTCCCCCATATGTCGGTGAAAGATAATGTGGCTTTCGGTCTGCGGATGCGGAAGGTGCCTGAAAAGGAAATCGAAGAGCGGGTGGATAAAATCCTGAAGATCGTGAAGATCGACCACCTGAAAGACCGTATGCCCACAGCGCTTTCCGGCGGGCAGCAGCAGCGTGTCGCCCTTGCGCGGGCGATCGTCATCCGGCCGCAGGTACTTCTGATGGATGAACCGCTGTCCAATCTGGACGCGAAACTCCGTATCGAAATGAGGAATGCCATCAAGCAGATCCAGCGCCGGGTGGATATAACCACGGTGTATGTCACCCACGACCAGGAAGAGGCGCTGGCGGTGTCCGACCGTATCGCCGTCATGAATGGCGGGGTTATCTGCCAGATCGGCAGACCGGCGGATATTTATAAAAGGCCGAAGAATGTTTTCGTTTCGACTTTCATCGGGCTCTCCAACCTGCTGGACGGACATATCGTGAAAAAAGGAGATAAGACAAGCATTTCCTTTAAAGAAAATGAAGACTGGCTTGTAGACATGGATAACTTATCAGGCGGCGTGGAGGACGGAGAAGAAGTCATCATTTCCGTTCGTCCGGAAGAATTTGATATGGAGCCCGGTACGAAAGAAGGGATCCGCGGCGTGATCCGTTCTTCTGTCTTTCTCGGACTCACCACCCATTACTTCATCACCACCGGCAGCGGGCAGGAATTGGAGATTCTCCAGACCCAGGAAGGCCAGGATATTCTTCCCGACGGCAGCGCCGTCACGCTTACCGTCAAAGCCGGGCGGATCAATGTCTTCCGCCGGGCAACGGAAGAAACATTGATCAGAGAGGAAGGACTATGAAAAAGAATCTGACTGTCTGGAACCTTTTCAGTGTCGTCATTCTTGCGGCTTTCGCCCTTTTCATCATGTATCCCATATTCCTCATTCTGTACCGGAGTGTCATTCATGGGGATACAGGGGTGCTCACGCTTCAGAATTTCGCCCATTTCTTCGCCAAAAAATTCTACTGGGGAACGATGGTAAACTCGCTGAAAGTGACTGTCGTTTCCACGATTTTATCGGCGGCTCTCGGCCTTCCGCTGGCATACCTCATGAGGAGCGTGAAAATAAAAGGAAGCAGTTTCCTGAATATCCTCATCGTTATCTCCTATCTGTCGCCGCCTTTCATCGGGGCATACGCGTGGATACAGATGCTCGGGCGGCAGGGCGTCATCACCCAGTTCCTGAACGACACCTTCGGACTCCATTATGGCGGTGTGTACGGCTTTGCCGGCATTGTCCTCGTCTTTACGCTCCAGTCATTTCCCCTCGTTTACATTTACGTATCAGGAGCGCTGAAAAATCTGGACAACTCTTTGAATGAAGCGGCGGAAAGCCTGGGGTGCAGCCGCATGGGGCGCATTTGGAAAATCATCGTACCTCTTGTCATGCCCACGCTCCTTGCCAGCTCCATGCTCGTTTTCATGCGTGTCTTTGCTGACTTCGGCACGCCCATGCTCATCGGCGAGGGGTACAAGACACTCCCCGTCCTTATTTACAACCAGTTCATGGGAGAAGTATCGGGGGATGACGGCTTCGCGGCAGCCATCTGCTGCATCGTGATCGGGCTCACCATCGTCATGTTCTTCGTCCAGCGTTTTCTCGCGGGAAGAAATACCTACGCCATGACCGCCCTGAAACCCATGGCGGCAGAATCACTCAGCGGTCTGCGGAATATCCTTGCCCATCTGGCCGTCTACATGACCGTGGGACTGGCAATCCTTCCCCAGTTCGTCGTCGTGTACACCTCTTTCCTTGCCACAAACGGAGGACAGGTATTTACCGGCGGCTTCGCGCTTCAGAGTTATGACGCGACACTCTTTGCCAAGGACAATGACGTCATCTGGCATACTTACTTCCTGGGGCTTTGCGCTATTGCTGCCGTCCTTGTCTTAGGTGTCCTTATCGCCTACCTTTCCGTGCGGAAAAGAAATACACTGAACAGCATTCTTGACGTCATTACGATGTTCCCCTTCATCATTCCCGGCTCCGTCCTCGGTATCGCTTTCGTCTTTGCTTTCAATAAATCGCCGATTATCCTTACCGGAACGGCACTCATCATGATTATTTCCTTCGCGGTGCGGAGAATGCCCTATACAGTTCGTTCCTCCACTGCCATTTTGGGAAATATCAGTCCCAGCATCGAAGAAGCGGCCATTTCCTTGGGCGCCTCCGACATGACGACCTTCCGTAAGATTACGGTTCCCATGATGATGCCCGGCGTTCTTTCCGGAGCCATCATGAGCTGGGTCACCATCATCAGCGAGCTGTCGTCATCCATCATCCTGTACACGAACAGCACGCAGACACTCACCGTATCCATCTACACGGAAGTCATCCGCGGCAACTACGGGAACGCTTCCGCGTATGCCACCATCCTCACGGTGACATCCATCCTGTCGCTGCTCCTTTTCTATAAAGTGACAGGCCGGCGCGACGTGTCGGTGTAAAGCGGGAGAATTTTATAAATAAAAAGTTAGAAGTTTATAATTCCGGAAATATGGCATAGTCGTTAAATGCGGTTATGCCAATTCTTATTTGCAGAAAAAAGCATGAGTAAGGGGCTGTGATATAACGCGGAAATGTTTTATTACAGCCTTTTATGATCGTCTGCCGATAAAAATGGAATTCATGATAAGATGTCATTCGGAGTAATAGATTCTTCACTCCGTGTCACTGTCCCGTTTTCTATTTTTCTCGCAAAGCGTTCTTGTCTCTGTTTAGAATGACAGGAGTCGATAAGACGTTATCCTAAGCACAGCAAAGAATCTGCTGCTATGATGAGGGGAACGTTAAACGTCATCCTGAACGAACGTGAAGGATCTGTACCCGCTGTGTCATCGTTCCGCTTCCCTGCTTTCTCATACAGCATTCTTACCCCCGCTCAGAATGACACCAGACGGCAAGGCGTCATAATGAGGGAAACATTAAACGTCATTCTGAGCACCAGCGAAGAATCTGTTGCCGTGGTGAGGAAAGCCGGTAAGCTGTCATCAGAAGTCATAGATTCTTCACTCTGTGTCACTGTTCCGTTTTCTGTTTTTCCCACAAGGCATTCTTGCCTCCGTTCAGAATGACGACGGACGGCAAGCGTCATCCTGAACGAATGTGAAGGATCTATGACTCTGGTGAGGGAAATGGAAAGAGCCTAGTGGGAAGTTATGAGCGGAATAGAGTCATTACTCCTCATCACATAGATGCGTTCATGTTTTATCGGCAGCGGACATGCTGTAAATTTAACTGAGAAGTACCGCTTAACAGCGGTATTTTTTTATTGCATTGTCGGGATAAAAATGGGAAGAAATGGGAGTGCGGGAAAAGTATTTCAAAAAAATTTTCAAATTATTTTTCCTGTTTCAGCAAATTTAAACTCGAAAGGGATACTATAATGACAGCGCTAAGGACTGTTCCTTTCCGGAGAGGGGGCAGAGAAAGGAGAAAAGAGTATGGCTAAGAAGTTGGAACTTAAATTCCTGACTTCCGCGAATACGGAGCTTATTGTGAGCATTGCCGATCCGAAGGACGGGCTCGCATTGGCCGCCGTGCAGGCGGAGGCCGCAAAAATCATGCCGGTGCTGGCAAACGGCAAGGGCATCGGGGCGGCTTCTTTCGCTAAGGCGGTCATGGTGACCACTACGGAAGAGGAAATTCATTAATTTTAAAAGAGGTATATAACAAAGATATATGGAAAAGGAAAGGAGGGATACTTATGGCAGTTTCCAAATCTGTGGAAAAAACAAGGCTTCTGGTACGTGTTGAAAATACGGACGGTTCTTTAAAGAATCTGGCTTTTAACAATATCAGGGAAAGCGCGTCTGATGAAGAGCTGCTTCATGCGGGGAAGGCAATCGCCGGACTGCAGGTGAAGGCGCTTGATTCTGTCCGCCGCTCTGATGTGGCTGTTCTGACTGACGGCGAATAATCCGCCGGAGATGGGCAGGGAAGGGCCCGGGTTACGGACTCGGGCTTTTCCTTTTTAGGATAGGACGCTCTCCCGTCCGTTTTTGAAAATAGGGTTCGCAGGGCTGCGGAAACGCCTATTGACAGACGGGGGAGAAAGTTCTATTCTTAAATTAATATAGAACATATGTTCTATAAAAAGGAACGATATTTTATAAAAGATGCAAAAACGAGGAATTTCTTGTAACGGAAGTGGATATTTCTTAAATGAAAGTGAGGATTGGGAATGCATTTTGATTATATCAGGCTTCGGGCACGGATCCGTGAGAAGCTGGGGTCTGACGTTGTTTTTGCGGCAAGGCTGGGGATCAGCAAGACGTCTTTGTCTCTGCGGCTGAATAATCAGCTTCATTTTTCCCAGCGGGATATTTATAATTCCATGCGGATTCTGCAGATCAGGCCGGATGAGGTAGGGGCGTAGTTCTTTGAACGGCCCCGTTGTGAGGAGTTTTATTTTTGACGGAAAGGAGGGCTTATGGACGCAGGTTCGTGGATGGAGGCTTTTGAACGGGCTTCAGAGCGGCTTGTGGAGGACTGGCAGGTGAAACTGGTGACGACGGGTCTTTTGGCGGAAGGGGTTTTTCCCTTTGAGCTGATCAGTTTGTTTGCGCTGGCGGTATTTATTGATCTGGTGACGAAGTGGATGGCGCTTGCCCACAAGTATCTGGAGGCGAAGGGGGAAGAGGATCGTGATATGGTATCGTGCATTCTGGCGATTCCCTCGGCGCATCGGGCCGGAATGATTTCCAGCAGGCAGATGAAGCGGCAGTTTGCCGGAAAGATGGTGCTTTATATTCTGCTGACCGTCGGCGGCGGTGCGGCAGACCGGCTTCTGGCAAGCGTGGGACGGCCGGACCTGTTTATGGAAATGTGTGTCAGTTATCTGGCGGCGTCGGAGATGCTGAGTATCGTGGAGAATCTGAATGATGCCGGTGTCGGGGTGCTGTCGGGGCTGGTAAGGAAGTTGAAAAGGAAGTGATGAGGGGAAGGAAGTATTTCTTTCCGTAAAATATGGATAAACGGATTATGACTTTGGATGAAATAGGAACGCGCCTGGAGGCTGCCCGCGGCAGGACTGACCGGATTTACTGCCACTGGACGGGGGCGCCGTACCAGCTGGTGGAGTGCCTGGCATATCATGTGGTGATTGACCGGGGCGGGTACTGCCATGTGATTCATGAGGATTTCACGGAGTGCCTGGCGCATACATGGCACAGGAACAGCCGGTCGATCGGTGTGGCGCTGGCGTGCTGCCGTGACGCATGCTGCTACTATGACGCGCCGAGCGGTGTGGATCTGGGGTGTGAGCCGCCAACAGAGGCGCAGGTGGAAGCGCTTGCGATGTTCTGCGCGAGGGCTGTGGAAGAACTTGGACTGTCGGTGGCAGATATTTACACACATGCAGAGATGGCCGCTTTTGACGGGTACGGGATCGGTAGCGGTGATCCGGATATGCGCTGGGATCTGCTTTATGTCCCCGATTACGGTGACGGCGGCCGGCTGGTTCCCGGCGGTGAGCTGATTCGGGGGAAAACGAAATATTACAGGAAGCAGAGGAGCGGGCTCCTGTGTTTATGAGGAAAGACGCTGTCTTGGCAGGAGACGGCGTTTTTACATGGGTATAAAAAAAATATGGAAATGAAAAAGAGTATCTTCTCCGCGCAGGAGTGAAGATACTCTTTTCTTTGTTTAATCGGTGATGGTTCCGATCCCCGGCTGATCCATTTTTTCCACTTTCACCGCTTCCAGATGGTAGAAGGGGGCGGTGAGATGGTCGTTCAGATGGACAGTGGCTTCGCGGAGGATGCCATACACTTTGATCCATGTGACGCCGTCTTCATAGCCGGTGAAGTCGCCGTCAGAGGTAAATTCAAAATCCACATAGCCGCCTGTGCAGTAAGGGCAGGTGGGGCCGTTTCTTCCTACGAAGTAGTGGCCGTTGATGGAAATAAAATAGCCTTCGATGAGGACAGTTTTGTCCTTGTAGTCGCGGAAGTTCATGAACCAGTCGTTGATCTGTGTCATATACCGCTTATCGCCGACGACGATGTCTATGTTGTTGTAATCAAAGTTTTGCCGGTCCGTTTCCAGATTGTAGGGATATTCAAAGACAGGATACTTCGATTTTTTCCCTTCAGGAGCAGCCGGTTTAGGCGCCGGCTGTTCTTCTTTCTGCGGAGCCGGCGCCGGTGTTTCTGCCGGCGCCGGTGTTTCCTTGGCCTCCGGAGGAGTTTCCGCTTTTTTTGCTTCCTGCACGGTTTTCCTGGTAATGATCTGCGGCGGATCCTGCGCTTTTTCCTGTGTGCCGCAGCCGCCTAAGAGAAGAAGCGGCAGGCAGAGAAGCCATATTTCTTTTCTCATTCAAAAGCCTTCTTTCATTTTTCGTATGCCCGCGGCGATAAAGAGGAGGACAATGTCAGTGACGACAATGGATGCTCCTGTGGGAATCGAGCCCATGTAGGAGATGGTGAGTCCTGCCATGAATGTGGCCACGGAGAAAACGGAGGAGAGGATGATCGTCGTCTTGAACTGCCGGCAGAGCTGCATCGCGGTGAGCGAAGGGAATACGATCAGGCTGGAAATAAGGAGCGCGCCCATCATGCGCATGCCAAGGACGATCGTGATGGCTGTGAGAAAGGCGATGATCATATTATAGAGCCTTGTCCGTGTGCCGGTGGCGGAGGCGAACGGTTCATCAAAGGTGACTGCAAATATACGGTTATAAAACAAAATGAAAAGGAGCACGACGGAGATGCCGAGGATGACGGAAAGGCGCACGTCATCGGCGCTCATGGCAAGGATGCTGCCGAACATGTAGTTGCACACGTCGGTATTCATTCCCGTACTTAAGGAAATCGTCATGACGCCGATGGCAAGAGCGCCGCTGCAGAGAAGAGCCGTGGCAGAGTCGCCTTTGATCTTCGCGCTGTCTTTCAGCTGGAGAAGGAAAAAGGCGGCGGCGATGCAGGCAGGGATGGAAATGGTGAGGGGCTCTGCGTGGAAAGCATAAGCGATGGCGAGGGCGGCAAATCCCACATGGGAGAGTCCGTCGCCGATCATGGAGTACCGTTTCAGTACAAGGCTGGTTCCTAAGAGGGAAGCGCAGAGGGAAACAAGGCAGCCCACAATGATGGCGCGCACCATGAAGGGATAGCTGATCATTTCAATAAAGATATCCATCATAGCCCGCCTCCTGCAAATCTCTGCCCCACGGGGCTTCTGAGATACTCTTCCGTCGTCCCGAAGAACTGCTGTGTCCCGCCGGACAGGTGGAGAATACGGTTTGCCTGTCCCAGTGTGCCGCGGATATCGTGGGAAACCATGATGACAGTGACGCCATACTTCTCTATGCAGTCCTTGAAAATATGGTAAAGCTCACCGGTCATGATGGGATCAAGGCCGGTCACCGGCTCGTCCAGGAGCAGGAGTTTTCCCGTGGCGCAGAGTGCCCGCGCAAGGAGTACACGCTGCTGCTGGCCGCCTGAAAGATCGCGGTAGCACCGTTTCTTCAGGTCGGCGATGCCGAGCATTTCCATTTTTTCTTCCGCGTCTTCCTTATCTGATTTTCGATAAAAAGGATACATGCCGCAGCGGTTCAGACGGCCTGAAAGGACGACTTCCCAGACACTGGCGGGAAAATCTTTCTGCACGGGGGTCTGCTGGGGAAGGTATCCGATTTCCGTAGGCTTGAAGCCATCGGCAGTTACGATTTCCCCGCCCGATATTTTTTTCAGGCGCAGAAGCGCTTTCACCAGTGTGCTTTTTCCTGCGCCGTTTTCACCGACGATTCCAAGGTAGTCCCCTTCATCGACAGAGAAATTCAGGTCGGAAAGAACCGCTTTTCCATCATAAGATACGGAAAGATGGCGGCATGTAAGCAGACTCATCAGTTGAGCGCCTCCTTGAGAACTTTCACATTATGGTTCATGAGGTCAATATAAGTTACGCCTTTTTTGAATTCTTCATCGCTTACGTTGTGGACGGCGTTCAGAAGCTCATTTTTCGCGCCTGTGGCTTCCGCGATGGCTTTGCTCATCTGTTCATTGGACATTTCGATGTGGAATACCACCGGAATATGGTCTTCCTTCACCTTATCCACGAGGAAAGCAATGGTTGCCGGATTGGCTTCCGTATCGGTGGAGCAGCCGGGGAAAGCGGCGTAGTAGGTCAGGCCGAATTCTTTGGCGAAATAAAGGAAGGGGAAACGGTCACCGACGATGATTTCTTTTCTCTTCGCGTGATCAATGACGTCATGGAAATCCTTATCCAGTTTTTCCAGTTTCGCAATGTAAGCCTCAGCGTTTTTCTGATAAGTCTGGGCATTGTCCTTGTCGAGACCGGAAATGGTTTCGGTGAGGGCTTTTACGATCTGGATAGCGTTGGCGGGAGAGGTCCAGACATGCTCATCCATTTCAGGGCCTTCTTCGCCGTCATGGTGGTGGTGCTCCTTGTCATCATGATGATGCTCTTTATCATGGCCATCGTGGTGATGTTCTTTGTCTTCGTCATGATGATGGTCCTTATCTTCCTCATGGTGATCTTTGTCGTCGTGATGGTGTTCATGTTCTTCTTCCTGCATGCCTTCAGACATTTCTTCTTCATACAGTTTGACGGTATCCATCATTTTGAGTGTTTTGAGCTTGCTCTTGTCTATGGAGCTTAACATGCCGTCCACCCATTCATCGGAGTCGCCGCCGGTGTAAACGAAAAGATCGCTCTTGCCGATGGCCTGGATGTCTTTCGGAGACGGTTCATAACTGTGGGCTTCCGCGCCCGGTTTGAGAAGCATAGTGACCTCTGCTTTATCGCCGACAATCTGGCGGACAAAGTCGTAAGAGGCGAAATTGGTGCAGATGATTTTCAAAGGTTCTTTTCCTTTGGAATCGGGAGTACCGCTCTTGTTTAATGAACAGGCGGCAAAAGCAAAGACGGCGAAGCACGCCATCAGGCAGGCAATTATTTTTTTCATGGAAATCCTCCTAGTCAATTAAATAGAAATAAAAATGCAAGTGCTAAACTTAATCAGTAAGCTTGACACGGAGGGTGACCAGTGTGGAGGAAACGGTGAGAAGAGAAACGGCAGAAAGGGAAAGGACGGCGGAGAAAAGATGGGGGAGTGAAACGGATTCTCCATTGTCCGCCGGGAACGTAACAGACGAACAGACGGAAAGCGTCCGGAGGCACAGATCGATCTTTTCGCAGATCGGGCAGGGATCGCTGCCGTGGCCGTGGTCATGGGACAGTTCTTCCGCAATAAAAAAGAAGGATAAGGATAAAGTGAGAATGAAGGCGGCACTGATGAAGAACGCCGTCAGTTTTCTGCGATATGCCATGATTCCTCCTTTTAATAATAGAAATAAAAAAGCGCACGTTTTAAAGGCGGTGCGCAGTCCCGTAATTCCGATCAGCGGCAGTTTTTGCAGATGCCGTAAACCGTCGTTTTTGATAAATCAATGTCAAACTTGTCGCCGCGTAGGACGTCCTTGAGAAGTTTATCGGAAATTTTCTGTGTCATATGGGTCGTCCGGCCGCATTTCAGACAGGTGATGTGAAGCTTGTCCTCACAGGCTCCCAGTGAAACATAGCGGTACACATTTTCCCGGTTGTTCTTGCCCGGTGAGCGGAGGATAAGCCCTTCCCGCTCCAGCATGGCGAGATTTCGGTACACTGCGCTGACGCTGATTTTCGCGTGCTCTTCCGCGACAAGCTGCGCCGCCAGATCCCGTGCGGAAATGGTCATGTCAGGGTGGCTTTTGAAGAATTCAAATAATTTTTTTCTCTGTTCGGTCATATACATGGGAGCACACTTTCTAAATATGCGATTTTCTCGCAAATTATTATAACACAGTGGAAACGAATGTCAAATAAAATAATGAAATGAAAAAAGAAGAAGGTTTTTCAGGAAATATTTCCGCCGGATCGGGAGCGGGCAATCATTTTTTTCAGCGCCCGCTTCACCACGTCTTGAAAGCGTTGTTCCGCTTTTTCATAAACCTCATGAGGAGCGACGGATTCGCTGTCTGTCCGTTTGGCGACGACGCCGCAGATGGAAGCGGCTTTCAGTCCCAGCACGGAACAAAGTGTGAAAAGGGTGGCATTTTCCATCTCATAATTCGTACATCCGATATGCCGGAAATCTTCCAGAGAACCTTGCAGCCGTTTCAATACATAGCCGCCGAAGCTGTCATACCGTTCCTGTCCCGGCCAGAAGCTGTCAGTGCTGATGGAAATCCCTGTTTTGAAAGGGATGCCCGATTCCTCTGCCGCTTCGCGGAGGGCAAGTACCGTATCCGGGTCAGCCACCGCAGGAAATTCGATGGGGGCGTATGCGCGGGAAGCGCCGTCCATGCGGACCGATGCCGTATTGATGACCACATCGCCCAGGTGCAGATCCTCCTGAATGGAACCGGTCGTGCCGACGCGGATAAATGTTTCCACGCCAAGGCGGGCCAGCTCCTCTACGGCAAAGGTGACGCAGGGGCCGCCCATGCCGGTGGACATGACAAGGACAGGCGCGTTTTCCACCTGGGCGAGCCATGTGGTGTAATCTCTGTGGGAGGCGACGAACAAAGCGTTCTCATCCAGCGATTTTGCAAGGCCTTCCACGCGGCCCGGGTCGCCGGGGACAAGGGCGTACTTCGCGCCGCGGATCATATCGGCGGAAAGCCCCGTGTGGTACATGATGTCTGTGGGACCGGCGTAATTTTTCACAGGGTACTCCTTTCATAAAACCTATATTTTTTCTATTATAGCACTCATCAGGCATATAAAATAAGAAAAATAATTATGAAATGCGCTGCATGGGAAACGCCATGATGCAAAGCGGTCCGACATGTGGAGATATGAGAGAAATATTCCAATAGAAAAGACCGCTTCCGGCTGTTGCTGTTTCCGGGGCGGTCTTTTTCGCTTATTCCGCTTTCGTGAGGAGCAGGGCGAATTTGAAATCCGTTTTTGCTTCCAGATGGTGGGGGTCGCCTTTGGACATGGCGAAGTTGTCGCCTGCCCTGAGTGTGTAATCCGTTCCCCTGCAGTTGAAAACCGCTTCCCCGTCCAGCGCGAAGAGAAGGGCGTCATTGGGGGCGGCGTGCTCGGGAAGAATCGTTCCGGCGGAGAGGGAAATCACGGCGAATCTCACACCTTCGGTGTCAATCAGTTCGCGATTAATGACTTTTCCCGCCTGACAGGGAACAACATCTTTCAGTTTAAATACGCCGCTGTATTCGACAGCTTTATTCATAAGAGCCTCCTTTGCCGTACCGATTTCCAGAAAAATACAGTCTGCTTCCGCCGAAATTGAAAAAGGAATGCGGGCCGGTGAAAAGTAAGCGTCTCCTTCTTCGAGAGACACCTTTCCATCGGGAAGACATATGTCCATGCACCCCCGAAGAATGTAGTACAGGCGGGGAGCGGTATACACTTCTTCGCTGATGCCCGTATCTTTTGCCAGAGAAAAGCAGAAGACGAAATAATTTTTCCCTTTTGAAAGAAGGGATGAAATCGTACAGCCTTCCATGACGGGATTTTCGCCGGCAAGAGAAAAGACAGTTTCTTTTTTTACGTTCATAAGTCCTCCTTTCTATTTCATCATAGCACTTCGCGTCAATCTCTTTCGATGCAGAGGGGAATGTATGGTACAATGGAAAAAATCCCTTTATTTTACAAAGGAGCAGAGTATGTACGAAGAGACAACGATTGCCGCCATCGCTACCGCGCCCGGTGAAGGGGGAATCGGCATCATCCGTCTGAGCGGCGTTTCCGCATTGGAGATCGCGGATAAAATATTTCATACGGGAAAAATCAAAACGTTCAAAGACGCTGTGCCTCGCATGATGTATTTCGGCCATGTGACAGACGGCGGAAAGCGGATCGACGAAGGTCTTGCGGTGTACATGAAAGCCCCTCATTCCTACACGGGAGAAGACGTGGTGGAAATCCAGATCCACGGCTCGGCGGAGGCGCTCCGGGAAACACTGTCTCTTGCTTTGCGAAGCGGCGCAGTTCCTGCCATGCGCGGCGAATTTACCAAACGGGCTTTTTTGAACGGCCGTCTTGATCTGGCGCAGGCGGAAGCCGTCATGGATATTATCAGCGCGAAAGGGGAAGCGGCGCTTACCCAGGCGGAAAGCCATCTGTCCGGCGCGCTTTCCGGTTTTGTCCATGAGGTCATGGAAGAACTCAAAGACCTCATTACGAAATTGGAAGTGACCATCGACTATCCCGAAGAAGATCTGGAAGACCTTACCATGGAAGAAATAAGGGATGCTTTGGAGAAAATTGACAAATCCCTGTCGGCGCTTCTGAAACGGTCCGAAGAGGGACGGGTTATCAGGGAAGGACTCCGCACCGCGATTATCGGCAGACCGAACGCGGGGAAATCATCCCTGCTGAATGCCCTCCTGCAGGAAGAACGGGCGATTGTCACCGATGTGCCGGGCACAACGCGGGACACCATTGAAGAGGCGGTTCACATATCGGGAGTTTCCCTCCTTCTTATGGATACCGCCGGTTTGCGGGAAACAGACAATAAAGTGGAACAGATCGGGATCGAACGGGCGCGGGCATCCATGGAAAAAGCGGATCTCATTCTTGCGGTCATTGACGGTTCGTCGCCTTTGGATGAGGAAGATAAAACCATTCTCCACAGCCTCGGCGGAAAAAAGGCGATTGTCATTTTAAATAAATATGACCTCACGCCGGAAGTCAAGGCGGAAGATATATGGGAAATCGCGGGGCAGATTCCTGTCGTTTCTCTTTCTGCCCGTTACGGGAGCGGGATGGACGAACTGCGGGACGAACTGCGGAAGATCACCGAAAAACAGGATGCCGACGCGGGCCGTGTTCTCTTTCTGACCAACCTGCGCCATGTGGAATTGGTACGGAAAGCGCTGGACAATGTTCTCCGCGCGAGAGCGTCCGTCCGTGAGGGTCTTCAGGCGGACTTCATCGTCATCGATCTCACGGAAGCCTGGAAAACGATGGGGGAAATCACGGGCGATACCATGGATGATGAACTGATCCATTCCATTTTCAGCCGCTTCTGCGTGGGGAAATAAGGTGCTTCCATAAATCATGGGGCAGAGAATCAATCGGATATGTTTGGATAAGGCGGCGGAGCTGCCGGGCGTTTTCCGGCGGGCTTCCCGCTTTTGCATTGACTTTTATTTTTTCTTATGGTAATAATGAAAATATCTATCATTATCATATTTACCTGAAGCGGGGTGTATATAAATGAAAAAGTATGTAAGCAGTTCTATTCTGCTTGTCTTGAGCCTTCTTTTTGTCATCGGGGAGCAGACGGTGGCGGGACCGTGCCCTGTTATGCCGGACGGCAGATTTATGGTGTGCCATTGGGCGGGGCAGGCGGTTCTCGGCGTGGGGATCGTGCTTGTGGTTCTTTCGCTGCTTCATCTGGCTTTTAAAAATGATGGTATGAAATTGGGCTTAGATCTGGCAGTCATTGCCAATGCCGTCCTTTTACTGATGATTCCCAACCGCCTTATTCATCTTTGTATGAAAAACCATATGCAGTGCCATACGGTCATGGAGCCTTTTGTTCTGATTATGGGGGTATTGATGATCGCGGCGGCGCTGGGTGATTTCTTTTTCCGGCGCCGTGTCGTGAAGAAAGAGGCCGCCCATGGATCTTAACCGGCTGCCCTGGAGGAATCTGTCACGGAGACCCCTGCGGACGGCGGCTCTCCTCGTGCTTACCTTTTTCCTGTCCTTTGTCATTTTTGCCGGATCCATGGCAGTCGTGAGCCTTCAGAACGGTCTGGGGACATTGGAAAATCGTCTTGGCGCGGACATTATCGTCGTACCGAACACGGCAAAGCGGAAAGTAGATCCTAAAACGATGATACTGGACGGGACACCGGGCTATTTTTACATGGAACGGGAAAAGATGACGCTTATTTCCCATATCGAAGGCGTGGAAAAGGTATCGCCCCAGATCTTTCTCGCGTCCCTTTCCGCTTCATGCTGCTCCGTTCCGGTGCAGATTATCGGGTTTGAGCCGGAAACGGATTTTATTATCCAGCCGTGGATTCGCGAAAGCTACGGCAGAGAACTTGCCCATGGCGATGTGGTGGTGGGCTCGGCAGTCAATGCGGACGTAGGCGATACGATCCGTTTTTACAACAAAGACTGCCGCATCGTAGCAAAACTGGCGGCGACCGGTACGGGGCTTGATACCGCGGTCTATACGAAAGCGGAGACCATACGGACGCTCATCGAGGCATCGTCGAAGATGGGGCTGAATCCGCTTTTTGAAGGCGATGTGGAAAACGTTATTTCTTCCGTTTACATCAAAGTAAAAGACGGTTATGACATTAAAAAAGTGACGGAAAATATCAATCTCCGTGTACGCCGTGTGAAGGCAATCCAGATGAAAGACATGCTTTCCGAAATAGCGGGCAGCCTTTCAGGGATTTCAAAAACAATCACCCTTCTTTTTGCGGCGGTCTGGGTGATGGTGTTCATCGTTCTGGCCGTTTCTTTCTCCGTCCTTGTGGGAGAAAGGAAAAAAGAATTTGCCCTGCTCCGCGTGATGGGAACGTCACGAAGAAAACTGGCAGGGATTTTATTGAAAGAAACTCTTATCCTGAGCGTTTCCGGCGGCGCGGCAGGCGTGCTCATGGGCCTTCTTGTGGTGATTCCTTTCAGCGGGCTCATTGAAACGGGACTGAAACTGCCCTTCCTTCTTCCCGGAATCAGGGAAACGGGATGGCTGGCGTTTGCCGCGATGGCGGTCATCTGCCTGGCGGGCCCCGCGGCATCGGCATATGCTGTGCTGCGCCTGTCCCGTGTCGATCCCGCAACGATTTTAAGGGAGGGTGAATAAATGCGTCTGGAAGCGGAACAGGTAACGAAACAATACCAAACGGATCCGAAAAAAGCACGGTTTGCTTATGCCCTTTCTGGGACCGATCTGGTGGTGGAGAGCGGAGAATTTGCCGTCATTACAGGAAAATCGGGAAGCGGGAAATCCACGCTCCTCCATATCCTTGCAGGGCTGCTTCAGCCGACATCGGGCTGCGTGCTGGCGGGAGGAAAAGATTTGTACCGTATGGCGGACGGCGAACTGTCAAAGTTCAGAAATGAAAATATAGCCGTCATTCCCCAGGGCGGCGGAGCGATTTACAGCCTGACAGCGGAAGAAAACATCCGTCTGGCCCGGAACATCTGTGGAAGAAAAGAAGAAAAAGACATCCTGCCCCTTATGAAAGAACTGGGGATCGAACAGCTGAAAGACGCATATCCCTCTGAACTTTCCGGCGGCGAGCTGCGCCGCGTGGCCATCGCGAGAGCGCTCTTTCAGGGCACAGGGATCCTTCTTGCCGACGAGCCGACTTCTGACCTTGATGAAGAGAATACGGATATCGTCGCAAAGCTCCTCCGCCGGGCGGCAGACAGCGGGAAAACGGTTTTTGTCGTCACCCACGAGATGGATATGCTGCCCTATGCCGATTCCCACTACATTATGAAAGAAGGCATTCTGCGGAAAACCGATGAGGAAGAGCGGAAGACGCTGCCGGATTTCTAACGGTCTTTTATTGGCTGATAAAAGCTATCAGCTGTGAGCTGTCAGCTGCAAGCTAACTATTCTTTTACGATTTAAATCATTACGGCAAGCGAGTATCCTCAATCGCACTGCGTGCGCCAGCAGCTCCTTCTGACGACCGACTCCATGATCCTTGTATAAGACGGCAAGGCGTCATAATGAACGAACGTGAAGAATCTGCCACTGTGAAGAGGTAAATAGAAAGACCCCCGTAGGGAGTCATGAGAGTTATAGATTCTTTGCTCCGTATCACATAGCCGTCTCCCTGTTTTCTCATACAGCATTCTTACTTCCGCTCTGAATGACGGGATACGGTAAGGCATCATAATGACGGAGGGACGCTAAGCATCATAATGACGGAGAACATTAAACGTCATTCTGAGCGCCAGCGAAGAATCTGTACCCGTGGTGTGGAAAGCGGCAAGGAGATAAAAGCTATCAGCTGTTAGCTGTGAGCTGTCAGCTGCAAGCTAAATATTCTTTTACGATTTAAATCATTTGTGATGCGGGAAAAGAGGAGTTTTTGTATAATATGTTTATTGAGAAATAGATGTGTTGAAGGAGGACTCATCGTATGTGTGGCGGATTGAAGAAAAGATACATTTTGACGGCATTAGTGTGTTTCGGCGCTGTCATGTCCGGCGGGGGTTTTGCGCAGGCGGAAAGCACAACGGCGGAAAGCCGCAGTGAGACGCGGACGACAGTGGATAGGAATGGAACGATTGCCGAGCGTGTCCGGCGGACAGAATCGCGCACGACGGTTTCCAGCGAGACAAAGGACAGTGATGCGATTCGGAATATGGCCGCAGAACAGCGCCGGCAAATGGAACGTATGGGATTGCCTCATACGGGAGACCGGGAGCTTAATGAGAAGGTGGAATATCAGTATGAGTCCGGCGTGGTGCTGAATGAACTCCTGGCGCCGCTTGTGGTACCTAACCGAAACGTTCCCAAGTCGATTGGGACATGGGCAGGAATGACTTTCCAAAATGATAGGATTATAGAGCAGGGGATCCTGGCGAAATGCAAATCCGGCGGCAAGTGGGGTATTCTTGGCACAGATGGGAAAGAGCTGATTGCTCCTGCTTATAAGGAAATCCTGGATGTGAATGACCGCACCGGTGTGATTCATGTCATGGTGGATAAGAAAACCACCCGGTTCATTTCCAAAACAGGCGAACAGCTGACACCGGAGGCCGCCGATGAATCGGACCGCCGGAGCAGGACGGATGCTGCCGGGCAGGAAGACAGCCGGGAGTATTATGACAGCGACGGCTATACGTCTTTTAAAGAAAAAGGGAAATATGGTTTCAAAGACGGCATGGGGAAGGTGGTCATCTCGCCGCGGTATAAGGATGTGATTGCCGAGTTCAGTGAAGACCGTGCTTTCGTGAAGAATGAGAAAGGGAAGATCGTTGCTGTTGACGGCAGCGGCAGGGAACTGTTCCAGGCGCCGTCCAATCAAATGTATGCGTATGAAGGCGGTTTGGCCGAGTACCGCCGTAAAGTAGGAGGCTTCAATGTGGGCAGTCTGCTGGGCTTTGTGACCGGCGGCCTGATATACGGAGGATTCGGCTATAACGGCATCGGTCTTGGCGGTTTTACCTATGACGGAGCCAAGCGCGGTTACATAGACCGTGACGGAAATATCGTTATCGACAGCAGGAATGATAAAGTATGGCCCATGACCTGGTATGGTACAGTCATTAAAAATGACGGGAAAACCGGCTTTGTAAATCGGAAAGGAGAATATGTTATCCGGCCGGGAGATTATGATGTAGGCGACTTGGACGAGATTAATGGTCTTTTGGTATTGAAAGAAGGAAAGACCGGGAGAAGCGGGATTTTCAGTGTGGAAACGGGACAGCAGGTGATTCCTTTCCGGTATGACGGTATCACCTTTGCCGGTTCCGACCGTCTGGTCGTAGAGAAAAATGGGGTCCGCAGCTTATACAATATGAGAACAGGGTATTCTGTATTTTCCGTATCTACCGACATGACGATCGATCCTTTCCTTCATGACCGGCTGACATGGGTGCACCAGGGAAGCAGCAATTACGAGGTCATCAATGACCAGGGACAAATCCTGTTTGCCGATAAAGAAGGCCTTATTGAAGAGGCACGCTCGTTCAGCCACGGATACAGCGCAGTGAAAGCCAAGGGAAAGTGGGGAATTATGGACGCTTCCGGGAAATGGCTTGTACAGCCTGTTTATCAGGATCTCGATATATTATAGAAAAATAACTTTATATAAAGAATGTTTGTCAGAATGACAGCGGACGGCAAGGCGTCATAGTGAGGGAAACGGTAAGGTGTCATCAGAGTAATAGATTCTTCGCTCCGTATGACATAGCCGTCTCCCTGTTTTCTCATACGGCATTCTTACTTCCGCTCTGAATGACGGGATACGATAAGGCATCATAATGACGGAGGGACGCTAACCATCATAATGACAGAGAACATTAAACGTCATTCTGAGCGCCAGCGAAGAATCTGTACCCGTGGTGGGGAAGCCGGTAAGAAGATAAAAGCTATCAGCTGTGAGCTGTCAGCTGCAAGCTAACTATTCTTTTACGATTTAAATCATTACGGCAAGCGAGTATCCTCAATCGCACTACGTGCGCCAGCAGCTTCTTCTGACGGCCGACTTCATGATTCTTGTATAAGAACATTAAGGATCTGCCACCGTGAGGAGATAAATAGAAAGACCCCGTAGGGAGTCATGAGAGTTATAGATTCTTCACTCTGTGCCACCATTCCGCTTACCCATTTGCTCACAAAGCATTCTTGCCCCTGTTCAGAATGACACCGGACGGCAAGGTATCATAATGACGGAAACGTTAATCGTCATCCTGAACGGAGGTGAAGGATCTGTTATTATAGGGAGGGACGCCGATAAGATCACTTCCGCCATTTGGAAGTCTTGGAACATTCTTCACGCCGTCCGTAAATGACATGGTATAATAAAAATAAATTTGCGATGGAAAAAATCAGGGAGGGCGCATGAGCCGGGCAGATATACAATACCTTGGAATTATAAAGAATATACTGGACGCAGGGAGCTTAGGCGATAACCGCACGGGGATGCCGGCGTATAAACTGCCGCACCAGATCATGCAGTTTGATTTGGAAAAGGAGTTTCCGATCCTGACCACCAAATTTGTAGCATTCAAGACATCGGTGAAAGAAATCCTTTGGATATGGCAGAAACAGTCCAATGATGTGCGTCTTCTCCAGCAGTGGAACTGCCATGTGTGGGATGAATGGATGCGGGAAGACGGCACCATCGGAAAGGCTTACGGCTACCAGCTCGGCAAGTATCATCAGGTGGATACGCTTCTGGAAACGTTGAAAAAAGATCCTCAAAGCCGCCGTATGGTGGTAGATCTGTGGAATGTGAAGGATCTGCCCGATATGGCGCTGTATCCCTGTGCGTTTCTTACGATGTGGGATGTTTCTGACGACGGCCGCTTAAATTGTATGCTCGTCCAGCGCTCGGGGGATATGGGTCTTGGCGTTCCTTTTAATATGGCGCAGTATGCGGCTCTTGTCCACCTGATTGCCCAGGTGAGCGGACTCCGCGTCGGACTTTTTACGCATGTTATCAATAATGCCCATGTGTATAAAAACCACGTGGACGCTATGAAGACACAGCTGGCCCGTCTGCCGAAGGCTTACGACGCGCCTGTCCTGAAACTGAATCCCGATGTTCATAATTTCTACGACTTCAAGCCGGAGGATATCGTGCTGGAAAATTATAAGCACCATGAAAAGATTGCCATGGAGGTTTCCGTATGAGCCTGTCCATCATCGTTGCCCGCGCGGCGAACGGTGTCATCGGTAATGATAATAAACTTATCTGGCATTTGCCGGACGATTTGAAAATGTTTAAATCCCGCACGATGGGACGCCCCATCATCATGGGAAGAAAGACCTTTGAGAGTCTGCCGAAAGTGCTTCCCGGCCGCGTCCATTATGTGCTGACAGGAAACAAGGCATACAGCGTGCCGGAAGGGGTTTATGTGTTCCATACTGTAAAAGAATTGCTCTCTGCTCTTCCTGAAGGGGAGAACTTTATCATCGGCGGGGAAAAGATGTACGAAGCCATGTTTCCCTATGCGGATAAAATGTATATCACGGAAATAGAAAAAGAGTATAACGGCGACGCGGTATTTCCTTCTTTCCGCAAAGAAGAATGGAAAGAGACGGAATCTGTCATGGGGAAGGGAGATCCGGTCCATCGTTTTGTCACTTATGAAAGAGTGAGAGGATAAGTGCCGCGGAAGCGGATAATAAGATTGAGCAAGAGTGGTTGCGGTTTGCAGACGGGGAGGATGTATGCGGAAACGTCAGGGGTTCGCCTTGCTTTGGGCGGTATCGGCGGTAAGCATCGTATTTCTTCTCGGAGGGACCGCTTTTTTTATGCTTCGGGCAGCGCTGCGCTCTGAACAGGCCATGGAGATTGAGGCGGATGAAGCTTTTCTGGTACAGGAAGTCATGGAAACAATCAAGTATAACAGCCGCCTGCAGGGCGCGCTCCCTGTTCCTTCCGGAGACCTGGAGCGGAACGGACGGCGGTACCATATTTTAATAGAGGAAAATCATCGAACGATAGAGGGCGTGGAAATGCGGGAGGTCTCCTGCACTGTCACCGATAAGACAGGCACGTCCTTTTCTGCTGTTCTGCTTTTGGAGGCGCCATGAAGCGGAAGGGGTTCATTCTTATGGAAGTCCTGCTGGCGCTTCTGCTCCTGTCAGCGCTGGCGGCGGCTGTTTTTCCGATTCTCGGGCAGACGGCGGGAGCCATGGCATTTATGGACCGGCGGAGGCGGGCAGTGAACGAAGCCGTTTTTGCTGCCGATTTCATGATAGAGAAGATACGGAATAATCTCAGGGGAAGCGCGGCGCAGATGAGCGGGAACGTGTACAGGTACGAAGCGTATATATGGATGAAGGATGGCAAGGATAAAAAGAAAAAAGTACGGGCTTCTTACAGATTTTTCGTAGAGGGAGAAAAACTCAAGGTCCGTCTTCATAACGGCATGAGTGAGCCTGTGACAGGAGAGAATACGGGGAGCACGGAAATGACGGCGTTCCTCCCGCCGGAAGAAGGATCCGTATTTCAAGTACAGCCGAAAGGGCTGGTGAACGTATCTTTCCGGATGGAAAGCCGGAATCCGAAAGAAACGTATGCTGTGAAAACAGCGATTCTTCCTTATCGTGATTTTTACGGGGTGCAGTAATGAGCAAGCGGAAGGGATTTATGGCGGTGTCGCTCCTGCTCCTTCTGTCGGCGCTCACAGCAGTGCTGGGAGGACTTTTCTTCGCTCTTTCACGGGGGCGCGGCGGGAGTCTGGCTTATGGGAACGGACTGTCTGCCATATACACGGCGGAGAGCGGAGCAAACTGGGCGCTCGCCTCTTTAAAACAGGGATCTGTAGAAAATAAAGAAATAACCATCTCTTTAGACGGCAGAGAAGCGCGTGTCCGTATTTCTTCCGTGACGAAAGAGGGAAATACATGGAAAGGAAAGATTTCTTCCGACGGTGTGGATTTACAAACGAAAGTGATGCGCTTTGTGAAAATTACTTTTACTGTAGAAGACAGTGGAGAACGGAAAATCATGGTGGAAAGCGTGGAGAGTGACCGATGAGGTTGTGGACAGAAGGCATAGTATCACGGGTGAAGGCTTTCCTGCCTGCAGGAGGACGAAAAACCGTGGTCATGGCGGCGGCAGGGCGGTTATGGCTGGCGGAAATGGAAAAAGGGAAGTACCTTGCAAAGAAAAGCGCAGCGCTTCCAAAGATAACGGAAGAATCCCTTGCGGAAGCGTTTTCCTCCCTCAGCGGCATAGGGGAACGTGAGATAATCTTGATTTATAATTCTTCCGATCTTCACACGGTGTGCAGAACATTTCCTGCTATGACGGAAGAAGAACTGGCAGAAACCATGTACTGGGAGCAGGACAGGATTTTTGGCGTCCGCGAGGATTTACGGCTTTCATGGAAAGCGCTTTCGGAAGATGTTACCAGCTGGACAGTATCTCTGGCAGGAGTGCGGGAAGACTCGGTGGCATGCTGGCAGTCAGCGGCGGAAAAAGCGGGGAGAAAAATAACCCGGTGCATACCCGTGACGGCGGTAGAACTTCCGCGGGAGCGGCGGCCGCTGTATTTGTATGGGAAAGGAAAGTCTGCACTCTTCCTCTTCCGTGAAGAGCATGTACAGGAATCACGGATACTGAATACAGCCGACGCTGATAAAAAATTACAAGTATTTCTCCGTCATCTGTCAAAATCCTATGAAATAGAAGGGCGGGACATCGTTTTCATTCCCATGAGCGGTGGCGTGAAAGAAATTCCTTTCTGGAAAGATTTGGCGGAAAGATGGCGGGAGAAAATCAAAACTTTATCCCTGCCGGACGAAATAGAATCGGGACCGGATGATTTTACGGATCCGGCTGATGAAAGAGAAGCCTTTTCTGAGGAAAGCGGAGAAGAGGATCATCTTGTAAAAACTTTTGCTTATGGAGAAGAAATGGAAGAGGGGTTGTGGACGATCCTTCTTCCTGTCATGGAAGCGGCGGACGGAGCAGAGATGGATTTTCTTGTTGGGAAAAAGAGGAAAGTACTTCCGGCCGGTGAAGTGAATTGGCTCCGTGCAGGCCAGGGAATGTCGGCACTCTTTGCCGCTGCGGGGATTCTCTGTTTTATTCTTCTCGGATATAATTTTCTTGAAAAAAGGGAGGCGGAAGCGAAACTGGCGGGACTGTCCGCCGTACGCATCGAAATGGATGCGGAACGGAAAGAACGGGAAAAAGAAAATCAGCTCCTGTCGGAATTGAAATCCCTGGAAGAAAATGATCTCCGGTGGGAACAAAAATTGGTAGCGCTGTCGGAGTGCACGCCGCAGGGGATCGTCCTATCCGAAATAAACGCCGGCGAAGGAACAGTCCATATAATGGGTACGGCGGATTCCCCGGTGACGGCCATGCGGTTTCAAAAGGAACTGGAAAAGGCCTGGGGCGGTAAAACATATATCGAAAAGCAAAAACGGGAACCGAACTTAAAAATGGCGGCGTTCACTCTTTTGTGGAAAGGCGGTCAGCCATGAGCCTCAATGAATTTCTGAATGATAAAAAATACACTGCCGCCTTCTTTCTGCTGGCGCTGTATTTCTTTCTCCTCGACTGGTATCTTTTTGCTGCCGTGGGGGAAAAGGAAGAACACATCCGCCGGCTGGAGACAGAAACCGCTCTTCTGGAAAACCGGGCCAAACTTCCGAAAAGAAGCAGCCGGATGCCCTTTCTGGAAACTCTTCTCGAAGATACTGCGGCAGATACGGTTTTCTCCGCCTTTATGGAAAGCGGCTGCGCTGTGGAAGAAATAAAGGAAGAAGAAAATGAAAAGTTCCATGTATTTCATGTAAAAGGGAAAGGTTCTTTTTCACAAATCACCGCGGCCTTTGGTATAATAAAAAGCAAAGAGAGATGGTCGGCGGCGGAGCTTTGCGCCCTGAAACGGGAAGGAAACCTTCTTGCCTATGAAGTGGAAGTCCGCGCCGTCCGAAACCGAGGTACGTATGAAAAAGAGAAATATAGTCCTGATCGGGCCTATGGGGACGGGAAAGAGCCGGGCGGCCAAAATACTCGCCGACGGATTTGACTGGCAGCTTGCCGATACCGACCGCATGATGGAACGGGAAACAGGAATGCGGATTGCCGACTATTACCGTGCGGCAGGCGCCGAAGCCTTTGAAGAAAAGGAAATGGCGCTGATTAACCGCGTCCGGTACTACCACGAGGCTGTCATCGCCATGGGCGGGAATTATCCCATGACGGAAAAGAAATTCAGGCTGCTGTCCGAGCATGGCCTTGTGATTTTGCTTTTTGCCAAACCTTACCGTCTGGCAGAGCGGGTACGCCGCCGTGTCGGGAAACGGCCGACTATGGACTATTCCGACGTCGACGGTTACGTCCGGCAGATGCTCCGCAAATGGACAAAATGGAAAGACCGCGTCGATCTCGTCATCAACACGACAAATACCCATCCCGAGCAGACCGCACTCCTCGTGGCCAGGTACATTGACCGCCATCATGTGGAATTTGTAGAAAGAAATTAAACAGCATACAGAAATCAGCTGACAGGTTACAGAAAAGGCTCCAGATATCTTATTAATGAGGGGATTCATGAATTATCGAAATCTTGAAGTTTGGAAGAGGTCTTTAGATTTAACTGCAGATATCTATCGTTTAACTAAACAGCTGCCTAAGGAAGAATTGTTTGGATTGTCGGATCAGATGAGAAGAGCAGTCGTATCGATTCCATCAAATATTGCAGAGGGAGCAGGTAGAAATTCTGACAAAGAATTCAAAAGATTCCTGTTCATTGCAAATGGTTCAATTGCGGAATTAGAAACGCAATTACTTATCTGTGAAAAACTCGATTTTGCAGATCAAGCAGATATATATAGTTTATTAAGACGAACAGAAGAAATACGAAAAATGATATTTGGTCTGAAGAATCGGATTGATCTGAAATCTGATAGCTGATAAATGAAATCTGATAACTGACAACTGGTAACTGATAGCTGACGACTGACAGTTGACAACTGACAACCATCTTTACAAAGGAGAAACTATGAAAAAAATAGCTGTGCTTACCTCCGGCGGGGACGCGCCGGGCATGAACGCGGCCATTCGAAGCGTGATACGGATGGCGGGTTTTCTGCATTGTGAAATCGTGGGTATCCATCGGGGGTATTCGGGACTTTTGGAAGAAGATTTCCGGCTGCTCACGAATCGTGATGCCGGTGGGATCGTCCTCCGCGGCGGTACGATGCTGAAAACCGCCCGCTGTCCCGCCTTTTTTGATGAAGACAATCAGAAAAAAGGCGCACAGATCTTAAAAAATTACGGGGTAGAAGGACTTATCGTCATCGGCGGTGACGGTTCCGTCCAGGGGGCGGCGGCTTTGTCCAACCTGGGCATACCCACGGTAACCATACCCGGCACCATAGACAATGATATGCACGGCACGGATGAAACCATTGGTCATGACACAGCGGTTAATGCCGTCGTGGAGGCGGTCAGCCGTATCCGTGATACCGCATCCGCCCACGACAGAGCGGCTATCATCGAAGTGATGGGACGGTTTGCGGGAAATATAGCGCTTGATGCAGGAATTGCCTGCGGCGCCGAATACATCCTTGTTCCTGAGATTCCCTTCAGCCGTGAAAAGCTGGCAAGGAGTCTGATCGGGCAGATGAAAGAAGGCAGGACAAACAGCATCATCATCTGCGCGGAAGGTGCCGACGACGGCAGAGCTTTAGGAGACTGGCTGAAAGAACGGACGAATATAGATATCTGTACTACTATTCTGGGATTTACCCAAAGAGGCGGCCGTCCCAGTGCCAGAGACAGCATTTTGGCATCCCTCCTCGGTGCGGCAGCCGTGAAAGCCCTCTTAGATGGGCAAATTGCTTCCCTTATCGGAATGAATAAGGGGGAAATCCGTATTCTGCCGTACAGCGAGGCGGCGAAAGAAAAAAAGATATTCAAAAAGGGTCTCTATACCCTGGCAAGCATACTGGGCGCCGCACAAGAAGAGGGGGATATAGCAGAAAGCGGACTGTAACATGGAATCATAATAAATTATTTTTTGCAATTTATCGTTAAGATTGTGAGTGTAATTACATTATGAGACAGTGTAATCCATTAATCAGTGTAATTGTTCCTGTATATAATGTAGAAAACTATTTAGAACGATGTATAGAAACCATTTTAAAGCAGACATATCGTAATCTGGAAATTATTCTTATAGATGATGGTTCAATCGATAATTCTGGAGCAATATGTGAAATTATTTAGTGAAAGATGCCCGAATAAAAGTTATTCATCAGAAAAATACCGGATTATCTGTTGCACGTAATACGGGGATCGAAAATGCGAATGGGCAATATATAACATTTATAGATTCGGATGATTTCGTAGAATTAGATTTGATAGAATATCTTTTTCGTATGATAAAGACATATAATTGTTATATGTCCATTTGTGCACATACAATCGTATATAGTGATGAAAAGAAAAGAGATTTAAGTAATGGGTGGGAAGGTGTGTGTAGTGCCTATAGTTGCATAAAAGATATGCTTTACTATAAACAGGTAGATACTTCTGCATGGGCGAAACTATATGATATAATCTTTTTAAAGGAATCAGATATCCGGTGGGAAAAATATTTGAAGATATAGGGACTACATACAAACTTTTCATAGCAAGTGGCTCTATCGCCTGCGGATTTAAAAGTAAGTATAATTACTGCCGGAGAGCAGGCTCAATAATCAATCAACCATTTTCTCCACAAAAACTGGATTTGCTTGAAATGACTGACTGTATGGCAAAAGAAGTCAGAGAAAAATATCCGCAGCTGGGGAAAGCTGTTCTTAGGAGACAACTTCATGCCCGGTTTAGCACACTGAACCAGATGCTCGGTGCGGAGGTGGCAGAGCCTTATTATCAGGAAATATTTGCATGGATCCGTAAATATGGAAAGGAAGTCTTTTTTGACAGCACAGCTCCTGTTCGTGATAAAGTGGCAATTGTGGCACTTAGGATAAATTATGGACTGTACAAATGGATGTGGGGAGTATATAAACGTATTATAAAATAAGTTCAGCTGTTTCAGATGATTTATGCTCTGCATGCTAAGGATTCAATATGATAGATCAAACAGTTATGATACTCTCTTAGAAAATAGTTTTAAGCTTAACATTTTTATGCAACTTGCCGGCGGTTGTTGGTCGGCAGCTGTTTTTATTATCTTGGTAAACAGCGAAAGTATATTTCTTGGGAAGAAGCATATTCGTGCAGTATGCAGGGATTCATGCGGATGGATCCGCGAGTTATGGTCACCTGAATAGAAGTACTTTGCTGATTGGAGACCATTTTTCTGCGGTGGAGATATTTTATTTGCTCTTATCATTTAAAAACGGGCTGTATGCTCCTTATTTGGATCCGGTCAAATGTTCATACTTTTGCGGATATACTGTGCCGTAAGGCAATGTGAAACTGTTTATAGTAAAAGAAAATTATTTTTTGAGGTAGGGAATGGGACAGGAAAACAGGCAGCCTGTAAAGCAGCATAAAAGGATGAACGGGTTGGCGGACAGGAAACTTTTAGCAGGCCTTGTCTTTGCTGTGGGAGATTATATAGCATTGACCCTTTCGGCATTGTTGGCACTGTATCTCAGAAACATTGTGATGACTTATAACGTATATCACATCAATTGGTTCTATATATTTTTCTGGATCCCTTTGGTTTTTATGCCCTTTATTCTGTACAGCGGGCTGTATACCAAACGGATGCTTACTTATAAAATGACAGAGAAACTGTTCTATGCTTCTTTGTGTGGAACTGTCTTTTCCATTATTCTTATGTTCATTGCCCAGGTGGCGGGAGAAGTATCGCGGCTCTTCGTGATTTTCTTTGTATTATTTAATTTTATACTTCTCTGTTTCGTTCGTTTTCTGACAAATAAGATCCTTCGCAAACTTCGCCTTCTTCAGATCCCTATTCTTATTCTCGGCGCCGGGCTTTCCGGAGATGCCATCACAAGGGAAATACGGAAAGATTCCGGTATGGGATATAAAATCATCGGATTTTTGGAAGACAATAAGCCGAAGACGCAATGTGTCAGCCGGTATCCTATCCTTGGCGGATTTGGTGATTTAGAAAAAGTAGTGCAGGAAACAAATGTGGAATCTGTCTTGATTGCCGCTCCCGGATTGTCCCAGCCGGCTCTTTTAGATCTCATTTACCGGGCTCAGCTTTTAGTGAAAGATGTAGGGGTCATCCCGAACCTGGTGGGGGTGCCGATGTCCAATGTAGAAGCGGAGTCCTTTTTCGATGAGAAAATCATGGTACTCCATATCAAAAATAATCTGGCAAGGAAATCGAACCAGATGATTAAGAGGCTTTTTGATATTACAGCGACCGTGATAGGCGGTATATGTATGCTGCCAATCCTTTTCATAGTGACTGCCTGGATATACTATGATTCGCCGGGATCTGTCATTTATAAACATCGGCGGATCGGAAAAAATGGGAAGGAATTTAACTGCTATAAGTTTCGCAGCATGTGTGTGAACTCGCAGGAGATACTTGAGAAACTTCTGGCATCGGATCCTGCGGCAAAAGAAGAATGGGACAGAGATTTCAAGCTGAAAAATGATCCCCGCATTACCAGAAGCGGAGCCTTCCTCAGGAAAACAAGCCTTGATGAGCTTCCGCAGCTGATCAATGTATTAAAAGGGGAAATGAGCCTTGTAGGACCGAGGCCGATCGTCAGAAAAGAAGTGCCCCGTTATGAAAAGTTTATCAAAGAGTACTACAGTGTCCTTCCCGGCATTACCGGTGTGTGGCAGGTAAGCGGGAGAAGTGATATAGACTATCCTGAGCGTGTCCGCATGGACAGCTGGTATGTCCATAATTGGAGCATATGGCTGGATATAGTCCTGCTCTGGCGGACGGTCAGTGTGGTTTTGAGGCGTAAGGGAGCGTATTGATGATAAGTTTATAGAAATATATTTAATTGGGAATAACAACTTGTACATTATGTGTTTAGATCTATGTCAAATTAAGAAATAAGACCATTGTCGTGTTTAAATAAAAGGTACTTGATGTAAAATAATTTCAAGTTTGAAGTGTATATATTAAATAAAGGAGACGAATTGTTGTGAAGGTGTTTTTGATTAATCCGCCGTTCAAAGTAGAATATGGTAAATTTTCCCGTGACCAAAGAAGTCCGGCTATTACGAAAAGTGGAACTGTATATTATCCGACATGGCTTGCGTCTGCTGCCGGTGTTTTAGAAGAGGCGGGTTATGAATGCAGGCTTCTTGATAGCTGTGTTAAACAAATGAATGATGAAACGACATTTGCGATAATTAAAGATTTTGCACCGGATATGATTGTTATAGATACATCTACGCCAAGTATTTATAATGACTGTAAATTTGCGGAAAAAGTAAAGGAAGTTTTACCTGAGTGCTTTACTGTTCTAGTGGGTACGCATCCCAGTGCGCTCCCAGAAGAAACCATGGAATTGAATACGTCTGTAGATGCAGTAGCTCGTAAGGAATATGAATATACATTACGAGAACTGGCACATTATATAAAGATAGGAAATATGGATTTCCGCCAAATTCTTGGATTGACATATAGGACGGCCGATGGAAAGATTATCTCGAATCCCGATCGTCCGTATATTGAAGATTTAGATGCATTACCCTTTGTGTCTAAAGTTTATAAAGAACATGGTGTAGATCCCAAAGATTACTTTTTTGCTGCAGCAGAATATCCGATGATGATTATCTTTACGGGAAGAGGGTGCCCCAATTCTTGCTTTTTCTGTGTTTATCCTCAAGTATTTCACGGCAGAAAATTATATCGCACACGCAGTCCCCAAAATGTGGTAGAAGAAATTAAGTATATTCTGACTAATTTTCCTGAAATAAAGTCAATCGGGTTTGAGGATGATACATTTACTGCTGATATAGAACGAACACGTATAATTTGCAAAATGCTTATTGAGCAAGGACTTAATAAAAAGTTCAACTGGTGGGTCAATGCCCGTGTTGATCTTGATTTAGAGACCATGCAATTGATGAAAGAGGCGGGCTGTAGATTACTTATCGCAGGTTTTGAGAGTGGAAATCAGGCCATATTGAACAAAATGCACAAGGGCATTAAACTTGAATGGTCGAAGCAGTACGTGAAGAATGCAAAAAAAGCAGGGCTGATTATTCACGGCTGTTTTATGGTAGGGAATCCGGGGGATACTAAAGAAACGATGGAAGAAACTTTCCAGTTATCGTTGAAATTGAATCCGGACACTGCCCAATTTTTCCCCTTGATGGTATATCCTGGAACAGAGGCTTATAAATGGGCGCAGACTCGGGGATATTTGACTACTAATGATTTTTCAAAATGGGTTACTGAGGATGGACTCCACAGTTGTATTATCTCAACGCCTGAAATATCTGCAGAAGAACTTGTAGCATTCTGTGATGAAGCACGGAGAAGATATTATCTTCGACCTGCTTATATTTTTTCCAAGCTCAGGCAGTTTATATTTTATCCGGCTGAAAGGAAACGGCTTCTTAAAGCAGGTGTACGTTTTATTAAATTCATAGGAAAAAAGGGGAAATAATATGTGGTTTATTATTGTTGCACTTATTATTTTCATTATTTATCCCTATATTTTGTATCCTCTCATTTTATATGTAATAAAGAAAGAAGATACGTCGGCAGAAGAAACAGAAAGGAGTTTATCGGTTTCTCTATATATTGCTGCTTATAATGAAGAAGGGGTTATTGGGGAAAAACTGGATAATTCGCTCCGTCTTAAAACCGGTAATATTCCTTTTGAAATTGTAGTGGGCTCTGATGGCTCTACTGATAAAACAAATGAAATAGTGGCAAATTATGCTTGTAATCACAAGAATATCCGTCTTTTAAATTTTAAAGAGCGTGCAGGGAAAGTGAATGTTTTGAATCGCGGAATTCCTCTTTGCAAGGGAAAAATCATTTTACTTTCTGATGCTAATGCCATGTACAATGAGGAGTGTTTAGTAAATCTGTTGCGGAACTTTCGGAATAAGAAGGTGGGGTGTGTAGCCGGAGAGAAACATATCGTAAAAAACGGTACTATGATAGGCGATAATGAAGGGCTGTACTGGAAATTAGAATCATTGATTAAAGAGTTGGAAGCAAAAGTGGAAACTGTAATTGGAGCGGATGGGGCCTGTTATGCAATAAGAAAAGAACTGTTTGTACCACTGCCTTCAGATACGTCGGTAGATGATTTCCTTTTATCTATGAAAACTGTGGAGCAGGGGTATCAGATAGCTTATGAGCCGAATGCGTTTTCTATAGAAGAAGCAGGTTCTACCATGAAAGAAGAATTGAAACGGAAAGTAAGAATTGCAGCTGGAAATTTTTATAATCTGAAATTACTTACTTCTTTTATGAGATTAGATAAAAAATCATGGATGTTTGTTTCTCATAAATTCCTTCGCTGGATTTCTCCGGTTCTGTTTATTTTGTTAACGATAGTTTTGGCGGTGGAGGCTTTCTTTTCTGTGATAGCAGGAATTATATTTGTTTTATTAGCAATTTCTTATTTGATTTCTTATTTAAAATTTCAAAATATAGATAATATTATAACGAATAATAGAATTTCTAATATTTTTTCTTATTTTTACCTCACAGTGTGGGCACAGTTGCTTGGCTTTATTAAGTATAAACGCAAAGAACAAGGTGCTGTATGGGATACTTTGAGACAATGAGTGGGAGGGATATGCAGATAGAGGCTAAAGTACTAAGGAATAGCAATTTGGAACTTTTATGAATTTTTGTACTGCATGTTGGGAAACTAAGTTGGACGGAAATCATAAAAATACTTTCCTTTGTTTATTGCGATTGGCGTATTTTTATATTTCAAAGATATGCAGATTCTATTTATTTATAAAGTACAGAGCAAGTGGTTATTATTGAAATAGATGGAGAAATAGGGCAGGTATATTAGTTTTAAAATAAAGAGAAATAATATGAAAGCAATTTGTACAGATGAAATGAAGCACATACAGTTGGATATTTTAAAAAATGTCGCGAAGTTTTGTGATGAAAATAGAATACGATATTATCTGGGGTTCGGTACAATGTTGGGAGCAGTACGACATAAGGGCTTTATTCCTTGGGATGATGATATAGATATTCTTATGCCGAGACCGGATTATCTGCGCTTTGTAAAGACATTTAATAAAAGCAATAATTGCTATGAAGTAAAATCTATAGAAATTGATGAAGCATATTGGAATACATTTGCCAAGGTATTTGATTTGCGGACATATATGGAAGAACCACGTATCACGGTTCCCGAAAGATATAGATGCATTAATATTGATGTTTTCCCCTTGGATGGTGTGCCTAAAGGAAAATTACGAAAAAAAATACATTTAAAGTTCCAGGAGTTTTTGATTACTTTATACCGCGGTTCAAATTTCAATTATACGGTCAGCCGTAAATATGTAGACTCAAAAGGTAAGTTGGCAAAATTGAAGGGCTGGTTGAGGACAGGGATGAAGTTTATTGCTATTACTGTATTTCATGTACTGCCTACGCAGCTGCTGATTCGCCATATTAATAAAAATGCGGCCAAATATGCTTTTGATACAGCGGAATATGTTGATGAGGCGGTTTGTGATGCGTTGGACAGAAATATCAAGCGGGAGGATTTTATACATGCTGACGAATATGTTTTTGAGGATGGTGTGTTTAAAGGGACCCGTCAATATGATATGTATTTAAATCATATATATGGTGATTATATGGAACTGCCGCCAGAAAATAGGCGAGTGTCGCATCATGACTTTACACCTTATTGGAGGGAGAATTTATTATAATCCATATAAATGAAAGTATAAAAATATGGTGTATGTATAGCTGTTTTTATCAAAAGGAATAATAAGAGACATTGATAGGGATGGTGCAGCAAAAAATTGAGAATCTTTAAAGTTTATAATTTTTTTAGCTGGCTTTGCTGGTAATGTCAACCATAATAAATGTGGAATGCTTCCATGAAGGATTTTTTGAAGATGCAGAATTAGTATTAATGATTACGATTATTGTTTGGGTTATAAATGTGAAGATGCTGCTGGAAAATCAACAGTTTCCCCCTCATGATTTTGGAGTTTATTGGAAGAATAGTTGTAATTTTAAACTGGAGGATACCATGAAGTTATTTACGGTAGGACCGACACAAATGCGTAAGGAAATTATGGAAGTCGGTGGTCAATTAGTCCCTTACTTTCGTACACCCGAATTTTCTGAGATTATGTTGGATTCAGATCGGCTGCTAAAAAAATTCATGAATGCCGGTAAAGATGCACAATCGATTTATCTGACTTGTTCAGGAACAGGAGCTATGGAAGCGACTATCATGAATTGCTTTACCAAGGATGATAAGGTTCTCGTCGTTGATGGGGGAACTTTTGGACATCGGTTTGTTGATTTATGTAAAATTCATGATATTCCTCATGATAGTGTGTGCATAAGGTTTGATGAGATGTTAACAGAAGAATATCTTAAAAAATATGATAATAAAGGCTATACGGCAGTATTTGTAAATATAGATGAAACATCTACGGGGCAGCTGTATGATATAAAAATTATTTCAGATTATTGTAAGCGAAATGATACTTATTTAGTGGTAGATGCAATTAGTTCTTTTTTGATTGATCATTATGATATGGATACATATGATGTGGATGCTACAATCATTAGTTCACAGAAAGGGATGTGTATCGCCCCCGGTCTTTCAGTGGTAGTGCTAAGTGATCGCATCATAAAAGAACGTGTAAAGAAAGTTGATGTAAAAAATTTATATTTTAACTTTAATGAATATATGAAAGATTTTAAAAGAGGTCAAACACCATTCACCCCTTGTGTCGGTATTTGCATGGAAATGAATAGAGCATTAAACTTAATAGAAAAAAGGGGACTAGAGAATTTTTTAATGAGTATTGATAAAGTAGCAAAAGATTTTAGAAAAAGAGTAAAAGAATTACCAGTTACTATTCCTGCATTTCCGCTAAGTAGTGCAATTACACCTATAATTTTTAAAGATAAAATTGCAAAAAAAGTTTTTAATATTTTGAAAGATAAATATGATGTTTATGTTAACCCGACTGGTGGAGACAGAGAGGAATATGTTTTGCGTGTAGCACATATTGGTGATACGACAATAGAAGATAATAAGATGTTGATAGATTTGCTGAGAAAAGCAATTAAAGAGGCAAAGTCGTAATGAAAAAAGTTATAACTTATGGTACATATGATCTGTTTCATCAGGGACATTATAATCTTCTGAAAAGAGCTAAAGAGCTGGGGGATTATCTTATCGTAGGAGTGACCTCTGATTATTTCGATAAGTCCAGGGGTAAGTTTAACGTACGTGATTCTTTGATGAAACGTATTGAGAATGTGAAATCTACAGGGTTTGCGGATGAAATTATCGTAGAAGAATATTTCGGACAAAAGATTGATGATATCAAAAAATACGGAGTGGATATTTTTACTGTAGGATCTGACTGGAAGGGCTATTTTGATTATTTGAATGAATACTGCCATGTGATTTATTTGGAACGTACAAAGGGGATTTCCAGTACACAAATAAGAAATATCAATAATCTGCGTTTGGGAATAGTTGGCAATGAGTCTATCTTAGATAGATTTTTGAATGAATTGAAGTTTGTCAGCGGTGTTGAGGTTGCAGGTGTATATGCTGCTGATGAGGGGGAATACAGTGAGTACAAATCGATAAAATATAAAGATTTAGAACGATATGAGACGTATGAGGCTCTCCTTTCTTGTGCAGATGCGGTATATATCAATGCCCCGATGCATGAACGGCTGCTGTACATGGAAAAGGCCGTCAAAGCAGGAAAACATGTGTTGACAGAATTTCCTTTCTGCAGTGATTACCGGAAAGCGAAAAAACTGATAGAATTAGCACAAAAACAACATGTAATACTGATGGAAGGCCTTAAAACTGCTTATTGTCCCGCATTTGGGAAAATGGTTTCACTTGCACGCAGCGGACAGATTGGAAAGATTGTTAATGTAGAAGCCAATTTTACACAGATACTTGGGGAAGGACTGAATAACCAAATCAGAATTGCAGGGGGAAGCATGGAGTCTTTGGCAGCTTATCCCCTGCTTGCTATTTTTAAGCTGCTTGGAACAAATTATAAACGTGTAAGTTTTGTGACACAAAAAGAAAAGCATATAGATATGATTACAAAATTAAATTTCATATATGAGGATGCAATGGCAGGTGCCGTAGTGTCAATTCATTCCAAAGCAGAAGGAGATTTGGTTATTTCCGGGACTAAAGGGTATATTTATGTGCCGGCGCCATGGTGGAAAACGGAGTTTTTTGAAGTCAGGTATGAAGATATCAATAAAAATAGGAAATATTTTTATAAGTTTGATGGTGAAGGCCTTCGATATGAAATTGTGGAATTCCTTTATAATATCAGGGATGGCAGGAATGGATTTCTGATGACTGAAGATGATGTTTTGGCAGAGTGCAAGGTAATTGATCAATTTTTATCCAATATGGATGTAACAGTATTAGATAGTTATTGCGGAGATATATAAATATGTCTTTTTTTTCCATCATTATTCCAATTTATAATAATAAAGAAAAAGAAATGACGGATTGTTTTGCAAGTATATCTCAACAACAATACAAGGATTTTGAAGTTATTGTTATTGATGACGGGAGTAATGAAACATGTGCCAAAAATATTGATTGCTTGTCTAAACGGTTTTTCACGCGTTACAGGGTAATACATACTGCAAATAATGGTGTTTCAAAAGCAAGAAATCTGGGAATAAAATATGCCACAGGGAATTATATTACATTTGCAGATGGTGATGATATCGTTTGTCCCTGTATGCTCATGGATGCATATCAGGTATTACAGAAATATGATTTGGATATTCTTTATGGGATGACCCAGTGCATGAATGAAGATGAGATTTGTATAAGGAAGGAGGGCAGATGTCTGCCAGTTTCAGTTGATTTCTTGAATAGAAAAGGGCAGGATGAGTTATATTGCCACATGTTTAATGTAAGCCGGGATCGTTTTAAATGGGGAAAGAGATATGTCAGTCGTGGACCTTTTGCCAGAGTGGTAAAAAAAAGCCTTGCTGAACAGAATTTATTTGATGAAAAGTTGGCTTTTGGTGAGGATGAAGAATGGAACCTGCGCCTTCTGTCGAATCCAATTCGAGCGGGTGTTATCAAAAAATTATGGTACTATTATATTCAGCGTAAAGATTCAACCTTGCATCGGTTTCGGACTGATTTTATAAAAAAGCATGAAGAGCGTCTGTCTGCTATGTGGAAGTATGTTAAGGATGATAAAACGGAACAGAGTTACATGAGTGAGACTTTACACGTGTTAAAAGATGTTTTGTATCATTATTATTTTTCCTGTGCGTATAGGAAAAGTAAGAAAGAAGCCTCAAATGAATTTTACTCATTAATAGCAAAATTTCCATGGAATGCCGGATATAACGTTAAAAATTCAATTCATTTAAATTTAAAGGGAAAAGTTTTATATATTCTGCTTAGAAGTAAATTATTGTTTGTAGTATGCCGTTTTATAAGTAGTATGCGGTTATACCGTAGTAAATAGGAATAGAGAGGGCGATAAATGAGTGAGAGAACTCGTGATTTCTTATTGTATTTTATTGTGATAGGACTTATTTTCAATAAAGTTCCTACCGTTATACGTAATGATGCTTTAGGAGGAACGGTAGGGGATAAATTGGTATTCTATCCTTTATTTATCGGTAGTATATATATGATATATTTGCTTTGGAGAAAGAAAAATTTTGAAGATTTTTATAATGACTGTAAAATTTTTTATCAGTATATAGGGGTTTATATCGGTTTTTTGGTGGTGTCTTTGACGTGGGGGCTTATTAATTACCCTTATTATGATTTAATCCTTAATGGTTCAATTTCTCAATCTAAGTGGTTGTCCCAAGTTGATTTCCTGTTGGCGGATAACGGGATTCTTATAAATCAAACGGTCTTGTTAAAGGTGTATATGCTGATTAAACCAACAAAAGGGCTGTTTCTTGGGGTTTTTTACACATTTATATCCGCTACTATGATTTTCTATTTATATCAAAGAGATAGTAAAAAAGTTTTTTCTATTTTATTACGGGGAACTCTTTGTGGGGTATGCTTTATCTTATTATATTCAGTGATAGAGCTATTTTATTTAGGACATGTCAGCGCTGCGGGAGATATATTAAAGGTTGTTAATCCATATATTCATTCCATAAAAAATGATGGAACATGGTGGCCGCCCCTGCTATGGGGAGGGCAATTACGTTCTGTGTTTGCGGAGCCTTCTTATTTTGGGATTTATGCGGCATTTGCGATGCCGCTTCTTTGGTATAAGCTGATAGAAACGCCTATGAGTTTCTGGAAGGTTTTCTGGGGGAGTATTCTTACAGTATTTACTTTTTGCCTTTTTTTGACAAAAGCCAGAACGGCTGTTGTTTTGTTTTGTGGAGAAGTGTGCTTGTTGTTTTTAGCACTGGCCTATTTTAGGACCAAAGCGTTTTTGAAAGAATCTATTATAATAGTAGCTTGTTCATTAATTGCATTTATTTTTGCTAATTTGTTTATTATGAATGTGATGCCGTTACCCGATAAAGTAACAGCACATATGACGGTTATTAGGAGTATTGAGATGTATATTGGTGATAATTTACAATCTATTAATGGAAAAGAGAAAAGGAGTAATCGTTCCCGTTATTCAGTCATGGAAGCTGATTTTCGGACAGGGATAGAACATCCGTTATTGGGGGTCGGGATAGGACTTAGAGATGCTTATGTGGGAGAAAAACTTGCTGATATGGATAATAAAAGTGATGAAATGAAACGCTGGATACAAGTACAAAAGGAAAGAGGCGTGATGAGGGCCGGGATACCGGTATTGGGAGAGTATACTTCAAAATTTGCGGAAACCGGAATGGTAGGATTACTTATTTATCTATTCCCTGCGGGGTATTTGATTTTCCTGATTTTAAAAAAGATAAGGAAGACAAACGACATAAAAATCAAAGAGCAGGCAATGTTTCTTTTATTCTCTTTTTTAGGAACAATGGCTGCCGGTATTGGGGATAATATTAATATTACATATTGTTATTGGGTGTTATTAGGCGTGGGATATGCAATATATTGGCCTGCAAGAGTAGAAAATGAATGAGCGGAAAATCGGTATTGTTATCAGCTATGTAAATATTTTTTTACATGCACTGGTAGGGTTTCTTTATGTGCCTTTATTGCTTTTCTATATCGGAAGCAGCGGGTATGGCTTATATCAGCTGATAGGTTCCTTTATTGCTTATTTCAGCATTATGGATTTTGGCCTGACGGCAGCAGTTGTAAGATTTTATGCAAAGTATAAGGCGTTAAATGATATTACCGGCATGGAAAATATCCTGGCTATTTCTCTTCGAGGATATAGCTTTATTGCTGTATTTGTTTTATGTATCGGAAGTGTTTGTTATTTTTTCCTGAATCAGATATTTGCGGGAAGTATGACGGTAAAGGAAGTGGGAGAGGCGAAGAGTCTGTTCCTTGTACTTCTTTTTAATATTGTCCTTACACTTTCCACTATGGTTTTTCGTGCGGTAATTAATGCCCATGAAAAATTTTTATTTTTAAAAGGAGCGGAAACGGTTGAGTTAGTATTACAACCGCTTTTGGCTATATTGGTATTACGGCAGTATCCAAGTGCGTTTTCTGTAGCAATGGTTCAGACACTAATGAATATGGCCCTGATTTTTGTGCGGGGATATTACTGTTTTGAAAAACTGGGTATTCGTATTCGGTTTCATTATTGGGACAATAAATTGATTCATGAGTTTAAAAAGCTTGCGTTGAGTGTGTTTGCCATTTCATTAATTGATCAGGTGTTTTTTAAAACTAATCAGGTTATATTGGGGATTGTCAGCGGTACATTTGCGGTAGCTGTTTATTCCATTTCATCGCTCATTTATATGAATTATATGGCATTGTCGAATGCGATTTCCGGTGTATATCTTCCGCATATTACAGAAATGGTTGCTCGAAAAGAATCGGTACAGAAGCTGTCGGGGTTATTTATACAAATTGGACGCTGGCAATATTTTTTATTGGGACTGGTAGCTACCGGTTTTATCATTTTCGGGAAACAGTTTATTCAAATCTGGGCAGGGGATGGGTTTGAGGATGCATATTGGATGACACTGCTTATTATTATTCCGTTCACGATTGACTTGATTCAGAATATAGGGCTTTCTATTTTGCAGGCACAGAATCATTATGATTTTCGTGCTAAGGTTTATTTTGGCATTGGCATCTTAAATCTGATTCTTGCGATACCTTTGGGAATGAAATATGGCGGTATAGGTTGTGCCTTTGCAACCGGATTTTCTATGTTTATCGGAAATGGGCTGATTATGAACTGGTACTATTCTTCTGTTACCGGTTTACAAATTAAAGAGTTCTGGAAGCAGATTATAAAAATTTCATTGGGGATTATATTCAGCTGCATTATTGGATATTTTATAAATATGATGACGATGAGCGGCAGTAACACGGTTTTCGTGATTAAAATGATTGGTTATACTATACTGTACAGCGGAGTTATATATTTCACGAGTATGAATAGAGAAGAGAAAAATAAGATTTGTCAGTTGCTGAGAAGAGAGATGTGAGGAAAATATCGTTTCCACTTCTATATAAAAAAAGATTTCTCCCAAGGAACTATTCAGAACGAATATGTTAATGCAGAACAAAGTTCATTATATTATTTAAGGGATTATTTACAAATACCGGATCATGCATGATTTATTGTATTTTGTTATGGAGGGAATAGATGGAAACCTATCAAAATGTAAATGGAAATTCCGGTATAGCAGGATATGAGATCGGCGATACCTATATCCAGGTGGAATTTGCAGATACGGAGAGTGTGTATCGCTATTCTTATAAAAGTGCCGGACGGGAGAATGTGGAGGAAATGAAGCGTCTGGCGGCGCAGGGGCATGGACTCAATTCGTTTATTAACCGGCGGGTAAAATATTTATATGAAAAGTGAGAGAGTCTTGTTTTAAAGGGCTCTCTTTTTTGTATTGCAGTATAATGATTTTAAAAGATACGGACAGAAAGGAAGTGTATATTGTGAAAACAGCGCGCAGGGAAATAGAAGGCAGGCCTGTGCTGGCGGTCTGCTATGATTTCGACCGGACGCTTTCCCCTGAAAATATGCAGGACGGATATATCCGTGCCGTGGATTATGACGTGGACAGCTTTTGGGAGGAATCGAACCGGCTGGCGGAAGACCACTGCATGGATCAGAACTTGGCGTACATGTATAAGATGCTTCAAAGCGCCAGAGGGAAGGAAATACTGAACAAGGAAAGGCTGAAACAGTACGGCGGCAAGGTCAGGCTGTACGACGGCATTAAAGGATGGTTCCGCCGGATCAATGCCTACGGGGAAAGGCGGGGCATCCTTGTGGAGCATTACATCATTTCCTCCGGGCTGCGGGAGATCATAGAGGGAACAGCGATCGCGAAAGATTTCACCCATATTTACGCCAGTTCCTTTTATTACAATGAGCATGGAGAACCCTGCTGGCCGGCGCAGGTGATCAATTACACGAATAAGACGCAGTTCCTTTTCCGCATAGAGAAAGGAATCCTGGATATCAATGACAATGCGGTGAATGACCACTTCGCGGAAGGCGAGCTGCGCGTCCCGTTCAGAAATATCGTATACATCGGCGACAGCGCCACGGATATCCCCTGTATGCGCCTTGTCAATTCACTGGGCGGCCATTCCGTCGGTGTTTACGATTTGGAAAATACGGACAGCAAAGATACGGTGTGCCGGATGATACGGGACGAGCGCATCCGCTACTATGTACCGGCAGATTACACAAAAGGAAGTGAAATGGACACGCTCATGCACCAAATTATAGACAAAACGGCAGCCTATGAGGTGCTGGAGGAGAAACATTTGAGGGACAGGAAAGAAGCGATGGCAAAGTATTGAGTGGAGGGAAATATGGTGAAAATAGTAAAGGTAAAAATCGAAAAGTTCAGATCTATAAAGAAAGCAGAGTTTGAGGCCAATGAGATTAATGCAATTGTAGGAGAAAATAATGCAGGGAAGACAACCGTTTTACGTGCATTAAATGCCTTCTTTAATTTTGAAGAGGAAAAAGATTCTTTTGAACATAGATTACATCAATATGCTCCAAGGAATAATACGCATATAAGAATTACATTTGATGATATTCCGAATCAATTAAAACAGGATGTTTTTAAGAATAAGAATATTATAGAATTTATATATGACTACAGCAAAAATCGCAGGAGTTTGCGACTAATAGAAAGGAATGGAAAACCGGAATCAGTGTCATCAGTAGAACAGTTTATTGCTGATTTGAAGAAATATATAGTATATGTATATATTTCTGTTGAGAGAACGAATAATGAAATTACTTGGGGTAATAATTCCATTTTTATGGAGTTGCTTAATAAACATATAGCGGTATATACTCAAAATAGGGATAATATATCATCTGCTGTCAGACAGGCAAGCAAGAGAATACATGACACTGCATTGAAAAAATTAGAAAAAAGTTTAAATGATTTGTATATGCAAAATAAGGATGTAGATTTTAAAGTAGATTTTCCGCGGGATATAGATTATAAAATATTCTCAAGCAGTGTGAATTTATCTTTGCAGGAATCAGGTGTACGTTATGGATTAAAAGAATGGGGGAGTGGAACAAAGAGCCTAGCAATTATTGCGATGCAACGAGCAAATGCCCTTTTAGAAAAAAAAGATATTATTTGGGGTATTGAAGAACCTGAAATAAATTTGCATCCGCAAGCCCAGAAGAGATTTATTAAATTTCTTCGGAATAACCATAATCAATATGAAAAACAAACTTTTTTTACAACACACTCAACAGTGCTGGTAGATGAGTTGAAATATAATGAGATACTTTTGGTAAGAAGGCAGAAAGACAGTACACGCTCTTTTACCACATGTATCAGTCAAGTACCTGCTGATTTTCTACATCAGTATGAGATGGGAGAAGAAGGATACTATAATTTTTTTGAGCGTAGAAGTAGCGAATTTTTCTTTTCAAAGTATGTTATCCTTTGTGAGGGCCCGACAGATAAATTGGTTATAGAACAAATGATAGCACCTAAAGTGAAAGACCAGATATCAGATATTGCTATTGTGGTTTTAGATGGAAAAAATAGTATTAAGTTTCCTTATTTCTTGCTAAAGAAATTAGGAATACCCTTTTCTATCGTTGTTGATAAAGATTTTCTCTTTAAATATAAAAATGGTAAGTTGAAAGACAGCCGAAATAATGCAGGATTACCTCAATATTTAGCGGATGTTGATGTTGGGAACCCATCATATGGGAATGTTCTTTTAGATATATTTAAATCAAGGGCTTCTCTTCAGAAGTTAAAAGGGAATCAAGGTTACAGAGAACTTTTTAAGAATCTGGCGCCTTATCATATATTTTCTATGCAGTATTGTTTAGAGATGGATCTGACATGCACTAAGGAAGCTCGGGATATTTATTATTCCTTATTATCTGTACCGAATAATAAGAAAAATCAGAAATATCTTCTTTGCCATAAGGCTGGAGATATAAAAGCTAATGCAAATATATATAAAGTAATGAATAGATTATCATCAAGCGGAAGGGGATACCCAGAGAGTTTTATTAAGATAAGGAATGCTTTGGTAAGAGAAATTAAGTGTAACTGCTAAGTTGGTATAGTGAAAAGTACGAAATTTAGACATGCTGATGATGTAAAAAACAAGGAGAATTTATCATGAAAAAGAATTTTAAACCGAATACCTGGCTGTACCCGCAGCCGGTACTTGTGATTGCTTCCTATGGCACGGACGGAACGGCGGACGGGATGGTGGCTGCCTGGGGCGGGATTTATGATACGAACCGGGTAGGATTCATGCTGGATCATACCCATAAGACTGTGGCGAATCTATTGGAAAAGAAAGCGTTTACCGTAAGCATGGCGACCGTTTCCACGATGGTGAAAGCGGATTATCTGGGGATTGTGTCGGGAAATCGTGTACCCGATAAGGTGGCGCGCGCCGGACTTCATGCGGTGAAGAGCGAGTTTGTGGACGCGCCGGTGCTTTTGGAATTTCCTTTGACCTTGGAGTGTCAAGTGTCTAAAGTAACGAAAGTAGGCGAGGATTACCATTTCGTCGGGGATATCGTGAATATCCTGGTCGATGAGGACATTCTGACCGATGGAAAGATTGACGTGAAGAAATTGCAGGCGATTACCTTTGATCCGGCCGGCGGGAAGTATATTGCTCTCGGTGACGCGGTGGGAAACGCATACCGGGAAGGCAGAAAGTATATGGCGTGACAGAAATTATCTATCGTGGCAAGGAAGACGGTAAGATGTCGTCAGAGTAATAGATTCTTCGCTTTGTGTCACATTGCTGTTTCCCGTCTTTCTCACAAGGCATTCTTGACCCCCGCTCTGAATGACGAGGGATGGTAAGGCGTCATCAGAGTCATAGATTCTTCACTCCGTGTCATGTTGCTGTTTCCCGTTTTTCCCACAAGGCATTCTTGTGTCCATTCAGAATGACTGCGGATGGCAAGACGTTATAATAGGGGGGAATATTAAGCGTCATCCGAAGCGAATGTGAAAGATCTGCTGCCGTGGTGGGGAAGTCGGTAAGAAGATAAAAGCTATCAGCTGTGAGCTGAAAGCTGTTAGCCGTTAGCTGTTAGCTGTTAGCTGTCAGCTAAAAGTGCTGAATGACTGCGGATGGTATAAGGCGTCATAGTGAGGGAAACGTTAAGCGTCATCCGAAGCGAATGTGAAAGATCTGCTGCCGTGGTGGGGAAGTCGGTAAGAAGATAAAAGCTATCAGCTGTGAGCTGAAAGCTGTTAGCCGTTAGCTGTTAGCTGTTAGCTGTCAGCTAAAAGTGCTGAATGACTGCGGATGGTATAAGGCGTCATAGTGAGGGAAACGTTAAGCGTCATCCGAAGCAAATGTGAAGGATCGGCTGCCGTGATGAGGAGAGCCGGTAAGAAGATAAAAGCTATCAGCTGTTAGCCGTTAGCTGTTAGCTGTTAGCTGTTAGCTAAAAGTGCTGAATGACACCGAACGGCAAGACGTTATAATAGGGGGGAATGTTAAGCGTCATCCGAAGCGAACGTGAAGGATCTGTACCCGTGGTGAGGGAATCGGTAAGATGTCATGAGGATAATAGAGTCTTCACTCTGTGTCACTGTTTCGTTTCCCGTCTTTCCCACAAGGCATTCTTGACCCCCGCTCTGAATGACGAGGGATGGTAAGGCGTCATCCAAAGTGCTGGCGAAGAATCTGTCACCGTGGTGAGAAAGCCGGTAAGAAGATAAAAGCTATCAGCTGTGAGCTGTCAGCTACAAGCTAAATATTCTTTTACGGTTTGAATCATCTTGGCATGCGAGTATCTGTTTCGGCTTCGTCGGTCACCGGGCGCATAATAATAAGTGGCGCTGAATTGGTAAGAAAGGAGCCGGCTTGATTTGTCCCCAAATTTGCCTTCTAAAGAAGGGGAGTTTCTAAATAGGAAAGTACCGGTTGATCTGATCCATTACCGATGGTATTTCTGAATTTGCGAAAAATTATTGACACAACCAGTTCTGACGGTAAGAATAATTCACTTACACCTGGGGGATGCTTGCATATATGCAAGGTATAAAAATAAAAACGTTTCTTCCTGATTATATATCCGGGAAGGAACGTTTTTGTGTTGTGAGGATATATTTTTGACGCTTTGGGTTTTGCGGGGGTGATTCTGTTTGAGGAAAGCTTATTGCCCGTGATTCTTCTATGATTACCTTCAGGTAGCACTATGTGAAGATTATGGTATAGAAAACCGAGACCCGCTTGGTTGGGGCGGAAGATAAATAATTGTACTGATAAAGTAAATGTATGAATACATAGGAAATGGATGTGGAAGTGCTATGTGTGTTTACGCCTGCCGGTTTGGATGAGATAAGCTGGTAACGCTGTTATTTTCCGAGAAAAGTGCGATACGGGATCTACTATGTTTTTTCGCTCAGTACAGCTTGGATGATTTGAGACAGCATGTCCTGTTTTTTCTCTGAGAGAGTATATTCCGTTCCATTGAAGAGAAATGTGCTGCTCAAGATGGATCTCAGATCCGGTAGTTCTTTTGTATTGTACGTACTTCTATCTTCCTGCAGGATATAATTCCGGGGCTTTCCTATCTGAGACAGTTCGTCAGTGGAAAGGTGCAGACCACTGCAGATTTTTACTATATTGTACATGGATCCGCCATCTACATTCTTCAGAATGGAATATAGAGTTCCATATGGCATATTGATCTTTGCGGCGAAATCTTTCAGTGTCCATCGTTGGAGGATCAGCTTTTTCAAATATTCCTCTTTTGTCATAATCGCCTCCTTACTGTTGATTTTACATAAATAATATCGAAATTTCAATGAATCAGGAGTGGGATGTGGATTTTTTAGTAATAAAAAGTTATAATGATATAATAATTTGAAATTTCAAATTAAAGGGAGAGAGGAACGTGTATAAAAATCTGATGGCAGAATTGGCAAAACAGGAGATGAGCCTTGAAGAACTGTCAAAAGAAATGGGGATCAAGCAGGAAATGCTGCTGTTGAAAATGGAAAACCGTCATGGAATTAATTTTAAGGAGGCTGTGAAGATTAAAATGATTCTAAAAACGGATATGCCGTTGGAGGAGCTTTTTTTTTGGGAGTCGATTTGAAATTTAGAATTATATGATTGGGCCATTTTGTATGTATGCTGTTACAGTATGTAACGACATACACATGACGGGAAATAAGGAAACTCTTTTATTAAAGTGGACTTGAACAGAAATATGGAGAATAAGGTAGCTTTTTAGGAATGCCTTGGAAATAATCGATCGCTCCGAAATTCATCTCCATTCTTAAGAAATATTGATATGAATCATATTCATAAAGGCATTTGGAATTAAAGTAAGGACAGCTGTACTGTTATTGCAAAAATTAAGAGCACAGCTGTTTACATTATATGAATGAAATGGCACTGAACCGGTAGATAAATATTCATCAGTGAAAAATCTTGTGTTTTTATAAAGGCTGGTAAATATGATGAGAAGTATAGAAGGAGGTGTAGGAGATCTGCCGGATCATATAAATAAATTTTTGATATAGCATTATATTTTTTGGGTATGTAGAGAGGAAGGGTTATATGAACAAAATTTACAAAGTCATTTGGAGCAAAGTGAAGAACAGTTATGTGGTAGTTCCAGAAATTGCCGCCAGCAGCAGCAAAAATAAGGGGAATAAAGCATATAAATCTGCGCTGGCTGCGGTTTTAACGGCGATGCTGGGCTTTGGCGGTTTTGTCGGCAGTGAGGCGGCTACAGTCAATGATGGGGATACATTGAACGGCAGTACCCATATCACCGTAACTAAGGATCCGGCAACCAAGACGATTACCATATCAACGACCGGGCTGGCCACGACGGGTGATTTGGCTACATTAAGTACGCAGGTGAATACCAACACCGGCAATATCAACAATAATGCTACCCATATCAGTACGAATGCTACCAATATCAGCACAAACGCCGGCAATATCAGCAATAATACATTAAAAATCAACACGCTCACAGCACTGACAAATAGCCTGGGACTTGATGCTGCAAAACCGGGGATTAAGTATTTCCGTGCCAATTCCACGGGGGCAGATGCTTCAGCTGTTGGCTCGGATGCTGTCGCGGTAGGGACGCAGGCCAGAGCCACCAAAGATAATGCGATGGCAATGGGGGTGGAGGCCAAAGCAGAAGCCGAAGATTCCGTGTCGGTAGGGCATGCTTCCAGAAACGTTTCTAATGCAGTAAATGGCGTGGCCATCGGCCATGGGGCAATTAACGGTGCTGTCAGCGGTATGACACCGGATGGAGACAGCACGGTCGTACTTGTCGGCGGCGGCAAGAATAGTGTGTCTGTCGGGAATAAAGCCAATGCCCGTGGTAATTCTTCTATTGCGTTGGGAGATGGAGCGGTTGTTCAAAATGATGGCGGCAATCGTATAGTTAATAACAACAGTATGGCGATTGGAACAGCGGCAAAGACGGTGTCTTCTAATAATGCGACAGCTATCGGGCACGGTGCTTTTGTTGCCAAAAACAGTCACAGTGCGATTGCTGTTGGCGAAAGTGCCCAGGCCGGTAAGGAAGCCGCAACGGCGATCGGCAAAGAAGCGGCTGCTAAAGGCAAAAACAGTCTGGCAGCCGGTACTTCTGCTGTGGCCGAAGGAGAAAATGCCGTATCTGTTGGTCAGGGAACGGAAGCAAAAGGAAAAAATGCGGTTGCTATTGGGAATGCCAGTCAGACAGCCGGTTCCAGTTCTGTTGCTGTCGGTGATGAGGCCGGCGCGGCAGCCGGCAGATCTGTGTCTGTCGGTATTGGTGCCGGTAAGGGCATGATTGGTGATGTATTGGGAACGAAGGGCTCGCATGTGTCTATTGGTGACGAAGCCGGACAAAATGTGGATGGACAGCATGATATTGCCATCGGCACCAAGGCGGGCGGAAATGTATCCAGCAATTATAATATTGCCATTGGTGTAGAGGCAGGGACGAATATAGGTACTGCCGGTAATCCTTCTATTGGGAAAAATGTATCCATTGGATATAATGCTAATAAGAATACTACCCTGGTGTCCCGCCTCCAGGCGACAGCAGTCGGCAGTGATACGAAAGCCGCTGATGACGCGTTGGCGCTTGGTTTTCATGCGCAGGCAGCAGGAAATGGATCCATAGCTGCCGGGTTTAATGCATTGGCGGAAGACGCGGCCAGCATGGCGCTGGGACAAGGGGCAAAGGCTTCCGGCGGGAACATTGCCATCGGTAATGGTTCGGAAGCCAGCGCGGCCATGATTAGCGGTACTGGTTATCTGACAGGGACTGCCGCTCCTTCCACAGGTGTTTCAGTTGGTACGGCGGCAGCATTGCGTCGTATTACGAATGTAGCGGATGGCGCGCAGGATCAGGATGCCGTTACAGTGGCACAGCTGAAGAAATCCATCGATGAAACGGTCCGGCAGGTGAATGCCAGTATTACCAGTACGACGACTACAGGAGTCTACTATGATACTGTAACTACCGGGCAGGGAGAAAGTATCACTTTAAAGAATACCAATAACAAAGGAACCGTAATTCACAATGTGGCTAAAGGTACATCGGGAACAGATGCGGTTAATGTTAATCAGTTGAACGAAACCGTGGATCAGGCAAAGACTCATTATTACTCTGTGAAGTCCACAAATGCGAATAATTACAATAATGACGGGGCTGCCGGCGAAGATTCTATGGCAGCAGGAGTTGGCGCCAAAGCGTTGAAAAAACGCAGCGCGGCCATTGGGAATAATGTGGAGGCACAGGGAGAAGGCAGCATCGCCCTGGGAACCGGCTATGAGGAAATAAATGGTGGTACACCTACCATTACGCAGACTGTGGCGGCTTCCGGTTATAAATACAATATGGCCATTGGTGCAGGAGCACAGTCGGAAGGGAATCATTCTATTGCCATGGGTACCCGTGCCGTCACCACCATAAAGAATGGCGGGACCAGTGTGGATAAGGCAGTGGCTATCGGTTATGCCGCCGGAGCCTCTGATGATAAAGCAGTAGCAATAGGCAGTGAAGCTAAGAGTAACAGCCGGAGCGCGGTAGCTTTGGGTGATCGGGCACATGCATTGGCGAATGATGCTTTGGCTATAGGTACAACGGCAAGTGCTACAGGAGAATCTTCCGGTGCAATCGGTACGGCCAACACTGTCAATGGAGCAGGGACATATGTCATCGGCGCACGGAACAGTGCCCCCACAACTCCGGTAGCAAGTAATGGTTCAAATATCACGGCGGTCAATTCCGGTGTGTTTGGAAATGAAAATACGTTGGACGGTGAGAATAACAGAGTAACCGGAAACAGTAACATCGTCAAAAAAGAAACGGCAACAGGGCTAACGGATATCATGCTGACAGGGAATAATAATACAGTCAGCGGCGATACGGATACAACGACGCAGGATGATGCCGGCAAGGTATCCGGTATCACGATTACCGGTTCAAAGAACACGGTAAAGGCAAAAAATAATACAAAGAATCTTACAGATGTCCAGATTGTCGGGAATAATAATACGATAGACACATCAAATAAAGCGCTTGATTTGTCCAATACCCAGATATTGGGCAGCAATGTGAATGCCACCATGGGGAATTCCGTATATCTGGGGAGCGGCTCCGCTTATGTGGCAGATGGCGCGTCCACCAAAGGCATGGCAGTTTATAACAGTGATGGCACTTATGCCTATGCAGGCGGCACACCGGCAGGTGTTGTCACGGTAGGAGCTAAAGGCAAGGAACGCCGTATTCAAAACGTGGCGGCCGGATTGGTTGCTCCGCAGAGTACGGATGCAGTCAATGGAAGCCAGCTCTATACCATGACCCGTCCGCTCCGTTTTGGCGGAGACAATTCCACTATCGGTGCGACAAGTGCGGCAGACGTCAATGTGGTTAAACGGGGATCTGACCAGGTGATGTCCATCTTGGGCGGTGCTGACGGCAGCAAACTGAGTGATAACAATATCGGCGTGGTAGCCGATGCGGCGAATAACAAGTTCAACGTCAAACTTGCCAAAGAGCTGAAAGATCTGACCAGTGTGACGACAAAAGATGCGGCAGGAAATACGACAGTAACCAACGGAGCCGGTATGACTGTGACCGACAGTGCCGGAAATAAGACGGAAGTCACCGCCGGAGGTGTCACCATTACGCCGAAGACACCGGGACCCGGCAAAACGAATGTTTCTTTAACCGCGGACGGACTGAATAATGGCGGCAACCAGATCCATAATGTAGAAAAAGGCACAGCCGATACGGATGCGGTCAATGTCAGCCAACTGAAGGCTCAGTCTTCTGATCTTATTCAAAAGGGCTTCGGTATCCAGGCGGAAGATGGACAAAAAGTGCATAAAGACCTCGGTAGTGATGTGGAAGTTGTAGGTGATGGAAAAAATATTACCACCAAAGTCGAGGGCGGCAAGGTCAAAGTGGCATTGAAAGACGATATTAATGTCAACAGTGTGACGACAAAAGACGCGGCAGGAAATACGACAGTAACCAACGGAGCCGGTACGACCATTACCGACAGCACCGGGAATAAGACGGAGGTCACCGCCGGTGGCATTACCATTACGCCGAAGACACCGGGACCCGGTAAGACAAATGTTTCTTTAACCGCGGACGGACTGAATAATGGCGGCAACCAGATCCATAATGTGGCAAAAGGTACGGCCGGTACAGATGCGGTCAATGTAGATCAGCTGAAAGACGAGATCGCAGCCAATGCGACCAAGCTGGTAGACGGAAAGAATACCACCGTTGAAGGCGACGGAACAGCAGCCAATCCGTATAAAGTCAATGTAAAAGATAACATCAATCTTGGTGAAAAAGGCGCGAACGGCAAAGACGGCTCCATCGGAGTCAACGGTAAAGATGGCTCTGCTGTGGTCATCAACGGCAAAGATGGCTCCATCGGTTTGAATGGCAAGGACGGCGCTAACGGACTTACCATTAAAGGTGGTGATGGTAAACCCGGCGTTGACGGAACGAATATCACACGTCTGATCATCGAAGAAAAGAATGGTGATAAGCATGACGTCGCTACCCTGGATGATGGGCTCAAGTTTGCAGGAAATACCGGTACCGTAGCTAAAAAACTGAATGAAACCATGACCATCAAGGGCACCGGTACGAAGGCGGATACGGAATATGATTCTTCCAACATCAAGACCATGGTGAATAGCAACGGTGAAATGATTGTTGGCTTGGACAAGAACCTGAAAAGCGAAACTATTGTTGCTACAGGTAAAGACGGCAAAGATGGTAAAATCGGTATTAATGGTAAAGACGGCGTAACGACAAATATTTCCGTTACCCGTGATGGCAAGCCCGGAGTAGACGGCGCGCCGGGTACGACCACGACCCGTATCGTATACGAGAAACCGGACGGAAGCAAAGAAGAAGTGGCTACCTTAAATGATGGCATGAAGTATGGCGGTGATACAGGAGCGGTCATCAAGAAGAAACTGAACGAACAGGTGAACGTAGTCGGAGGCATTACAGACACAAACAAACTGACCACAGAAGACAACCTTGGCGTCGTATCCGACGGCAATAACAACCTGAAAGTCCGCATGGCCAAAGACCTGAAAGGTTTGGAAACTGTGATGACAAAGACAGTTACTGCCGAGACAGGAAATATCACTACGGTAAATTCCGATACAGTGAATGCCAAGACTGTCAATGCCACGACCGTCAAGACGGGAGATACCACGATTAATGATAACGGACTGACTATCAATAACGGGCCTTCCATCACCAAAAACGGTGTAGATGCGGGAGATAAGAAGATCACCAATGTGGCGCCCGGCGATATTAGCCCGACCAGCAAAGATGCGGTGAACGGTTCCCAGCTGTTCCAGACAAACCAGAGCATCAGCAAGCTGGGGGACCGTGTGAACAAAGTTGGCGCTGGGGCAGCCGCCTTGGCATCCCTCCATCCGCTGGACTTCGATCCCGATGATAAATGGGATGTGGCAGCCGGTTATGGACATTACAGAAATGCCAATGCGGGGGCTATCGGCGTATTCTACCGTCCGAATGAAGATACCATGTTTAGTGTGGGAGGTTCCTTTGGCGGCGGAGAGAATATGGTGAATGCCGGCGTCAGCTTGAAACTGGGACAGGGCAACAATGTATCCACATCAAAAGTGGCAATGGCGAAAGAAATCAAAGACCTCCGTAAGGAAGTGGAACAGCTGCGCGGCGCGCTTGGCCAGGTCGTTCAGGGACAGGCGTTGGATCCGATGAAGATCAAGCTCTTCCCTGATGTACCGGAGAACCACTGGGCTTACGAATATATCGCCACCCTTGCGGGGAATGGTATCCTTGAAGGGTATCCTGACGGAAACTTTGGCGGCGACCGTATGATGACACGTTATGAATTCGGTGCTATTGTATACCGCGCGATGCAGAGAGGATTCGAAGTACCTGCTAGAATGCTCAAGGAATTTGAACCTGAATTGGAACGGTTCCGCGTGGACACGATTGCGCAGAACAAAGCAGGACAACCGACAATCGAACGTGTACGTGTTATTCACAATAGATAATCCTGTAAAATAATTTCCATGTAGTATGAAATCATGCCTCCATGAATATGCGATAGAATTCAGGAGGCATGATTTTCTATTGTCTATAAAGAAAGCAGGTGAACGATTTTGAAAATAAATGAAACGTCTTGCCCTTGCGGGTTTAGGAAGGCGCCGATTTCAAAGACGCTAAGCGGCGCATGAAGTTGTGATCATCATCGATGCTGTAGATCTTGGGGATACTCACTTGCGGGAGGGGGATGAAGAATACAGAATGAAATGTTTTCCTGTGTAACTACCCGATTTGCTGTTGCGGTTTAGTGTCTGATTTCATTTTACAACTAACCTTGTTTCTTAATTATTCATGATAGTTTTTAAAAAAGTGGAAATAAGATAAATTCTCTGCTATAATATTTAATTATTAGAAAAGCAGTTTTGTGTAACCTGCGGAATTTGTCTGTTAAAATCTGAAACCGGTTGTGTGACAGGGAGAGGTGAGACGGAGCGCGAAGGGTAAAACATGATAGCTCTTTTATATTTTTTATTTTCTTTAAATTGGGAGGAAAGTATGAACAAAATTACAAGGTCGTATGGAGTAAGGCAAAACATGCCTATGTCGTCACTTCTGAAGTGGCAAAGAGCCACACGAAAAGCGCTTCGGGAAAAGCAGTGAAAGCCGCTCTGGCAGCAGCTGTGGGGATGGGAGTCCTCATGGGTGGATACACGGCGAATGCGGCGGATACAACGACAGGTTCCGGCAGCGGCGTGGCGTATGGTACGGGCAGTGACGCGCCGAAAGCAGAAAATGTGGCCATTGGCAAAGGGGCAGGTATTTCCTATTCCAATGGTGCAAGTAACGCTACCGGTGATATTGTGGTAGGCAACGGTGCTAACATCAATAACTATGCCAGCCAGGGTGGCAGCATTGCCATTGGCAAAAATGCAAAAGTAGAAAATATGGCTGGCGGCGGAGAAGCCAGCTTTGCCTTTGGACAGACAACATTTAGCGGAAGTTGGTTCTCTTCTGCTAGAATTCCTGCTGATCCGACGAAGGTCGTAGGCAGTGTTGCTATCGGTGATAATACATTTGCCCGTACCGGTAGTACGATGATCGGTTCACATAATTACAAAGGCGCACTGGGGGATACCACGGTAGACAGCGCTTCTACGCGGACAGACGCGTTGAATGTCTATGCCACCACCATCGGTGCCAACAGTTTCAGCAATGGCGCTTTTACGACAAGTACCGGTGTCTATAATATTATTTCCAGCGAGTATAATGGTGGACGACTGGCAAATCCGGTAAAGAATTTAGGAGCCACCATTACAGGTTCTTTGAATAGTATTGAATCGAAAACATCAAATAATCGTTATGCTGGTATCGCTAATACTGTTACTGGTGTGGCAAACCGCACCTTTAATTCCAATGGATCTCTCATTTACGGTGCCGGAAATGAAATTACCAATTCCATCACCAATATTTCTGCACCATCTGATAGTGGTTCTTCTGCAAAAGAATTTGCTGATAAATTGAGAACTGCGATTACAGGTTCTAAAAGTGGCGGTGCCACTTTAGCTATTGGCGGTGGCAACAAAGCGGATTATACCCAGAAAACATCCATTATTGGCGTTAACAATACCGTGACCGGTACCAGCGGCAGTCCGAGTACCTACAACTCGATCACCGGTTATAATAATACAGCGACTAATATCAATCACGTCTCCGTCATCGGTTCTGAAAATAATGTGACCAATACAAATGGCGCTGTTGTCTTTGGGGATAAGAGAACACTGACAGGTGCCGACGGCAGCGTTGTCATCGGTTCGTCTCAAGCCGGTACCAGTACCAGTGTCAAGAATGCTGTAGCCATCGGCAGTGAAGCCAACGTGACCAAAGAAGGCGGTGTAGCGCTTGGCGCAGGTTCTGTGGCGTCCGTGGATAAAGGCGTTGCGGGCTATGATCCCGGAACAGGTACGAATTCCACGGATACATCTTCGGTATGGAAATCTACGCAAGCAGCTGTTTCCGTAGGCGATACGTCCAAAGGTATCACCCGCCAGATTACCGGAGTTGCAGCCGGCACAAATGATACTGATGCTGTCAATGTAGCGCAGCTGAGGAAAGCAAAAACATCCATCGTAGCGGCTGCTTCCACAGAAGTAAGGGCCGGGACGAATATTACGTCGGTGAATAAGACGGCAGATCCTGGGGACGGACATGCTATATACACGATCAATGCCAAGGATACGGTAGTAACCGGCGGCACGGCGACCTATGCCTCGAACGGTGCAGGTACTGCTACGCTGACAAACAGTGATGGAACGACAGCAACCGTCACCGGATTGCAGGACCGCTATACATCATCTGCTTCACTTAGCGGGGATACGTTGAACTTCACTCGTAATGACGGCAGCACCTATTCCGTTTCCGGCATCGCGTCTTCGCAGGATATCAAAAATGTAACCAATAAAGTAGGCGAACTGGGAACCCGTGTGAACCGTGTAGGAGCGGGCGCTGCAGCATTGGCAGCCCTTCATCCCCTTGATTTCGACCCGGATGATAAGTGGGATTTCGCAGCCGGTTACGGCAACTACAAAGATGCTCATGCCGTATCGGTAGGCGCATTCTACCGCCCTAATGAAGATACCATGTTCAGCGTGGGCGGTTCCTTCGGTGCCGGTGAAAACATGGTGAATGCCGGAGTTAGCGTGAAGCTGGGACAGGGCAACCATGTATCCACATCCAAAGTAGCCATGGCAAAAGAAATCGTCGATCTCCGTGATGAGAACAAGGACTTGAAGAAACGCCTGGATACCATGGAGCAGAAGATGAATTCTATTCTTGGCATCCTGGATATGGGTAAGAAGAAGGATTTCCCCGATGTGCCGGAAAACCACTGGGCTTATGAATATGTGGCTACATTGGCAGGAAACGGTATCATCGAAGGCTATCCGGACGGTGAATTCAAGGGTGACCGTTCCATGACCCGCTATGAATTTGCGGCGATGTTCTATCGTGCATTGAAGAATGGAGCGCCGGTAGATGACAATATGGATAGAGCCATGAATGAGTTCGAACCGGAACTCCGCCAGATCCGTCTGGATCGTATCCGTGTCGACCGCATTTCCGGCAAGGACAATGACAGAAACAAGGTAGAACGTGTCCGTGTCAACAGTGAAGACGATAAGGCGAAAAATGATTACCGCGATGTGTATGGTTCTCATATTTCCCCGAAAGCGTAATGGAAAGCAAGGGTAAGGAAATAACTTAAGAAACATAAAATACGGTACTCGTCAGATGTGATGGGTACCGTATTTTTGTATGACTGAGGATAAGCTGACGGTCAGGCGTCATCCGAAGCGAATGTGAAGGATCTGTACCCGTGGTGGGGAAAGTGGTAAGGCGTCATCCGAGTCATAGATTCTTCACTCCGTGCCATATTGCTGCTTTGCTGCTTTTTCACAAAGCATTCTTGCGTCCATTCAGAATGACGATTGGAGGAAGAGGATAAAAGCTATCAGCTGTGAGCTGTGAGCCGTTAGCTGTGAGTTAAAAGCCGAAGCATATGATTTCCATTAGGTGTCATACGAAACAACAGCAAAGGATTTGCTGTTGTAGTGAGGAAAACGTTAAACGTCATCCGAAGCGAACGTGAAGGATCTATACCCGTGGTGAGGAAAGCGGTAAGGCGTCATCCGAGTCATAGATTCTTCACTCGGTGTCATGTTGCTGTTTCCCGTTTTTCTCGAACAGCATTCTTGCGTCCATTCAGAATGACGATTGGGAGAAAAGGCGTCATAATGGGGGGAACGTTAATCGTCATCCGAAGCGAATGTGAAGGATCTATGCCCGTGGTGAGGAAAGTGGTAAGATGTCATCAGAGTCATAGATTCTTCACTCGGTGTCATGTTGCTGCTTCCCGTTTTTCCCACAAAGCATTCTTGCCACCGTTCAGAATGACGATTGGAGGAAGAAGATAAAAGCTATCAGCTGTGAGCTGTCAGCTATAAGCTGTTAGCCATTAGCCATTAGCTGTGAGTTAAAAGCCGAAGCATATTTTCCATTAGGTGTCATACGAAATATCAGCAAAGGATTTGCTGTTGTAGTGAGGAAAACGTTAAACGTCATCCGAAGCAAATGTGAAGGATCTGTACCTGTAGTGAGGACATCGGCAAGGCGTCATTCAGAGCAACAGCGAAGAATCTATTGCCGTGATAAGGAAGATGGTAAGTGTCATCCGCAAAATGGTGAGGCTGGGTGAAATATACCGCAGCAGCCAAAAAAGAAACACGATCTCCCGGGGCAGAGAAATTTATGGAAGAATTGGTAAAAACCGTAAAGCGTAAAATATAAAATAACAGGGTGCGGTCTTGTACTGTTATTAAAAAGGAAAAAGCAGGAGGGTTCTATGCTGGAGACATTAAAAGAAGCGGTGTGCGCCGCCAATCTGGAACTTGTGAAACGGGGTGTCGTGATCTATACATGGGGGAATGTGAGCGGTATCGACCGGGAGAAAGGCCTTATGGTCATCAAACCGTCAGATGTGCCTTATGAGAGCATGACAGCGGGCGACATGGTAGCAGTCGATGTGGAGACGGGAGAAACAGTGGAAGGGAAATGGAAACCGTCTTCCGATACGGAGACCCACTTGGCGCTGTACCGCGCGTTTCCTGAAATCGGAGGTGTGACACATACCCATTCCGTCAATGCCACAGCTTTTGCCCAGGCGGGACTCGATATTCCTGCCCTCGGTACGACCCATGCGGATTATTTTTATGGGGATATCCCCTGCACAAGGGCGCTTACGGAAGAAGAAACGAAAAGCGCTTATGAGAAAAATACGGGTGCCGTCATTATAGAAACTGTGCGATGCCGCGGATACGAGCCGCTTGCCGTGCCCGGTGCTCTTGTACGGAACCACGGGCCTTTTGCCTGGGGGAAAAACGCGGCGGATGCTGTGTACCATGCGGTCGTCATGGAGACGGCGGCGGAAATGGCGCTGAAAACAAAATTATTGAACCCTTCGGCCTCGCTTCCCGCATACATCCTTGATGAGCACTACCAAAGAAAGCACGGCCCGAATGCGACGTACGGACAAGGGAAATAAGTGAAAAACAGAAAGGAAATGTTCTTGCCGGTATGAAGTTTCATCTTATTTTTCCGGCCGGAAATTTTTACAGCTCATGGCAGCCTCTTCGTATATGGAGATTTGACACGGATCTGCTGTGAGTTTTTTATTGTGCAGGCATATGACTGATTTTGCCATTCAATGTACAATCTGCGTGAATTGTCCATTAATGGACTTTATTTTGCAAATGATTATTGAATGTAGATACCCATGTGGGTATAATGGGGCCAAGAAAAGGAAATAGTACAAGAGCGGATGATAAAGGAGATGAAGTTCATGACAGCAGCCAATCATTATACATCGGCAGAATCAGAAAGAAGAGGCGCAGCAGGGAGCAGGCTGCCGATGAAAAGATTCTTCGGAAGGATGACGGCGGAATTGAAGGAGAGCAAGGCGGTTCTTCTCGTGTGGGGAGCATTCTGCACGATGCTTACCGTATCGTCTGCCATCGATCCGCTGGGAGGAGAAATGGTCCGGCAGGATCGCTCTGTTCCTGTAGTGACAGGAAATACATTCATTAAGGAATAAAACGGTTATCAGAAAGGCAGCGGGTGCTTATCCGCTGTTTTTTAGCGGATGGATGCCGGCAGATGAGCAATCGGGATGTTTCCCCCGATCAGAAAAGACAGAAATAGGAAAATACAGATTCTTTTTACGGTTGAGGGCCGGTATGCTGCAGGCGCGGCAGAACTGTTAAGCGTTATTCTGCGCAGTGAAGAATCCGTATCTATGATGAAAGAAGAGGGGAACCCGGGCGGTTTCTCTCTTTTGCAGTACGAAAAAAGCTTCCCGGTGAAAGGAAGCTTTTCATAGAGGTTGTGTAAGAAGCAACAATGAGCAGAAACGCCACGGCCAATGGCTGTCTCTTCTGTTTACGCTTCTATTGTATCTTGATGGCAATTATTTGTCAAGTAAGAAAGTGACAGGAGATTAACAATCGAAGCGCGGAAATTTTATAAAGCTATATAGAAATATGTAGAAATGCAGATGAGGATGTGCTATAGTATAAAAAAATTAATATATTTGCGAATGAAAAGGAGAAATAAGATGGGCATGATGAAAGAATTCAGGGATTTTGCTGTCAGGGGCAATGTGGTCGATATGGCAGTCGGCGTCGTTATCGGCGGCGCTTTCGGAAAGATCATATCTTCCCTGGTGGAAAATATCATCATGCCGCCTATCGGAATGATTATGGGCGGTGTTGATTTCTCAAATCGGTTTATCAATCTGGGAAAAACACCGGTGGCTACACTGGCGGAAGCTAAAGAAATGAACGTGCCTGTCATCGCTTACGGACAGTTTCTTAATACAATCATTGATTTCCTGATCATCGCTTTCGTGATTTTCCTTGTGGTCCGCCAGATGAACAGGGCTTTTCCGAAAGAAGAAGCCGCACCGGCGCGCACCTGTCAGTTCTGCAAAGAACCCATTGCCGATGATGCGACCCGCTGTCCACACTGCACAGCTGTTCTTGATGAAACAAAGTAATCTTTTTTGCAGGATGCCTTCTCTGTTTTTGCAGGGAAGGTTTTTTACCGGTCTTTTCTTGACCCTGTTTCCGTTACAAACTATAATAAGAAAATATGCGAGCGTGGCGGAATTGGTAGACGCACAGGATTTAGGATCCTGCGCCTTGCGCATAAGGGTTCGAGTCCCTTCGCTCGCACCATTTTCCATCAGTTAAAAGACCGATGGATTTTTTTATTGCAGTGAAAACCCCTTTTGACAATGCTTCGTCCGGCAAAAGGGGTTTATTTTAAAACGGGATATGATTTTGAAATAGGATACAAAGAAATATTATAACTGCACCGGGACAATCAATTCCTGGGGAATGGGTTCTCCGTCAGGATTCACGGCCGGTGTGAAGCTCCATTCTTTTACGGAATTTTCCGCATACTCGGAAAGGATTTTGAAATCGCTGCCCGGCAGATTTCCATCGTTGTCCGCTTTCGGCTTGCCGTCAGTTTTCCCATCCGCCGTGATGTAGACGGAAACACGAATCACAGGATGGTTATTTCTTTCTATGGCCTCTTTCACTTCGGCAGACGCCTTCTTCATCGGGCAGTCGGACGGAGCAGCAGGTGTGGAAACCATCATGGAAAGGAAGCGCACAGGAATGGATACGGCAGCGCTCACCGGCTTGTCTCCCAGTTTGGCGGGGTTGAAGCGCCAGCCTTCTACGCATCTCATGGCATATTCGTCAAGAACAACGGATCCTGCGCTTTGGGTGATAACGGCATCGGTGGGGATCCCGTCTTCCGTGACGGTCATCCGGATGACTGTGGAGGAAGAATGAGGAAGGGATTCCATGGCGGCATGGACGGCACCGCTCTGAGGAAGCATGGGATTGCTTTTCAGACTTGGCTTTGTCTGCATTTCTTCCGTGAGCGGAACGCCGTTCTTGTCAAGGAAATATCCTCCCTGCGGAACCGCTGCCTGGGAAATGCCGGAAGAAAGAAGGAGTGCTGCGGATAATGAGATTAATATTCTTTTCATAGTGACCTCGTTTTCTTTAAAATAAAGTACATTTACATTTTAATGGATGGAGCGGAAAAAAGAAAGTTAACCACGGCAGAAAAAATGAAACGGAGAAAGGACGGTTTTCCTTCCCAAAAAGTATCTTTAGATGATTAAAGCAGTGAATTATGATACAATATACATAAATATAAAACGGTTATTTTTTATTTTTCAGCAGTGTTTCTGTGAATTTTTGGGGTTTACGGAAATTTTTGCAGTTCCCTCTTTATATATTGGAAATGCGGAGAACCGTTTTCGTATTTCTTTGGTCGTGTTTTTATTTGGAATCAGGTTTTGCGGGATTGAGGGAGGATAGATGACGGAGATAGAAATGTTCCGCGGCGCGATGATTGGCGGCGCCTGCGGAGATGCTCTGGGGTACCCTTTGCAGGAGCTTTCTGTCTGTCGTATTCAGCACAAGTACGGGCCCTTTGGCCTGCGTACGCTTGTGCGGAACGGGCAGTGCGGAAATCTGGCGCCGGTGACGGGAAATACGCAGATGGAACTGGCCACGGTAGACGGACTTCTGTGGACAGATGCAAAGAAATTGGAAGAAGCAGAAGGGCTGTACCGCGGCTATATGCGCTGGTTTTACAGCCAGACGGGGGAGGAACCGCGGCGCGGGCAGCGTACATGGATGAGACGGCAGCCTCATGAACGGGAGATCTGCCTTGTGCGGGAAAAATTCATGCATGCCCGCCGTAAACCGGAAGAAGGTCTTTTGAATGCGTTTTCCGGGGAAACGATGGGGACAACGAAAAATAAGGTAAATGAAAGCAAAGGCGGCGGCGCGCTGACAAGAGTGGTACCTATCGGGCTCCTTTATGCCGGCGACAGTAAGACAGCTTTTAATGCCGGCGTAAGGGCGGCGGCTTTTTCCCACTCGACTCCTGTCGCTTACTATGCGGCAGGGGCGGTATCGGCACTGATTGCCTGCCTTGCTGACGGAATGACGCTTCCCAAGGCTATTGAACGGATTCACGGGCTTTTGAATAAAACCCATCGGACCGACAGCATTACCACGCTTCTTTCTGCGGCGCAGCAGCAGGCTAACGACCAGCCTGCCGGAAAGGGGAATGTCTGGGCGTACATCGACAGTATCCATTCTCTGGGAAGCGGCGATCAGGCAGATGAAGCTCTGGCGATAGCCGTATATGCTGCCCTTGCCGTGGATGATCCTGTGGATGCGATCATCGCCGCGGCGAACCATAACGGAAACAGCCCGATTACGGCAGCGCTGACAGGAGCCATAGAAGGCGTCCGCTTCGGCGCAGATTTTCTTCCGAATTACTGGAAGGATCTGGTGGAAGGGGAAGAAATCATTGCCGGTCTGGCGGATAAACTGTACCACCTGTATGAAAAGCGCCTGAGAAGAGAAAAGGCAAAACAGAAAACAAAAGTTAAAACGGCCGGATCTGAAAAAGGGAAAATAAAATCCGGAAAACCGGCAGAGGAAAAGCCCGCGGAAGAAAAGCCGAAAAGAAAGCGCACAGGAAAAACGGAAGCGGCCGATGTGAAAGAAGCGGAAGAAACGGTAAATCGGAAGGCCAAAAGATCACGAAAGGCGAAAACCGCAAAAGCGTAAAAATAGAAAAGGGAAGAAAGAGAACATTCCTGCTGCCGGCAGCGAGTGTTTTTCTTTTGCGGCAGATAAGAGTTTCCTCTGCAGGGGCTCTTTTTTGACGGGCAAATTTCTTTTCCTTGTTATTTCTTCTTCCATCCCTTATACTTCTTTCATGGTTTAGTGAAAGGGGACTGTGATGAAGAGGATTTTTATTTCTCTTTTCTTTTTTGCTTTTATGTGGACCGCTGCCGGGGCGGATGCTTCTCCGGAACTTCTTTTTGTCCGCTGGCCGGCGAATCCGGACGCGGTGTGGTATTCTTTCCGCATCGTGCCTGTGACACAGCATTTCGGACGGAAAGAAATGCGCCCGCCGATTTATGAAGATGGCCATGTTTTCCGTGACAGTGTGATGATTGAAAAAGAAATTACAGACAGCTATAACGGACCGGGGATCCTCTGCTGCCAGGTGAAAGCCATCGGTCTGGACGGGCAGAGCATTTCCGCCTATTCGGCGCCTGTGCCGATGGAAAAGGCCGCGCAGGAAATGGAACGGTACGCGCCGAAGATCCGTGTGAAATACCATGAGCAGAACGGTACGGTTCTCCTTTATCCGGCCTATTCTTTTGTGAAAATTCCCCACGCGGTTTCTTATGAAGTGGAAATTACTGATGAAGAACCGGAAAATCCTGACGGCTGTGAACCGTCTGTTCATCGCATTTCGCAGGGGGTTGTTACAATTCCCGAACTTTTTGATGAGTCGCCGCGGCAGGGAACGGTCTGGTGGCGTGTCCGCGGTCTTGATGAAAACGGCGGGCCTGTAGGCGTATGGAGCGAAGCGGAAAAGATCGTGAATGATCCCGCGGAAAACTGGGAAACCGGCATTCTTGGAGACAGTATCAGCCACGGCGGCGGAAGGATGTCTTACAGTCCGGCGGACTGGCCTTACAATTATGCGTACTACCTTGATTTTCCTACGATAAATATGTCCCGGAGCGGTGATAAAACGGACGACCTTCTCCGGCGGTTCGATGCAGATGTCCTCCCTTTCCATGTACGGTACCTTCTCATTATGGGTGGAACAAACAATCTGCGCTGCGGGGGAACGGCGGAAGAGGTCATTTCTGACCTGGAAGCTCTTCAGGAAAAATGCAGGGCTAATGACATCAAGCCTGTCCTGCTTACCATTCCCCCGATCGCCCCGGATCGGATTTGGAAATATTACCACCAGCCGACGGCAGAAAACTGGAAAGCGGAATTTGACAAAGTGAACGGCTGGATACGGACGCAGACCCATATCGATACGGCAGCGCCCTTTGCCATGTATGAAGACATGCCGGAAAATCTTGCGGCGGACGGCCTTCATCCCGACAAAGAAGCAAAAGAAAAAATGGGGAAAATAATCAATGAAAAATTTCCTGAAATAAGAAAAAAGATCTCTGAAACGAAAATACAAAAATAAAATAAAAGAAAGACTCCGAAAAGAGTCTTTTTCTTATGAAAGGAAACAAACGGATAGCCGGCTTCTATCATCTGTAAGCTGACAGTTTTTTCGTCTTTTGATAAAAGCGGCACTTACGGTAAGATGTCATCCGAGTCATAGATTCTTCACTCTGTGCCATCATTCCGTTTTCCGTCTTTCTCACAAAGCATTCTTATCCCCATTTAAAATGACGTTAAACAGACGGTACAGCCAGGTTTATAATGAGAGAAAACGTTAATCGTCATCCTGAACGAATGTGAAGGATCTGTTACCGTGGTGAGGGAAACGGTAAGAAGATAAAAGCTATCAGCTATGAGCTGTCAGCTACAAGCTGTTAGCTGTGAGTTAAAAGCCGAAGCATATGATTTCCATTAGGTGTCATACGAAACAACAGCAAAGGATTTGCTGTTGTAGTGAGGGGAGCGTTAATCGTCATCCGAAGCAAATGTGAAGGGTCTGCCACCATGGTGAGGAAAACCGGTAAGATGCCATCCAGGGTGGCAGCGAAGAATCTGTTGCGCAAATGAAAGAAAAGGAAACCATACTGCTTAGCACATACTGCATATTATATGTATTATAGATATATAGTAAGATACTTTTTAAGGTATTTGTATGGGAACCGTAGATTTCAGGTTTGAAGCAATTAAGAAATAAAAAGACTGAAATTTGTCAAAATCTAATAATTGTGGTACACTGAAGTTGCTAAAAAGGCAGTCCTTCTTTTTTAGTGCGGAGATTCAGAAAACAGGCAGAGGAAACACGGTCACTCGAGCGAGATTTTCTGATTCCTGCTGAGCTAAGGACGCAAAGTTTTTTCTCAAAGGAGGAAGAATCATGAAAAAGATTCTCGCAATCGCAGCAGCAGCTGCACTCACCGCAGGCGTATCCGCATACGCTGCAAATCCGTTCTCTGATGTATCCCCTGATGACTGGGCTTATCAGGCAGTATCCGATCTTTCCGATCAGGGCGTTGTAGAAGGCTATCCGGACGGTACATTCAAAGGCGAAAGAAACATGACCCGTTATGAACTGGCGCAGGTTATTGCCCGTCTGATGGCTCGTGAAGACCAGCTGAATGCAGAACAGAAAGCAACCCTGGACAAACTGGCAGGGGAATACGCAGATGAACTGGCAAACCTTGGTGTCCGCGTAAGCAACCTGGAAAAGAAAGTCGGCAACATTTCCTGGTCCGGCGATGCCCGCATGCAGTACCAGCATAACCTTGATGGAGCTAAAGATCATACGGATGCTTGGACAGGCCGTTTGCGCATCAATGCGGACGCCCAGGTCAATGACCAGGTCGTTGTTTCCGGTCGTTTCGTATCTGAAATGAACTTCAAGGATAATAAAGATGCCAATACCATCATGGACCGCATCCATGCACGCTGGACACCGAATGACGCTTTCTACATGGATCTCGGCCGCCAGGGTGTGGCACTGGACCAGACCGGCGTGTTCTGGGATGAAGATGGAAGATTTGACGGCGTTGTAGCAGGTTATGATAATGGTAAATTCGGCGCTGAATTCGGTTATGGCCGTTTCCAGGACGCTGAGCGCAGCATGGATACCTATCACTGGGAAAACAGTGCGTCCATTGAAGCCTGGTATGGCAAGCTGACCGGGCACTTTGGCGAGTCTTCCATGCTTTCTGCTTTCTATTTAGACAATGTACAGGGACTCAATGGAAGTAGTGTAGCTCCTGCTTACAAGGGAGCACATATTTATGCTTGGGGTGCCGGCGCAACCATCGGACTGGGCGATTCCGGTCTGAGTATTGACGGTGATTTTATCCAGACCAAGGGTAATCACGAGTTCGGACATGGCAATCTGTGGACAGCCGGACTGAATTATGGCGAAGTGGATTTGAATAAACCGGGCAGCTTTACCCTCGGTGTTCACTATGTAAGAGCTGATGCAGGTTCTTATCTCCTCGGCAACTCCGCTTTGGACATGACGGATCAGCTGGAATATGGCTGGGACAATGGTGCAGGCGTGAAGTTCTGGACAGCAAAAGCAGGTGTTGCTGTACAGAAGAATGTAGAACTGGACGCTTACTACAACTTCGGCGCGAAAACATATGACAGCCAGGCGGAAAATCCCGCGAATACATGGGGCGTTGAACTGAACTACGCTTTCTAATTCGTGATTGTAAGCTAACAATAGAAGACCTCTTCGGGGGTCTTTTATTTTGCGAAAAATGGCTGTCGGACAGGAACGCCTGTTTCCATCCGTTTGTGGGACGTTTTTCATTCTTCGGAACAGCCTGTTTCCTTTTTATTTCATTCGAGTAACAGATTCTTCGTGTTCGCTTCGGATGACGCTTACCGTCTGCCGTCATTCAGAACGGTGGTAAGAATGCTTTGTGGGAAGGACGGGAAACGGAGCAGTGGCATGGAGTGAAGAATCTGTTACCTTGAATGACATCTTACGGTTTTCCTCACCACGGGTATAGATCCTTCGCTGTTGCTCTGAATGACGCCTTGCCGATGTCCTCACTGGAGGTACAGATCCTTCATGTCCGCTTATGATGACGCTTAACGTTTCCTTCATTATGACGTGTTTTCCCAAAATCGTTATTCAGAACGGTGGTAAGAATGCTTTGTGGGAAAGACGGGAAACGGGACAGTGGCACAGAGTGAAGAATCTATTGCGCTGATGACGCCTTACCGTCTTCCTCACCACAGGCATAGATTCTTCGCTGGCGCTCTGAATGACGCTTAATGTTCCCTTTATTATGACACTCTTTCCTTCAAGCGTCATTCTGAACGGAGTCGAGAAAGCCTTGAGGGAAAAACGGGAAACGGAGCAGTGACATGGAGTGAAGAATCTATGCCTCTGATGACGTCTTACGGTTTTCCTCACCACGGTAATAGATTCTTCACATTTGCTTCGGATGACGATTAACGCTCCCCTTACTACAACAGCAAACCCTTTGCTGATATTTCGTATGACACCTAATGGAAATCATATGCTTCGGCTTTTAACTCACAGCTAACAGCTTGTAGCTGACAGCTCATAGCTGATAGCTTTTATCTTCTTACCGTTTCCCTCACCACGGTAATAGATCCTTCACATTCGCTTCGGATGGCGTTTTGCCGTTCCCTGTCAATAAGGCACTATACAGGGTGTGTTATAATATATATATGAATAAGCTTTAGCTTTGAAAGAAGGTGTTCTTATGTGGAAGAAAACAATACTTGCCGCGGCACTGATTGCAGGCGGGGTAGTTGGCGGTTTTGCCGCATATGATGGCGGAGATAATTCGCCGCAGGATGAAAACGTACAGCTCTGTCCCATCGGAGAAAACGGTGAGCGGGGAGTCTGCGGTGTTCCGGAGAGAAGCGGTGACGACCGGGAAGCTTGCAGAGGTCCGCACTGCAATAGGTGGTACGGAAGAAAATAAGGGAGACGGGAGACCGTTTCCTTTTTTCTTTATCCGGAAGCAAGAAAGGAAATTGCGGTACTGATTTCTTCGTGAAAAACGGAGTGTGTGTGAAGTGTTTTCGTTTGACATCTGATGGCCGTTTAGCTATAATTAGCATGTTATGGTGTGTGAATACACAGGACGCAGTAAGGAGGTGTTCACTGATGGCAAAAATGACATTCCAGCCTAATAACCACTGGAGAAAACATACCCACGGATTCCGCGCCCGTATGAAGACGAAAGCCGGCCGTATTGTTCTGAAAAGAAGAAGAGCCAAGGGCAGAAAGGTATTAAGTGCCTGAGTCAGAATCGAAGCAGGAGAAGAAGTATCCGCTTCACCGTGATTTCCGTATCCGGCAAAACAGGGATTACCGGCGTATATACTCGGCCGGCCGGCGTTTCAGCAACCGCGCGGGACTTATGTACGTGGTCAGGACGAAACGGGAACCTGTCCGGATCGGGTTTGTGACGACGAAGCGCATCGGCAATGCCGTGGCGCGCAACCGGGCAAGGCGCCTGATGAAAGAGGTTTATCGCCTCCATCGTCATGAACTTTCTTCCCATTATGAAGCCATATTGCTTGCCGCCGCTTTTCTGACGACAGCGACGTATAGCGAGGCGGAAAAGGCTTTGCTTGCGCTGTGGCGTAAAGCGGGCATGCTGAAGGGGGCATGATGAAGACGGTGCTGATCGTTCTTATTCGATTTTACAGGAAATATGTTTCTCCCCTGAAACCGCCATGCTGCCGTTTCACTCCCACCTGCAGCACTTACGCGCTGGAAGCGGTGGAGAAATACGGCGCGCTGAAAGGCGGATGGCTCGCGTTAAAGCGGATCTTGAAGTGCCATCCTTTCCATAAGGGCGGTTATGACCCTGTTCCATAAGGCTTTTCCGATAGGCAATGTACGGCGCTTTTGATAAGGCGCCGCTTTTTTCATCTTTCGCGTTTTGTTATCCTGTCACGCCATGAATTTTGCAGAGTTTCTGCATTTTTGTCTCATCCTGCTTTTGAAATTCAGAAAGCAGGAACATTTAGGCGGCTGAAATAGAGGCCGTATAAGGAGAAATTATGAATCTTGGCTTTGGCGGAGGCGGATCTGAGTTCCAGATTCCCGTACTCTCGGCTATTGTAGGCATGATTGCCGATCTGATGCGCATCGGCCTGCAGATTTGTTATGAATTTACTTCCGGTCTCGGATTTCCCAATTACGTCATCGCTATCGTCGTTTTGACGATACTCATCAAGACGCTGCTGCTTCCCCTCGCAGTGAAACAGATCCGTTCCATGAAAGCGATGCAGGCAATACAGCCGGAGATCCAGAAAATCCAGAAGAAGTACAGAAATGACCCTGCCATGATGCGGCAGGAAATGGGGCGTCTGTACAAAGAGCATAATGCGTCCCCCATGGCGGGATGCCTGCCTTTGCTCATACAGATGCCTTTCCTTATCGCGATGTACTATGCGATTCAGGGGTTCAGTTATGACCCTCTCCACGCGGGTTTCCTCTGGATTGAAAGTCTGGCAGCGGAAGACGGCACGTACATCCTGCCTGTTCTTTCCGCCGCGTCCACGTTCCTTGTTTCCTGGCAGACGACGCCGAAAGACGCGCCGGGCAACCAAAAGACGATGCTTTTCATGATGCCTCTTATGATCGGCTGGATGTCTCTTCATTTTCCGAGCGGTTTGGTGATTTACTGGGTGGTGAGCAATATTTACCAGTTTTTCCAGCAGCTTATCATGTTCCGCGGGGAAAAGGGAAAGGAAATGATAAACGGGCCTTCGAAAAAAGGCGTAGTCACTGTCCATACCGATGAAGAGGCTGTGGCTAAGACAAAGAGGAAAAAGATTATCCGCAGAAAAATTATTAAAAAGGTAGCAAAGAAACCGGCGGCCGATGAAGCACCGAAGGCCGGTGATGAAAAAGAAAAAACGGCTTCTGCTGAAAAGACGGCAGAGGCCGGGGATAGTTCCGGGAAAGCGGAGGGATAACTATGGAAACTGTCAGAATTACCGCAAAAACCGTTGACGAAGCAGTGGAAGAAGGATTGAAGAAGCTGGGGCTTTCCCGCGCAGAAGCAGTGATCCGTGTTATTGAACAGCCCTCAAGCGGACTTTTCGGTTTGTTCAACAAGAAAGATGCCGTTGTCGAGGTCGGCGCGGCAGGATCGGAAACGGAAGATGTTACGGAGACTGCCGGGGACATGACTTCGGCTGCTGCCGGGGCTGCAGACGGAGAGGAAGAAACCGTTTCCGCTGCGGAGGAGCCGGGGGAAAACGTCATGGGCGGCGATACGGAAGAAGTTCTTACGGCGAAGAAGGAAAAACGCGGCCGTGAGGAAACTCCGTTTTCCGCGGAAGAGCAGGAAGAAGCCGCTGAAGAAGCGAAACGTTTCCTGACGGGCGTTTTCAAAGGAATGAAGATGGAAGTGCAGCTTGAAAAGATGGTGAATGAAGAACGCATTCTTTTCAACCTTCACGGCGAGGGTCTGGGCATCCTTATCGGAAAGCACGGCCAGACGCTGGACGCGCTCCAGTACCTGACGAATCTGGCGGCAAATAAAAATTTCCGTCACCATTACTTCGTGCTTCTTGATGTAGAAGACTATCGGCAGCGCCGCAGGCAGACCCTGGAATCGCTGGCGCACCGTCTGGCGGATAAAGCAAAGCGTACAGGGGAAGAAATCCGCCTTGAACCGATGTCGGCAGGCGACCGCCGCATGATCCACCTGGCGCTCCAGAATGACAGCGCGGTATCTACGGAAAGCGACGGAGAAGCGCCGTATCGCTGCGTTGTGATTCGTGCGAAGTAGTATAAAAACCTCATGGCAGAATGATTTCAATCAAACAGCCGTGAGGTTTTTGCTGTATGGGGACGGAAATACGGTTCTCCGTTTCGTGTGTCTTTCTTTTGCGGTTTCAGCTTCTTTTGGGCTCCGCTTTATTTTTTGCGGCAGGACAGGCAACAATATTTCATCAGTTGTGCTAAAATAACCATATACATAGAAAGGGGAGGTGGTTCGTTGTTCGCTTACGCGTTCACGTTCCTTGCCGCGCTTGCCGTGACGTTTATTCTTACTCCGGCCGTAAAGAATTTCGCTGTGCAGATCGGCGCCGTGGATAAGCCGGACGCGCGGAAGGTGCATCACGGACTGGTGCCCCGTTTGGGCGGGCTTGCCATATACGCGGGGTTTATGGTATCCGTCATTCTTACGGTGGGCTTTACTTATGAAATGACAGGGATTATGATCGGCGCGACCTGTCTTGTTTTTGTGGGGATTGCAGATGATATCGTGTCTCTTCCCGCCAAGGTGAAACTTCTCGGGCAGATCTTATCCGCCGCCGTGCTTGTGATATTCTTTGATGTGAATATTGATTGGATCGATCTTCCCTATGTGGGGATTATTGAATTTCCTCTCTTTATTTCCATACCGCTTACTATTTTCTGGATCATCGGATTTATCAATACGGTCAATCTTATTGACGGTCTTGACGGGCTTGCTGCGGGGATCGCCACGATAGCGTCTATTGCCATTGCCTTTCTTGCATTCCAGATGGGGCAGTGGATATCGGCTGCTGCTATGGTGGCCATGACAGGCGCGTGTCTCGGCTTTCTGCAGTATAATTTCAATCCGGCTAAAATTTTCATGGGCGATACGGGATCCATGTTCCTTGGGTATGTGATTGCCGCGGTGTCGGTCATGGGATCTATGAAGACGGCGGCTGCCGCCGTTCTTATCGTGCCTTTGGTGGCGCTGGCCGTGCCCATTACCGATACGGTACTTGCTATCGTGCGGCGCAGGCAGTCAGGGGTGCCGATTTTTTCACCGGACAAGAACCATCTCCACCATCGTCTTCTGGCAGCAGGCCTGTCGCAGAAACAGGTGGTGCTGGTGATGTACGCGCTGACCGCTTTTTTCTCGGCAGCGGCGCTCCTTGTGGTGAGGCTGAATCCATTTCTCGGTGTGGCGGTGATCCTTCTCGCACTCGGGGTGTTTATTTTCTGGGCGAAGAAACTCGGCGTCATGAGAGAGGTCGTTCTTCCAGCGTCGGAAAAGGATGAGAAATAAAAAAGGAATTGGCAGAAATATTTCATTGTATCAGTTTGTTTTATGAAAAGGAGTAGTCCTGTGAAAGTCATGACGGTTTTCGGCACGCGGCCTGAAGCGATAAAGATGGCTCCTGTCGTGCAGTCGCTTCTGGCGCATCCCGAAATAGAAACAAAGGTCTGCCTCACGGCGCAGCATCGGGAAATGCTCGATCAGGTGGTGGATCTTTTCAAGCTGCCCGTCGATTACGATCTGGATATCATGAGGAGCGGACAGTCCCTGTATGATATTACTTCCCGCGTCCTTCGCGGACTGGAAGAAGTACTGGAAAAGGAAAAACCGGACTATGTCCTTGTCCATGGGGATACAACGACGACATTTACCGCGTCGCTTGCCGCTTTTTACAAGCAGATCAAAGTCGGACATGTAGAAGCGGGGCTGCGCACGGGAGATCTGGCGTCCCCTTTTCCTGAAGAGGCGAACCGCCAGCTTACGGGCGTCCTGGCCAGTCTTCATTTTGCCCCGACAGAAACAGCGCGGGGAAATCTGCTCCGTGAAAATAAAAAGGATGAAAATATTTTTGTCGTGGGGAATACCGTCATTGATGCGCTCCTTTCGACGGTAAAGAAAGATTATACTTTTGAAGATGAAGAAATACAGGCGATTGAAGAACACAAGCGCGTCATCCTTGTGACCACCCACCGCCGTGAAAATTTGGGTGCGCCCATGCATCATGTGTACCGTGCGCTCCGCCGGCTGGTGGAAACCGTACCGGATACGGAAGTGGTATTTCCTGTCCATCGGAATCCTCTTGTCCGTGAAGCGGTGGAGGAAGAGCTGGACGGCGCGGCGGGTATCCATCTTGTGGAACCGATGGAGTATGAGCCTTTCACGAATCTGATGGCGCGGTCCGCCCTTGTGCTGACCGATTCAGGCGGCATACAGGAGGAAGCGCCGAGTCTGGGGAAACCCGTCCTTGTCCTTCGCGATACGACAGAGCGCCCCGAAGCGGTAAAGGCGGGGACGGTAAAACTGGTAGGCACCGGGGAAGAGAAGATTTATCAGACGGCATACCGGCTGCTGACCGATGAGGCGGCATATCATGCGATGGCGGAAGCAGTGAATCCTTACGGTGACGGCAGATCCGCCGGGCGCATCGTGGAGACGCTTTTGTATGCGGAGGGGATTTCTCATAAAAAACCGTCTAAATTTATAGCTAAGTAAATCCGCATATGTTACAATAACTTTGTATGGGTAGAGCTGTACGTATTTTGCGTGCAGTTTTTCATGATATGCACATGCCGGAGATGGCCATGAAGAATGCCGGAGGACAGGGAGATAAAGGAAAAGAGTTCAATCCGATGCGCAGTATCGCTGTGGCAGGCGGAGCGGGCATGACCCTTCTTTCCTGTATCGGCCTCGGTATCTGGGGCGGACTTAAGTGTGATGAATACTTGGGGACGTATCCTTTCGGCCTTATCGGGTTATCCCTTTTGGGCGCCATATCCGGATTGTGGGCCATAATTAGAAAAATGATAGGAAAGTAAGAAATGAAGTATGATACAGTATTCCCTGCTTTTGCGGATAGAATGGTCAGCCGTCTGGCAGCCATAGGCGCTGTCGGCGCGGCCGCCGCGTTTTTGAAGTGGGAATGGACTGTAGCGGCAGGATTTGCCGCCGGCGTCGTATTTCATATTCTTTTTTTCTTGTACATGAAACAGCGTTACATCCACTGGGAGAAAGAAAAGCGGGACGCGGCCTACATAGGCCAGATGGGCGCCGCGCTTGCAGGCTCCCGGCTTTTTGTGGAAGCGGGGCTGGCGGCGGCGGTGGTTTTATGGACACCGCTTTCCATTCTTGGCTTCCTGGCGGGCTTATTGTCACTGTTCCCTGCTACTATCTGGGCAAGGCAATAGTGTGGAATAAGAATAATATTTTCCTGACGTCCAAAAAAGAGAGGGGGTGAGACTATGCATTTTCATACAGGTACACATGTGGTTGCACAGCTTTTCGGAATGTCGGTCAATCTGGATACGATTTTTACACAATGGCTTACTGCCCTTATAGTATTTATTATCGTCTTTGCTGCGAGCCGGGGACGTTCGCTCGTTCCAAACGGTATCCAGAACGCGGTGGAAATGGTCATTGAGCCGCTATGCTCCCAGTTTGAAAGGAATATGGGATCGCATTATAAAAAGGTTGTTTATTTCCTGTTGACACTTTTTCTGTTCATCTTTGTGGCCAATGAAATAGGACTTCTGCCGACAGCCCATCTGACGGCGTCTCCGACAAATGATGTGAATACAACCCTGGGGCTGGCGCTGACCGGTACATTATGTATTCATTTCGTTTATATCAGGAACAGGGGATTCGGCAAATGGCTGAAACATTTCTTTGAACCGATGCCGCCGTTCGTCATCATCAATATCGTGGAAGAACTTTCCCGTCCGGTAACTCTGGCGATGCGTCTGTTCGGTAATATTTTAGCAGGGGAAATTCTGCTGGAAATCCTCTACGCGCTGGCACCTGTGCTTGTACCTTTGCTCTGGGTCGTATTCAGCCTTGTGGTCGGATTGATCCAGGCATACATTTTCACTACGCTGACGTCCATTTATCTCAAGGAAAGTGTGGAATAAGTGAAGGTGTGCAGGTGAGTGGGAGCGGCACTCCATAAAATGCCGGGCGCCGCCCGTAAAAACGGTACCATTATATCCGGAAAAACCGGGACATTATATTCTTAGGAGGAATTATTACCATGGATCAGACTATTGTTGTTCAGTATTCCCTTATCGCATCTGCGCTGATTGCGGCAGTTGCCGCATTTGCAGCAGCATTTGGTGATTCTAAATTGGCATCCCACGTTATCGACGGCATGACCCGCCAGCCGGAAATCCAGGGGCAGCTCTTTACTTCCATGCTCGTCGGCATCGGCTTGATAGAATCTATTCCGATTATCGCTATCGTTATTTCTCTCGTCCTCGTATTCGCCAATCCTTTCCTCGGCTAATTCCAATTCATTGTTAGCCTAAGGAGGGGATTTCATTGGTAGAATTAAATGGTACGCTGCTGATTTCAATCCTCAACTTTATCATTCTCGTTGCCGTTTTGGCACATTTCTGCTATAAGCCGATGCTGAAGGTCATGGATGACCGCAGGAACAAGATCCGGAATGATCTGGACAGCGCGGCCCGGTCCAGCGCGGAGGCGGCCAAGCTCAAATCCGATCTGGAAGCGGAACTTGCCAATGCCCAGGTCGCCGCACAGGGGATCGTGGACAAGGCCGTAAAAGAGGCCAAGGTACAGGCCCAGGCGCAGATCGATGAGGCCCATGCGGCTATTGAGAGGGAAAAAGTCCAGGCTGCTAAACAGATCGAAAGGGAACGCAAGGATGCCCTGGAGGATCTGAAGACGCAGGTGGCCGCTCTTTCCTGTGATATTGCATCGAAGATCATCAGCAAAAATATGACGCCGGATACGAATGACCGGCTCATAGCGGAAAGCATCGCAAGACTGGATGCCGGGCAGGCAGGTAAGTAATCATGGATAAGAACGTAATCCTTGCAAAGAAGTACGGACGAGCCATCTATGAAATTGCCGCAGAGCAGCACTGCCTGGAACAAACGGAAGAAGATCTCCGCCTCATTGCCGATACCATAGGGAAAAGCAAAGAGCTCGGGGAGATTCTGAACCATCCTCTGCTTGCTAAGGATGTCAAGAAAGATACTATAAAGAAGTTATTTGCAGATAAGGTGCAGCCGATAGTTTTACAGTTCTGCTATGTTGTTATCGACAAAGGCCGCATCGCTGATTTTGCTGCCATGGCGGATGTCTATGCCAATCTTGCGCATCATGGGATGGGCATGGAGGAAGCCGTGGTAACCTCTGCGTTTCCATTGACCAAATCCCAGGTGGACGCTTTGAAAGCCAAACTTGCGGAAATCACGGGAAGCAAAATTATCATGAAACAGAAAGTAGACGCATCTTTGATAGGCGGATTCACGGTCCGGATGGGAGACCGTCTGATTGACGGATCCATAGCCCGCCAGCTTGCGGCGCTCCGCTCGCAAATGATGCAAAGAGATTGAGGTGACTTACAGGATATGAAAATCAGTTCAGATGAAATCACATCTGTCATTAAAAAACAGATTGAAAATTACAAAGTAGACCTCAATGTCGATGAAGTAGGTACGGTTCTTGAAGTCGGCGACGGTATCGCCCATGTATATGGCCTTGAAAACTGCATGGCCGGTGAATTGCTGGAACTGCCGAACGGCGTTTACGGCATGGCCATGAACCTGGAAGAAAGCAATGTAGGTGCCGTTCTTCTGGGGAATGCGGAAACCATCAAGGAAGGTGACGTAGTAAAGAGAACGGGCCGTCTGATGCAGGTTCCCGTAGGCAATGCGGTCATCGGCCGCGTGGTCAATGCGCTGGGACAGCCGATTGACGGCAGAGGCGAAATCAAGACTGACGCTTATCGCGACATTGAAATCAAAGCTCCGGGCATTGCCGACAGACAGCCGGTAAACGTCCCGCTGCAGACCGGTCTGAAATGTATCGACTCCATGGTCCCGATCGGCCGCGGACAGCGTGAGCTGATTATCGGCGACCGCGGTACAGGCAAGACCGCCATCGCTATTGATACCATTCTGAACCAGAAGGGGCAGGATGTCATTTGTATTTATGTTTCCATCGGGCAGAAGAACTCCAATGTCGTCCGTGTATACGAACGGCTGAGAGCTGCCGGCGCTATGGATTACTCCATCATCGTACATGCCGGTGCTTCCGAAGGGTCTCCGATGCAGTACCTTGCACCATACTCCGGTGTATCCATTGCGGAACATTTCATGCACCAGGGCAAAGATGTCCTCATTATCTATGACGACCTCTCCAAACATGCTGTCGCTTACCGCGCCATGTCGCTTCTGCTGCGCCGTCCGCCGGGACGCGAAGCTTACCCCGGTGACGTATTCTATCTGCATTCCCGTCTGCTGGAACGTGCGGCACGTCTGTCCGATGCACTGGGCGGCGGCTCCATCACCGCGCTGCCGATCATTGAAACACTGGCAGGCGATGTCGGTGCGTACATTCCGACAAACGTCATTTCCATCACGGACGGACAGATTTATCTGGAAACGGCACTCTTTTATTCCGGGATCCGTCCGGCCATCAATGTCGGTCTGTCCGTATCCCGTGTAGGCGGTTCCGCGCAGATTAAGGCCATGAAACAGGTCGCAGGCACGCTGCGTCTGGATCTGGCACAGTTCCGTGAATTGGCGGCATTTGCCCAGTTCGGTTCCGATCTTGACGCTGCCACCAAAGCGCAGATCGACCGCGGTCAGAGGACGACGGAAATTCTGAAGCAGCCGCAGTATTCCCCCTATCCGGTCGAAGACCAGGTTATGGCGATCTACACGGCCGTCAAGGGGTATCTTGATGACGTGGACGTAGACCAGGTTGTCGGGTTTGAACAGCAGGTTCTGAATTTCCTCCACAGCAGCCATCCGGAAATCGGCGCTGATATCGTGGATAAAAAGAAGCTGACAGATGAAAATGAAGCGAAACTCAGAGAAGCTCTTGATGAATTCAAGAAACGTTACAAGGCACAAAACGAAACAGAAGAAAAGTCTGAAACGGTAGAGGGGTGATCTGATTGGAAAGTACGCGTGATATAAAAGGGCGCATAAAATCCGTCACCAACATCCAGCAGATCACGAAAGCCATGAAGATGGTAGCCGCCGCCCGTCTGCGCAAAGCGGAGGAAAAGGCAAACGGCTCCCGTCCTTATGCGGAAAAGATCGGAGAGCTCCTGCGCCGTGCTTCTTCGGTGACACCCGGATTTACAAGCCCGCTCTTCAGGACAGGCGAAGTAAAGAAGGTCGGATATCTCGTCATTTGCGGCGACAAAGGCCTTGCCGGCGCTTATAACTCTAACGTGATGAAGCGTACCCTGCAGGAAATCTCCGGAAAGGATCGTTCTGCATACGCTTTATATGTCTGCGGGAAACAGGCGAAGAATTATCTGAAATTCCGCGGGTATGATCCCGATACCTATCATTTCGGCTTTTCTGATAAGCCGTCGGCTCAGGATTCCATCGATCTCTCCAAAGAGATGGTGGAATACTTCACAAAAGAAGAAGTCGATGAAGTTTATATTATTTATACCAAATTCATCACCGCCCTCCGCCAGCAGGTCCGGGTAGACCGGCTGCTCCCCATTGAAGCGCCGGCTGAGGGAAAAACGGAAGAAGCAGCAAAAGCGGCTGCCAGCGAATGGGAAAAAGAAAGACAGGATTTCCTCCGTATCGAGGAAGATCCCTATATTTTCCTTCCCGATGCGGCGGCAGTGCTTTCTAAACTGCTTCCTGAATATATACAAGTACAGGTTTATAATGCGATGCTGCAATCCGCGGCGTCCGAGCTGGGCAGCCGTATGGCGGCCATGTCCGCTGCCACTGACAACGCGACGGAAAGAATTGCCGACCTCAACCTTACGTACAACAAAGCGCGTCAGGCACAGGTCACCAATGAAATTTCCGAAATTGTCGGCGGTGCGGCAGCTCTCGAATAAACCGGCTTAATTTGATTAAGGAGGAATGCTTCTTCATGGCAAATGAACAGCAGGGACAGGTAGGCAAGGTCGTACAGGTCATGGGCGCTGTCGTCGATATCGCTTTTTCCGACGATCAGGAACTTCCTGCCATCTATAACGCAATTCATGTCAAAGATGAAGAAGGCACTGTTCCGGTAGATGTTATCTGTGAAACCATGCAGCACTTAGGTGACGGCGTAGTCCGCACCGTTGCGATGAGTTCCACCGATGGCATGGTACGCGGAATGAAAGCAGTAGATACCGGCCGTGCTATTGCAGCACCGGTCGGCGACGGATGCCTGGGACGTATTTTCAACGTACTCGGACAGACCGTCGACAATGACGATACAAAAGTACCGGCATCCGACTACTGGCCTATTCATCGTCCGGCACCGGCCTTTAAAGACCAGTCTCCGGCAACCGAAATTTTTGAAACCGGCATCAAAGTCGTCGACCTCATCGCTCCGTATGCAAAAGGCGGTAAGATCGGGCTCTTCGGCGGTGCGGGTGTAGGTAAGACCGTTCTTATCCAGGAATTGATCCATAACGTGGCGACAGAACACTCCGGCTGCTCCGTATTCTGCGGCGTCGGCGAACGTACCCGTGAAGGGAACGATCTCTGGGGAGAAATGAAAGACTCCGGCGTTCTTTCCAAAGTTGCGCTGGTATACGGCCAGATGAACGAACCTCCGGGAGCGCGTATGCGTGTAGCTCTTACCGGTTTGACCATGGCTGAATATTTCCGCGACAAACAGGGACAGGACGTCCTGCTCTTCGTAGATAATATTTTCCGTTTCGTACAGGCAGGTTCCGAAGTATCCGCGCTGCTCGGGCGTATGCCGTCCGCCGTAGGTTACCAGCCGACCCTGGCCACCGATATCGGCGAACTGCAGGAACGCATCACTTCCACCAAAGACGGTTCCATCACATCCATCCAGGCCGTATACGTACCGGCCGATGACTTGACAGATCCGGCTCCGGCAGGCGTATTTACACACTTGGATGCTACCACCGTACTGAGCCGTTCCATCGCGGAACTGGGCATCTATCCGGCGGTAGACCCGCTGGACTCCACCAGCCGTATCCTTGACCCGAACGTTTTGGGTGAAGAGCATTACGAAGTGGCCCGCGGCGTACAGGCTATTCTGCAGCGCTACAAAGAACTACAGGATATCATCGCCATCCTGGGCATGGAAGAACTTTCCGATGATGACAAAGTCATCGTAGCCCGCGCAAGAAAGGTACAGAGATTCCTGTCTCAGCCCTTCTTCGTAGCTGAACAGTTTACGGGCTCCCCCGGCAGATACGTATCCCTGAAGGAAACCATCCGCGGCTTCAAGGAAATCCTTGCAGGCCAGCACGATGATATGCCTGAAGGCGCGTTCTACATGGTCGGCACAATTGATGAAGCGATCGAAAAGGCTGAAAAGATGAAGAAAGGGGAATAAGCCATGGCTGATACCCTTACGAATCCCATGCACGTGGAAGTCATCAGCCCCGACGGACCGATTTATCGAGAAACCGGCGTGGAAATGGTGGTGGCCCGTGCAGCAGACGGCGAATTTGCCGTCATGAAAAACCATCTGCCTCTGGCAGCCGCTCTTGAAATGTGCCCCGTGCGCATCATTAAAGGCGGAAAGGAACAAAAGGTGGCCGTATTTGGCGGTTTCCTGGAAATAAAGGACAATCAGGTAAATATCGTAGCCCCCCTGGCGGAGCTGGCGGATACCATCGATATTGCCCGTGCCCAAGCCGCGAAGAAACGTGCGGAAGACAGGCTCGCGTCCAAGAGCAAAGAAATAGACGTCGATCGTGCCAAACTCGCTCTCCAGCGTGCACTGACACGGCTCAAAACGACAGGAACCCTTTGATCCAAACAAAAGAACCGATCCATACAAATAATGGGTCGGTTTTTATGTTGGGGGAAAGCGTTAAGAAGATAAAAGCTATCAGCTGTGAGCTGTCAGCCATTAGTTGTTAGCTGTGAGCTGTAAGCTGCAAGCCATTAGCTATAAGCTAATAGTTCTTTTACGATTTAAATCATTACGACAAGCGAGTA
>OLOR01000075.1_pt1 | contig 106965 bp, 90 predicted proteins | sample 1672521 | NCBI WGS metagenome assembly OLOR01 (sample SAMEA3136695, study PRJEB25190) | human gut metagenome | biome: human gut; feature: human-associated habitat; material: faeces | place: Austria | collected 2013
ATCTTACATCATAACCTGCGAATCTCTTGTACCTTGCAATGCTGTCAGCCAACACAATCTCGTAGGTGTTGCCTATATGAGGTTTACCTGATGCATATGCAATGGCGGTTGTAATATAATACGGTTTTTTTGCCATTTCAAAAACCCTCCCTGAAAATACTACAAGCACAAATGAAATGCTTGTGCAACTTTACCGAAAAACTCCTCGGTAATTGTAAATTATATGCCCTTTTATTATTTATTGTCAAGAAGATGGAATATTAAATAAGCCTGTTTGGGCAGTCATTCCACAATGCTGCCAACGAACTTGTCAAAGTTCCTCTCAAAAGCGCATCACATTCCAACGGACTTGTCACCGTCTCTCTCAAAAGCGCATCACATTCCTGAGAACGGCAAACATCACCGCCCCGGCAATACATATAAATATAAGTATATTGTCAAATCGCGATAATTTTCTGTTTCCATATCTTACGAATACATAATCGTTTTTTACAATTATGTATGCCAACGCCGGAAGAACTATAAACGTGAATTGATTATAGGCAAATGCCTTTGCAAAATCCAGCCTTACGGCCGCAAGGATAGCCCTTGTTATCCCGCACCCTGGGCATAAAAATCCGGTTATCTTTCTGAATATACACGGAACCGCAAGTCCCGTTATTCTTATGAAAATATAATAGAGGATGCCTATCCCCAAAAGGACGGCATCCCTTTTTATTATCGCATTTCTTCTCGATATCTGTATCTGATCCATGCTTTGTTATATTATTTCCTGTTACTGCTGATCGCTGCCTGTTCCATCATTGTCATTCTGTGTATTCTGTCCACTCTGCTGACCAAATGTACTCTGATCTATGCCAGGCTGCTGGCTATATGTATTCTGATTATACTGCTGCTGACCATACGCGTTCTGATTGTACGCATTCTGATCATACTGCTGCTGACCATACGCATTCTGGTTATACTGCTGCTGGCCGTATGCATTCTGATTATACTGCTGCTGACCATACGCATTCTGGTTGTATGCATTCTGATCATATCCCTGCTGACCATACGCATTCTGGTTATACTGCTGCTGGCCGTATGCATTCTGATCATATCCCTGCTGCTGACCATACGCGTTCTGGTTGTATGCATTCTGATCATATCCCTGCTGACCGTATCCATTCTGATTATATGAGTTCTGATTATAACCCTGCTGACCATATCCTGTATTCATCTGAGGTATAGCCTCTGCATATTTGTTTGCAGTGTCCTGCATAAGCGCATATGCAATAATTCCAAGTCCAAATACCTGAAGAAGGACGTATAAGATGCCTGAGTTGCTTGATGGTACACCGTTCTTATTCTTTATGATATCAACTTTCTCACCCATCTTATATGCCCAGAACCATCCATAGATGTTACATGTAACGATAGTGAGCAAAAGCGACATTCCACCACTTGTTGCATCTGTCTCTCCTGACTCCTGATTGATATCGTCTGTCAGCACAACAAACCAATACAATCCATATATTCCGCATGTCACAATTGAAAGCAGAATACATATTCCAATATTCCTCTGTTTGATCATAATTGATAATCCTCCTTAAATTTAAATCCTTAATTACGTATGTATAACCTGTGTATGACTGCAATTATACTGCTCCTATATAACCACTACATAACTGCAATAAAAATAATAGAATAGTCCCGCAGACACAAGTCAGTCTACGGGACTATTTTCTCATACATTTTGTCTGTATGCAACTGCATCTATACATTTTTCAATGTATATTTGTATGCAATTTGATTCATTACGCATTCTTATTGATGGTATCCTGCATAATAGCATATGATACAATTCCAAGTCCACATAACTGGAGCAGAAGGAAAAGTATGCTTGAATTTCCTGCTGACTGCCCATTCTTTGTCTTTATTGCGTCAATCTTCTCGCCCATCTTGTATGCCCAGAACCATCCATAGATATTACATGTAACGATAGTAAGCAACAATGCTACCCCACCGCTTGTTGCATCTGTCTGTCCAGATTCCTGATTAGCATCGTTTGTAAGGCAAACGAACCAATACAGTGCATAAATTCCAAATGTAATGATTGAAAATACTATGCACAAAGCAATATTCCTCTGTTTGATCATAAAATGTCCTCCCTTGATTTAATTATAAATTTTTTATAAAAATTTTATAAAATATATAAAACCATATATATACATCTTTGTCAATAAAAATCAAATAATTAAGTTGTTTTTTACTTTATTTTCTATATTTTTTTATGATCAGGCATAAATCCGCAAATATTTGCATTCTTGATTTATGTGATTTCGTAAACTGTTTTACATTTGAATTCATGTGCTATATAATGAAATTTCAGGCAGGCATATCTCAACACCTATATCCTAATATATTGTCAGGATTCTCAGATTATGTTTGTCCGTATTGCAAGTAATTTATAATTATAAAGAAAAGAGGACATTTGTTATGAAAAACATGCTTAACTTCAAGAATTTCACAGCTGATGAGCTGATGGACATTCTTAATCTGGCACTTGACATGAAGAAGAACCCTGATAAGTACGCTCACGCTCTTGAGGGCAAGAAGCTCTACACTCTTTTTGAGAAAACTTCCACAAGAACGTTTCTTTCATTTACAACAGGTATCACTGAGCTCGGCGGTACATATTACAACCAGCTCTGGAAGGATTCCAACTTTACACTTGGTGAGCCTGTATCAGAGATTAAGTATGTATGCAGAAATGTAGATATCATCATGGCACGTCTTGTAAAGAACGAGACCGTTGAGCTGTTCGGAGACAACGTTACTGTTCCATTTATCAACGGATGTGACAGTTCTTATCATCCATGCCAGATCCTGGCAGATGCCCTCACTATTATAGAGAAATTCGGAAGCCTTGATGTAAAGCTTATGTACATCGGTGCAAAGAACAATGTATTTAACTCACTTGTTGAGTTCTTCGCAAAGATGAAGAAGGGAACCATCTACGGACTCACCCCACTTGTAAACAACACTGTATGCGGCGACGATTTCTTTGAGGCAGCAAAGGCTACAGGCCACTATGTTGAACTCGATCCTACCATGAGCATGGAGGAGGCAAAGAAGTACGCAAAGGATATGGATATCCTCTACACAGATACATGGGTAGACATGGAGTTCTTCAACAACCCTGCATACAAACAGCAGAAAGAGGAAACTCTTGCAAAGATGATGCCTTACCAGCTCAACGAAGAATTTACCGAGGGCAGCAAAGCTATAGTATTCCACGACATGCCTATGCATCAGGGATTTGAGATTTCACAGGGCGTTATCGACAAGAACCTTAACCACATTCTGGATGAGGCTGAGAACAGACGTCACGCTGAGAAGGCTGTTATGTACACCCTTCTTAATTCTTAAAATATTTATTCTGATAAGCTAAGGAGGATCATGTCAAATGAGACATTTAATAGACCCAATGGACCTGTCAGTTGAGGAGGTTGACCACCTTCTCGTGCTGGCACAGGACATCATCGACAATAAAGAGAAATACAGCGAAGTCTGTAAGGGCAAAAAGCTTGCAACTCTGTTCTTTGAACCAAGCACACGCACAAGACTTAGCTTCGAGGCTGCCATGATGGAACTTGGCGGAAACGTTCTCGGATTTTCATCTGCGAGCTCCTCATCTTCAACAAAAGGTGAGAGTGTGGGCGATACCGTCAAGATCGTCAGCTGTTATGCCGATATTATAGCTATGAGACATTATAAAGAGGGTGCCCCGATGCTGGCTTCCATGAAATCAGATGTTCCTATTATTAATGCTGGTGACGGCGGTCACAATCACCCTACGCAGACATTGGCCGATCTTCTCACAATAAAGAGAGAGAAGGGCAGACTAAACAATATGACCATCGGTTTCTGCGGGGATCTTATGTTTGGTCGTACGGTTCATTCACTTATAAAGGCCATGTCACGATACGAAGGCATAAAATTTATTCTCATATCACCGGATGAATTAAAATTACCTGATTATATAAGAACAGAAGTCATCGAAAAGAATAATATACCATATGAGGAGATTTCCTCTCTTGAGGATGCTATCGGATCTCTGGACGTTCTCTATATGACAAGAGTCCAGAAAGAACGTTTCTTCAACGAGGCGGACTACATAAGACTGAAAGATACCTATATTCTTGACAAGTCAAAGCTGGCTCTCGCTAGGCCTGACCTGTCGATTCTTCACCCGCTTCCTCGTGTAAATGAGATATCTGTTGAGGTGGATGACGATCCGAGAGCATGTTATTTCCGACAAGCACTCAACGGCAAATATGTCCGAATGGCACTCATCATGGACCTTCTCGGACTCGACAAGGATTTTAAGGCATAGGAGGAATGATCATGAATATTGACAGTATTCAGAATGGTATTGTACTTGACCATATAACAGCAGGCAAAGCCCTGCAGATATACAACGATCTTCATCTTGATAAGCTGGATTGCTCCGTTGCTATAATCAAGAATGTTAAAAGCGAGAAGATGGGAAGAAAGGACATTCTTAAGATAGATCAGGATATCGACATAAACCTTGATGTTCTGGGGTATATCGACCCGGATATATCCGTCAACATCATAAAAGATGGCAAGCTCGTTGAAAAGCGCAAGATAGAGCTTCCTGAGCGTCTGGTCGGCATCAAGAAATGTACCAACCCGAGATGCATCACCACAACGGAGCAGGGGATCACCCACATTTTCAAGCTTACCGACAGGGAAAAACGTATTTACAGATGTATCTATTGCGAAGCAGACAGGTGAATGGATAATATTGGAAGCATACAGATAAGCGCATGCAGTGCATAAAGTTGTTTACTTTTAATATTTATGTGCTATAATCTATAAAGTTGTGATAATCCGAGAATTATCTAAGAGGTGAAATATGGAACAGTATGTTATCAAGGGAGGTCGTCCTCTTGAGGGTGAAGTGACCATAGCCGGCGCCAAGAACGCGGCTCTTGGAATCCTTGCCGCTGCAGTGATGACCGACCAGGAAGTTACAATAGAAAACGTACCGAATGTCAGAGATACTAGAGTGCTGCTTCAGGCTATCCAGGGAATAGGTGCAACCGTCAATTACGTTGACGAGCACACCGTAAGGATCTCTGGAGGCACGATCAATCCTAACTCTGATCTGTGTGTCGATGACGAATTTATAAGAAAAATCAGGGCATCCTACTACCTGCTTGGCGCATTACTCGGCAAATACAAGCACTCACAGGTTGCTCTTCCAGGCGGATGTGACATAGGTGCCAGACCTATAGATCTACACATAAAAGGTTTCGAAGCACTTGGAGCAAAAGTAGATATCTCCAATGGCATGATATCTGTAAACGCTGACGAATTGGTTGGAAGCCACATATACATGGATGTTATTTCTGTTGGTGCGACCATCAATGTCATGATGGCAGCCGTAATGGCTGAAGGTAAGACCACCATCGAGAATGCGGCTAAGGAACCTCACATAGTAGATGTTGCCAACCTTCTCAACAGCATGGGCGCCAACATCAAGGGAGCAGGAACAGACGTCATCCGTATCCGCGGTGTAAAATCATTACACGGAACCACATACTCTATCATTCCGGATCAGATAGAGGCTGGAACATTTATGGTGGCTGCTGCTGCCACAAGAGGAAATGTACTTATAAAGAATGTTATTCCTAAGCATCTTGAGGCAATAACATCCAAGCTGACCGATATCGGCGCACACGTAACTGAATATGATGACTCAGTTCGTGTAATGTGCGACAAAAGGCTCAAAGCAACCAATATAAAGACACTTCCATATCCTGGTTTCCCTACGGATATGCAGCCACAGATGGCTGTAACACTTGCTTTGTCCAACGGAACAAGCATAGTCACAGAGAGTATTTTTGAAAACAGATTTAAGTATGTAGCTGAGCTGTCCAGAATGGGTGCACACATAAGAGTCGAGGGCAACACCGCCATACTTGATGGTGTTGAGACTTTTTCCGGTGCAAATGTTGCAGCACCTGATCTGAGAGCCGGAGCAGCGCTCGTGATAGCTGCACTTGTTGCAGACGACTTCTCTGTAGTTTCAGATATAAAGTATATACAGCGCGGTTATGAAAAGTTTGATGAAAAACTCCGCGGTCTCGGAGCTCTCATAGAGAAGGTTGAGACTGACAAGGATATCCAGAAATTTAAGCTGCGCGTTGGGTAGTCTGAACTCTCAGAATCTACCAGCAGAAACAGACGATTTTTAAGGTTTTTACAGATCAGCATGAAAGCTGATTTTGTAGAAACCTTTTTTATTGCATTTTTATTACTTTTTTATAACTTTTTTTATAAAAATGATGTCTATTTACAATAATTATGGTAAACTTATACTGATTTTTTATTTTTTACGATATTGACTTATCATTCTACGTTTGGGAGGAATTACAATGAATACCAGCAATTGTGCCAACAATAAAAAGACAAGAAACATCGTATCTCTGGTGATGCTGCTATGGGCGGTATTGTGTATCATTATCACAGGCTTCTACGTCGGTGGCAATAAGGCAGAGGCAGCATCCACGGGAACTCTGATAGAGGATTATGTTTACTTCCGTGATGCGCCATCCGGCAACACCATAAAGTACAACGGCAAGGACATCCTTCTCAGAAAAGGTCAGAAGATGACCATTGTCAGTACTTCAAACAAAACATGGTACAAAGTAAGCCTCACATATAGAAAAAAGAGTTACACGGGCTATATATATTCAAAGTTTATAAAAGTTACCACCACAGCTTCATATAAGACCGGTCACCTTGCAAAAAATGAGAACTATGTATACTTCCGTAAAACACCATCAGGAACCCCCATCACCTACAATAATGCTCCTATAATGCTCATGGGCGGTCAGAAGATGACTATACTCAGCACTGCAAACAAGACATGGTACAAAGTAAAGCTTACTTATAAGAGCAAGAGCTACACAGGATATGTATACTCAAGCTTCATAGTCATCGACAAGGCTAAAACTAAACCTACAAAGGCAACGACCAAAGCAACAACCCAGGCTACTACTCAGGCTCCAAAGAGCACAAGCGGCTATATAAATGAAAACTATGTTTATTTCCGCAAGACTGCAGGCGGAACACCGATAACATACAACGGAAAATCCATCATGCTCATGTTTGGGCAGAACCTTACTGTCACCGATAAGTCTGACAAGACTTGGTACAAGGTAAAGCTCACATACAAGAGCAAGAGTTACACAGGATATGTATACTCCTCTTACATAACAGCCGGAACCTACAAGACTCCTGGCAACGGTAAGTCAGACGCTGCATTTGAAAAGCAGCTGACAAGTCAGAAGTTCCCTGAGAGCTACAAAGCACTCCTTAGAAAACTTCACAAGGAGCATCCTAACTGGGTATTCAAGGCTGTTCACACCAACCTTGAGTGGAGTGATGTGGTGAAGAACGAGGTTAACGTCAAAGGAAGGGTCACTAACCTTGTAAACGGCACCTCCCTGTATCCTAACTATGGATGGCGTTCCCAGACTGTAGGCTATAACTACAAGACAGACACGTACTCTTCATATGACGGATCAACATGGTTCGCCGCATCGGATGATCTGATAAAATATTACCTTGATCCTAGAACATATCTGTCATCATCAAGTTCTGTATTTGCATTTGAGAAATTATCATACGATTCTTCTCAGACAAGATCAGGAGTTGAGGCTATATTATCTGGAACATTTATGCACAACTCAAGGCCTAGCGGCTCATCATCAACATATTCGTCAATGATAATAACAGCTGCAAAGAAGTCTGGTGTCAGTCCATACCACATTGCATCAAGAATCAAGCAGGAGGTCGGCGGCTCCATGACATCTGGGACAAACGGCAAGAATGCAAGCTACCCTGGAATATACAATTTCTACAATATCGGAGCTTTCCAAAGTGCTGCAGGAAACGCCATAACAAACGGGCTCAAGTGGGCTGCATCGGGAACAACCTACAACAGACCATGGACATCGCCTTCCAAGTCCATAATCGGCGGAGCGATATACATCGGAGAGGCATACATCAACGTGGGCCAGAACACTCTGTACACACAGAAGTTCAACGTAACATACAAGGATTGTCTCTACTGGCATCAGTACATGGGCAACGTACAGGCACCGAGAACCGAGGCTGCCAAGGTATACGAGGCATATAAAGCATCTGGTGCACTGAACAAGTCCATAACATTTGCGATACCTGTATATAAAAATATGCCGGCTGCCACAGCTAAAATGCCGGCTGCCGATCCTGGTAATCAAAACAATTACCTGAAGTCGCTTAAGGTCGGCAGCGCCAAGCTTTCACCGACATTTGCAATAAACAAAACTACAACATACACAGTCAACGTAGCAGCTTCTGTGGGCAGCATAAAGATAGCTGCCTCACCTGTGAATAGGTACGCTACAGTCAGTGGAACAGGTACAAAGAAGCTTAAAAAGGGGAAAAATACATTCAAGATAGTCTGCAAGTCCCAAAGCAAAAAAGCGCGTACTTACACAATAATAATAAACAGAGGATGAGGAGGAAACGGTAAAACCGTATAATTATAATGAAGACAACAACTAAACGCATTAAGTTATTTATGACAACTCTTTTAGCATTCATATCGATCACAGTCCTGTTGAGTTATACAGCATTTGCCGCATCTGTCACATTCAATGTGAATGTACCATCATTAAGTGTCGGCGTTGGTGATACCGTTGAGATCACTGTTGGAATTGATTCCAATGAAATGAATATATCTAGCTACAGCTACGAGGTTCATTATGACTCATCCCTGCTGGAGTCCATAAGCGGAGGAACAAAGCTGGAAGATGGGATCATAAGCTACAGCAGCAATGGGGAAAGCGGAAGTTCTATGACCGCAACATTCAAGTTCAAAACTCTGGCAAGCGGCACAGCCAGCATAGAAACAACTGCCACAGAAATAATTTCAGCCGACGGCGAGAGTATCGAAATGACTCCGGCATACAACTCGATAAACATAAGCGACTCTGCCGCTCCTGCAAGTGAGGTATCCTCTGACTCTCCATTATCCGATACCGAAACATATGACAGCACCACAGCCAGCGAGGAGAATGAGGTCGGAACACTCACCGAATCTGAGAATATTCCAGACAACACTCTCGTCAGCGTGCATTCAAGCGGAAACACATACTACATCGTCAGCAAGCCTGACGCAGTTGAAGTTCCTTCAGCATATCTTCCAGTTAAGATCAAACTCAATGACACAGACGTCAAAGCCTACATGAAGGGCACAGGCGGGAACACAGTACTGCTGTACGCAGCCAACACCGATGGACATCAGGGATGGTATTACTTTAACACTCAGGAGGGAACATTCCTTGATGCGGCAGACATTCTCGGTAGTACCGGAACCGACTCCCTCTCAAACTTCATGAGCAAGAACAAATTTGTGATAATGCTCATAGCCATAATCGTTCTCGTTATCCTTGTGGTGGTTATCGTCATTCTTGCAGTTTCACTCAAGGGCATGATTACTGATTATGAATCTCAGATCGACAGACTTAAGAAAGGCCTGGATAAGAAGGATGAGGATAAGAAAGCAGCAAAAACACAGGTAGCCGAAAAGACTGCAGACACACCAGAGCACATAAGGCTCTCGTCACACAATGCTGCAAATCCTATTATAGGCGATAAAGCACTCTTCCCTGACGACAATACCCATGAGAGCTACGCAGATTCAGATTATGACAATCAGGTATCACCTGATGAGGATGATTACATCCACACTGATGACTACGATGATTCAGCTTTTGATGATATGGACGACGGTGCGGCCAGTGTGGACAGCTCGGATAATTCGGATAATTCGAATGAAGCAGTTGACACATCTGATACAGACGAAGAGAAGCAGCGCCAGATACAGGCATCCCTCGATGAGATAGATGCAGCTTTGGAATCCGCAAAGAAATATAAGAGCTAAGACCTATAAGACAAAACGTGTGATATATAGGACAAAATATGTTGATAAAAACCGGCTTCAGCCCTGATAATAAAGGGCTGAAGCCGGTTTAATCTTTTCTATCTTAGAGGTATGCCTTCAGTGCATCGACTCTGTCAAGCTTCTCCCACGGAAGATCTAAGTCTGTTCTTCCAAAGTGACCGTAAGCTGCTGTCTGCTTGTAAATAGGTCTTCTGAGGTCGAGCATTCTGATGATTCCGGCTGGTCTCAGGTCAAAGTTCTCTCTGATGATCTCAACAAGCTTCTCATCTGAAAGCTTTCCTGTGCCAAATGTGTCTACCATGATCGATGTAGGTCTTGCAACACCTATGGCATATGAAAGCTGTATCTCACACTTGTCTGCCAGACCTGCTGCAACTATGTTCTTGGCAACGTAACGAGCCGCATAAGCCGCTGAACGGTCAACCTTGGTACAATCCTTGCCTGAGAATGCTCCGCCGCCGTGACGGGCATATCCGCCGTATGTGTCAACGATGATCTTACGTCCTGTGAGACCACTGTCACCATTTGGTCCGCCGATAACAAATCTTCCTGTTGGGTTGATGAAGAACTTTGTGTTCTCATCAATGAGCTCCTGTGGAAGGACCTCGTCAAATATATGCTTCTTCACGTCAGCGTGGATCTGCTCCTGGCTGACTTCCTCTCCGTGCTGTGTTGACAGAACAACTGCATCAAGTCTTACAGGCTTGTCATTCTCATCATACTCAACTGTAACCTGTGTCTTTCCATCCGGTCTAAGGTATGGGAGTGTTCCGTTCTTTCTCACCTCTGTAAGCTTTCTTGCAAGCTTGTGGGCAAGAGCGATTGGGTATGGCATGTACTCGGGTGTCTCATTTGTGGCAAATCCAAACATCATACCCTGATCTCCAGCGCCTATAGCCTCGATATCATCCTCGCTCATGAGATGCTCTTTTGCCTCGAGAGCCTTGTCAACACCCATAGCGATATCTGATGACTGCTCATCTATAGCGGTGATGACGCCACATGTATCGCAGTCAAATCCGTACTTTGCTCTGTCGTATCCGATCTCTCTGATCGTCTCACGGACTATCTTCTGAATGTCCACATATGCATTGGTTGTGATCTCTCCCATGACAAGTACAAGACCTGTTGTTATGGATGTCTCACAGGCAACACGGCTCATTGGATCCTGCTCCATCAGTGCGTCAAGTACTGCATCTGATATCTGGTCACAGATTTTGTCAGGATGTCCTTCTGTTACTGATTCCGATGTAAATAATCTTCTTTCCATACTGTTCCTTTACTACTTCCTTTCTTTTTGTACATAAGAAAAACCGCTTCGTATGAGCGGTTTGATCGTGTCTGTCAAGCCTCTCATTGTTCGATCACAGGTCACTCAGCAAGTCATATATAAATATGCTTTGCCGGCGTCCGCGTCGCTCAGGTCGGCACCTTCCGATATCTTACATCGGGGTTGCCATGGCTTCACAGTCCCTTATGACTCCACCATTCTGAATAAGAGCGTTTTTCTAATATTTATAAAATGCAATCATTACTCTATATCATCTAAAGCCAATAGTCAACAGTTATTTTTTCCATATAATCCATATAAACCATATGATGAGCAAATGTGCCGGATAAAACATGTAAAACACGTATTTCAAATTCCATCTTCCGCGCTCTCCGTTGTACATATTTATAGGGATGAACGCCAGCAGTGCATACAGCTGTCTCATGCCAAGGCAGAGTATATATGTAAGAGCACTTATTATGACCACCTCGATATTCTGTCTGAGACTGAAATACGACAATTTTACAGCAGAAGCTGCACCTGTAGGCAACTCAGCCCGACTATCTTTATCGCACCAATAAAATACGACTATGACTCCCACTCCCGCCATTCCATAGTCAAACCTCAGAAATTCCGCCAGAAGTGCTGTGGCCAGCGCAATCTCGCCCCGCCACCTTCCAAGCGGTCCTCGGCTCTCCATACAATATATGACAAACAGTCCAGCTGTCAGTGTAAAGAATATGTTTTGTGCTCCAAGATACCACAGCCTGTCATGTATCGCCAGATCAAACGGGATCTCTGATATCAACGCAAATACGGCAAGTCTTAAAATATATTTCCTGATATTCGATGTATGTGCAGCCCCCTGAACTATTAGGAATGCAAATATTGGAAATGCAAGACGCCCAACGGCTCGCATATACCATTTATTGTACATAAGTACAAGTCCAACATGGTCTATAAGCATACATATACATGCTATGACTTTCAATGCATTTGATGACAGTATTCTTATCCCTGTATTTTGTTTTTCCTGATCGGTTGTTATATTTCTCTCCATGAATTCCCCTGCCTAAAGAAAAACAGCACATGACTTATGTTCATCATGTGCTGCTCTTCTCACAAAACTTATATATTCTATCTGAAATTGCCTAAATTCTCTTTCTGAGCGCTTTAGACAATGTAGACAGCTCCTCTGTGTCTGCCTTACCAGGTATCCATGTCATTGTTACGTTGTCCTTGATGTATCTAGGAACAAGGTGCATATGGAAATGGAATACTGTCTGACCTGCTGCCTCTCCGTTGTTCTGTAATATATTCAAACCATCAGGATTCAGCTCCGCCTTCTGAGCCTTTGCTACCTCTGTAGCTATGGTAAATATCTTGGCTGCGGTCTCAGCATCTATGCTATATATATTGTCAAAGTGTTCTTTCGGGATTATAAGCGCATGGCCTTTGTTTGCAGGATTCACATCCAGGATAACTCTACACACACTGTCCTCATATACAGTCGCTGATGGAATCTCGCCGTTGGCTATCTTACAAAAAATACAATCATCCTTGTTCATATAAGCTTTACCTCCTCATTGCCTTTATACATTGTAAACCATATGACAAGAATTTACAAGTGTGAAAGCGCCAGCCCCATTCCATAGTATCTTAACAAATATAAACTGTAAATGTTAACCTGCATTTATTTTTATAGTTGACATTTCTGGCATAGCCCTATATAATGTCAACTATAGCCCTTGTGTATAGGTTAACATTCCAGGCAGTATTCAGCATCAGCCCGCTGGATCTACCTGGTTTTGTTATGAATAGCCGAGAGGCCTCACCTACACACAACAGGCATATCAAATGTTCTAATCATTTTACAAATTGGAGGATTATACAATGAAAAACAAATTTACGACAACTGAGCTGGTCATGATGGCAATGTTTACCGCTATCCTGTGTGTCTCTGCATATCTTAGCATACCTACACCGCTTCCGAATGCAGCGCACATCACACTGCTCAACTTCATGATCATCCTGATTGCCCTTGTATTTGAGCTCAGGGATTCTACTATAATAATCGCGCTGTGGATGATCCTTGGTGCTATAGGAGTTCCTGTATTTATCGGAGGCGGTTCAGGACTTGGATATCTGTTTGGAGTATTTGGCGGATATACATTCTCATTCATCATCGCTTCCATAATTATCGGACTCATAAAGGGAAAGAAATACAACAGGATCAAATACACTGTATTTGCCATTCTCGGCGCAGTGATAATAGATGTGATCGGAATGATCTGGTGGAAGTTTAACGGAAACCTCACATGGAAGGTAGCTTTCATCTCTGGCTTCGTTGCATTTATCCCACTTGACCTCGTCAAGGCTGTCGTAGCAGCCCAGCTTGTACCTCTGTTCAAGAGACTTCTTCCAGACAGATCGGAATACAGCGAACAGTCAACCACCCAGAATTAAGCACAAATAATATGACCCGCTGGTTATCACCCTTAGATATGAATAATATCTAACAGTGATAATTTGCGGGTTTTCTTTTATTTTTGTCTAGTAAATATATTTACTAGAATCCAAAGCGTCACCCCGTCATATGCTATCATTTTTTTCGGGTGATTGCATGAATTATACATATTTTGATGATGATAAAAAGTACATACAGCGCATACGCGGACTGCGGGAGGACCACGATTATTCACAGAAGTATGTTGCCGATTATCTCTGTACCTCTCAGACTATGTACGCCCGCTACGAACGGGATGCAAGCGCCATGCCCATACGCCATCTGATATATCTCGCTAAATTATATAATGTATCTACCGATTATATTCTTGGGCTCACTGATATGCCATCTTCATACAATGAACTTGCGTCAGCGGAAACTGCAGTCTCCCAGAAAAGCTGTTCCGACAGCAGATACAGTATACGCTGGAAGACCTCAGATAATCCATCACATAAAGCTTCAGATAAATCGTCAAATAAAAGTTTGGATAAAAAGTTAACTAAAAATCCAGATAAAACCTCCAGGTAATAGTTCTGACACATCACGACTGTGCCACGCATTTTACCACTATTAGTTTATCTCCTTTCTGTATATTGTCATTTTCCAGATCATTCATCTTTCTAATAGAGTCCAGACTGGAATAATATTCCTTCGCAATGGACCAGATACTGTCCCCATCTTTGACAACGTATCCCACTATCCCCGGCGATGCAGCCTTTTTCTTCATATCGACAGGGGATATCGTCATATCATCTATAAATTCAATTTCTTTCCTGGTGAATATAGTCATCCCCATATCCACTATAGACTTGATCTCCACCTCATCATTGCCCGGCAGGGACGCCGATATCTGACTCAGTGCGGGCGTTATTCTGATGGAATCCTGCGATCTCAGCGGAACTGTCTCGAGCCGGTATGTGAACGGCGCCGCAATCTCCATCTGGCATAGCGGTCTGCTATCATCCGAGGAAACATACATAACCGCAGCCTTCACGGCCCCCTCAACTATCACTGCGTCATCCGATGGTCTCACCTCGTCTATATCCACATTTCCCGTGATATTAACGACCTGGAGGATCGGCGGCTGGCTGCTCTTGATCTTCTCCTTTTTTACGACCTTGGTCTTTGCGTTATTTCTCATGAGTAGATTCTCATAGCTGAAGCTGGACCTCACCGGCTCCACATCGGCCGAATAGGAAAACATATCGCGAAGCAGCTCTGTCTCCACATCCTCATACACTTTCACATCGACATTGAGACTGCTCTCCACCTGAAGTATCCTGTCCTCGCCATGGTCATCAGCCCTCACCGACACGGTTCCGCGCCCCACTGATATTATGTCATCAAGCACCATGTCTTCATTTATGCCATCGCAGCCTATCGTGTCCTGGAACTCTCTGGAGGCATTTACATACTGGACAGGAGCAAGTTCATCCTCAGGCTTATATATGACAAATATATCCATTCTGCCACTTATATGTACGCCCATATCCGTAGCCCGGCTCTCCATCTCGGCAAATGTCACCTGATCCCAAAGGATCTGACCTATATCCGGCTTGCTGGCAGGAATCTCAACATCTTCCTTGATCTTCACAATATCCTTTGACGATGCCACTACATTTGTAAAACACACCTTCTCCGTCATACACTCGATACCTGAACCATTTGCGATTCCAGTAGCGCCCTCCGCAGTGATCTGCTGGCACGCCCACAGTTTTACCTGAACCAGCCCCCTGACCTCATACTTGCGGGAATTTATCACCGTAACGTACAGATCTTCAAGGCTGCTCTGCACCGACACCTTATCCCCAGGCACAAGTCCATCAGCATTAATGACCTCCTCAAATGGTATCTCGCCCTCATGATTCTCAAACGTGCTTCCATCCGCATCCGTCTGGTACAGAATAGCATAGCTCACGTTTCCAGATATCCTGACTCTTCCGTCAAGTACCTCCGTCTCATCAAGAGTGATCTGCCCCTTGCTGGCTATAAATCTATCTATATCGCCCTTTGCGTCCGGCACATTAAAATCTTCATCCACTGTGAACTCCATATATTTTGCAGCTTTTAGATTGGTTGTTGTGATCCTGTTCTTCGTCAGCTCCATATTTTTACCACTCCTTATATTTGTTCAGGTTATTTATTTGAATACCACCGGCAGATCCATCTTCATTATCCTTATTACAGTATATGGAAATGACACTCCATCCCCGCGTACCCCATCTGACGGCGTGGCTGTCTGCCTGAGCAGAGTCTTGACGTAAACGGCATTATCATCCTTGTACATCTCTTCAAGTTCCACGCCAACGTCATCCCTCTCCTGCATGCCTGCAGCGACTACGATATATGTATATGTATTATTGGAATACACCATGTTGAACGGTTTTTCTTTCTTCCTCTCTATTATTGCAGACAACTCCTCCGGCAGCATAGTGTCATCGCACACGTCATATACAAGTTTTTCCCCACTGTCCGATATGTCAAATCTGCCGCAGCCGGCACACAGCTCACAAACTACAAATGCCATAGCAAGGATCAGCATCACCCTTCCGCAGACCCAGCCATATCTATACGCTTTCTCACCTTCCATGCGCTTCACCTCCGATATTATATATATGCCAGCAAACAGATATTTATGCTTGTGTTTATATCCTCCTTTTTCCGCAGGATGCTGCATGGTATGAAATTTGCATGAAATTAGCAGACGCAAAAACAGGCTCCCCTGTTAAATCCGAAGACACAAAAACAGGCTATCTATGCTGATTTACCCTATCCGCCAGATATCCGGCAAATAAGGCAAATCAACAGAGATAGCCTGTTCCGCATCAATTTATTAAATATCGATGATTTATTTATACTGTGACTTTTTACTCAGTAATATTCTCTGACTCCTTAGTTTCCCCCTCTGGAGAAACCTCGATTCCAAGCTCAGCGAGCTGCTTGTCATCCACACGGTCAGGCGCATTTGTCATTGGACATGATGCATCCTTTACCTTAGGGAATGCGATAACGTCACGGATAGAATCCTGCTTTGCCATGAGCATGACCAGACGATCAAGGCCATAGGCAAGTCCTGCGTGAGGTGGTACTCCATACTTGAACGCATCCAGAAGGAATCCAAATCTCTCATGCGCCTGAGCCTTTGTGAAGCCAAGACACTCAAACATCTTCTCCTGTACATCGTTCTGATGGATTCTCACCGAACCACCACCGATCTCATTACCATTTAACACGATATCATATGCCTTTGCACGAACTCTGCCCGGATCAGAATCGATGTACTGAAGATCCTCCTCCATAGGCATTGTGAACGGATGGTGCATAGCTGTAAATCTGTTCTCCTCATCAGACCACTCAAGGAGTGGGAACTCTGTGATCCACACGAATCTGAACTCATTCTTGTCAACAAGTCCCATGAGCTCTGCCAGATGGCATCTGAGCGCTCCGAGGACTGTCCATACAACCTTCTTCTTGTCTGCTGCAAAGAGGAGAAGGTCGCCCGGCTTTCCTTCCATTGCATTTACAAGGGCTGACATCTGCTCATCTGTCATAAACTTTGCAAATGATGACTTGTAGCTGCCATCCTCGTTGATAACTATATATGCAAGTCCCTTTGCACCGTATGTCTTTGCATACTCGATAAGGGCATCTATCTTCTTTCTAGGCATGCTGCCCTGGCCTTCGGCGTTGATACCACGTACTGTACCGCCATTTTCAAGAGCACCTGTAAACACGCCAAATCCGCAGTCTTTAACTATGTCGCTCACATCCTTAAGCTCAAGTCCGAATCTGAGGTCCGGCTTATCTGAACCAAATCTGTCCATAGCCTCCTGCCATGTCATTCTCTGGATAGGAAGCTGAATGTCAAGATCAAGCACCTCCTTGAAAAGCTTTGCAAGAAGACGCTCATTTACATCTATTACATCCTCAACATCGACAAATGAAAGCTCCATATCCATCTGCGTAAACTCAGGCTGTCTGTCCGCACGAAGATCCTCGTCACGGAAACATCTGGCTATCTGGAAATATCTGTCATATCCTGAACACATGAGGAGCTGCTTGAATAACTGTGGTGACTGTGGCAGGGCGTAGAATGAACCCGGATGCACACGGCTAGGCACAAGGTAATCTCTGGCTCCCTCCGGTGTTGACTTTGTCAGCATAGGGGTCTCTATCTCAAGGAATCCCTCATCTGCCATAAACTGTCTGGCAATGCCCGCAACCTTGCTCTTCATCATAAGATTTCTCTGAAGATCAGGACGTCTAAGATCCAGATATCTGTACTTAAGTCTCAGTTCTTCCTTAGTCTTACTGTTCTCCTCGATAGGGAATGGAGGTGTCTCCGCCTCTGACAGGATACGAAGGCTTGTCGCAACAACCTCTATATCTCCTGTGGCGAGATTCTCATTCACCGCACCGGCACGCTTGCAAACTGTTCCCTCTATGGCAACAACAAACTCTGAACGGAGCTTTCCTGCCTTATCAAAACATTCTGTTCCGCACTGTGCCTCCTCGAAGATAACCTGTAAAATTCCGCTTCTATCTCGAAGGTCGACAAATATTATTCCACCTTTATTTCTACTCTTGGCAACCCAGCCCATAACCGTAACTTTCTCTCCGATATTTGTGCTGTTTACCTCTGTACATCTGTGGCTTCTCTTAAGCCCCTGCATAGATTCTGCCATCTTTTGCTGTTCCTCCTATTAAAAAACTTCCTTATGTCACTATACACTTTTTTCACTTTTCGTCAAGACCTGGTATGCTTCCATGGAGCACATAGTCTATACGTTCTATCACATCCGATGTGTTTATCATGCGTTGGAATGCTAGAAACACCTTCATATCAAAATGTCTGACCTCGTCTATGACCATCCCAAACGCCGTATCCGCGTCAAATGCCCTGCGGTATGGTCTGTCACTCACAAGAGCGCTGAACACATCACATACCCTTATTATGCGGGCTCCTATGGGTATCTCATCCCCGCGCATCCTGTATGGATAACCCGAGCCGTCATAATTCTCATGGTGATAGTGGACCATGTCTACTATATCCTGATCATAGCCCTCTCTGCTCAGTATATCAGCGCCGAGCTTTGCATGAAGGCGCACATACTGCATCTCCTCTATCTTCATAGTGTTTCTCCTGCGTCCGTATATATACGGACTGATCTGGAGCTTGCCCACATCGTGGAGCATTCCCGCCACAGCCACCTTGTGGATAAATGCGTCGTCCATTCCAAGCTCACTTGCCAGCTCAGACGACAGAATGCTGACGCACATGCCATGCCTAACCGCATCATTCATATCCACAGAGTAACAGTCCTCCAGGTTCTTCTCCGTTACCACTTCTGCTAATCCCATATAAATCCCGCCTTTTTCCTTGCTATCATCTCATCTATACGCGATATATAATCATCAACACTCTTGCAATTCTCTATCCTGTCTATGCGGGTTCCCTCTGTGACGCCATCATGTCCGGGTCTCACCACAAGCTTTGAGGAACTTCCTGCGCCGAGTCCCACTATATCAGTTCTCTCTTCCATGATGAGTATATTATAGAGACATTCTAGACCTTCTTTTGAATATCCCACATTTTCAAGATTACCTGTCATGTTCTTCTGTCTATATAGATAATACGGACTGAGCCCCATGTCATCAGCCGCCCTCGTCACCGCATCAAGCTGGCTCTCTATGTCGTTCTTCAAAAGATCCTTATATCTGTCCATCTCTATATTCAATGTCGCAGCTCTCTTTACTGCCAGTGTATGCACCGTCAGGCTCTCTGGTGCAAGCTCCCTTATCTGTCTCAGGGTGTTCTCAACCGCATCTGTATCCTCCCCCGGAAGACCCACTATGAGATCCATATTGATATTGTCAAATCCAGCTCTTCTCGCCATCTCCATAGCTTCTCTGGTCTGATCAGGAGTGTGTGCCCTTCCTATGGTCCTGAGTGTCTGCTCATTCATGGTCTGCGGATTGATGCTTATCCTCGTCACACCATGTTTCTTCATCACCGCCAGCTTGTCATAGGTGGTGCTGTCCGGCCTTCCTGCCTCTATCGTAAACTCCCTGACATAACTAAGGTCAAATGCCCTCTCGATCATGCCGCAGAGTCTGTCCATATTCTCCGCCGATATGGATGAAGGGGTTCCCCCTCCTATATATATGGATATGAGCTTCTTCCTGCTATAGGCTTCTGCAACATACTCCATCTCCTTCTCAAGAGCATCTAGATAAGCCTCCACCTTGTCCTTATACACAGCTATGGGATATGAGGTAAAAGAGCAGTACAGACATCTGGTAGGACAGAACGGTATGCCTATATACAGGCAGTACTCATCCTCCTCCGCCACGGAGTCTATGATCATCTTCTCTCTACCAGCCACGTCAAATGCAAGCTCAGCCTTTGCCCTGGATGTTCCATAAACATTGATGTAATTCGAGATAACAGACTCCCTGTCCTCACCATCTTCTATCTGGGCTACAGCGATCTTTGTCGGCCTTATTCCGGTGAGCGACCCCCACGGAAGTGTCCTTCCCGTATAAGCCGAAAGCATCTCATATATGGCAAGCTTGAGCGGATTTCTGACAACAGCCTTATCTCTGCTGTCACCGTCTATATCCACTCTGTTGCTGCACACGGGCGCCTCGTCCGGCTTTTCTCCTGAAATAACGGCGTCTATGACCGCTTCTGCAAGTTCTGCTTTGCCGTCATCCTCCAAAGTCCCGGCATACATCTTTATCTCTATAGATTGTTCCCGGATATCCGCCGCAAACACCTTATCCACTTCTCTCTTAAGCTCTGGTTTCTTCTCAAATATCTCAGGTACGATGATCCTCTCACCGCCGTAAAATGCCTGAAGGCTCACTCTGAAATCATTGTTATAATCTTCAATATTCTGAATCAGTAAAATCATTCTATCTAAATCCCACACCTGTCTCACTCATATAGTATAACGGAGGCTTTACACCCCCGTTATGCTAAAAGAATGGATTCATCTTTTTCTCTTTTCCAATCTGTGTCTTGTCACCGTGTCCCGGATATACTACCGTGTCATCCGGCAGGACAAACAGCTTCTCGCGTATGTTCTCAAGCAGGGCATGTTCATCCCCCGTTGGGAAATCTGATCTTCCAACACTGTATTTGAACAGTGTATCACCTGAGAACAGTATATGCTGTTCATCAAAATAATAACACATTCCGCCCTTGGTATGCCCCGGAACACTTATACATCTCATCTCCGTGCCAAGTATCTTCTTCACATCGCCCTCGGTCAGATAGTTGTCTGCCTTAGTCTCGACCACTTTGCCAAACACCGCCGTCATCATAGCAGAGAGATTCACCTTGCTGCTGCCAAGGACTTCTTCCTCATCCTCCGATGCGTAAGTCGGAGCACCGGTGAGTTCCCTGATCTCGTCCATTGCAGCCATGTGGTCTATATGTCCATGCGTGAGATATATTCCGACGCACTTCAGTTTTCTCTCGTCCAGTCTGCCCTTGATAAATGCCGCATTCCATGAGGGATCGATAACTATCGCCTCGCCCGTGTCTGCATTTGACACGATGTAGCAGTTGGTCTGAAATCCACCCAGTTCATATGCGTCTATGTTTAACTCTGCCATAAATCCTCCGTTCATGCGTTTACTTGAAAAAACTGCATTTTATAAATGCTTATTTGAAACGTTCTGTCTTTATAAGTTTTCCGGACGCATTGTACGTTCTGATTCCATATGAAAAACCATTTTTGTTGTACAGATACATCTCGTATTTATTCAGTTTGCCTCTGGAAGTATAGTATCTCACCTGAGATATCTGTCTGTCCACAGCACCGTACTCATACTCCTCTATCCCTGTGACCTTTCCCAGTCTGTTCTTGTATGTGTATCTGACGCCTTCATTTGTCACCGGCATCCTGGATGGATTCACATATCTCTTTCCGCCATACACATAATATGAGCTTACCCAGAACACTCTCTTGTATCCCTTTCTTGTCGTTCTGCCAAGATTCAGGACAGACGATCTCGTATATCCGAGTACCTTTGATTTTTTAACATTTTCCTGGGAAATTTCCCGGACATCCTGATAATATATCACATATCCTGTACTTCCCTTGGCTTTTGTCAGTTCAAGTTTATATCCGTGTATGTACATATATGGTGCATCCGTGCCAGCCATCTCATACATACCGCGCCTATTCTTCTTGAGCACATAATTCTCATAGCACATGGACTCCGGTACAGACTTGGGCACAGTCGCCGTCCTGAGTCCGGCTGAATATACACCGTAATACCGCTGTCCCTTGTACTTCATATATGCTCTTACCTTGTATGTGTATCCCTTTGCGGACGTCTTGTTTGTATCTTTGTACACGAGCCCAGCCGTCTCTGTCAGCATTGACCACTTTCCTGATGCACGGTTGTATCTGTACACCTGATAACCATCAGCCCCTGTGACCTTATTCCACTTTATATATGTGTTTGAAGTGCTTCTAGCTCCAAGCTCTGAGAGCTTCGGACTACCCGGAAGAGTCTTTGAAGTTATCGTGGCAAGAGGCGTGACTGCCACGATCCTGCCCTGATCAGCCGAGTATCCTCTCACTGCTATCTTGTATTCATTTCCCGATTTTGCAAGTCCGCGTACCTGATAAGCACCTGTCTGTGTACGTCCCTTTTCTTTATATGCCTTTTTCGCCACATCATATACATATATGCGATATGTATCCACCCCGGCAATCGTCTTCCACTTTAGCTGTATAGATGAAGCACTCTTTGGAACCGCGTTGAGTCCGCTTATGCTGACGGCATCTGTGTCCGTAGCTGTATTCGTCTGAGATGTACCGTTGGCTGCATCTACGTGGAGCTTCACAGCTCCCGGGCAGCTCATTATGCCAAGTATCATCGTCACTGCCAATACCAGCGAAACATATCTCTTCATGTAGCCTTTCATAGTATTTCCCTTCCTTCGATCGGACATTAGTCCTTTTATCAGCCGGTTGTTCTCTCTATATCAATGATACTGTCGACATTTCTGATCTTCGCAATGATAGTATTCAGCTGTTCCTTCGACTTTATTGCAAATGATATAGTGATCGTTGCCTTTCCCTGCTTGCTTGTACGGCTGTTTATGCTGTTGACATTGATATTCGCCTCGCTGAGTATCTTGGTAATGTCAAACAGGATTCCGTTCCTGTCATCAGCATATATATTTATCTCTGTCATGTATGTGCCTTCTGCCACGGCATCGTCCTTCCACTCTGCCTCTATGACTCTGGCCCTGTCAGCCTCGCTCATGCATAACACGTTTACACAGTCTGTTCTGTGGATGGACACTCCTCTTCCCCTGGTTATGAAACCAACTATCTCGTCACCCGGAACAGGTGAACAACACTTTGAGAATCTGACTGCCACATCATCTATACCGTTGACAATGATTCCACCCTTGCCAACATGGTTGCCGTGGTTCTTCTTCACTGAGAATTCGTCAAGAACTTCCTCGTTGGTGGCTGTCTGCTGCCTGTGATCCTTGTTGTATTCATCTATGAGACGGTTTACTATCTGTCCTTCCTTTATTCCGCCGTGCCCCACCGCCGCAACGATGGAATCCCAGTCCTGGAAGTTATACTTCTTGTATATCTTCTCCTGATATTCAGGCTTTGAGTACATGAAATAATCGATTCCCTTGGACTTGCAGTAGCTGAGGATCAGCTCCTTGCCTCGGCTGATGTTCTCATCCTTGAACTGGTGCTTGAACCACTGGTTGATCTTGGTCTTCGCCTGGGTGCTCTTGACGATGTTCAGCCAGTCACGGCTAGGACCTGTGGAGTTCTGCGATGTTATGATCTCCACTCTGTCACCGTTGTTCAGCTTCGTGTCGATAGGCACCTGACGGCCATTTATCCTGGCTCCCACCATCTTGTTGCCGACCGCCGTATGGATCGCATACGCAAAGTCGATAGGTGTGGAACCGCTCGGCAGATTCTTAACATCGCCCGCAGGGGTGAAACAGTATACCTGCTCTGCAAAGAGGTCGAGATCCGTCTTGATGAAACTCATGAACTCCTTGTTATCATCGGTATCCCTCTGCCACTCCAGGATCTGGCGGAGCCATGAGAGCTTCTCCTCCTCCTTCTGCATGACCGTACCAGTTATGTTCTCCTTGTACTTCCAGTGTGCAGCAATACCATACTCAGCAGTTCTGTGCATCTCGTATGTTCTTATCTGTATCTCAAACGGCTGTCCCTCCGGTCCTATCAGTGTAGTGTGGAGTGACTGGTACATATTAGACTTCGGCATGGCTATATAATCCTTGAAACGTCCCGGTATAGGCTTGTACATCTCATGGATAATACCAAGTGCCGAATAACAGTCACGGACAGTATTCACCTTTATACGGACCGCGAATATGTCATATATCTGATCCAGAGTCTTGTTCTGGTTCTTCATCTTCTTATATATACTAAAGAAATGCTTTACCCTTCCATCAATCTCAGCCTCAAGACCGGCATTGTCGATGTGTTTCTTCACATCCTCAACCACCCTCTTGATGTACGCATCTCTCTCCGTCAGCTTCTCATCAATCTGTGCCTTGAGGTCATTGTACACCTCCGGCATGAGGTACATCATTGACAGATCATCCAGCTCGACCTTGATCTTGCTGATACCAAGTCTGTGTGCTATAGGCGCATAGATATCCATGGTCTCCCTTGCCTTCTCTATCTGCTTCTCTGGAGACTGGTACTGCAACGTCCTGAGGTTGTGAAGTCTGTCGGCAAGTTTTATCAGTATAACTCTGATATCCTTCGCCATCGACAGGAACATCTTTCGCAGATTCTCTGCCTGAACCTCTATCTTGTCCGTCGTCATCTTGAGCTGTGTCAGCTTTGTTACGCCGTCCACAAGAAAAGCTACCTCCTCGGAGAACTCAGAGGCTATCTCCTCGGATGTCATGACCGTATCCTCCACAACATCATGGAGTATTCCGGCAACTATGGTCTCCTTGTCCAGCTCAAGCTCCGCCAGTATGATCGCCACGTTAAGCGGATGCATGATATAAGGCTCTCCAGACTTTCTGAGCTGTCCCTTGTGGGCTGCGTCAGCAACCTTGTACGCCTTCTCTATCATGGTTATATCAGCCGATGGGTGATACGTGAGGATCCTTGTTATGAGCTCCTTGTAAAGGTCCTCCGGAGGAGTAAAGTCGGCAGGTGTCGACAGATCTATCTCCCTCTTTGCGCGCGTCTGCTTGTTATTCTGCTCATCGATCTTCATAAGCTGATTCTGCGGAGCAGCCTTTCCTGCGGCAAGTGCCTTCTCTATAGCTGCTATACCCTCCTTCGTAGCTTGCTCCGTCGTGATCACGCCGGCTTCGGCTGCCTTCTTAGTCTCTTCTGCCACTATATTGTCCTGTATATTATCCAATGTCTCACTCATACGATCACCACGCTTCCTATATTTGTTATTCTGTCACGATCATTCTCCCTCAAACTTCACAACTGAAGCTACATCGTACTTGGACAGTCTCTCCCTACCCTTCAGATCAGAAAGTTCTATGAGGAACACCATCTTTACAACTATTCCGCCAAGGCTCTCTATAAGCTTCGCAGCCGCTTCGATCGTTCCTCCTGTCGCGATGAGATCATCCACGAGCACGACCTTCTCACCCGGCTTTATTGAATCCTTGTGTATCTCTATGGTGGCCTGTCCATACTCGAGATCATAGGACATCTCCACAGTCTCCCTTGGAAGCTTTCCCTTCTTTCTCACAAGTACAAGTCCTTTTCCATTCTTGTATGCCAGGGGAGCGCCAAATATGAATCCTCTAGACTCAGCTCCTGCTATGACATCGTAATCAACACCCTCCAGAAGTTTATCCATCTCATCAATGGCAAGTTTCATACCTTCAGGATCCTCTGTGACACTCGTCACATCTCTGAATATAATTCCCGGCTTTGGAAAATCCGGAATGCTCTTGATATACTTTTCTACCTCGCTCATTTTATCCTCCCGTTTCTAATCACATTTGTCATATCTCTCCAGCCTTATCTGGACATTTCTTGTATTGCGAAACTCATTTATCTCTGGATAATACACCATATCAATTACCACTTTGTTCGGCCGGCCATTTAACATTTTATCACATTCGTCCGCACCAAACCACTGTTTTATATTATTAACAAACTCATCCGGATCAAAATATATCGCTTCCATGTATTGGTTTTCCCCAATATCAAGCACAAGTTTCAATAAATTTCTATTTTTGCCCAAAATTGACGCTTTTCTCACGGGAACATTCGCCTGTCCAAACAGCGCTTTCCTGTTCCCCTTGCCATATGGTTCGAGCAGGTAAAGCTGTTCGGTTATCCGCATGCTCTGCTTTGCAAGGTACTGTAGTGGCATCCCGACATCTATCCTTACCTTCGGAGTTATGTCCTCATCCGTGAGCGCACATTGTTCGTTGAGCACCCGTCTCAGCTCCCCCAGTCTGCTGCTCTCTATAGAAAATCCTGCTGCCATGGCATGCCCGCCAAATTCCCTAAAGTATGACTTCACCCGGCTCAGATGTTCATACATATTATAACTCTCTATGGACCTTCCCGATCCCTTGAGTATCCCCGCATGCTCACTATCCGTAAATATCATGACAGGTCTGCTGTATGCCTCCTTCAGCTTACTCGCTATTATTCCCACCACGCTCTCATGCACATCCGGAATGTATGCAACTATAACGTGGTCGGCAAGAGTCGCCGTATCGCCAATTTCCCCTGCTATCGTCGCATCCTCAAGCATTTTGGTTATGAGCTTTACACCATTTTCAGTCATGGACTTTCTGTCATTGTTGATCTGGATAAGCTCCGCTGCTTTTGTCTCCGCCTTTGCTGCATTCTTTTCCAGTAGGAACTCCAGACTCGTCCTGGCATCCCCGAGGCGCCCTGCGGCATTGATACATGGGCCAATGAGGAATCCCAGATCGTACGTGGTTATCTTTTTTTCATTTTTTCCGCTGAGCCGCATGAGAGCATTAAGTCCCGGATTCCGGCTATCCTTCAGACTCTCAAGAGCATATTTGACAAATATCCTGTTCTCATCAACGAGATCCATCATATCGCAGTTTGTTGCCAGTCCCAGGACCTCGAAGAATTCCTGTATCTCTCGCTCATCTATGCCACAAAGCCTGTACAGATACTGTATGAACTTGCAGGCTACGCCGGCACCACATAGCCCCTTGAACGGATACTGGCAGTCAACCCTCTGGTTGTCAATGACTGCATCTGCAGGTGGGAGGGTATATGTCTTCGTTCCATCCCCGTTCTCCTGATACGGAACCTGGTGATGATCCGTGACAATGACCGTCATCCCAATGGTTTTCGCGTATTTTATCTGTTCAAATGCCGCTATGCCGTTATCGCAGGTGATTATAGTGTCAACACCGTCCGCTTTCGCAGCATCTATAAGCCTGTTCTTTATTCCATATCCATCATGTATGCGGTGAGGGATATCATAATCCACGATCTCACACTCTTCCGGCCTGGCACCATGGATCTGTGCCCAAACCTTCCTGAGTCCGAGCAGAAGGATATAATTCGATGTCACTCCATCCACATCGTAATCCGATATGATACGGATCCTGCTGCCATTCTCTAGCTTGTCCATCACTATCCGGCATCCCTCCGGCAGATCTTTCATCAGGCCTGGATCATGGAGAAGGTCTGCCCCACCGTTCAGATACATATTTATATTGTCGTCACCGCATATCCCTCTGTTGGTTATGACTCTTGCAACCACCGGATCTATGCCAAATTTCCTGCCTATCTCTGCAAAATCGGCTCTTTTGCTCATTATCGTCCATTTAGGTCTCATAACATATCTGTCTATTATCTGCTGTTCTTCAGGGGACCTCATCATTTCCTATTCCTCACGTTCTATATTTCTCTGACCATTTTATCAAACCATCCACTCTATTACAACTTTACTTTGTCCTCAATTCATGCCATTTCGACTATAAATACATCCATTTTGACTATTATTTACATTGATTATTTTTGTATAAATGTTATAATAGTATCAGTATTTTAATATTACTTTTGTGCAATATGCACTTATAAATTGGCGGTTACGCCACACCTAAGGAATATACGGCCACAAGATTCCATCATCGGGGTGCCGCTATATTTTTCAAAGAAGGAGGAGATAATTTTATGGCAAACAGATTTGTACTTAACGAGACCTCATACCACGGTGCAGGTGCAATCGCTGAGATTGCCACAGAGGCTATTGGAAGAGGGTTCGCAAAAGCACTTGTATGCTCTGACCCGGATCTTATCAAATTTGGTGTCACAAAGAAGGTCACAGACGTTCTCGACGGTGCCGGTCTTGCATACGAGATCTACTCAAACATCAAGCCAAACCCAACAATAGAGAATGTTCAGCAGGGCGTGGAGGCTTTCAAGGCAGCCAGTGCTGACTACATTATCGCAATAGGTGGCGGTTCTTCCATGGACACAGCGAAGGGTATCGGAATAGTTATTGCCAACCCTGAATTCGCAGATATCAGAAGTCTTGAGGGTGTTGCACCTACCAAGAACAAATCCATACCTATATTTGCAGTACCAACCACCGCAGGAACAGCGGCTGAGGTAACGATCAACTACGTTATTACCGATGTAGAGAAGAACCGCAAAATGGTATGTGTTGATCCTAAGGATATTCCTGTTGTTGCATTTGTGGATCCTGAGATGATGAGTTCTATGCCAAAGGGACTTACAGCTGCCACAGGTATGGATGCTCTGACTCACGCCATAGAGGGATATATCACAGCCGCTGCATGGGAGCTGTCCGACATGTTCCATCTGAAAGCAATCGAGATCATCAGCCGCTCTCTTCGCGGCGCAGTCGCAAACACCCCTGAAGGACGTGCAGATATGGCACTCGGTCAGTATGTTGCAGGCATGGGATTCTCAAACGTCGGACTTGGAATCGTTCACTCAATGGCACATCCACTCGGTGCACTGTATGACACACCTCACGGTGTTGCCAACGCGATCATCCTGCCTACTGTAATGGAATACAATGCAGAAGCAACAGGAGAAAAGTATCGTGAGATAGCAAGAGCCATGGGCGTTAAGGGCGTAGACGACATGACCCAGGAAGAATACAGAAAAGCTGCAGTTGACGCAGTACGCCAGTTGTCCATCGATGTAGGCATTCCTACAGACCTTAAAGACATTGTAAAGCCAGAGGATATTCCATTCCTGGCACAGTCAGCCTACGATGACGCATGTCGTCCGGGCAATCCAAGAGAGACTAGCGTGGAGGATATCACCAAGCTCTACGAGTCATTGATCTAACTGACCCATTAGATCAAAATATGTCAGACCTTTGCCGGGACTTACATATTATATATGGGACCTCACCAGTCCCCTTAAAACCCTAAAAACAACTAAAAGAACTCCTGTTACAGAGATTTTGCTCTCTCTGCATCAGGAGTTCTTTTTATATATTTTCTGTATCTTATTCTGTTTTAAGTATCCCCGTCATGCTGTGACAAGTTTCATGATATACTCTTTAAACCCGTCCATGTTATCAAATATGATAAGGGCTTTTTCTCGCATCTCAGCATCAGGCTGAACCAGATCCGGTATCATGACCACCTTCATCCCCGCAGAATGAGCGGCTCTGACTCCATTATACGAATCCTCCACAGCAAATGCATTCTCTGGAGCTACGCCGAGCTCCCCGCATGCCTTGAGGAAAATATCGGGAGCTGGTTTGCTTCTCTCCACCATATCTCCACATATCAGCTTGTCAAAGTAATCTATCACTCCCAGATTGGTTAGTTCCATGGTCACGACCTCTTTTCTGGTGGACGTTGCAAGAGCACATGGAATATTTTTATCCCTGATAAGCTTCAGAGTATCGGCGACTCCATGCTTGAGAACAAGTTCTCCATCCGCCGCCGCACGGTGAAACTCTGATGCCATCTCTGCCTTGAGCACTTCATACCTCTCTTCATCTCCATATCTGCCATCATACATCCGAACAAACAGCTTCTTTGCCGCCTCGCGGTTGAGTCCAAGGGCCGCCATGCAGAAACCTTCTATATTCTCTATACCGTATTTGCCCGCAATCTTCTGCCAGCTCCTCACCACCAGCTGCTCCGAATCAAGAATGACCCCATCCATATCAAATACAACTGCACCAACCATGTCCTCACCTCCGTTTTATTCCAGGTTATTTCACTCAGAATTATTTCACTTCAAACTATTTCACTACGGATTATTTCATGTCATTGTACTTCAGATCATATCATCTGTAAACTGCAAATGCCTCCACAACATCACTGTCATGGAGGCATTTGCCTGTTTTTATTATGTTTCACGATATCGTACGATATTATTCTAATCCGTCTTTTCTGGCTTTGCCAAGCTTTGTCTTCATAGTGTACCAGAGTGGACCTGTGATACATACCGAAGAGTAAGCACCGATGATTATACCAGCCATAAGTGTAAGAGCGAACTCCTTGATGGATGCCACTCCCATGATATACAGAACGAATATTGTAACAAATGTTGTGAGTGATGTATAAATAGTTCTGCTGAATGTCTGGTTGATACTCAGATTGACTATATCTTTATATGTTGCCTTCTTAGGTCTCATTATATCTATATTCTCTCTTATACGGTCGAATATGATGATAGTCGCATTGATCGAGTAACCAACTATGGTGAGCAGACACGCGATACATGTGTTACCAACTGTAAGTCTCAGTATAATATACAGACAGAATACCATCGCAACATCGTGGAGAAGTGCGATAACTGCACTTGCACCAAACTTCACATCATGGAATCTGATAGCTATATATATAAGCATGAGGATTGCCGCAAGGATGACTGAGAATATAGCATTCTTGGACATCTCGCTGCTGACTGATCCACTTATTACATTTGCCTCCTTGACATCGGCGCCAAGCTTATCTGTCAGGGCAGTTCTTACCTTTGACATCTGTGAATCATCTGTACCATCATCTGAAAGCTCAGGCATCTTGAACACGATCTCGTTTGTTCCTGAAACAGTCTGAACTGAAATACCTGCTTCGCCGATACCTGCCGCCTCTGCAATAACCGGAACTATGTCTGACTCAGCCTCGCTAAGTGAGTACTCTTTGTCAAAACCTACTGTAAGGCTTGTACCACCTGCAAACTCAACACTGAAGTTAAGTGGTGAACCCTTTGACTTATTGTTAACAGGCATCATACAGAAGCATGCGATTATCACGATGAGTGATCCGAGCATACAGAACTTGCCTGCTTTCACGAAGTTTGTCTTCTTTGGCTCTCTTGCAACACCGAAATACTTGGCATCTGCAACACCGAGATTTACAAGCGCTGTGAGCAGTGACTGGCTGACTGCCAGAGCTGTAAATACTGAGAGAACAACACCGATAGCCAGTGTGATCGCAAATCCCTTGATAGTACCTGTTCCAAATATTCCAAGTACAAGAGCTGCGATAAGCGTTGTAACGTTACCATCTATGATGGCTGACAGGGCATTGTGGAAACCACCCTTTACCGCCTGTTTTACGGACTTGCCATCCGCCAGCTCCTCTTTGATACGTGTGAATATGATTACATTGGCATCAACCGCCATACCTACTGACAGGATAACACCGGCTATACCAGGAAGTGTCAGTGTTACGTTGAACAGGTTGATAACCAGCAGATCAAGTATTGTGTAGAATGCCAGGGCAAATGATGCCACAAGACCCGGGATCCTGAATACTATGATCATGATAAGAAATACAAGTGCAATACCGATCGCACCTGCCTTAAGGCTTGTGCTGATGGCATCTGATCCAAGTGTAGCACCTACTATATTGGAACGAACCTGCTTAAGTGTAAGAGGAAGTGCACCGATACGGATAGTAGTAGCAAGCTGCTCGGCCTCCTCGTAGCTTCCGATCTTGTTGATTTCTGCGCTTCCGCCTGTTATGGCTGACTGTACTGTTGGTGCACTTACGACCTTGTTGTCATATATAATGTATACTACTTTTCCAACATTTGCCGCGGTAACATCAGCGAACTTCTGAGCTCCCTCATCGGTGAATGCAAGCTGTACCACATTGTCATTGCCGTTATCTGAGTCAATTCCGGCTGTGGCATTCTTGATGTCATCTCCTGTAAGAGCAGCCTCATACTCCTGTCCCTGTGACCACTTTGTGTAATTGTCAGGATCAAGGAACTCAAGCTTTCCCTCAATATTCAAAGCCTCAAGTATCTCATCCGCATTGGTAACTCCAGGTATCTCTGCTGTGATCTTCTTATCTCCATCCTCGTATACTGAGTACTCGTTGGTATATGCCTCAACTCGTTTCTCAATCTTATACTTGGTATCCTCGAGATCTTTGTCACTGTAATCGTCTTCCTGAATCTCGTAAGTTACACTCAGACCGCCTTTAAGGTCAAGTCCAAGCTTGATGTACTCAACTTTACCTCTGTCCGCAACACCGAATATCGCTGTATATATAGCAACACCCAGTACAAGCAGAAAGGCTATGATGACGAGCACAGCATTTCTCTTTGTTTTCTTCATCGTCTTCTCCTTTTACCCTTTTTATTTCCTCTTAGACAACAGACTGTCTGTATACCACAGCAGCTGTTGTTTAGTTCTTTTCATCTGTGCAGGAAATCTATGTATTCTCCCTTACACCGTCTTCTGAGCTATTCTCAGCATCTTATTTGCTTTCGTCAACTTCATCAGTTTCATCAGCCATAGCTGCCTTGAGCATGATCGCACACTCTATACGCTTCTTCTGAAGCTCACAGCCTATATCATACGCATCAAGTATATTTCCATGGAATTTGTATGAGTTGGCTGCACATCCGCCACTGCAGTAGAATCTTGCAAAACAGTCTTTACACTTATCTTTTGCATATACATTGCAGAGTTTGAATTCATTGACTATATCCTGATTCTTGATTCCGTCAAATACGTTGCCTATGCAGAAGTCATCCTCACCTACAAACTGGTGACACGGATACAGATCTCCCCAAGGAGTAACCGCCATGTACTCTGTTCCTGAACCACAGCCGGAAAGTCTCTTGGCAACGCACGGGCCTCCCTCAAGATCTATCATAAAGTGGAAGAAATTGAAGCCTCTTCCTTCCTTATGTCTCTTTATCATCTCTTTTGCAAGGATATCGTACTGTTCAAGCAGCACTGGAATATCCTCTTCCTTTATGGCATAAGGCTCGTCAGGGAGCGACACAACAGGCTCAACCGATATCTGATCAAATCCCAGATCTGCCATATGCAGAACATCGTTTGAAAAATCAAGATTGTTGTGAGTGTAAGTACCTCTCACATAATAGCTCTTGCCAGCACGTTTCTTTGCAAATTCCTGGAACTTGGAAAGTATTACATCATAACTTCCTTTGCCGTTTCTGGTTGGACGCATGTAGTCATGTACTTCTTTTCTTCCATCTATGCTGAGTACCACATTTGCCATCTCTCTGTTGGCAAATTCCATGATCTCATCATTCAGAAGCACTCCGTTGGTCGTGAGGGTAAATCGGAACTTCTTGTCATACTTCTCCTCAAGACTTCTTCCGTACTCAACTGTCTTCTTCACAACATCCCAGTTCATAAGAGGCTCGCCGCCAAAGAAATCCACTTCAAGGTTCCTTCTAAATCCTGAGTTTGCAACCAGAAAATCCAGAGACTTCTTTGCCACCTCAAGCGACATCAGGGCTCTGTCTCCCTTATATTCTCCCTCACCTGCAAAACAATATCTGCATGCAAGGTTACAGTCATGGGCTATGTGCAGACACAATGCCTTTACAACTGTCTTTCTCTTCTTAAAATCTATAATATAATCTTTGTATACATCATCTGTAAATAACGTTCCGTCCTCTACCAGCTGGGCAACCTCGTCATATGCCTCTGCGACATCTGCGCTGTCGTACTGTGACAGGGCTTTAATCATCTGCTCTTTATCCTTCTCTTCATATAAAGAAATAATATCATAGACAAGATCGTCTACAACATGCACAGAACCACTACAGACATCAAGCACTATATTATAACCATTGTTCTTGTACTGATGAACCATAATTCTCCTTCAACAAAATCCGCGCATTTCTTGCGATCCACTCAGGATCTCAATAAATATACACGAATTATAATCTTCCAGACACCACACACGGTATCCCTTATACACGCACTAAAGAGGACTGTCATCATAAACGACGGTCCCCTTTAGCTGATCAAATACAAACTGTTACAAATTACTTGTTGTTAACATTCTCACAGCTCTGATTACCAACTGTGCATGATGTCTTACAAGCTGACTGGCATGATGTCTGGCACTCGCCGCATCCACCCTTGACCATTGTATTCTTCATAGTCTTATTTGTGAGTGTCTTAATTCTCTTCATTCTAGATACACCTCTCTTTTTATGTCATATACCGCGATTATAACATAAAGATATATAAAGTAAAAGAGTTTTTTCAGGCCAACATAGCCCCAAGCATGCCGCCGGCGACACACATTACACACTTAGTTATGCGGGGTACCAAAGTTCCCGCTTCAGCTCCTCCCACGATTGCGGACAGTGCCACAGCTATAAGTATGTACGTAAATCCAAATAGCGCACCCCACACAAACTTCTTCTCCTGAACCTTTTTTCCCGTTACAAAGCCCCCCAGGAACGTCGCAAATATGTATACTGCCGTTATCAGTCCGCTCAGAACCGTATCACTTATCCCCACTTTATAAACCACGACTGCAACTGCAAACAGCAGAATAATCGTGATCAGATAGGATATTATAAGTCCCTTCAGCACACCAAGCATTTTCTGTCCTGCCACTACAAAACCACCATTTATTTCTTCATTATATAAATATGTCATCATGCACGGATTTATTAGTATAAAAATATGAAAAAGACGGTCAAACCTTTTCAGATCTGACCGTCTTCAATCTTTTATGTCTTTTTTAAAACAGACTACATATATCCTTGATATCGTAAAACGTCTGATCAGCATGCTGCTCTGTGATATCGTTTGGCTTTATAAGATCTACCACCATCACGGTATAAAGTCCTGCAGTGTCCGCTGATATAACTCCGTTTACTGAATCCTCAACAGCAACTGCCTCTGCCGGTGATACTCCGAGCTTTTCACACGCCCGGATATATATATCTGGATCAGGCTTGCCCTTGACTATCTCGTCGCCACAGACCATCTCATCAAAGAAATCAAGAATACCAACATCTGAAAGTCTCTGCATCGCCCGTTCTCTGCCTGTGGATGTGGCTAGAGCGATCCTGACGTCCCTATCCTTCAGAAATCCAAGTGTCTCTGCTACATGATCTTTTATATCAATTCCATGTTCTGCAACGTATTCATCGAACAGATCCATAGTCCTCTGACGAAATGGAAGATACTCAAAATCCTCACCCATTATATCTTTGAATACACGGGCATTGGTGGTTTTATTGCCGCCGGCAACCCGGTCGCACACACGTTCCATATCATCTTCCGAAATACCAATGTTCACACCGTTTTTCTTCCAGCACAACCGGTATATCCGCTCTGTGTCCACCAGCACGCCGTCCATATCAAACACTACTGCTTTATACATTCACCGTCTCCTGTGATCTTATTTATGCTACACTTTTCTTCTTTCTCTTTCTGCCTGCTATTATGACAAATATCAGCAGTGCTACGAGAAGGATCGCTGCTATTATTATCAGTATCAAAGCGACTGATGAGATCTTCTCGCTGAGCTTGAATGTGAATACAGCTCCAGTCTTTTCATCAACCGTGGATGAGATATTTCCAGCCTTATCTGTAGCTGTTACTTCTATTGTATATGAATCATACTCCTCCACATGCATCTTGTACTGATTGTTGCTCTTGTACTGAGCAGGATCGATGGTATTGCCGTTTATCACGATCGATGTGATCTCATCTTCCTCGTTCTCAAGTCCGATCGTCATGTCAAATGGCTCTCTGACTGTCTCGCCATCCTCCACACCGCTTATTATGATTCTCGGTGCGGTTCCATCATATGTAAATCCAAACTCCTGGCTGGTCTCGTGTCCAACCTCATCAGTTGCCTTTAATGTTATCTTGTGGTATCCGTCTTCCATGTCCGAGAAATCGATGAAATCGACTCCATCCATCTTGACATTTACATCGAATACCGATGTATCGTTTACATTCCAAAGTGCATCGTATCCTGAGTTCAGGATATCCGCAAAATCATCTGCATTGAGAAGTACGCTTCCATCCTCACCTGCAGTTGACTTAGCCATGAGGCTGAGAAGCTTTGATGTGGACTCTATCGTAGGTGCTGTGTTGTCCACGGTGAATACGATGTTGTAATCATCCGTCTTATTTCCAAGCTCATCCTGGGCTGTGACTGTTATCTCGTATACACCATCCTCATCAAATCTCTGACTTCCTGTACTCACAGCTGATGAGTTGCTGTAATTTGTGAAGCTCGATGCTGATATATCCTTGCCATCCTTGTTAACTGTTATCTTGACATTGTTTGTTCTGAAGAATGTCTCCTCAACTGACAGTGACATGTCAACGTAGTTTGGATCAAGCATATCTGTGCTTCCCACTGCATCGTAGCTCTTTATCGTCTTGCTGTTCTTATCAGATACAGACATCTTGATGACAGGTGCCTTTGAGTCTATCTTGAAAGTCTTTGTGGCACTGGCTGCAACATTTCCTGCAAGATCCTTAGCATTTGCAGTGATCGTATACTCACCATCCTCTGTGAAGCTGTAGGATGCTGTGTGTGGATTGCCACCCGAGAAGCTTCCCGCTGTGAGCTCTGCAATATTTGATGCTCCTGTTCCATCTGTCTTCTTTGTTATCGACACCTTTATATCTGACGCACCAAGACTTCTGCCTTCATAGTCAAATGAGAATGCCTCGTCCACGCTGATAGTTGCTGTGCCTGTTGTCGTCTGTTTGTCATTTACACCACTTATCGTGATGACTGGTGCAGTCCTGTCGATCCTGAACTTTGATATCTGCGCATCTGACTTATTGCCAGCCTTATCCTCTGCTGATACAGTAACAACATAGTCTCCCTCATCAGCAAATGTGCAATTCTTGGTGAAGTCTGTGCCAGTCCACGTTCCGTTTTCAAGGTCTGCGTCATATACCTTGCTGCCATTTGCATCTGTTCTGACAACATGGACTGTATATTTTGATCCCTCCATGTTATCTCTAAGTGTCACAGGAAGAGTTACATTTCCTGTATTCAGAGGCTGAACCGTGCCAAGCTGTACTGTAGGCTTTGTCTTATCGATAACAAACTTTGTTCCGACTGTCGATGAATTTCCGGCAGCATCTGTAACCTTTATGGTAAGGTCGTAGCTTCCCTCATCTCTGTATGTCGGACTGTACATATATTCATTGAACTCAAACTTCTCTGTCCGTTCAGGGGCGGTTCCATTTGCATCAGTTATTGTAAGTGTATGCTTTCTGTTAAACTGCTCCAATATGCTGATATCAAATGACACATTCTCTTTGTAGTAACCGTCATTCTTTGACTCCGGCTTTGGCGAGATCTTGACCTCCGGCTTTGTCTTATCGATATAATATCTGTTCTTTGCAAGATCCACTTTGTCCATAACAGCATTTCCGGCCTTATCGTTACCCTTGACCTCGACTCTGTAGACCGATGCCGCTCCGCCGACCGGCTTGAGATTCATGGACGCCTTTATCGTCTCATTATTCACTCTTTTGAGCGATCCGATCATCGTTCCGCTTGCACCGTCATACGTTCTGTAATATACAGTGGCAGTGACATCACTGCTAACTATCCTGTATGAGTCATGTACAGTAACTTCTATAGTCTGGCCGCTGTTATCCTTTGCAGATGGATCTGTAACCTTCTCTGTGTACTCAACTACCGGATTCTCCCTGTCTATCACAAACCTGACATTTGCTGAGTCGCTTACATTTCCGGCGGCATCGTATGCGTAAATATCGATGTCATATTTTCCGTCTTCTTTAAATGTATAGCTTGTCTCTGTGCCCTTAAGACGGAATGTGCTGATCTCATGCTCTGTCTGATCTACCTTTCCGGTCGTCTTGTTGTAAACACATACCGTTCTGGTTCCTTCTATCTCAATATACTTGACGTCCTCTTTATCCTTGGCAGTCCAAGCAACTTTAACCTTCTTATTATTATAAGGTGTCACCTCCGCTGCTGTCATATTTGGTGCCGTGGTATCATACACCAGTGAATAACTTGCAGTCTTTGTGACATCAGTACCATGATTACGCACGGTCATCTTGAACTTGTAATGTCCCTGCATATCTTCCTTCTTGGTATTTGATATCACATATGTGAATATGACTGTTCCATTCTTCTGATTTGATATGCTCAAATGCTTATCTGAATTGATAACTTTACCATCAACTTCTACCTGCACATCAACATCATCAGTTGTCAGACAAAATCCCTCTGCAGTTCCGGTAACCACTACCTTGTCAGCAGAAACATATTTACCACTCTTTATCTCCTCAGCGTCGGCCTCTGCTGAGATCTCAGCAGAGAAATCTGATTTGTTCACAAATACAGGTACGCTCTCGGTCGTTTTGTTTCCGGCATGATCATAGATCGTTATCTCCAGCGCGTACTCTCCACTCTCCACGGCATTGCTCATTGTGACATGTCCTTTGCCTGCCTCATCCCTGTTGACCTTAAGTGTATAGGATATTGCTGAGTTGAACAGTACTGCAGTCGTAGCGCTCTCATCTACACCTGATGTTGCATCCTCCCATGCCACATCAATCTTATCTGTGCTTTTCGACAACGAATAGTACTTCTTTGAACCGACCTTTACCTTAGGGGCGTCTGATGATAACTTCAGAACCGGTGCTGTATTGTCTATATACACATCGAGATCCTTTGTGCCATCATTGCCAATATAATCCTTTGCGCCAAATGTCAGCTTGTACTGACCATCTTCAAGGGCTATGCTGCCCGCATCTATACCTGGATGAGCCGTTCCTGTTATTCCTATCTTTGCATTCTTGCTGAATACGTTCAGATCCTGCGCAATCACTGTCTCTGCGCCGCCATTTTTATAGTACATCTTGTCTATATAAGCATAATCATCATTTGCCGACATAACAAATGACATCGACTTTACCCAGTTGTTATCATCTTTTGCCTTATACCCTTCGCCTCTGATCTGTGTCATCTTGGTGAAATCGATTGTCGGTGACTGATCGCTGACAAATACTATATGATTTTCCAGATCTGTATAGCATGATCTGTTGTCGAATTCATCCTTTACACAGATAGCCATCTTTGTAAGTGACTTCTTATCCAGTGAATTCACTGGGATCACAAATTCTGCCACGTATTTGCCCTGTGCATTCTTTGTGACTTCGCATATGGTCTCCGGCGAATCCACTGTGTTATCATCTGAAAGAAATCTGTAACAAAGCTGAGCGCCAACAACCACCGTCGAATCACCGTCTCCGGCTGTAGACATATTTATCTCAGCCTGAACTGTCATAGTCTCAGGTGAAACTATGAATTCCATATTGTTGATCAATTTCTTCTGCGCCTTGTTGTTTGAACTGCTCAGATTTATCTTGCTGATCGATGGAGCGCCATTCAGCTTTTTTATAACAAGTGGCTGTGTGTCAGCACTTACATTTCCTGCCTTGTCATATACTCTGAATATGTATTCTCCAGTCTCGTCTGGGACACCGAACGTATACTTTCCATCTGTTTCCTCAATCTCAGTCTCTGTGGTCTCGCCCTTTTTCAGATATACGACCTTTTCCACTCCTGTGTCCGTCTCCTCTGTACCATCATCTACTGTGATGGTAAACTGAGGCAATGCCACTCCATCCTCAGTCACATCGAGAAGATAATATCCATCCTTCACGATCATGTTGCCGCTGTTTGATGTCAGCTCTACACTCTCTATCTCCGGATTCTTGTTGTCATAGACCGCTCTGAGTTTGCCCATGAACTTGATATTTTCGATCTCTCCATCATCATTGTACTCCACATAGTAGAACGCATACTTAGACACCTTGTTGTCATTCGTAAACGCTTCCTCTGTGCCAATGCTGTTGTACTTTGTAACATCTGTTGATGTTGGAAGTTTTTCCTCCGGATCATCACCAGTATATGACTTATACACGATCTTGCTCAGATCCACATCATCAACCGGCTTGCTCGCAAATTTATACTTCGTGATCTCTTTGGATCCAAAAAGCATATCCGTCTCATCGCCCTTGAGCAGATCAGTGATATCTACGGTCTTTATCTCTTCTTCCGCAAATAGATGCACTTTGGAATCTATCGCCACCAGGGTCAGGACCATAACCACTGACATTACAAGTGCTATAAGTCGATGAAGCAATGACTTATTATGTAATATCTTTTTCATACCTTCTCCCTCCTATATACTCTCATCTGTATGAACGATCACAACGTTCTTGACCATCTTAAGCATACTATTTTCTCCCTGACTGAGTCTTCCCGTAAAATCTGACTGTCCGGTCAGCACGCTGGTCGCCTCAGTATCATCATTTCTAAGGACATCGGTTGCATCATCGTCATCGGCTCTGAGCACATCCGTTGCTGCCTCGTCGTCATTGGCTCTGAGTACGTCCGTTGCTGCCTCGTCGTCATCGGCTCTGAGCACATCCGTTGCCTCTTCGCCGTCGTCTTCTGCTCTGAGCACATCCGTTGCCTCTTCGCTGTCCTCATCGGCTCTGAGCACATCTGTTGCCTCTTCGCCGTCGTCTTCTGCTCTGAGCACATCTGTTGCCTCTTCGCTGTCCTCATCGGCTCTGAGCACATCTGTTGCCTCCTCGCTGTCCTCATTCTCCATTAGTACATCCGTTGCCTCCTCATCGGAGTACATGTTCCTTGCCAGCTCCTGCATATCCTCATGGAGAATATCTGTAGCCTCCTCATGTATAGACTTCAGATAATCTTCGTTTTTCTTTTTATTCTTTATATCTGCAACCGCCTTCTCGTAATTTGCTCTTCCCTTTTCAGCTCTCTTACTCGATTCAGATGACTGAACATCTCGCACAGAAATCTTCGTTGTATGGTTCTTTATCGCTTCCTTCTTGGAAATTCCAACACCCTGTACACTTTCATAGCCTTTCTCCCTGATCTCCTCGATCTTCTTTCTGGCAGTTGAGCCTGTCACATCTCCGATCGCTTTCGGTATCTTCAGTGTAAAGAATAATACGATTGCCGTAACGGCAAATATGACTGCAAGTGCAAGGCCGCCATATAGCATTATGTTGTAAATTGTTGCCATATCTTTTCCCCCTCTACTTGCCTGTCTTACTTCCGGTTCCTGAAACTATAGCCTCTATAACCGGTTTGTGTATCAACGTGTTCCACTGTGGCTTCTTTCCATCCGCCAGCATGCTTATCCTGCTGCCACTATTGTATACCGAAATAACTGTATTCCTTGCGCTCTTATCCCATGTATCAGGAGCGCTTCCATACAGATCCGTGTATCTGTTATACAGATATGTAAGATGACTCGTGTAGAGATCTGCCGAGTAATCATCAACACCCAGCATCTGCTCTGCCGAAAGGTATACATTCTCTGCAAGTTCATAGTTTTTGTCGTCACCACTGATGTCGCCCATGCTCACATATATCTCAGCTTTTTTTCTGGAATACTCTGCGTACACATTCTTTGTCTTCTCGGTGACAGCATCTCCGTTCATATCTAATCCTGACAGATATGAATCAATGCTGTTTATAGCCTCTCTGTAATAAGCTACCTGTTCAACAGGATCGCTCTCCTTCTCTGCAAGATATGTGTAGACTGAACACAGGATCGCTGAGTACTGACCGCTGTAATAGTTAACTCCTCTCTCCTCTGGGAACTCCTTTGAGAGGACAGTTGCGTTGTCGTTCAGCTTGTCGCTCGCCTCCTGCAACAGTTCTATCGTTCTGTTCGCAAGCTCCTCATCGCTTGAAAGCTTATCTACATATATAGTTGCTATATTAAGGTAATTGACATATTTGTATGTATTTGTATCGTCTATGTTGTCGCTGTTGTACTGCTGAAAGTCAAATACTTCCTGCTTACTGTCATTGAAATCGGCTGTCTTGTTTATCTTGTTATCGCATATAGCCTCATAGTATTTTGCCTGTTTTACATCATTTGCAAAGTTTTCCGTATCTCCTACCATATTAAAGTACTTTCTCGCAGCACTATAATCCGGTACCTCATTAAAATACAGAAGGGCTATCTCATATTTGACATCATCCTTTACCTTGTCAATGTTCCTCAAGGCAAACTTGATTCCCTTTTCCGCCGGTGTCTCTGTACCCGTTCCTGTAGCCACATCCTCATCCGTGTAATAGTAGGCATATGTGTCCATATATCCTATATACGCCTCTGATGCTGTAGGATCAATGTCCACAGCCGCTTTATAACATTCAAATGCCTTGTTGTAGTCGCTCGAATCGACCGCGTCCTCTGCTTCCGCTATCTTGTTGTTATAATCCTGCTCCTTCAGCTGTCCCTTCTTGACTCCGCCAAATATCGCACAACATCCGGACAATATAGAAAGTCCCGCCATCGTTGCAAATACTGCAACTTTTCTCTTTGCCTTTGCCTTGAATTCGTTGTCAAGCTCATTGTAATGATCCAGCGCATACAAAAGCTCTGAACACGACTGATATCTGTCCTCCGGGCTAGGCTGACAGCATTTTATTATTATCTGCTCAAATCCTGACGAGAGCGTTGGATTCCACTGTCTGATAGGTTTTATCTCATATGGAGGCTCACATGGATTCTTACCCGTTACCAAATGATACAGCGTAGCACCCAGATTATATATATCGGTTCTTGCATCCGTATTGTATATACCTCGTCCCTGAGAATCTCCGAACTGCTCAGGTGCTGCATATCCTCTGGTTCCAAGAGCTGTGGTATCAGCATTGTTCTCAACGATATATTCCTTCGCCGTTCCAAAGTCTATAAGCTTTACCGAACCATCAGGTTTAAGCATTACATTTGACGGTTTCATATCCCTGTATATTATAGGTGGATTCATGGAATGAAGATAATCCAGCGCACTCGCTAGGGCTCTGCCCCACTCTATGACCTTGTTCTGATCCTGTGCGCCCTCAGCCTTGAGTACATCGCTGAGAGGTTTTCCCTCGACAAAATCCATCACTACATATATCGTACCGTTTTCGTTTATAATATCGACGATACGCGGAAGGACCGGATGGTCGACATCTTTGAGTATGTTGGCCTCCCTCTCCAGACTTTTCAAGAGAGTTGCCGTACTTTTGGAGCCGTCATTTTTAATCTCCTTGACTGCCCACTGCTTATTAAGTCGGTTATCCATAGCGAGATAGACTATCGACATTCCGCCCTGTCCGACTTTTTTTAGTATTTCGTATTTCCCATCTAATACTGTTCCTAATTCTGTCATCTTATCTCCCCATTATTCCGTTTTAATAAGAACCACTGTGATATTGTCTGTTTCTTTTCTGTACTTGACCAGCTCTGTGAGGAACTTACATCCGTCCTCCATCTCTGCCTCTGTTCCACATGCTGCCGGCCCGATCTTACTCATCATCTCATCGTTTGAGATCTTATGTCTGAATCCGTCTGAACAGATCATGTATGTTGCACCCGCCTGGATATCTCCAGCCACAAAGTCCGGCTCAACAACCGGCGATGCACCTATGCACTGGAGAAGAACGCTTCTTCGGCTATCCGTCTCTGCCTGCTCCGGTGTAAGCCTACCAGCTGCTATCTCCCTTGCAACCAGAGTCTGGTCAGCTGTGAGCTGCTGCACGGCCGAGCTCATCTGATATATACGGCTGTCTCCCACATGTACTATGTAATATCTGCCTCTATACATCAGGATTGCCGATATTGTTGTTCCAAGCATTATTCCATTCTGTTCACCATATGCCTTTATCTTCTCATTCATGTCCACGGCAAGGTGAAGCCACTGATATTTCAATGCTCCCTCACTGAAGCTCTCATTTTTTACCATCTCGGCGAACTGCTGGTCAAACCAATCGCAAAACGCACATATAACTTCTTTGCTGGCGACCTCCCCTTTTGCCAGTCCTCCCATACCGTCACATACGAGTGAGAACAAGGCCTGTCCGTCCGGTGTCTCTGCAATCTTTATTGCAAGCGAATCCTGATTGGTCTTTTTCTTGATTCCCACATCTGTATTGTATACTGCACTAAATCTCATCACAGCTCTCCTTCCAAATATACATTCTAATTATTGGTGACAAGACTATCTTATATGATATACAAATTCTTCATTGCCCAATAAAACAACTACACCATTTGTAAGGAATCTCTTTTCCCCTTCATTTAATCTTTGTCCGTTTATATATGTTCCGTTCGTTGAGTTGTTGTCACTGATAAAACATACTCCTCTGTCTTTGACTATCACACAATGTACTCTACTTATATCTGTGTTGTCAGAGATCGCATAATCTACTTCGGAAGCTTTACGTCCAATCTTGAATTCTGCCTTATCAATATTTATTCTCTCACCGGTCCTCATTCTGATGAAATATGGAGCAGGGCCTTCCTCAAACGGCATTCCCATTGGCACTGCCGATGATACCGGTGTTCCGCCAAACTGATTATTCATCTCAGGCATCGGTGGCATCGGTGCTCCGCTAAATGGATTGCCCATCTCTGACATCGGCGGTACCGGTGCTCCACCAATCAGATTATCTGTAACTGGCTGCTCCGATGTCTCCTCTGTGTTCTCATTCTCTTTATCTTCAGCTGCCCTGTCCTCTGGCGCCTGCTCAATCGGATTTTCCATCGGTGATACCGGTACTCCGCCAGATAGATTGCCCGTTGGCGGCACTGGTGCTCCACCAAATGGATTGCCCATCTCTGGCATCGACGGTATTGGGGCTTCGCCAAATGGCTTCTCCATCTTTGGCTGCTCCTGTATCTCCCTATCCTCTTCAGCGCCTTTATTCTCTTCGGCGCCTTTATTCTCTTCTACATCCTCTTTCTCAGCATCTTTAACCTCTGGCATCGTCTCAAACGGATTGCCCATCGGTGGCACTGGTGCTCCACCAAGCGGATTGCTCATTGGTGGTACATTTTCGTTCATCGGCATTCCGTTTGGTCCCATCGGCGGCACTCCCCCATTCATCGGCATTCCGTTTGGTCCCATCGGCGGCATACCTCCATTCACCGGCATTCCGTTTGGTCCCATCGGCGGCACTCCTCCGTTCATCGGCATTCCGTTTGGTCCCATCGGCGGCATACCTCCATTCATCGGCATTCCGTTTGATCCCATCGGCGGCATACCTCCATTCATCGGCATTCCGTTTGGTCCCATCGGCGGCATACCTCCATTCATCGGCATTCCGTTTGGTCCCATCGGTGGCACTCCTCCGTTCACCGGCATTCCGTTCGGTCCCATCGGTGGCATACCTCCGTTCACCGGCATTCCGTTTGATCCCATCGGTGGCATACCTCCGTTCATTCTGGCATTATTTCTCATAACCCCAAGACGGCTTACCTTTGGAGACGGTACATCAGAACGGAGTATATGACTGTTCCCGCTGGTTGCAAACGCATCATCTGCTACCTTTTTTCTTCCGGCAACAGGGACATTAGCGCCCATCTCCACCAAAAGATCGATCACTTTATTTTTCATGTCGGAACTTGAAAATGTTCCCGGCACATTAGCCAGGTTTATAAGTCTGGCAACATAATTGTCACCATCATTCTCCGAATATGTGGCGTCAACGATTATCGTCTTTATGAGGTTTCTGACCTCATTCATATCCGTGGTTTCTTTATTCACTGGAGCAACGATAAATCCCACATCATAAGTCTCTGGTGAAACGAAAATATGCTGAATATCCTTTGCCACAAAACTCAGAGAAACCATTCCCTTTCCAAACGACTCAAGCCCATCTAACACGTTGTAAATCACTGTAAGCATCTCTTTCTTGCCGACAGCAGACCTGAGGATCTCTGGCAAAGGCTTCATATGATCTATATCATACTCAAACACTCTCACCCCACCATTTTCCTGCATATTACAAAGTATCATCTGTGGAAACTGTCCGCTCCTGCTCATATCGTAAACCTTGGCATCGACGACATCGTCAACGTCCAGGCAATAGTTTACTTTATATGTATCCCCCATAGGTACTACAGTTATCTTCTCTCTATTCATTCTATTTTTACCCCCTTTAGTAAACACCAAAAGCAGGTATTACTACCTGCTCTTTTCCCACCTCTGTGGGCTGTGTATATTAACTTAATTTGAAAATGAAATCCTCACCGCCGATACTTATCATGGCATCATTTGAAAGCTTCATCTCACCATTATCATCAAGTCTCTGTCCGTTCAGATATGTACCATTGGTCGTCTTGTTATCCTTCAGGTAACATCCATCCTCTCTCTGGTAGATTATAATGTGAACCTTGCTTATCGCACCGTTACCGCCAACATGATAATCAACTCCACGACCAGCCTTGCCTATCTTGAATACGGCCTTATTGATCATAACCCTCTCGCCAGTGTTGACTCTGACTATATAAGGCATAGCCTTAGGAACTCCCTTTGAAACTGCTGCAGCAACCTCTGAGTCGCTATCCTTTACGACATTCATTCCGCCCGTAAGTTCAACTGTGCTACCAGTTCCCTTCTTCTCCTCGGTCTCCACCTTTGATGTGACAGGATCCATATTAGTCTCAGGTTCAACTGCCTCACCATTCATATACTGAGGAGCTGTTATCTGCTCAGTAGGATTGTCTATTCTGCTTTCCTCCGCATCGACAACCGCCTTCTGAATTATCTTAGCTCTGTTTATCTTGATATTCTTGACCACTGGTGGATTGTCCATGACCTCATCCGTGGATATCAGAACAGGTATCTGTTCCTCCTGCCGCTCAAGTTCAACTTCCATGACTCCATCTGTGGTCTGAGCAACCTCTGTCAGACTAGACTGTGTTTTCGGCTCCTGTGGCTCCGGCACCTCCACATCAGATGTAAGCGCCTCTGTGTAATCCGAATCGTCATCAACGTTCTCCGTCTCAAGATCATCAAATACACTGTCGTCAAACACTGACATATCTATGCCATCTGATACCGACTTCCCCTCTTCCTGCTTCTCTGAATCATCAAAGGTCAGATCCTTAAACAGACTGTCAACATCTGCTACTGTGTCATCCTCTTCCTCTGAGCCATCATCCTCACCAAATGACACATCCTTGTACTCTGGCAGATCATCCATGCTTGTATCAGGCGATGTGTCGACTGTAGACTGTGATACAGATATATCACCATCTATATCTAAAAACTTTTCTTCAACCTGCATACCTGCAGATTCCATAAGTTCTGTAAGCTGCGAATAAAAATTTCTCACGGTAAACTTATCTGTATTTAAAAGGTTCAGCAGTCTTGCAACATAGTTGCAGTCTTCACTATCGTCATACTTTACGCTTGTAAGTATATCCTTTACAAATGTTCTAAATTCTGCATTTATATTTGCATCGGCTTCAACTGGAACACAAAGCATTCCGACATCATATGTAACAGGATTAACATACGTAAATCCTTTATGTAATATGACATAAGAAGCAGGGATTCCAAGATCACGAAGATTGACTATTCCTGAAGCTACCCCTCTGACTATCCCCAATATCTTCTCGGCATTTACTGTATTAGAAAGGAGTGCGTCTACCGTTGTCCTGCCTGTAACATTATATGTAAGATAATCATTCTCATCATCCTCTTCATAAATGATATCTATGAGTTCTGGAATCTTGTTCTCCTCCAGATAATCCAGCAATTCTTCATCAAACTCACAATCATCATTAAGAATATATGACAAATATTTCTCAGAGCCGATATTTCTTACTTTGAAACTTACTTTTCTCATCAAATATTCCTCCTATCGCACCTCCAAAAGCGCATAACTCGATGCATAAAAACCCAAAAGGGTACATACTCTTTTATTATATATAATAAACTTATATATCGCAAGCAGTTTATACCCTTTTGGAAAAATAACGACTATATTTTATTGTATATTTTCTTGCTTCTACACTCTTTGGAAACTACTCTCCATCACCCTCACTCTCTTTCTCAGCCTTTGCAGCGTCCGCCTTCTCTATATCAGCAAGATGTCCCTCATAAGTTTCATTGAATATACATGCGCCCTCACTCTCATCTGAAGTCAGATAGTAGAGATAATTGTGATGTTCCGCGTTAAGAACCCCTTCTATTGAAGTCTGTCCAGGATTACATATTGGGCCTACCGGAAGTCCCGTATACTTATAAGTATTATATGGTGAGTCAACCTCAAGATCATCATACGACAGTTCAGCCTTATCGTACTGTCCATCAGTAACAACATAGAGTACTGACGGATCCACCTGAAGCGGCATATCCTGATTAAGTCGGTTGAGGAATACTCCAGCAACCTTCGGTCTGTCTGAATCAAGTTTGCACTCTTTTTCAACGATTGATGCCATTGTGAGAACTTCAAAGTCTGTAAAGCCCATATCCTCGGCTTTCTTCTTGTACTCATCTGTATATATACTGTTAAACTTATCTATCATATCCTGTATGAGATCCTTGGCTGTCATATTCTCGTATATATCGTATGTAGCAGGAAACAGAAATCCCTGAAGAGCGTATTTAACTTCTGTCGATGGTATTTCAAATGGGTATTCAAAGTCTCCTGATCTGCACTCAGTAAGGAACTCATCCGCAGTACAAAAACCCTTTTCCTCACATCTATCAGCTATCTGTTCAACCGTAAATCCCTCCGGTACAGTGATTGTATACAACACCTCTCTGGTAGACTCTACATAACAAAGAGTTTTTATCATATCCAATGTCGACATACTTGAATTAAGCGTATATGTTCCTGGCTGCAGGCTTCCACTATACTGGGAACCTGTCATTCTGAGCTGAAACGCAAGCTTGTACTTTATAAGGCCTGCCTCCTTCAACATTCCAGCTGCCTCCTTGACCGTAGTATCCTCAGGGATCGTGATCTCTATATTCTCTCCGACCTCCCCGCCTTCTGTACCTTCGTATTCTCTCATAAAACCGGTGTACGTGTCCTTGATCTTATGAACGCCAACCACCACCACACACACTGCAATGGCAATGATTATTATCGGTCTTACAATATTTCTCCAATCCATTTTTCTCTCCTTCTTGTTTTTTTCATTTGCCTGTTTATATAAGTGATGTTATCATAACCATATCTCAATGAAGAAAGGAATGATATAATTGGCAAATCCTATAGTTACTATTACTATGGAAAATGGTGATGTCATGAAAGCTGAGCTTTATCCTGACATTGCACCTAATACTGTAAACAACTTCATCTCTCTCGTAAAGAAGGGCTTCTATGACGAAGTTATCTTCCATCGTGTCATAAAAGGCTTCATGATACAGGGTGGAGATCCTCAGGGAATCGGCATCGGCGGTCCTGGATATTCCATCAAAGGAGAATTCGCACAGAACGGTTTCAAGAATGATCTGGCACACACGCCAGGTGTCCTCTCTATGGCTCGTTCAATGATGCCTGACTCAGCAGGTTCACAGTTCTTTATCATGCACAAGGCAGCTCCACATCTGGACGGTGCCTATGCAGCCTTTGGCAAGGTTATCGAGGGACTTGACATTGTAGACAAGATTGCAAATGTACCAACTGACTACAACGACAAGCCTAGGGTTGAACAGAAGATGAAGACTGTAACAGTCGACACCTTCGGTGTAGACTACCCTGAACCAGAAAAGGCTTAATCGAAATTATTATAAACCATATACTGGAATTTGAAAATAACAATAATTTTATATTACACAAATTTAAAGACTGACTATACTCCCAAATGAGCACAGTCAGTCTTTTTTCTTCTATATGTTCATAACAGTGCTACCGTATCACATGTAGATTTTTTCTTCCATTTGCGGTACAATACTCTGCAGAGGGGATTCATAATTTTTATTCGAAGGAGTTTCCCATGTTACATCCAGCTATAGATCTGGCGTGCTTTGCTCTGGAAGCAGTCGTTGACATCATTATGTTTTCAGCTTTACTGGGACTCAGGTTTCGGAATCTGAGGCATCCCATCGCAGGCTTATCCATGTATTTTATCTGTGGCAATCTTATCGGCTACATTTTCCCCAACGCATTTGGCTGGGTAGCTTTATGCCTGTTATCCTATCTGGCAATGCTGTATATGACCAAGGCCTCACCATTTTATACGTTGGTAGCATATATTATCTCCTACCTGTACAATGCTTTCTGCGAGGATTTCTTCTTCATGGCGTTCTCCAAGATTGGTATACAGAATGAGAATATAATCGCCCTGGGAAGTTCAATATTACTTTTCCTCATCGCGCCTGTCATCTGTCATTTTGTGCCGCTTCACAGATGCTTCAGCTATATTATAAAGGGAAGTGCATTGACCAGATTCCTTCTGCTGCATCTGTTCGCCATATACATCATTGAGACCGGCCTGTACAAATACAGTTCAACTGATATCTCATCATATATTCCTTACATAGCTTCATTTGTGGTAATAATTGTCATAACCGATATTGTACTGCTCCATCAGCAGCGAACGATAAGCAGGCAGCAGCACGACCTTGCCAGCTACGAAACATACCAGCCTATGATGACGGATCTTATACAGGATATACTTGGCAGACAGCACGATTTCAACAATCATCTCGCCGCCATCAATATGCTTCCTTATGCCTATAAAGATTATGACTCTCTGGTCAGCGCCCTGGCAGACTACTCGGCAAATATCGTCTCAGACTACAGAGATACCGAGCTTCTGAAGATCAACATGCCTATCGTTGCGGGTTTTATACACAGTAAGATGATCATTGCGGACAGGCTCGGCATAATGCTTGATATAACAATAAAAAATCATGACCTTGTGAGTGCCATGCCTGAATACGATATCATCCGTGTTGCAGGAATCCTTATAGATAACGCACTCGAAGCCTCACAGAGAACCGACACGGTCCGTCTGACTCTCGGAAGCAGTGATGGAAAGATTGAGATTGAGACTCTCAACAAGGGACAGCAGCTCACGCACGAGCACAGGCAGCAGATGTTTGATGCAGGATATACCAGCAAGCAATCCAACAGAAAGCTGCACGGCTACGGGCTGGCAAACCTGAAAAAGCTTGTTGCCCAGTACAATGGGCAGATTTGTCTCGATAATCAGCAGATAGACGGCGTGACGTATATACATTTTGATGTGCGCGTATAACAATATAAAAGCCAGACACGGACGATCCACGTCATAAATACAAATGACTTATATCCCGTCCATGTCTGGCTTTTATACTTTTGTTCTATATTGCGCTGTTTCTGCTTTTTTCTATCTTACAGCTCTACATCCCAGAAATCATTGATGGTTGCGAAGTAATCCTCCGGTGTCTCTGCACGGCGGATAAGCCTCCATGATCCGTCTGGTCTGAGCAGGACCTCTGCTGACTTAAGCTTTCCATTGTAATTGTATCCCATGGCAAATCCATGAGCTCCTGTATCGTGGATGACAAGGATATCTCCCATGTCGATCTTTGGAAGCATTCTGTCTATAGCGAACTTGTCATTGTTCTCACACAGTGAACCTGTCACATCATACTTGTGATCACATGGCTCATTCTCTTTGCCGAGAACTGTGATGTGGTGATATGCACCATACATAGCAGGTCTCATGAGGTTGACTGCACATGCGTCCACGCCAATGTACTCCTTGTGTGTGTGCTTCTCATGGATGGCTGTTGTAACCAGGTGTCCGTAAGGTGCCAGCATGAAACGTCCAAGCTCTGTGAAGATAGCTACATCACCCATGCCTGCTGGTACAAGCACTTCCTCATATACCTTTCTGACGCCCTCGCCGATGACCATGATGTCATTTGGCTCTTTATCCGGTGTATATGGAATTCCAACTCCGCCTGACAGGTTGATGAAGTCAAGCTTGACGCCTGTCTTCTCCTTGATCTCAACTGCTGTCTCGAATAGAATCTTGGCAAGTGTTGGATAGTATTCATTTGTCACTGTATTGCTGGCAAGGAAGGCATGCATTCCGAATCTCTTCACGCCCTTTGCCTTGAGGATCTTGTATGCCTCGATGATCTGATCCTTTGTCATACCATACTTTGCATCACCAGGGTTGTCCATGATGGTTGTTGATATAGAGAACTTTCCGCCCGGATTGAATCTGCAGCAGATCTTCTCTGGAATTCCTGCTGACTTCTCCAGGAAATCAATGTGTGTGAAATCGTCAAGATTGATGGTTGCGTTCAGCTTCTTTGCAAGCACGAATTCTTCGGCAGGGGTGTCATTGGACGAGAACATGATCTCATCGCCCTTAAATCCCATCTTGTCTGACATCATAAGCTCTGTCAGTGATGAACAGTCAGTTCCGCAGCCCTCTTCCTTGAGGATCTTGAGTATTGTTGGGTTTGGAGTAGCCTTTACAGCGAAATACTCCTTGAATCCTTTATTCCATGAAAACGCCTTGTAAAGCTTTCGCGCATTCTCTCTGATTCCTTTTTCATCGTAAATGTGAAATGGTGTAGGGATCTCCTTGATGATCTCCTCCGCCTTTGCCTTTGTAATAAATGGTGTCTTCATCTTTTTTCCTTTCTGTCCTTTCCTGCATACTATGCGTTGTTCTCCGCTGCGACAAGGTTCTCACTCTTGTGCATCCTACGGAGAAGTGGCTTTTCTATCTTACCTGTAGCATTTCTCGGAACGTGCTCAAATATGATCTTCCTTGGCCTCTTGTATCTTGGAAGTTCTTTACAGAACTCGTTGATCTCTTCCTCTGTGCAGGTCATGCCATCCTTTACCTCTATGATGGCCGCTGTGATCTCTCCGAGACGGGCATCTGCGATACCGATAACCGCAACGTCCTTGATCTTCTCATATTTGCTGAGGAAGTTCTCTATCTGTACAGGGTAGATATTCTCTCCACCACTGATTATAACATCTTTCTTTCTATCTACAAGATAAATAAATCCATCTTCGTCCTGCATAGCCATATCTCCTGTGTACAGCCAGCCATCCTTCAGGCACTCCTCAGTCGCCTTTGGATTCTTGTAGTAGCAGGTCATGACACCAGGTCCCTTGAGGATAAGCTCGCCGACTGCGCCCTGCTCAACCTCTGTTCCGTCCTCATTCACGATCTTTGCCTGCCAGCCATAGCCCGGCACACCGATGGCTCCGACCTTATGTATGTTCTCTACTCCCAAATGTACAGCGCCCGGTCCGATGGACTCTGAAAGTCCATAGTTCGTATCGTACTGATGGTTAGGGAATATCTCTTTCCATTTCTTTATAAGGCTCTGTGGCACTGGCTGTGCTCCAATGTGCATCAGTCTCCACTGTGACAGCTCGTAATCCTCCAGATGTACATCGCCGTTCTCTATGGCGAGCAGTATATCCTGAGCCCATGGTACAAGAAGCCATACTATAGTACACTTCTCATCACTTACAGTCTGAAGTATAGTCTTTGCGCTTACTCCCTTGAGCAGAACTGCCTTGCCGCCCACTATCAGACTTCCAAACCAGTGCATCTTGGCACCCGTGTGGTACAGCGGTGGAATACACAGGAATACATCATCCTTTGTCTGTCCGTGATGTACATTCTCAACCTTTGCCGCATGCATCAGGCTCTCATGGTTGTGAAGGATAGCCTTTGGAAATCCTGTTGTTCCAGATGAGAAATATATAGCCGCATCATCGCTGTCCTTGATGTCTCTCTTCTCGAATACACTTGAACAGTTGGATGTCAGCTTGTCATAATCCTCCGCAAATGTAGGGCAGTTGCCGCCCACATAGAAGAGGATTCTCTTCTCAGCTATCTCGTCAACGACAGCCTCTATACGTCCGATGAACTCAGGACCAAATACAAGTACGTCGACATCCGCAAGCTCTACACAGTATTTGATCTCCTCCGCATCGTATCTGAAGTTGAACGGAACAACTACGGCTCCCGTCTTCAACACTCCGAAATATATTGGAAGCCACTCAAGGCAGTTCATCATGAGGATACCTACCTTATCTCCCTTCTGGATTCCACGTGATACCAGAAGATTGGCAAATCTGTTTGCCTTCTCGTTGAACACGCTCCATGTGATCTCTCTTCTGTACTGACATGTAGGATTCGACTCTATGAGTTCATACTCTCTCCATGTAACTCTTCTCGTCTCCTGCACATCAGGATTTATTTCTACCAAAGCGACATCATTTCCATATTCTCTGGCATTTCTCTCTAAGTAATCTGTGATTGGCATAACCGTAACTCCTAACCTCTCTTAATAATTGCTCTTATCTCTTTTTCAATTAAAAGCTTTAACGCGTTAAATTGCACGCTCTTTACAGTATATCCCTCACATGGAAAATATACAATAGGCAAATATATACCTCTACATAAAACTATGAGAAACACGCTTCGCGAGTTTCTCAAGTTATCGCGGCAGTCGCCAAGGTCTCGTGCAAGCACGGACTTTGGCTCGTTGCTCGCGTAAATTAAATCAGCGATGAACACAAATTTTCGTGTTCACCGCCGATTTAGTTTTCTACGCATAAAATGATGCCTTGATTACATTGATATAACTGTTCATCATCTGTGATCCCACAAATGTCGCGATCATCAGTCCCACGCTGAGCGCAGGGCCAAATGCAAAATGCTCATCTTTGCCCTTCTTACGTCTTATCAGCAAGATAGCACCCTGGCATCCACCAATGATAAGTCCGATGAAGAACGCTATGACAGTAGCCTTCCAGCCAAGGAAGAATCCTGCGGCAAACATGAGCTTGATATCTCCGCCGCCAAAGCCATCCGGAATGACCAGAACTATCAGGAACAGCGGAAGACTCACACATATCATTCCTATGAGTCTGCTCACAAGTGAGAGATCTCCGCCCGTCAGTGAAAAGCCTCCTCTTGTGAATATGGATATAACTCCAAGCACCAGTATGCATACATTCAGCACAAATGGTATCTCCATGGTGTCCGCGTCTATAAATGTGATGATAGTCAGCAGTGCAAAGAACAGGAATACCGTGACCGCCTCAAGGCTCACACCAAACTGCCACACCATCAGCACTCCAAACACTCCACCAAGTATCTGTATGAATAAGCATCTCGGAGAAAACTTCTCAAAACTCTTCGGCTTTCCCTTAAATATATTCTCATTGTTCGGCAGCTTGAGTATGATCTCATTTGCCAGAGTGAAAAGCACCACCCCAAGTAAAAACGCAACTATACAAGCTGCTATATTGATTGAATTCATAAATATAAAATCCCTTCTAAAAATATCACTGCTCACGATGGTCGATGACACGCTGTGTCTTCTTCTCACTTCTAGGCAGCGTTCCAACAGGGACAACAGTAATCTTCGGTGTAACTCCGATCCTTGACTTGAACAGATCTCTGATCTGACGTCCTGTCTGTTCAAAATCTACACGTCCCTCGGCCTCAACTGTAACCAGCATGATATCCTTATTGGCAGGCTCGTCATGGGCTATATTTATGGTGTACTCACTTGGAACTCCATCCACAAGTGCAAGCAGCTCCTCAACCTGACTTGGGAACATATTTACGCCGTGTACCTTGAACATATCGTCACTTCTACCCTTGATGATATCAAGTCTAGGATGCTTTCTTCCGCATGGACACTCACCCGGAATGATCCTTGATATATCGTGTGTCCTGAAACGGATGAGCGGAGCCCCCTCCTTAACCAGAGTAGTGATAACTATCTCTCCCTCCTCTCCGTCAGGGAGAGTCTTTCCGGTCTTCGGATCTATTATCTCTATATAAACATAATCATCCCAATAGTGCATTCCATTCTGGGCATCGCAGCTTATTCCGATACCAGGTCCATAGATCTCTGTAAGTCCATATATATCATACAGCTCTATTCCAAGCTTCTCTTTTATATACTTTCTCTTCTTCTCACTCCAGCGTTCTGAGCCAAATACGCCCTTTTTCAAATGTATCTTATCCTTAAGCCCTCTCTTATCTATCTCTTCGGCAAGAAGAAGTGCGTATGATGATGTTGCTGTGAGAACTGTACTTTCAAGATCGATCATCATCTGTAACTGTTTGTCAGTATTTCCAGGGCCCATAGGAATTACCATGGCACCAAGCTTCTCCGCGCCTGCCTGAAATCCTATTCCGGCTGTCCACAGACCATATCCCGGTGTGATATGTACTCGGTCTTTCTTTGTCACTCCGGCTGTCTCGTAGCATCTTGCGAACATGGTTGCCCAGTCATCGACATCCTTTGCTGTATAAGGTATGATAACCGGCTTTCCTGTTGTTCCTGAAGATGAATGGATACGTACCACTTCCTCATCCGGAACAGCCTGTATTCCAAGCGGATAAGCATTTCTCAGGTCGTCCTTGCTTGAAAACGGAAGCTCCTCAAATGCCTCCTGACTTGTCACATCTGTTATACCAAGCTCTCTGTACTTCTTACCATAATAGCTGTCAGTCTTTACAAGTCTCTTTATCTGAGCGTCCACCTGACTGAGCTGTGTGTCATTTAACTTCATAATTTTTACTCTCCTTTTTCCCTTCGGTCAGCCCATCGCCAACTACATCTTCATCGCATATTCAAATACTTTCTTGTTCACCTCTACAAACTTCGGATTCACTCCATTCTCAATAGCTGAAATAATATCCGCCTCGTCAAGTCCAAGTCTGCCGCTGGCAACTGCAACCCCAAGAAGTGCTATGTTGTAGAACTTTGCCGAACCAAATTCACGGCTTATCGCCGCGCCGTCCATGACTATACAATCGCATTTATCCTTCAGGTAGTCAAGCATCGGCTGTGCCTCGTAGCCTGAATTCATGAGCGAGTCAGTCGCCGGTTTCACCGGGACGTTGTTGGTGATGACGATTCCTCCCTTTTTCAGATAAGCTAGATTGCGCACCGCCTCTGCAGGCTCAAACGCAAGTATAATGTCAGCACCGCCCTGGGCTATGAGTGGTGAATACGCCTCACCGATCCTCACATGGCTCGTGACACTTCCGCCTCTCTGCGCCATTCCTATGGTCTCCGCCGAATGTACTGTCTCGCCCTTTGCCATATACGCCGATGCGATGAGCTTGGACGCAAGAACCGTTCCCTGTCCGCCTACACCGCAGACCAGAATATCTTTATTCATTGCAAGCACCTCCTATCGCACCCACCGGACAGATCTGTGCGCACAGACCGCATCCCGTACACAGGCTTTCATCTATCGCCACCTTGCCATCCTTCAGGATGATCGCAGGGCAGCCTATCTCTCTGATACATTTCTTACACTGTATGCACTTTTTGGATATCTCCATCTTGCCGGACGGCTTGGTGATGGCTATACAAGGCGACTTGAAAATGATCGCCTTAACTCCCCTGATATCCGCGCACTCTTTGACCGCTGCCACGCTGGCCTCAAGATCAAGCGGATCAACCGTGACTATCTTCTTCACTCCGATTCCCTCAAGTACCTTCTGTATACTCACCTTGTCCACGAACTGGCCCATCATATTGCGTCCTGTTCCCGGATGTGGCTGGTGTCCCGTCATGGCTGTGGTCGAGTTGTCGAGCACACACAGGATCATATTCGCATCATTGTAAACTGCATTTACCACTCCTGTCATACCCGATGCAAAGAATGTGGAATCTCCCACAAATGCAAAGCACACGCCGTCTTCATCCACCCAGTGGAAGCCCTGCGCCATGGTGATTCCGGCTCCCATGCACAGACAGGTATCCACCATGTCAAGCGGCATGGCATTTCCAAGTGTATAGCATCCTATATCTCCGCAGAAGTAGCTCTTTCTGCCAGCCATCGCTTTCTTTACCGCGTAAAATGACGCTCTGTGAGGGCATCCTGCACACAGCACCGGAGGTCTCACGGGAAGCTCTGGTGCATCTGACACATCCACCTGGGAAGTCTTCTCAAGATCAAGGAAATCACACAGGATATCCGCAGCCTTGTTGGTAGAAAGCTCTCCGCTCGCCGGCACATCTCCGGTCTGCTTTCCTCTGACATCTATATCCATATGATATTTGCCTGCAAGGCGTAATATCTGATTCTCTATATATGGGCTGAGCTCCTCAAGACACATGACCTCCGTCACTCCGTCCAGCACATTCTTCACGAACTGCTCAGGGAACGGATGTGGAGTTGCTATACGGACCAGCTTCACATCAGGCACATTCTTTAGTGTCTCCTTTGCATAGCAGTAGCTGATTCCCGATGCGAATACCGCCTTGCTGCCGCTGCCCTCCACCGTATTCATGGAGTATCTGCCGAAGTCGTCCCCAATCTCTACATTTCTTTTTTCTATCATGGCATGATTGGCAAATGACAATCTCGGGAAGATGACCCATTTCTTTGAATCCTTTACAAATCCCTCATATTCCTTTACCTTCCACTCGTCTTTTACCTCTATGGATGCGTATGCATGACACACTCTTGTTGTCGGTCTGAACAGAACCGGTGTCTTGTATTTCTCCGAGTAGTCAAATGCATCCTGTATCATCTGATATGCCTCCTCAGGAGTCGACGGGTCAAATACCGGGATCCTGCAGAAGTCTGCAAACATCCTTGTATCCTGCTCCGTCTGTGACGATATCGGTCCCGGATCGTCCGCAGACACGATAACCATTCCTCCTTTTATCCCGACATACGCCAGCGACATAAGCGGATCCGATGCCACATTGAGACCCACCTGTTTCATGGTCACAAGTGTCCTCGCTCCACTGTATGATGCACTGGCGGCAACCTCCATAGCCGCCTTCTCATTTACCGACCACTCCACATGGACTCCGTCATGCGGGTATTTTGCTACTGTCTCAAGTATCTCCGAAGACGGGGTTCCCGGATATCCTGCCACCAGATTCAGCCCCGCCGCAAGTGCACCGAGGGCTATGGCTCCGTTACCCATAACATATTCTTTTCTCATAACAATACTACCTTCCAAGTCATTTATAAATTCTCTTATATTTCGATATTATACCCTCCACGGCTTTCAATGACAACAAATATTCTGGGACAGCACCACTTTACTGTTATAAAGTGGTGCTGCCCCTTCAAATTCATGCTCTTCTTTTTAACATGCATATGTGATACAATGTTTCTTGAATTTTTATAGAAGGAGAATAACCATGAACAACCGACCATTTGCCGGCAGAACTGCTGCCGTTATAGATCTGGCAAAGCTCAGGAGCAATATTGCCAACATAAAATCAAGACTGAAACCGGGTGTTGAATTTATCGCTGTCATGAAGGGCGATGGATACCGCCACGGTATTGCAGGACTTTACCCGACTCTTAAAGAGTGTGGCATAGACAGCTATGCCGTCGCTATCTGGGAAGAGGGAAAGATGCTCAGGGACGCAGGGGCCACAGAGTCTATACTTATCCTCGGCGATACAGCGGATGACATGTTGGACGAGGCCGCAAAGTACGACCTTGATCTCACTGTCTTTTCAATGGAGGGTGCTGAGAACATGGCTGCCGCTGCAAGAAGAGCCGGCAAGAAACAGAATGTCCAGATAAAGCTGAACACCGGTATGAACCGAATAGGATTCCCGGTATGTCAGGAATCATTTGACACTATAAAGAAGATCTGCGAGATGGAGGACCTGAACGTAACAGGTATATTTACACATTTTGCAAGGGCAGATGAGGGGGATCACACAAGTGCAAGAAAGCAGCTTGACCTATATCTCCACGCCGTAAATGAACTTGAGAAGATGGGGGTTGTCATACCAAAGCACCACATAGCCAATAGCCCTGCCATACTGATGCTTCCTGAAGCACAGCTCGACGCAGTCAGATGCGGTGATATCCTCTATGGTCTTACTCCTTCTGATGATTTTGACTGGAAGAATTCAGGACTTCAGGAGATCCTCAGCTGGTACACATACGTTGCCATGGTGAAGGAGGTCCCTGCCGGATCCGAGGTTGGATACGGCGGAACATTTGTCACCGAAAGACCTACAAAGATCGCAACACTTCCGGTTGGTTTTGCGGACGGCTACAGCCGTTACCTGTCCAACAAGGGCAAGGTCATCATAAATGGTCATGAGGCACCGATCATCGGACGCGTATGTATGGATCAGTGCATGGCGGACATCACAGACATCCCGGATGTACAACGCGGCGACACCGTAACCCTACTCGGCGAGGGCATGTCCATCGAGGACATGGCAAATATGCTTGACACGAATGTTGATGTGATCGTGTGCAACATATCGGTAAGGGTTCCGAGGGTATATATAAATGGGGATATCTGATCGGCAACGCCACGGAGGAGAAGGTATGACTTTTGGAGAACGATTGTATGAATTGCGAAATAAAAATAATCTATCCCAGGAAGAGCTTGCGGAGGTTTTAGATGTGTCCCGGCAATCGATTTCCAAATGGGAAAATGATAAGGGATATCCTGAGATGACAAGGCTGCTATTTATGAGTGATTATTTTGATGTCTCATTAGATTATCTGATGAGAGGAATTAAAAAAGAAAATAATGAAGAAAAAGTAACTGCAGACGATGCGGACAAAATTTCAAATGATAAATACAAAACAAAAAACATCCTGCTAGTATGGAATAATTTTCTGTCCAATTTATCCCCAAATCAAAAGACATTATTTATGTTGCTGTATATCTTGATTATCTGCTCATTAGTCGCACTCATTGTAAGTGTAATATATCTCGGTGGCTACGAAATAGGAAAATTCATCGGATATCTGACAAAATGACCTGAAATAGCGTGCTGCAACCACAAGTTTACACAAGTGCAACCATATATTTATGGTCTGTTTGTGCTATAAATGCTACCTTTTAATTACAAAATTTATTAGGAGGCTGCTTATGAAAACGAACGGAAATGATTTCAAGAATTGGATGAATCACGGAACCCAAATCCAGATATTGATAAGAAGGATAATGATTATAGGCCTGATCGCACTTATGATATACGGCATAGGTTATGCTATTGGAACATTTATTGCACACCTTGGGTTTTAAAGGTGGGGATATGGGATATGTTATTTCCATCATGTCTATTATTATCTCCATCATTTATTGATAAAATGATGGAGATAAATCTGAAATGAAGAGGATTTTTAAAAAGCAAAAAGTGTCAGATACATATAAACATTTGTTCATCCGCACCTGACACTAATTAAGATTCTAATTATACCAACATCCACTGCAACAGACAAAATGAAACAAGGCTCCCTATTTCATCACCGCATTATACACATCCCTCTTAGGGACTCCGCGGTCCACTGCCGCCTGCTTGATCGCATCTTTCTTGGACATACCCTGATCAACGTACATCTGGACATGTTCCTCCACAGACATAACCTCAAACGAACTCTTCTTCTCCTCCTCAAGCTTCTTCACATCAAGTCCTTCTATCACGATGACGAATTCTCCTCTCGGATCTTCCTCCTCGTAACGGGCTATAGCCTGAGAGAGCATCATAGGCTCTATCGTCTCATGCTTCTTGGTGATCTCTCTGGCAAGTGTTATATGCCTGTCACCGAGAGTCTCCATGAGTTCCGCCAAAGTCTTCTTCAGCTTGTGAGGAGCCTCATACATCACCATGGTCCTAGTCTCACGCTTCATCTCCTCGAGAACCCTCGCCCTGTCCTTCTTGTCATATGGAAGAAATGCCTCAAATGCAAATCTTCTTGTCGAAAGCCCCGAGCTTATGAGTGCCGATATACATGCACAGGCACCTGGAACAGGCGTAACTTCAAGTCCGGCATCAAGAGCCTGTCTCACAAGCTCCTCCCCGGGATCAGATATACCTGGAGTTCCCGCATCGGTTATGACTGCCACATTCTGTCCCTGCTGCATCTTCTCAACAAGAACCTTCGCCTTGTCGTATTTGTTGTATTCATGATAACTCGTCATCGGGGTCTTGATCTCAAAATGATTGAGCAGCTTGATACTGTTTCTTGTATCCTCCGCCGCTATCACATCCACCTCTTCAAGAACCCTGACGGCCCTGTATGTCATATCCTCAAGATTGCCTATAGGTGTCGCCACCAAGTATAACTTTCCTGCCATATATATCCTCTCTTCTGCTGAACATCTGAGTATTGAAAATCATAGATATCTTATGCTGCCTCTTATCTCTTTGCCGTACCTTCATACGTCGCAAGCAGCTGCTCTGTATACACCCCCGGAGCTTTGTATACTATCATAGGCGGATCGATCTTGATCATGGAATTGCCGCCCTTCACAGCCTCCACTATGACCATGTTCGGCTCCTTGTCTATGTAAGGATGTACAAGCTGCATCCTCTTTGGCTCAAGCCTGTGCTCATGCAGACATTCAAATATCTCAGCCAGTCTGAACGGCTTATGTATCATATAAAAGCTTCCGCTGGGTTTAAGGGCATGCTCTGCCGCTGCCACCACCTGCTCCAGCGTCACATGCACCTCATGTCTCGCTATGTTCTTCGGAGCATCCGGATTCTCCAGACCGTGACTGCCCTTTATGTATGGCGGATTTGAGGTCACTATGTCAAAGGAGGCCTTCTTGTAGTTACAAGAGACCTCCTTTATATCTCCGTTATCTATTCGCACTAAACCGTCAAGCCCATTGAGGCTCACACTCCTTGCCGCCATATCCGCACATGCAGGCTGAAGCTCTATACCTATAAACCGTGCTCCATCTGCCATTTTACCGCCAGGTTGCTGAGTCGCCCCTGCATCCGAATTAGTAACTCCATCTACGGCAATACAATCATGTGAGGATATATAATCATCGGCATTCAAACCAGCAAGTCTCTCCTCTCTGGTAAGAGCTTCATCCCCATACTCCTTTGCAGCAAGAAGTATAGGTATGATACCTGTTCCCGTTCCGAGATCCAGATATCTGCCACCGCGCTTAAATCTCACATAGTTTGCCAGCAGCACAGCATCCATCCCAAAGCAGAACATTCCGCTGTTCTGTATGATCTGGTAACCTTTGCACTGAAGGTCATCTATCCTCTCGCAAGATTTAATCTCCACCGTGGACCCGCCCACCACTTCGGACCGGGCCTGTACAGCCTGACTCTCTATCGTTTTATCATCCGGTTTAATCGTCAAATTTGGACTTTCCACCCTTGTCCTCCAATGCCTCAAGTGCCTTGTACTCCTCGGCACTGAGTCTCTCTGAATTCTTTCTTCTCTTAGGCTTGAACTTGAGCTCAGCCACAGGATACTCCATAACTTCCTTGTTGTCATCCTTGTCAGTCACCACGATCTTAACCTTCTGACGGAGGACGTTCACGGACATGACCTCGCCCTTATTTCCATCTACTGTCCTCACGAAATCTCCCACATTTGGAAGTTTTTCATTCAGATACTCGTAAGTGTCCTGCTCATGCTTCAGACAACACATAAGTCTTCCACACACACCTGATATCTTGGTTGGATTCAGCGACAGATTCTGCTCCTTTGCCATCTTGATCGACACAGGAACAAACTCTGACAAATGCTTGTTACAGCAGAGCTCCCTTCCACATATACCGATTCCGCCCACCATCTTGGTCTCATCGCGGACACCGATCTGTCTGAGCTCTATTCTTGTCTTGAACACCGACGCAAGATCCTTTACCAGCTCACGGAAATCAATTCTTCTATCCGCTGTGAAGTAGAACAGCACCTTGTTATTGTCAAATGTATACTCAGCCTCTATGAGTTTCATGTCCAGCTTGTGCTTGGCTATCTTCTCAAGGCAGATGTCAAATGCCCTCTTGCTCTTCTTCTTGTTATCCTCGTATTTCTTTGTGTCATCGGCTGTGGCAACCCTTATGATCGGCTTGAGTGAAGCCGTAAGCTTGCTGTCCTCAACTTTTCTTCTACCTAGAACCACCTTACCATACTCCACTCCTCTTGCAGTCTCGACTATGACAAATGTACCAGTCTCAACTTCAAAATTCTGTGGGTCAAAATAATATATCTTTCCATTCGGTCTAAAACGGACTCCTATAATCTCTTTCATCAACAATTCTCCTTCATAGTCAGGAGCATAAGCTCCATTGCAATGTCAAAGCTGACATTTGCCTCAAGTCTGACCTTAGCCTTGTCCATGGACTTGAGCACCTTTTCTATTCCCTCATAGCTGATATGGGACGACTGCTTTCTTATATCCGAATAATACTCCTTGAACATCAGCCTTCCAGGGTTATTTGACACCTTGAGCATCAGTACATCTCTGTACCACATCATCATCAGATCAATGTAATCACTTATCTTGAGCTTGTACAGCTCCATATTCTTGATTGCAAACAGCATATCATCCACCGACATCTCTCTAAGATGTCTCATGATCTTTACAACATTTTCCTTTATCTCTCTGTATTCATCACTGGTGGCAAGCCTTATGGCTTTTCCAAGGTTGCCCTGAGCGAAATCCATACAGAAATCAGCTTTCTGCTTGTCAAGCTTCAGCTCATTCATGAGATAATCGAGTATATCATGCTCTCTGACCGGTTTCACATTCAGAACTATACATCTGGACTGGATAGTCTGGAGCATCTTATCTATATTGTTTGTCAGCAATATAATGATAGCATATGATGGAGCCTCTTCTATAGTCTTAAGAAGTGCATTCTGTGCATTCACATTAAGAAGCTGCGCATCCTCTATCACATATATCTTATATCTGCTGCTGTACGGCTTGATATCAATATCTGAATTCACCTGATCACGTATCTCCTCAACAGAGATGACATTTGGCTTGTCATGTGTGACCCAGATAATATCCGGCTGGTTTCCTGTCTCACACTGGAGGCATGATTTGCAATGATTACAAGGCTCCGTTCCACCCTCCTCACACTGAAGAGTTTTCACAAGTGCCCTTGTGAGTGTCTTCTTACCACTGCCAGTCTCACCATTGATTATATATCCCTGAGATATCTTTCCAAGCTCTATACTGCTCTTGAAATGGCGTATTATGTCTTCATGTCCGATTATTTCTGTGAAATCTATCATAAATACCAACCCCCTTACATTATTAATTCACATTATCTGTAGCTTTCTGACCTTCTCCCATCAGATGGCATCACAGGTTGAGTTTCTTCTCTACATACTCTGTTATTATACCATGAATCTCATTGATAGGTAAAGTAGCGTCTATCTTTACTATTCTCTCAGGGTGCATATCCGCCAGCATGCGGTATCCGTCCACTACCTTCTGGTGAAATTCAATTTTTTCATTCTCCATTCTGTCAAGCTCTGCCTGATTCTTTTTTCTCGCAATCCCCTCCTGGGCATTAAGATCCATGAGAAATGTCATATCAGGCATGATCCCCTGAAGCGCAAATTCATTAACCTTATACACCGTATCAACGCCCAAGCCTCTTCCGATTCCCTGATATACAGCGGAGGAATCAACAAATCTATCCGCTATAACCGCCTGTCCCGCTTCAAGTGCAGGCTTGATGTTCTCCTTTACAAGCTGAGCTCTGGCAGATGCATACAGAAGCAGCTCCGTCATATAGCCCATCTCTGTAAATTCCTTGTTCAATATAACCTCGCGGATTGCCTCACTGATTGGATTTCCTCCCGGATCTCTCGTTATCAGCACATCGTAACCTTTTTTCTCAAGATACTCTTTGAGAAGTTCCCTCTGTGTTGTCTTGCCGGCTCCATCCGGTCCTTCTATTGTTATAAATATTCCTCTCATATCTTAACCCTATGTACATGCACCACAAATGCATATACGCCTTTCTTCTTATATAATTGACCATACGGCTCATCACAAAATATCAGCACATGTCATTCTAATTTTCAATAATGCTTGTATGCTTTTCATTTCTCGCACAGCACAGCTATACATCCATCATCCACACCTGATACATTCAACCCGCTTCTTATCATTGTATCTATTCCGCAGACAGCCCGCTCGTCCACTATCTCTCCAGGAGCCAGCACAGGAATCCCCGGCGGATATGCATACACAAACACACCTGATATTCTTCCCACCGACAGCTCAAGAGGCACCATCTCTGAAGTCTCATCCCATGCTTTCCCGGGAACCACTGCGGATCTTCTTCCGGATATAATGTCCATCGCTCTGCTGCCATCCACGATTGATCTGTACTCAAGTCCACTGTCTATCTCTTCTATCGCCTTAAACAGTATATCATAACTATCGACACTGTCCACAACAGATGATATACAAATAACATAACTCACCGAAGCCATCTCCACGATCAGCCCATACCTATCAGCCAATATGTCAGCGAGCATAACTCCGGTAAATATCTGTCCTGATCCATCCACAGTTCCCGGTCTCACGACAAATACCAGCCTTCCCTCATCGTGGTCAAATACTTTACACGCCGAACAACCTTCATCATTTTTAGACACGTTCACCCCGGGTCTGAACAGCCGTATATTTCTAAGATTGTCACATTTTTCAGCAAATATCTCAAGCCTCCGTCCATACTTGACAAATTCCGCCTTGTTATTTACGCCAAATGCCACCGCCTTCTCCATACTTTGCATAAATATATACGAAGGTGACGAGGTCTGAAATATCTGCAGATATCTCCTGACTCTCTCATCAAGTTTCGGATTCATCACATGAAGGAGCGATGTCTGAGTGAGTGCAGGCATGGTCTTGTGAAGGCTTTCGATGACAATATCCGCTCCCTGTTCCATGGCGGTTTCATGCCCTTCCATGAAGTTCAGATGCGCCCCCTGTGCCTCATCCACTATGAGATATATTCCATATCTGTGTGTGATTTCAGCTAAAGTTCCTATGTCTGATATGACGCCCTCATATGTGGGTGATGTGATGATCACCGCACTCGGCTTTCTACCATTTGTTATCAACGTGATGATCGCACGCTCTAGCTTATCCGGCGATATATCACCCAATATATCCGTCCTTTCTGACACTTCACGATCATCTCCACCATTGACAGCTACCCTTTCCGGAGTTTCGCGATCGCCTTCACCACGAATATCTGTCCCTTCCCGAGTTTCACAATCATCTTTACCACAGGCGTCAGTCATTTTGTCCGACATTGACTGATTCGCGCCGCAGTGCCATCTCATATCCACATAATCTGGCACTATGTATTCAGGCTCAAGCTCAAGCATGCAGATGGCATTGTACACCGCCTTATGACAGTTTCTGGCCGCAAGTATCACATCTCCCCTGTGACATGTGGCATGGATAGCCGTCATAAGTCCGGACGTAGAACCGTTCACCAGCATGTACGTCGCAAATGTGCCATACACCTTCTTCATCTCTGCAAGACTGTCCGCTATGAACATCTCCGGCTCATGCATATCATCAAGATCCTTTGCCTCAGTGAAATCATGTGCATATACTCCATTCCAGAAGTTTTCCAGCTTTTCTAACGGCAGTCTCTTGTGCCCCGGCATGTGCCATGGGTATGTGCCTTTATTTATATACTTTTCAAGTGCTTCATTTATATATTCTTTCAATGCTTTTCTCCGAACATATCTCTATATAATCTATCTTCCGTATCATAACATATTTTCACGTTTACATTCAATCCGCCAGCCTGCCAGCCATGTTCCATAAAAAAACAGGAGAAACCATAATCGGTCTCTCCTGCGAGGGGGTATGAAAAATTAATTTATCAGCTTTTATTATGATCTGCCAAATGCTGCAACAGCATCCTCTATCTTCTGCAGTTCTTCCTCTGTCATGACTGTGTGAGCCTGTTTCTCAGCAGCCTTGAGATTGCTGATGATCTGTTCAGGCTTTGAAGCACCGATCAGCACTGTTGTGACCTCCGGCTTGTTCAGCAGCCATGCGATGGCAAGCTCTGAGAGCTTCATATCATATCCGGCTGCGATCTCATTTAACTGATTGAGGAGAGGTCTAGTTTCAAGCACCTGATCCTCATGAAGGAATCTTCCGTCCTTCACTGCCCTGCTGTCCGCCGGCATATCCTTCAGATATCTGTCTGTCAGCATTCCCTGTGCCAGAGGTGAGAAACATATGAGACCCTTGCCTGATGCGTATGTCTGCTTCAGAAGTCCATTCTTCTCGACAGATCTGTCCAGTATGCTGTATCTGTTCTGATTTATCACAAATGGCACATGTAGCTCATCCAGTATCCTCTCCGCCTTTGCCATAGTAGGTCCGTCATAGTTGGAGAGTCCGACATAGAGTGCCTTTCCACTCTTAACTATCTGTGCCAGCGCACCCATGGTTTCCTCGAGAGGAGTGTTCGGATCCATTCTGTGATGATAGAATATATCCACATATGGGATGCCAAGTCTTTTAAGGCTCTGGTCAAGACTCGCTATGAGGTACTTTCTGCTACCCCAGTTGCCGTAAGGGCCTTCCCACATATCGTATCCAGCCTTTGTGCTGATTATCAGCTCATCCCTGTATGCACCCAGATCCTCTCTGAGTATCTTTCCAAAGTTCTCCTCTGCACTTCCGTACACAGGTCCATAGTTGTTTGCTATATCAAAATGTGTTATTCCGTTGTCAAATGCGGTAAAGCACATCTTCTTCATATTCTCGTAGTCGTCATTTGTTCCAAAGTTGTGCCAGAGTCCAAGTGCCAGAGGTGGCATCATGAGACCGCTCTTTCCGCAATGTCTGTAAAATCCTGTACCTTCAACATTCTTATATCTATTCTCTGCTGCCTTATAATCTCCCATATTGTTACCTCTCTTAAAAATATTTTTTTCATAATACCCAAATATCCGCTCCCCGATCATACAAAACCCGGAAGTTACGCAAAAGAAACCACCCAACTTACAAATTCACTTAAAACTTCATGTACACAGATGGTTTCTTTTTATATATGCAAGTTATCACTACATTTTGAAGTATATCATACCTATTACATCAAAAAAATATGAATATTTTTTTATTGTATATGAAATTTTTATAAATGTTCTGTCTAAATTATCACGGACATTTTTACTATCCTCTGTATGCCTGTTACGCATTTACCGGGAGCTTATAAACACCGAAAAAGTGCCATCACGATATGACAGACTTCCTTTTAAGCCATACTTGTCAAGTATAGTCCTCACAACAAAAAGCCCGAGTCCACTGCCACCGCCTGTTCTACTGCCGCTGCCCTTCACATACGGATCCCACAGCGAATCTATGTCATCTGGCAGGACATCATCCGTTGTGTTGCTTATCGTCACCTTTCCATCTGACATCTCTATATCTATAATTCCATTTTTCATGCCGTGTCTCACCGCATTTGTCACCAGATTTTCCGCAACGCGTTTCATCGATTCCATATCTGCATTTAAAGTACAATTGCCCTCAAATGTCACCACCATATTTTTTCTCTGTATCGACACCTCATTATCTTCTACAACTTTTCTGAAGAGTTCCGCCATATCAACGCTCTCAAGCTTTTCTCTTTTTCGCCGTTTCCCGGTCTCCAGCCTGTCTATCTCCAGCATCTGCTCTATCATTCCATTCATCCTTCGCACATTTTCTGATATTGCCTCCGCATACTGCTGTCTCTTGTCCGTATGCACATTTGCGAGAAGGTTCTCCGCATAACCCGACATAGCCATGAGTGGGGTTTTGAGATCGTGGGCCATAGCATTTGTCATATTGCGTCTGTACTCCTGACGGTCATAGCGGGTCTTTCTCGTCAGGTATATGACAGCAGTCGCAAATACAGTTATGCACGCTATACACCATATGGCTATTCTTCTTATATCCCCGGCTAGTTCCCGTATGACTGCATCCGCGTCATAGGAACACACCCCGGCAAGTATGCACTGTCTGCCATTTGCCAGCGTGACTCTGCCCTCCATGGCAGCGTAAACCCTGCCGTCGCCACCCTGGATACCGCACACATTGTTTCCTGTGTAATCTATCTTCTTTTTGCCGAACAGAAAGTCTCCGCTTGTTGAGCCTATGTGACAAGTCCATACCAGTCTGGTCATCTGTCCGCTTGCCACATACCGGGTGCTGGATGCTTTGATAACCCTGTCCAGCGCATCGCTCTCGGTTTCCAGCAGCTGATCCATATCCCTGAATGTCCTGATATCCGTCACCACATACTTTTCCCCATTCATGACAAATGTTGAATTGATAGTGTCATCAAAAGTAAGCTTTTCCAGTGTCACATCATACTCCGAATACCCCGACGAATCCGCCGGGCCATCGTAAAATACGCTCTCGTCTGTGTATCTGTCAGCACCCTGTATCGTAAAGCTGCTTCCATTTTCACTGTCCCGCAGATACACTTTTCCTATGCACGGATCGGCTATGTTCTTCACTCCGCAGATGTCCCCCGAATATTCATATACCGACACCCTATTGTCAAGAACCTTCGTCAGTCCACTGTCATCACACACATAATATCCGCTTATGCCGGTATCCAGATTCCTGACACACATGATAGTAAATGGCTCATTTTTATTCACAATACCGTCCAGATCGATCCTCTGGAACGTTTCAGAATCGTACAGTCTATATAAGGTATTACAGTTATTTATAAGATAGTGATTGTACAGCCAGTCTTCATTTGTCACATACATGATCACCTCGCCATTCAAATACGAATTCCACATTATCGTATTGTATGCCCGTATATACGCCGCGCTGTCTTCATCCACGGAATCGGCAAATTCATCCTGAGTCTGTACTGTGTTCATCCTCTCATGGACACTCCCCATCATATCATCAACCGAGTCAGACATCTTGTTATACAGCATCATGCTCGCAGTTCTGTATGACACATATGCCAGAGTTCCGATCAGAACCGTGCATACCAATGCCGCCACAAGCAGCTCCACCCACCAGATGGGCTTTCTCATCAGTTTCATTTTCTTTTCGTGTTTTTGCTTTTTGCATTTTTGATTTTCATTCGATTTTCCCATGCCATCACGCCTCCTTATTGCACATCCCTTATCTGATATCCCTTTGTGATGACAGTCTTTATCTGCCCGGCAGCCTTGCCAAGTGCCTTTCGCAGCTTTCTGATATGATCGTCTACAACTCTGGTTCTCCCGTCATAATCATAACCCCATATATTTACCAGCAGTTCATCCCTCGACACCACACGTTTTCTGTTCTCCATGAGGTATATGAGAAGTTCCAACTCTTTTCGCGGCATATCAATGGCTGCACCATCCACAGTCACCGTGAGTGCCGATGTGTCGCAGCATATTAAGCCACACACAAGTTCCCTGTGGACAACGGTCCCCTTTGCGCGTCTCACCAGTGCAACAGATTTGGCATAGAGTTCTGCAATAGCAAATGGCTTGACCACATAGTCGTCGCAGCCAAGTGTATACCCATATAAAACATCCTCCTGCCTGGCTCTGGCGGTCAGGAAAATGACCGGTACATCACTGGTCTTTCTTATCTGACTGCACAGTTCCCAGCCATCCACTCCCGGAAGCATGATGTCTAACAGCACAAGATCATACTGATTCTCATAGAGCATTTCCTCTGCCTGTATGCCATCACAGGCGTAGCTCACATTCATCTCACTTCCCTCAACTCCTGTAAAATAGTCAGCCACGGCCTCCCTTATGTCGTGGTCATCCTCCACCAGAAGAACCTTGTATCCCATCTCCGCACCTCCTAAAATAAACTTTTTCCCTTCTCATTCGTCCAGCCACAATACATCTGAAACATATATCCAAAAGGCGACATCCCCTGTCATCATATTAACATGATATACAGACGATGTCGCCTTTCTGTGTCCTTTATTCTGCTTTTACAGCCCATCTCATCTTCGTTGATCTTGCTCTCGGATTTCGGGCGCACTCCTCCGCTGACGGTCTGATGACATCCTTGCTGACTTCGCTGTAAACACCAGCCTTTGCTCCAGCCTTGAACGCCCTCTTCACAAGCCTGTCCTCTCCGGAATGGAACGTAAGTATGGCAACTCTTCCACCTGGTCTGAGCGCATCCGGTAGCTTGTCAAGGAAATCATACAGAACCTCAAACTCACTGTTCACATCTATTCGGAGAGCCTGAAAACATCTCTGACAGGATTTCTTCACAGCCTCTTTCCGCTCCTTCTCCGGAACAAATGACAACGCCTCCTCGATAGCTTCCTTCATCTGGATAGTGGTCTCCACATAATTCTTAGTGCGGTTTCTCTTCATGATGACCGTGGCGATCTCCTCCGCATACGGCTCATCAGAGTTCTCCTGAAACATTCCCACAAGCTCCTCATATGAAACCTCTCGCAGACGCTCCGCCGCTGACTCACCCTTCTCCGGATCGAGTCTCAGGTCAAGTGGTCCATCAAATTTGTAGGTAAATCCTCTGTCCGGATTGTCTATCTGCATGGAAGATACTCCAAGATCTGCCAGAATAAAATCAAATTTCCCGGCCTCCTCTGCAACCTTGTCTATATTCCTGAAGTTTGTCTGCTTTATCGTGAGTATATCCTCTCCATAACCGGCATCTGCCAGTCTCTGCTTCGTCTTCACGATCTCTATCGGATCAACATCCAGAGCATACATATGCCCCTCTCCATGGAGTTGCTCAAGCATACGCATTGTGTGTCCACCATAGCCAAGCGTCGCATCAAGCCCCTGCTGTCCCGGCTGTATCTGAAAAAAATCAAGTATCTCATTTACACATATTGATATATGCATTCCCGCCGGTGTGCTTCCCTTGCTTATGACCTTCTCTATCGTGTCGGCATATTTCTCAGGATCATGCTCCTTGTATTTCTCCTCAAACCTCTTCGGATGAGTTCCACTGTAGTGAACTCTCCTCTTGTGTATCTTTTCTTCCATTTTATTCTTATCTCCTTAACCGTCTCCGTCTGCCGCACTCGCCGCCCGGAACATTTATGTCATAATACCACATATCTGCCCAACAAGCCACACACTAGATTTTCTCAAAAAACGAAAGTGGGAACAGAGGTACCTGTCCCCTTTTACAAAGTGGATGATTGGCATAAAAAACTGGAAGCCCCGCACTTACCGTGAGTGACTTCCAGCATAATAAAATCATTTATCTAACAATTATCTACCAGCTATAATATGATGTATCATAGTGAGCTGGCTTCTGAGTGCATCCACCGATATCTGTCCAGGGGCGGAAGGAATTCCCGCTGTTGCAAATGACACCGAATTGCCATACATCTCACCAGTGGTTCTTGTCTCAACTCCAAGTTCTCCCATTGATATAACTATAAGAGGAGTCTGATTACCACACTCCTGAAGTTCCTTCGCCGCTTGCATCATGTCAACGACCTGAGAACCATCTTCTGGCATCATGGCTATTTTGGCTATGTCTGCACCAGTAAATATGATGGACTTGAATCTGTCCACGATCTGTTCCATCGGAATGGTGGTTTTGAAATCATGATTGGACACGATAACATACACACCCTTCATATGCGCCTCTGCTATAACCTCATCTACTATCTCCGTATCTGAAAAATACTCAACGTCTACTATATCTACGTAGCCACTGGCTATTACATCAATCAGAAGGTCGCGATACTGACTCAGAGTCGCGTCCATACAGCCACCCTCGCCTTTTGTTCTGAATGTGAATATTAATGGATATCGTCCCAGCTTATCATGTATCTTCTCCAAAGTCTTCATAAGAGCATCACTGTCAAAACACTTCTCATACATGTCCGCTCTGAACTCCACCATATCCGGTTCAGACTTTGCTATGATCCTTGACTGATAGTCCACATCGTAATCCGTCGGTGCCACCAGCGGAACACATATCTTAGTCATTCCCTCTCCAATTGCCACATTCTTCACATTTACGACCTTCATCACTGCCTCCCTGCGTATATATGTTATTCGATCCGGACGCATAGTCCATTACTTTATCTCCATCGCTCCGATAAATGTATCACACAGCTTCTGAATATCAATATTATCAGGCTCTTCCCAGTAGCTTATGCTACATACAATAGAACCATCTCCAAGCGGATATATAAATGTTATATCTGTGCTCTTCATATCATATACCGTCATCTGAGCCTCAAGACAGATTACCTCTGTTCCGTCTTTAGCCTTTACCTTGCTGTCTGTAACGGAATCTATCTTAGTATTCTCATCTTCCATATCTTTATATGTTTCTTTTAAGGTCTTAAGATAAGTTTTCGCATCTGCATATTCATTTGCTGAATATATTACATATGCACCACCCTTTGTATCGTTCAATGAGATTGAGTAACTTGAGCCATAACTTCTCTCATATCCCTTAGGGTCATTTATCTTTACTGTTTTATCCCCAATCGCAAGAACTTCCTTTGAATAATCGACATCATCAGTTGCTGCTTCTGTTGTCGCTTCTGTTGCTGCCTCTGTACTAGCTTCTTCCGTAGGATCTGTCGATCCATCATCATCGCCATCATCCTTTTTACCAAGTGGCAGTCCCGCATCTGCGGATTCAAATAAACTTCCCCACGCTGAGATAATCTTCTCTGCACTTTCCGTATTGATATACTGCTGGGCCTCCTCGCCCTGAAGTACTGAATAATCAACGACATCGCTGTCTGCCGGAGCTGAGATCTTACTCTTACTCTCAGCAACACTCATGCTGCCTGACAATGCCACAAACTCCTGTCCAGAAACATTCAGATTAAACTTAAGATCGTTAAGACTGAATGACTTGCCCTTCTTTACATCAGCCAGAGTTCCTGAATATGTCATCTCGATATCTTCTGAGTTTGCTGTAACCTTACTGCTTCCGTCTATAGCGCCACTCTTCTCATCATATGAAAATACAGTGCTTCCTGTAAATGCCTGAGACTCACCGTCCACATCGGCTGACAAGGTATAATCTGCCGTAACTTCGGTCTTGTCACCGCTCTTCTTATTCTTATATGCACAGTCAAATGTGACATTCATCTGTGAACCGTACTCCAGCTTCACAACCATCTTTGTATCCGATGTAACTTCTCCATCGCCCATGTGATCCACCGTAACACCAAGTGTCACACCTGCTGCGGCTATATCATACTCTGAATCAATATGAACCACCTTGCCGCTGTTGATGTAGACATCTGTCACTATATCCTTTGTGAATACAGCTCCCACAAGTGATGGGATAGTGCCAATAGACTGCTTTATCTGATCCTTTGAAATGTTCATCTCTGCAACCATATCATCAGATATATTACTGTCCACATATTCGTTAAGACAGTCCACAATAGCATTTGACAGATCATTTATCGAACCAGTGGATATTGTGATCGTGTAATGCTCTGCATTTACGGCCTTTCCATTTGCATCGGTGAAACTCTCCTTGCCTACTCTCTCATAGACCATTGAATCCTTAAATTTATCAACTGCAGGAATAAACTTCTCATCAAGAATCTTTGTAAGAGCCTCTGCATCCACTGTGCCGCCTGCACCAGCCTCAGTGCCACCAAGCTCTGACATAATAGTATTCGCATCGAGAACGAGTGTCTTTGTAAGTAACTCCGGTGATGAAAAGTAAATCTTGTTTCCTATTGAAAGGATCTCTGCTGTCGCTTTCTCACCAGCCGCTGTCATGGAGCCACTTATCTTAAAGTCGTTACTGTCGCCAAATGCTGTGCAACCGTTACACTCGATCTGTGTTCCGCTCAGTGCCTCCGCACCGCTCACATTGTCAAGACTGACCTGTGAGTTAAATTCGATATTGTCAAGGTCAAAATCATTCGCGCCAACTATGCCGCTGATGTTACCATTTTCAAGTTCCTTTGCTGTATTCTCCATGGCATCCTCAACCACTTCCTTAGGTGTCTTTTTGAGGAACACGAGATATACAACAACAAGGGCTGCGATAACGATAAGGGCTGCAACTACCGAGATTATTGCGATCTTGATGCCCTTTCTCTTCTTCGGTGTCTCCGGCTTGTGAGCCTGATCACCATACATATTCATAGTCTGATCATATGTACTCTGTGTCATCTGCTGACCATACTGTCCTGCATACTGCTGATTTGTCTGCTGACCATACTGTCCTGCATACTGCTGGTTTGCCTGCTGACCATACTGTCCTGCATACTGCTGATTCGTCTGCTGACCATACTGTCCTGCATACTGCTGATTCGTCTGCTGACCATACTGTCCTGCATACTGCTGATTTGCCTGCTGACCGTACTGTCCTGCATACTGCTGGTTCGTCTGCTGACCATACTGTCCTGCATACTGCTGGTTTGCCTGCTGACCGTACTGTCCTGCATACTGCTGATTCGTCTGCTGACCATACTGTCCTGCATACTGCTGATTTGTCTGCTGACCATACTGCTGATTTGTCTGCTGACCATACTGTCCTGCGTTCTGCTGATCCTGCAGCTGACTGGCAGCATTCTGCTCACTTGCTCCATCAGGAGTTACACCTTCCGGTGTTCCATTCAATTCGTTGTCTCCCATAATATTTCCCTTTCTTTGTCATGCATAGGGTATAACCCTGTTTTTTCCTTCCTATAACAATCTACATAAGTATATACAATATGTAAATATTTTTCCAGTGCCTTTACTGCCGATAAAGCATTGGAAAGACATCGTTAAGAGTTATTAATATTCTTCTTCATCTTCAAATCCCAACCCAAGTCTGCCGAGAATAGATGACGGAACATATGCCTCAATGAATATCCCATCATCCAGGTACTCTTCCGTTTTTATCTCACCATACTTGTGTATGAGACCTGTGAGGCCTGCATCTGAGTAGGCAAATGTATGTCTGATGTATATCTTCTGATTTCTAAGTATCTCCTCTATTGCAGATGCCAGCTCGTCAAGTCCCTGACCGTTTTTCGCCGACACGTAGATAGTTCTATCTGCCCTGAGATCCCGCACACCAACCAGATCATCTTTTTCAATCTTGTCAACCTTGTTGAATACCGTTATGATAGGCTTCCCTGATTTCTCATCTATCTTGAGCTGTTTCAAAGTGTGGTACACAGTCTCTATGTTCTTATCCCAGTTCACATCTGAGGCATCAACTACATGTATTATAACGTCACAGTATTTTGCCTCCTCAAGTGTTGAGCCAAATGCCTCGACAAGGTGATGAGGCAGTTTCCTTATGAATCCAACAGTGTCCGTGAGCAATATATTCTGACCTCCAGGAAGCCTGTAGTTTCTGGTCGTTGGATCGAGGGTCGCAAATAATTTGTCCTCCTCAAGCACTCCCGCCCCTGTCATAGCATTGAGCAGTGTGGACTTTCCGGCATTTGTATAACCCACTATTCCGGCAACCGGAACCGCACTTCTCTGGCGCTGCTTTCTCTGCTGCATCCTCTGAGCCTCAACGGTCCTAAGTTCCGCCTTGAGCCTTGATATCCTCTCCCTTATAACTCGTCTGTCGATCTCAAGCTTTTTCTCACCTGGGCCTCTTGTGCCTATGCCTCCGCCGAGTCTTGAAAGAGAGTCTCTCATTCCTATAAGTCTGGTCGCCCTGAACTTAAGCTGGGCAAGTTCCACCTGAAGTTTTCCTTCATAGCTTCCTGCATGCGCTGCAAATATATCAAGTATAACCATGGTTCTATCCATAACCTTAATATCCAGTGCATCCTGAAGATTCATGAGCTGGGCAGGTGACAGTTCATCGTCGCAGCATACTCCCGTGGCTCCAAGCTCATATATCATATTCCTGAGTTCCTCAACCTTTCCTCTTCCAAGATACAGGTCATTTGCAATCTTGTCTCTGTTCTGCACAAGCCTGCCCACGACCTCACCGCCCGCCGTGTCTATGAGTTCTGCAAGCTCATCCAGTGAAGCCTGAACCTCAAGGGATACCTCCTTCTGAGTATACCCCCCTGTATCGACGGCAAATATTATTATCTTCTCTCTGATCTTTTCTGCTTCCAGATCATACATTGTACTTTTCTTCTCTGCCATTGATCCACCTCTGCATACGCGCATATGATTACTTAACTATAGTCACCTTTACAGTGTGATACTGTGACCTGTTGCCGGCTGCATCTCTGGCACAGCACACAACCGAGTATGTTCCCGGCTCAGCCTTAACCTCGCCCACTGCCACACAGATGGCATCCTCCTTCAGCTCCGACACGTCAGTTCCATCCAATCTGTGACCATTTCCATCGGTTGCCACTGCATTTTTTATGATCGTATCCTCATCCTGGGCTGTGACGTATGATGCTACTATCTGCGCCAGTTCCTCATTCTGTCCGCTGTAATTGGCAACCTTGATCTCAACAGGCATCCTTGTTATGACCGGAGCCGCCTCATCCTCCACTGTTATGACTATACTCTTTGATATCTCCTTACCCTGATCAGTGAAGCTGTACTTGACGTTGTACTTTCCAACCTTTGTATTGTCAACTGTTCCTTCCACTTTTAGCTGGTCAGTGACATCTTCCCTCTGAGAGTTAAATGCCATAACTCCCGCCATGGTGTCGTAATTTTCCCCCTGCTCTATACTATGACTCTCCGCACCATATATTACCGCCTTGCCTGTTGTAGGGTTCTCCTCCACCATATCCGTAGGATCCCATCCCTGCTCATCCGTGTTCTCAAGCTTTGTCACAGGCACAGGTCGTCCAAGAGGTCCGTAGTAATCACTGTCAAATATATCAACGTAGGTTCCGGACTCACAATTCTCGTATATCCATTTTGTATCTGCCACACAGAGACGCACGCATCCAAGTGAAGCCCCTGTTCCAAGCTTGTTGAACTCCCATGTCTCAAGAGAATCCTTCGTTGTGTCGAGATAAGGAACCGAATGGAACAGTGTGTCTCCATCTATCTGTGATACATATTGACCATAACAATCATCAAAGAGTGCAAGCCAATCCCATTTAAGCGCTATGTTGAAAAGTCCTGTCGGAGTCTCCCCAATAGGTGAAACTGAACATCTCATAGCCCTGACTGGCACTGTATAATATCCCGCCGCATCAAGAGTGTACACTGTCACTATATTCTCCTGTCTGTTGATCTTGATCGCATATGGATATCCGTTATCCTCCAGATCATCACCGTTGTAATTTTCCTGATTTTCCTTCTGAGGGACATCTATATCTACATACTGTACATCTCCCTGAACAGTCAGTGGCAATGCCGTTTCTGTAGACTGTGTCGCATCTGTAGAGCCTGCCTTATCACTTTTATCATTTCCTGCCTTGTCACTCCCCACTGTGGTTCCCGTAGCTACTGCCTCGCCTCCGCTCAACTTGTCCAGCTTGCTCTCAAGTCTGTAGTTTTTGACAGCCAGACTTATGACCAGCGCAAGCAGGATTATTGACACGGCATAAATCACCATCCGCTCTATGTCGTACCTTTTACTTCTTTTCTTCTTATTTTTATTATTATTGTTGTTGTTGTCCATATTTCCCATTTCTTTCTATATATAATATCCGGCTAAACACCGTCTGTCTCTTAGTATGCATAGTTACAACTATTTTAATCGTTTCACTTTAACATAACATTTTATAAAACAAATTAAAACATTTTTCTTCAAAATTTCTCAAATTCCACATTGACTTTATCAGGAACTGTTGTACAATCGAATATCAGGCGTTCAAAATCAAACACATATTATTAAACGTTATACCAATAGATTATCATTGCCCAAGGAGGTTTATATATCATGAAAGATCTGACGGTTGGAAAACCTATGAAAGTCATATGGATGTTCGCAGTACCTATGATACTGGGACAGATTGCACAGCAGTTATACAGTTTTACAGACTCAGCGATCGTGGGCAACTACGTAAGCTCACGGGCACTCGCCGCGGTTGGCGCAACCTCAGTCATTTCGAATATGATAATAGGCTTCCTCAACAGCGGAACCATGGGGCTTGCCATCCCTATAGCCAAATACTACGGTGCAAAGGACCATCACAATATGCGAAGATGTATCGGTGCATCGGCCATCATGACACTGCTGGCATCCATTGTCCTGACAGTTCTGAGTCTCATATTTATAAGACCTATCCTGGTACTTCTCAAAACACCGGACGACATACTGGATATGGCAGCAAGCTACGTTATAATCATAATCGTTGGAATCATATTCTGTTCATTATATAATCTGTGCGCCAACATACTGCGTGCAGTCGGAGACAGCAAGACGCCTCTTATATTCCTCGGTATATCAGTTGTACTCAATATCGTTCTGGACCTTATGTTTATAAGGGCATTTGACATGGGAGTACGGGGTGCAGCCATCGCCACTGATATATCACAGGCACTGGCGGGCATACTTGCCTTGATCTATATACTTGTGAAGGCCAAGCATCTGATTCCGGAGAAGGGTGAGTACTCCGTAGAGAAGAGTGACCGATCAGACCTCATACAGTCCGCACTTGCCATGGGATTTATGAGCTGTATAGTGAACATCGGTACAGTTATACTTCAGAGAGCCATCAATGGACTCGGAACTGATATAGTAACCGCCCACACAGCAGCAAGAAAGATATTTGATATCCTCATGTTCATGTTATATATAGTAGGAAATGCTGTAACGACTTATGTAAGTCAGAATATGGGCGCGGGCAGATACGACAGAGTACACCAGGGTGTGAGGGCAGCGATCATCATAAACACTATCATCACCACTGTCATGATCATATTCGGCTGGCTGCTCAGTCCGGCACTTATAAAACTGGTTGCAGGTACATCTGCCAGCGCAATCATCGATCCGGCTGTAAGGTACGTAAGGATCGGCGTGACATGCTTCTATGTACTTGGACCTCTATTCGTGCTGAGATGTGCCATGCAGGGAATGGGCCGGAAGATCGTTCCAGTTATGTCATCCACTATAGAACTGGTTGGAAAGGTACTTGCGGTTATGATACTCACTCCAAGACTTGGATATCTGGGTGTTACCATCACAGAGCCTATCATCTGGTTCTGCTGTACGCTGATGCTCTCTATAATGTATCTCACAACCCCTGTAGAGAAGCTTGTTGAGAAGAGACGTGCTGCAAACTGATATTGCATACAAATATAAACCAACAAATAAAGCCCCACTGCCGGTGGTCTTCATCACCGCCGACAGTGGGGCTCTTTGTATGGCTAAAATGAGTATTACTTCTTATCCTTTTTGATAACTATATAGCCTGCACCGGCCATGATAAGTGATGCTATCATTATCGCAAACATTACGTCTACAGGTGACTTATCTCCTGTATTTACCACGTTCTGTCCATTTCCACCTGTGCTTCCATCCGTTGTTGCTGCTGTGGTAGCCTCAGTTGTCTTGTCGTCATTGCCAGGCTTCTCAGTTGTTGGAGCCTCGGTAGTCTGATCCTCTGTGGTTGGATTCTCTGTGGTTGGATTTTCTGTTGTTGAAGCTTCTGTTGTTGGATCGTCCTTACCCGGATCTGCCTCATCCTTTTTTACCAGTGACTTGTCTGTTATGATAAGACCGTTCTTGTCCACAGGATTCTTCTTCAGCATATCATCTGTGAGCTTCACTGCCTGGATTCCATCAAAGTAGATAGCTGAGTCAACTGTCCACTTGCCAGTGTGATCCTCCGGCACGATCGAGTTGCACCATACAGCAAATTTGACTATATCCGATGCATCGAGTGTACCACCCTTCTTACCCTTGAATGAGCTGAATGGAATAGTAACATACTGTGCTTTTGTTCCCTTTACGAAATCTGTGAGGTATACCTCAAATTCCTCGCCGCTTCCATCTGTGATCTGGATTACAAGCTTCTGTCCCATACCGTCCGGCTGTACCCACATCTCAAGCGCATTATACTTTGAGAAATCATTGTTTGTGAGCTCTGACTTGATCCTTCCCGTCCACACCTCTGATCCATTTGTCTCAAGCTTATACTTGAACGCACCGCCGTATGTGCCACCGTTCTTATGAGTCTTGTCAAGAACAAAGCTTGAGCTGCATCCTGCGGCTGAGTTAGATGTGTATGTGGAATCCAGAAGTCCGTCGCTTCCTGAATAGTACTCGAAGTCCTCGATGACATTTGCAGGAGCCTTATCCTTGGCCTTTCCAAGGCTTATGTGTGACAGCTGTGCGAGCTGCTCGCCATCTGCCAAGAGTGTGATAGTTGCTGTATCTGTCTTTCCAAGCTTGCTGAGATTCTTCTCTGTGAGATCAGCCGTGTAAAGTGTTGGCTCTGATCCTGCAGCGGCAATCTCGGCTCCAGCCTCAGCGGTGAGTGTCAACTTAACCCCTGTATCCGGATTGTTGATGACAAACTGAACCTTTGATGCATTCTTAACACCAGCCTTGAGTGTTGTCGCCTTGAGGATGGTATCTCTGTCAAATGGATATACCATGTAACCCATCTGGCCCGTGTATGTATTTGCAGATACTCCTGCAAGGGTTCCCATGTTACTGTAGAATCCTGTATCTCCACCGAATATTGATGAGTCGTCGTTGTAGTACTTTATGAAGTCATTTATAAGCTCCTGTCCATGTGTGTCGTCATACTTATATGGAACGTAGAAGTTGGTATCTCCGAAGTTGGCCCATACAAGATAGTATGGCATGTTGTTCTTCTTCGCAATGTCGCTGACTTCCTGATACCAGTTCTTTCCTGAAGCCTCTGTTCCAACCGGATTACCCTTTACGAGAAGTCCCTCGTTGTCTGAACCGTCCTTCTTCATGACTCTGACACCGCACTCAGCAATGGCTGGTATCTTGCCTCTCTTTGCAGCTATTGATGACACGATATTACATGTTGTATCAAGACTGTCAAAGAAAGAGTTGTCTGCAGCTGCAGGGTATGAATTGTAATCGTTGTAGTAGTCAAATGCAAGGATATCTACATACTCATCGCCTGGATAGTATGACATGTAAGCTGCCTCTGATGTGATAGGTCCGTTTGGCGAGTATACCCAGAGAAGGTTGTGTACACCGCTCTGCTCCATGTAATCCTTGGTATATCTGTAGAGAGACTTGTATGTCTCAGCTGTGTTCATTGATCCCCACCAGAACCAGCTTCCTGTATTCTCGTGGAATGGTCTGATCATGATAGGTATTCCTGCAGCCTGAAGCTGTGATGCGTAGTCTGCGATCACATCGAGGTAAGCTGTAAATACCTCATTGTACTCTCCACCTGGGAGAATCTGCTTTACTATGTCATTTGACAGATCCTTGGACTCTGAGAAATCACATCCGTAGAAGCTGTATGTTCCATCCAAGTTCTTCACTATCTTGGAGCTGGAGAAGTTTGGCATATGCATTGACAATGACACGATCGCACCATTTGCCGCTGCAGTCTTGCTGTATGCCACTGAGTTTGCCAGTGCCGAAGCCGCGTCTGAACCGCCTGCCTCCGAGCCTGTAACTGCCAGTGAGTCGATTCCGAACACACCGCTGACCTGTCCAGTCACATCATATACATCACCGAGTGACGCCTGTGGATTTACGCTTCTGCTCACATCATTCTGATGTCCGAACAGAACCTGATCACTGTTCATGAGCGTATTCAGGTATGCCGCAAGTGCCTTTGCACTGTCTGCTGCATTCGCATCGCTCACTCTAACTGATGATGGCATCTGTGAAAGATCCACTGGTGAACCAGCACCAGGAGTCTCTGTTATCTCGACAAAATCCTTTGTTGTATCTGCCTGTGACAGAACAAGATTATCAAGATATACATTGCCCTTGAAGCTTGTGCTGCTTCCGATGATTCCTATTGTCACATCTGTGAGTGGTTTATCTGTCGGAGTAAATCCCATAGTAACTGTAACCTTCTTTAATCCATCGCCGATATCCTCTGCATCATCATCAATGGTCGTATCTTTATTTATTATTCCATCTGCAAAAAACTTGAGCTTGCTTCCCTTAAGCTTTGCCGGGTAGATGATATCCACACTGAGCTGGTTGTACTGGCTCACATCCATAGCCTCTGTAGGAACACACTTAACCTTTGCCTCACTCCATGAGGAAGTTGAATCTGCTGAGTAGTCAACAGAAACCTTAAGTCTCTCATTTGCACTGTCATATGATATGTCAGGTGTGGCATTGCCGGCCTTGTTGGCTGCATCGCCGTGCTTGTATGCATATCCGGCCTCTGTGCTCCACTTGTCATAATCCTCAGCCGATGAGAGATCTGAGATCACAGCAGGATCTCTCTGCTCAAGTCCGCCGCTGCTCTCCTTAACATCAAGTACCTTAACGTTGCTTATTGTGATCTTGCCAGCATATGCTGAGTTGGAATTGTACTGGAATACGATCTCCTGCACATTTCCCACCTCTGATACATCAAATGCAAATGATATATCGCACTTGCCATCGACAAAGTTCTCAGCCTTGATGAACGGATAGTCGCCTGACTTGACGTAATCCCAGCTGTCTCCTGTCTTCATGGCACACGCAAGCTGGATCGCATTGTATGATCCGTCTGACGCCTCAGCACCGTCAAGGCCTGATATATCGCCATCAAGTGAAACCATAGCTGTGAGCTTTGCCTTTGCTCCAACTTTGACATTGTCTACTGTAGGAAGATCTGTATAGCTTTCTGTATCATTGCTGGCAAATGCCTTGTCTGTCCACTTTGCATCGCTCGCTGTGTCAAACACAAGGCTTGCATCTGCAAAATTTCCAGCCTCAGTCTCTGATGTTGTCGGCTTCTTGCCACTCTCTACCTTGTCAACTGCAACGCCGCCGATGAGAACCTTTCCTGTAAATGCTGAGTTTGCATTGTACTGGAATACGATCTCCTGAACATCGCCTGCATCCACTCCGTTAAAGTTGAACTCTACGCTGCACTTGCCATCTGTAAAGTTCTCACTCTTTAAGAATGGATAGTCATCTGACTTGACGTATGTCCAGCTGTCGCCTGCCTTGATAGCGCAAGCAAGCTGGATCGCATTATATGATCCGTCTGACGCCTCAGCACCGTCAAGGCCTGATATATCGCCATCAAGTGAAACCGTAGCTGTGAGTTTCGCCTTTTCACCTACAGTTGCACCCTCTATTCTCGCCATATCAGCATATGTATCGCTGTCATTGCTGGCGTACGCCTTATCCTTCCATGTCGCATCTGAGGTAGCGTCAAATGTGAGAACTGCATCTGAACTGCTCCATACTGTATTGTCTGTGATCGAAGGTGCTGCCACACCTGTCACATTTCCTGTTGCTGATGATCCGCCACCTGGCTCTTCGCCACCATCAGGCTCTTTGCCACCATCAGGCTCCTCTCCTGAATCATCACTCTGAATCTCTACATCAGATATTGATATTGTTCCAGTATATGCAGAGTTTGAATTGTACTGGAATATTATCTCGTTCACAGCTCCTGTATCCTCCACATCAAATGCAAATGATACCTGTGTCTTGCCATCTGTAAAATTTTCCGCTTTAAGGAATGGATAATCATCAGACTTGGTGTATGTCCATCCATCGCCAGTCTTGATCGCACAGGAAAGCTGGATCGCATTATACGTTCCGTCAGCAGCCTCCGCACCATCCAATCCTGAAAAATCTCCATTAAGTGTTACATTTGCCGTGAGCACAGCCTTTTTACCCACAGACACATCATCAATCCTGCCTAACTCTGGGTATGTACCTTCATCATTGCTGGCATAAATTTTATCTGTCCACTTGGCATCTGCGCCCGTGTCAAATACCAGTTTGTCTGTAGTGATGCTCCACGCCATTTCCGCAGACGGCTCTGATGCATCAGCTGAGACTATTGCCCCTGCACTTCCCCAGAATGAGCCAACCATTGCAACTGCACATGTCACAGCAACAAGTCTTGTTCTAAATCTCACCATATTTCCTTACCCTTTCTTTTTTGTGACATTCCTCCACCTTACTCACCACGAACAGCCTAATTCGTGATTAATATTTATACATATACTTATATTAACTCATTTTTTAATTGTTGAACATGTCATTAATTACTGAATATTTAAGTTATTTTTTATTGCTTTTGTACGCCATATTAGTCAATAATTTAAGTTATTTGCAATTAATATTAGTTTCTTGTTACCGCACGGATTGTTATGGCTCGCAGAGCGGGCAATCAGTGGTTTAACGCACGTTGTAATTAATACATAAAAAAGCCAGCTGGCATAATACCAACTGGCTTTATATTAGTTTATTCATTTTTTAAATATTGAAGTATCTTTTAAAATACTTGAATGTTTCCACACATGCCGTTCATTCTTTCACTTTATATTTTTAATATCTATGAAAAAATTCGATGTGCCTAGAGATTAAACTTACCGGAATATCAACTATCAGGGTACGAACTGCATCTACTCATAACATGCACTGCATGAACTTGTATATGTACCAACCTCTTATAAGCACTGGTCTTACGATATGTGATATGACCTGATGCCCTTGAAACACCACTCATATCTTGTGTTTTGAACAATCACGATGGATCAAATCTGGTATCAAATACCTGCGTCCTTTGTACTTCAACCATGCTGTATTCAGCATCTACATATGGACTGATTCAAGCTTTTATCTTAAAGGCATCTCGTGTGGAAACAACTTCCCAGTTCTGAGTTACCATCATGATAAAAATGTTCTTCAATTGTCTCCAACGGAACCTCCTCCTTTCGTGAACTTGTACCACGGATCTCTGTTTCCTGCGCACCATGCGTGAAGTCTGTTTCCATAAACACTTCGTACATGTTATGTGTCACGGGTGACAATCTATGGTGTGCCATCTGTTTCTTTTTCAAATGGCTGTTCTTTAATGTATCTTTATTATACATGATACTCTCTAAATCGTCAACATATTTTTTGACAATTTACCAACTTTATCATCATTGTTGTTGCGTTTTGCCCGCAAATTGTATTTTATGTATATAATTGCGTGAATATTGTACACACTTTATCTGATTATTTTCTATACTTACGATACAATCGGCCTTATCTGCCGCCATTTTTTCAATATAATATAGCAGGATCTGAAATCTTTTCATAAAAATAACAGGAGCCCTACATATGAGACTCCTGTTATTTGACATTTTATATTAGTGCCTGATATTTTACTGGTGATAATAGCTCAGGAAATCGGCCAGCTTTGCTGTTGCCTCCTTGAGTATCTCCATATTTGGAAGGTATACTATCCTGAAGTGATCCGGATCCTTCCAGTTAAATCCCGTTCCACATGTGACGAGGATGTGCTTATCCCTCAGAAGATCAAGAGCGAACTGTTCATCATTTGTAATGTTGAACTTCTCCTTGTCAAGTTTCGGGAATATATAGAACGCTGCCTCCGGCTTAACCACACTTATTCCCGGTATATCACAGAGTGCTTTATAAATATACTCTCTCTGATCATAGATCCTTCCTCCAGGCAGAAGCAGCTCATCTGCACTCTGGTAGCCTCCAAGACAGGTCTGAACTATACTTTGGGCAGGAACATTCGAGCAAAGTCTCATGGATGACAGGAGGTTAAGTCCCTCTATGTATCCCTTCACATTGCTCTTGTTTCCACACAGACACATCCAGCCAACTCTGTAACCTGCAACTCGGTGGGACTTGCTCAGTCCGTTAAAGCTTATGGTGAAAAGGTCAGGTGCCAGTGAAGCCAGAGCCACATGCTCTTTATCATCCATGACGAGCCTGTCATATATCTCATCTGCAAAAAGGATAAGTTCATTCTCCCTTGCAACCTGAACTATCTGCTCAAGAACCTCCTTTGGATAGAGAGCTCCTGTAGGGTTGTTAGGGTTGATGACTACGATTCCTTTTGTTCTTGATGTTATCTTTTTCTTGATATCTTCTATATCAGGATACCAGTTGGACTGCTCATCACAGAGATAATGAACCGCTGTTCCTCCTGCCAGGTTGACAGATGCTGTCCACAGTGGGTAATCAGGCATTGGAACAAGTATCTCATCACCAGAATCCAGCAATCCCTGCATGGACATGGTGATAAGCTCGCTGACTCCATTTCCTGTATATATGTCATCGATTCCTACATTTGGAATATTCTTCAGCTGGCAATACTGCATGATCGCCTTTCTTGCAGAAAAAAGTCCCTTTGAATCCGAATATCCCTCGGTATCTCTGAGGTTATATGCCATATCCCTTACAACCTCATCAGGCGCCATAAGTCCGTGCGGTGCAGGATTTCCTATGTTCAGCTTGAGGACATTTACCCCTTCAGCCACCATCCTGTTTGCCTCGTCCATAACAGGACCTCTTATGTCGTAACACACATTGTCAAGCTTTGATGATTTTTCGAATTTTCTCATGATACACACTCCTTTATATCTCTTGATCCCTTGTTGTCTGTGTTTGCTGATTGTTGGTTTAACTTGCGTTTTCTTCGAGATTACTCCGCATCTTCGATGCCTGCGTGCAAGCTCGCGCATCGCAGCCGCTTGTCACCCTGAAAACGCAAAATAAAAGCCCTAAGCATACTTATAATATGCTTAGGGCGAACTTTCTTGTCCGTGTTACCACCTAAATTCAGGAACTTATTCCTGCTCTCAGCCGACAGCCATCACTATCGTTGTTCCTATAACGTGGAACCTTCCGTTGACCACTACCCGGAAAACTTTCGCGGTCACAGCTCGGGGACTGCTTCCTTAAGGTGTCCTATAGGCTCGCACCAAACGCCTACTCTCTGAAGTGACAGTGACTTAAGTACTCCTTCCTGTCTTTGCCTTTATCTGTTTTTATAGGATAGCATTCATGGGGCATGTTGTCAAACTGTTTTTTTCACATTCTGCCACATTGATAATTTACAATAATAACGTAACAAACAAATGTTCAGAAGTTGGACATTCTCCCGTTTGTGTCTATCCGCACTAATGCCCTAGTGCGGATAGGAAAAAAGAAAATTGTAGGGTTTAACGTGATGTTTTATGAAAGGTTTATGAAAGGATGGTATGGTTAATATGTCTTATTTATTTAGTCTTGATTTATTCAAGGTAGCACAGGAAGAAAAGGTAATAACAAACAAGGATGGTAAAGAAGAGGGTAAATATTATGTAATTGCTCTTAGCAACGGACAAAAGTCTTTTGAGGTTACATGTGGAGAGAGAAATAATCTTGTTAAGATAGATCCTCTTGAAAAGTGCCGTGTAGCTTTTGACATAGTTGATAAAAAGTTGAAAGCTGTTGACGCTTTTAGTATTTCAAAATCCGTTGTAAAAGAAGGTGTAAAACATGAATGATGGTTTTTCTGTAAATATTGATAAAATCGGTGTGCATGTTCTTGCTGGTGTATATAAATATCTTCTTGAAGAGTGTGAAGGTAATTTTTGCCCTGTAGATAGATATTTTGAATTACATGGCTTTGAAAGAGCCTTGTGTCTTGTTGGTATAGATCCAGAAGTTTTAAAGGGTGTTGATGCCTCTTTATAAGGGTTTCATAAATTTATTGTAAAGGGGGTGAATATTATGACGATGGAACAGATCACAACTGGTATTACTGACCTGATGGGAGTTATGGGAACTGTACTCACTTCAATAGGTACAAACGCTGCACTTATGGTAATCTTCTGTGTCGGTGTAGTTGGTGCTGGTGCAAGTGCATTTAAGAAGATTGCACGTTCTGTAAAGTAGTAGAAAGGAGTAAGCATTTATGAAAATGACAGCTATAACACAGGGTGTAACTGATCTTATGTCTGTTATGGGAACAGTTTTAACTGGCATTGCTGATAATGCTGCACTTATGGTTATCTTTTGTGTAGCCGTGGTTGGTGCTGGTGCTGGTGCATTCAAGAAGATCAAGCGTTCTGTGAAATAAACAATCTAATAGGGTGCGGGCATGCCCCTATTTTTTGTACCATTTTTTAAGGAGATAAAAAAGAATGAATTTAAAATTAAGGAAAATAAGTAAACTTAATATTTTTGTAGCTGTCTTTATGTGTGCGTTGTTACTCTTCTGTTTCTGTTCTGTGTCATATGTTCAGGCGGCTGGATCTAATCCTAGCGGTGCAGATGCAAATTATTCATTGTATTTACCGTTTACTAATTATTATACAGCTAGTGGATATAGTTACTATAATTCTAGTGATATGGCTGTTGTTGCAAAAAATCCTTATGCGAAAAAATATGATAATCTCGGTTTTAGTTTAGAAGATAATGCATCTTTTAAAGCTTTTGTATCTGAATACGTCCCTGATTATGTTTCTATAGCTGAATCATTTGATTTTTACGGTTTTTCGTGGGTTTATGCTGATGAATATTATCATAATAAGGCTACTTTTGTAATTGTAAAAAAAGGTTCAAAGATTGCTTGGGAACATTCAGGTGATAAGTCGAAAATTCAGGGCTATAATGTTGGTTTTTGGACGGATAGTCCTTATGCGTTTTTTAATGAGTGTATAAATAGTGATTTGACTAAAGATTCTAAATTTACATATATGGGGCAGAACAACAGACAAATTGATTCATCATCGGATTATAGTTGTAGTTATATAGATATTTACATTGGTGCAAGGAATCCCGTGCCGTTTCTTTTTACAAATATGCCTATTTTTGAGAACAAGCAATCAATAATATCATATATGCGTGATGGTGATAAAAGTGGCATTACTAATTCAGATAGTTCATGGACAGATAAAAAAGAGTATCCAGCAGAATCATTTTACTGGGATGATATGACTTGTAAGCCTTCAAGTGTTGGTAATTCTAAATATGCATTTTCTTTTAATTATAGTTATTCTTGTCCATTGATGAAAGATACTTCTGAAATGTTTAGTTGTAAGGTTGTTTACAACAGTGATATTCGTTATCAAGATGGTAAAGGTCGTGTGCGTACTTGGACGGATTCTAAAGAGGACACATTTAGTTTGAATAAACATAGAAAAGGATATGTGAATGATTCTCTTTATTTGAGTAGTACTTTAATAGATAGTACACCATCTTCAGGATATAATCGTTTAAATGAACTGATTGATGGTGTTGTTGGTTTGTTTGGTCATGTTGATTTGGATTTAGAAAGTAATACTGATGTTACTGTTAGATCAGCTAAAATATATGTGACTGTTTTTCTTTATCATATTCCAGACCCTGATACTTTGTTTTCAAATTCTAACATTAATCAAAGTGCTATGGATAATACTGTTATGTCTACAGATGTCCGATCTTTCTCTTTTGATTTATTTAATTTACATGAAGATGTTGAAGGAACACAAGTTAAGCCTACAGTAACAACCGAGGACGTGACGGATGATGATGGTAATGTGACTGATAAAAAAGTAACTGATGTTGTTACAACTGATGATTCAGGTAAGACAGTTATAAATATAACTATTGATAATAGTAATAAGGTAATAGATGGTAACGCAAATGTTAATACTGGCGGTGGCAGTGGTTCAGGTGATGATGAAGATAAAAATTCTAAATCTTTTTGGAAGTATGTTTCTGGAATTGTTGCCTTATTTACTGCTTTGCTAAATAGCGATTCTGGTCTATTTGCGGTCATAGCATCTTATTTTAAGTTTATTCCTAAAGATTTTTGGAGTGTAACAATCGGTGCAATAGTTGTTATTGCTGTCTTGTCTATTTATAGACTTGCTAAAAAAGGTGGGTGATTGAATTGGTTGAACTTGTTGGACTTGTTGCAAAAGTTGTTTTTTATGGTCTTACATATGAGTTTACTTTGGGCGGTATAACCTTTTCGGCGTGGAAGATCTTTATTACATACCTTGTATGTCAGCTCGTTGGATATGCCATATGGGTATTTATAAAGGGTGTTGCTCAGGATGCTGATTATTAGGTTTTTTATTCTCCTGTTTTATAATATTTTATCAGTTTTTTGATTAAATGATAAATTAGAAATATTGTTCCTGTGATTAATATTATCATTATTATTATATTAATAATTGTAAAAAATATTGTTGATGATTCTATATCTATCATTTTGTTTATTCTCCTTTTGAATTAGTGAGTTAATTATAAGATAAAAATGAGGTGATGTAAATGAGTAAAGAAAATTGTAGAGGTATAAAGTGTGATTATTGTTTAAATGATAACACTTGTTGTAGTGGTGAATTTCAACCGCTTATAGATGATAGTTTTTGTAATACGTGTATTAATGCAACTAAATGCTATGAAACGCATTTTTCGGTAATAAGTTGTAGTGAGTATGTGCCAGAAGTGTCAGATGTGCCGTTGGCGGCTTTAGCCCCTCGGCACATCGACATGTGCAAATTATTTAACAACCACTCCCCTCTTTCCTTGAAAGTTAAAAGGGGGTGTAGATAATTGGTAGCTTTAATAGCCTTAATTGTGTTTGTAGTTGGCAGTTGTCAGTTATTCAAGGAATATCATTATCTGCTTGATTACAAAAGAGACGAAAGGACATTTAATGAATATCGTGAAAGGAGTAAAGAAGAACTTGAAAACATATATCAAGACGATCATTTTGATTTTTAGTATGTTAGTTTCATGCTTGTTTGTAGCGTCTCTTATAACATATGAATGCGCTACAACTGTTAATGCTCAGACTATCAGCACAGGACAGACAGAAATAAATATAGATGTAAAGAATGCACCTGTAGCAACCAGCGGTGATGCAGGTTATCTGACAACTGTCAGATCCATAACAGATGTATACAATGTATGTGTACTTATATTGTTCGTGTTGGTGTTTTGGGTATTTTGGAATGTCATAAGGACAGTGTACAGAGTGTTTACCGATTTTAAACGGTTTTAAAAGTGAGGTGATCTGATGGATAAAATAATCATTGACCTGTACTCAAATGGCGATCTTTATATGATGTTTGCTAAAATTATGTCTTATATGATCGCTCTGCTTGTAATGACCTGTGTAGTCGGTGCTATAAGGGGGTTACGCTTATGACGCTTATAATAATAGTCATGATATGTTTTATATGTTATGCATTTCCTGTCGTGCCGTTTGTAGCTACTCACTTTTATCAAGTTGCAACGAACGGAGCAGTTGACCTGTACTATTACATTAAGCATAAGGAGTATAACCGCTGTCATTTCTATGGCAGCATCCACATGGTCACGGCATACCGTAACAAGGTCTTTGGTTCAGGCAAGACGCTGGACATGACCATGGTCGTGCGTGAAGTGTATCACAAATATGACGGTCTGCCTGTCTGGTCTGAGGATGAACAAGCCTTTGTGACACAGCATATACATATTATCAGTAATGTAGATTTAACGGATGTCCCCTACACACCTTTTACTAACGTTAATCAGTTAAAAAATGTTGAGCAAGGGACAGAAGATGTAACTATTTTTGTATTTGACGAAGTAGGGGCAATATGGAATAGCAGAAATTATAAAGATAATATCAGTACAGAGCTGCTAAAGAGGTTGCTCCAGGTGCGCAAGAACAAGATAGGTATAATCTGTACGGCTCAGAGATTCAAGTTTGTAGATGCGTTGTTGCGACAAATTACAGGGTACCTTGTATGTGTCAATAAAACTTGGCGGTTACTCTCAGTCCGCTACTATGATCCAGTGAGTTTTGAAAACTGCGATAACATCGACATGATACGTCCTCTTAGTCTGTCGTTCAAATTTGTATTCAACAAAGACTATGAGGCCTATGATACGTCTGCTATCGTGGAAGATCTCAAGAAAACAGAAATGATAAGTGACAGTGAAATACTCGCCGGACAGGTAGTAGTCCAGCCGGATATCGACTTTGCCACTGGCATAAAAAAACGGTTTCGCAAGCGTAAAAGATAATGGCATGTGTGCTGTGAGCAGGGCGCGCCATCGCCCTGATAATTATAAAAAGACGGGGGTGGGGTGTCCTGTCAAGGGCGCGCAGCGTGCACTTTACCCTTGACAGGACACCCCACCCCCGTCTACATGCAACTACAAGATTGTTGTTGTGTATCGTGAGGAGGTATTGAATGAAAATATTGCTTAGACTATGTAACAGTGTAGTCATGCTGTTCAACAACCTGTGTAAGCTTGTCATAAACCTGATGCGGTTCATCCAGTAAGCATAGAGAAAAAGAACAGGCGTAAAACAAAAGTAATAGCCCCCCTGTGGGAGCTCGGGCATAGGGGGGTTGGGGGATCAAGGAATGGTACCATCATAATAGTTACACAAATTACACAATCCCTATGTCTGTAAATACACCAAATAATGAATATCTAAAAACATATGTGTAAATGTGTAAAATCAAAACTCTATCAATCAACCTATATCCTCAAAATCAAGTAAAAATGCTATGCCGAGGGGGCTTGTCCTCGGCATGTGTAAACATGTGTAAAATGTGTAAAAAAAGAAACAAAAAAGAAAAAAGGGGGATTTGTTACATGCCGAAGTCATATAGAACATGTGAGATAGTTCAACAACTTGAATATCTTACAGAAGAACAGATAGAAAAAGGATTAGATCATAACGCTGTAAAAGATTATGCTTATATTCTGCATGATAAAGATGAAAATAAGGACGGAGAATTAAAAAAACCACACTGGCATATATGCATAAGATTTAAAGATAGTGTGCCAACCGAAAGTATATGTAATTGGTTTAACATTACCGAAAACTATATAAATAAAATCCGTGGACGGTTTGGGGATGCCCTCGCATATCTCACACATAAGAATGCAAGTGAAAAATATCAGTATTTAGAAGAATCTGTAAAAAGTAACTTTGATTTTAAAAAAGAGGTTGAAATAAAGCAAGGCAGAGAGGCAGACAAAGCAAGGAAAGCAGAACTTGTTGACCTTATAACAGGCGGTGTGATACGTGAATATAATTATACAGAGTATATCACTCCACAGGAGTATGACAAATTTAAAAAGACAATAGATAATGCGTTTAATTATCGAAGAGATAAGTTAGAAGGAAGTGAAAGAAACATGAAGGTAATATATCTCTATGGTGAGGCTGGCACAGGAAAAACAACTTGGGCAAAGGAACTCGCACAACAAAATGAATATAGTTATTATATATCAAGCGGTAGTAATGACCTGCTTGATAACTACAAAGGTCAAGATTGTCTGATCCTTGACGACATACGACCGAACTATATAGATGTAAGCGACCTTTTGAAGTTACTTGATAATCACACAAATAGCACCGTAAGAAGTCGATATAAAAACAAGATGCTTGAATGTAAGTTAGTTGTAATAACTACGTCTGTAAGCATGGAAACATTCTTTAGAAACTTGATAGGTGACAGCCGTGAAAGTCTCCAGCAGTTGCGCCGTCGCTGTGAAATGTATATAAAGATGACTGCTCTTACAATGTCAGTTCAGTTGTGGCAGTCTGAAAGTAATAAATATATGTATGTAGGCACTTATGATAATCCTGTAGCAAATAAATATTCAAAGCATGATCGAACGCTTGAAGAGGCTAGGGAATATGTAGATAATATGATTTTGTTTCCTGTCAAAGCAGATAATGAAACAATATCAAATGCATATGGCTTTACAGATATGAAAGATTCTGAGGATGTATTTACAGGACAGTTAACACTGCCTGTGTAGATGGTAAATATTACCAGTAGTAATAGGAAAATTTTGGAATTAAAGTAAATATTAGATAGTGCTGTTGGCATGTCTGACAGCACTTTTTTTATTGTCAAAGGGGGGCATACTATGACATACAGACATTTAACATATGCTGACAGGGTGGCAATGGAAACATTGTTAAATAGAAAATGCAGTAAGGCAGATGTAGCAAGATATCTTAAAGTATCAAGGGCAACTATAACAAGGGAATATAAAAAAGGTATATATATACATACTAATTCAGATCTAACGGAAACAGAAAAATACAGTGCAGATCTTGCACAAAAAAATACAGACTATGCACAGACTAGCAAGGGGCGACCTCTTAAAATTGGTAATGATATGGAGTATGCAGATTATCTTGAAAGTAAAATAGTAAATGATGGTTGCTCTCCTGCTGCTGCTCTTGCTCTTGCGTATGGTTTAGGTATGAAAACGCATATATCAGTAAATACATTATACAGATATATAGATCATGGTCTTTTTCTTAAACTTACTAATAAGTATCTTCCTGTCAAAAGTAAAAGGAAAAACCATAAACATAAAGTCAGAATACAAAAACGCATGAGTGCCGGACAGTCTATAGAAAACAGATCTGATGAAGTAAACAGTCGTGATACATTTGGACACTGGGAAATGGACACGGTAAAAGGTAAAAAAGGTACAACAAAATCATGTTTGTTAGTTCTGACTGAGCGGTTAACCAGACGTGAAATAATCCGTAAAATTCCAGATCAGGGCGCAAGGTCCGTTGTGGCTGAACTAGATAAATTAGAACATAGGTTAGGACAAATGTTTTCAAAACTTTTTAAAACTATAACAGTAGATAACGGAGTTGAGTTTTCCGACTATGAAAATATGAAAAGATCTCTGCTCTATGATGGAGACAGGACAGAGATATACTACTGCCATGCTTATAGTAGTTATGAGCGTGGCAGTAACGAAAATGCAAATAAGCTTATCAGGCGACACATACCAAAGGGGCATGACATAGATAAATATGATGATGCGTACATACAGAGCATACAGAATTGGATGAACTCATACCCTCGTAAGATTCACGGCTGGCGAACTGCTAACGACCTATTTGATGAGGAAATAAATAAACTCTATGCCATGTGACATAGAGTTTAAAATAATTGTTACTTTACTATTGACAATTTACCCACATTCTGCCACATCGGCTAATTTTTTCTGTTTCTTTGCCTGACCACTGTAAATGTTCTCTAATTTTTACAGTACACTAACCATGTTTGATCCTACTTATCTCATAAATGCACACTCATCCTCGTTACAGAGTATTCCCTCTGGATTGTACATATTCATATGGAATATATGGCCACTGTCAGGATTGTTCTGTCCATACGCTTTTGTGATATGTGCAACTCCAACTTTGTTCAGCACCTCATCCAACGCTTTTGTATGTGATGCCAGATCATCATTTACACTATACATGAGATACGCCTCCGGAAACTCAGCATTTACATAATCAAGCTGATCCATAAACAGCTTGTACTGTTCCTCAGTCACTGCATATGCCTGGCTTATTTTCTTACTTTCACATTTTTCAGCTTTGTCGTGTAAACTTATTTTTCCGTCACTATTCTGATCATCATCCGCATCATTTCTCAGATACCATGCGGATATATTGTCATTTCTTTCTGCCATCTTGTATGCACCACAGTTAAGGCATACCTTCTTAGGCAGTAGATCATATGTGAAGAAATCAAGCTTTGCCCTGTAATCGCTGTTTGATGCTATGATGCAATAATTTGCCGTGAGCTGTGCCCCCGCCGAATCACCGACCATATAGAAATTATCAATGTCTATTCCAAGTGTCTGCGCATTCTCATGGATATACCGAATGAGATACGCCACATCCTCTATGGCCGCAGGATATTTGTTCTGCGGTGACAATCTATAGTTGAAGTTCACCACCACATACCCGTGCTCCGCAAGAAGGCAGCAATAGTGGCTGTACAGTTCCTTGTCACCATAGAACCAGCCTCCGCCATGCACGCTCACTATCACCGGATATTTTCTGTTTTCATCTGTCATATACGATATTGGAACACAGAGATCCATGTAGCTGTTGGATGTATAGCTTGCAGAATCCACGTCTGCGGCATCCCCAGAATCGGCAAATCTTACAACATTTCTCTCTAATCCTTCACATCTGCTCTTTGGCGTTTCATCAGCCTCATACGTTAAATCAACTGTGTCATTCAAGAGCTCTTTGTTCTGTGACTGTACTCTGTTATCACGATCATTTGTATGCTGACCTCTGTTCCATGTTTCAATCAGCTCATTGAAACGAACCTCATCAAGCTCCTTTTTGTAATCCAGATTCTTTATCTGTACAACATTTGCCGGATATTCAAGCCCTCTGTCTCTCGCCGCATCACTTGCTTTCCAGGCGTGGCGCATATTTACCCATGCCGGAAGATTCTTGACCACCGCACCGCGGCTGAATATCTCTGCTACGTTCTTCATCATTCTTTCTCCGTCCATAATTTCCTCCATTATTTTAATCTCTGTGCTGTATCCTGAAATAGTCCAAGTACTTTTTAAACTTATCCTGCGCAGTAAGGCAGGTATCCCGCAGATATCCTCTTTCTCTATTCCATTCTGAAAGTCCTCTATAGTAATACCATTTGAGATCTTCATCTATGATAAATGGAACTATATCATATTTCAGACACTCCTTGAACAATATCAGCCTGCCAACCCTGCCATTGCCATCTTGAAACGGATGAATACTTTCAAATTCATGGTGAAACTCCAGAATATCATCTAGTGTCTTTTCATTGAGCTTGCGGTATCTTGCAAGGAGATTTTTCATTTTCTCTGGAACTTCTTCCGGCAAAGCCGTATCATGTCCGCCCACCTCATTCGGAACTTTCTTGTAATCTCCCACCGCAAACCATTCTTTTCGTGAGTCCTGAGTTCCATTCTTGAGAATCAAATGCAGCTCCTTTATCATTTTCTCACTTAATAAGTTCTTTGCATCATCGATCACCAGATCTATACACCTGAAATGATTGGCCGTCTCAACTATATCGTCAACATTTATCGTCTGATCACTCACGCCTATAGTATTTGTCTCATATATATACCGTGTCTGATCATGACTGAGCCTGCTGCCCTCTATATGATTGGAATTGTAAGTGAGATCCACCTGTATCTTATGATAAATGCCACCTTTAATTCCTTTTTTTTTCTCTTCTCTCAGCACAGTCAGCAGATCCCGGTTCTCTTCTCCCGCAGATTGACGCATTGGTTTCTGCGCAGAATCCGGTATATTCCACGTCTTTCCCGTCAGAAAAGCCCCAGGAATCTTATCATGAGCGCAGTAATTTCTAACGGTTCGTTCTGACACATTCCATTTTTTTGCAGTCTCTGCAACTGAAATATAACCCATGAAAATCCCTCCTTTTACGCAATGGGCTTTTATCATCTGCACAGTGTTTTGTATATAGATAGTATATGCCGTTACCGGCAAGAAATCAACTTTTTCAAGATTTGAAACCGTTCATTTATTGCCGATAACGGCATATCTTACATTACTCATATATAGGTTCAAAGTCGTCTGCTCCGTGTCCACACAGAGGACATACATAATCTGCCGGAAGCTCACTTCCCTCATATACATAGTTACATATCTTGCAGCGCCATCCCACTATCTTCTTATCTGTCTCAGGAGGCTTGTCTGCCTTTGGCTTTACATGCGCCTGATAATCAGCATATGTGAGAGGAGCCTTGTCTGACAGCATCTTCGCATCGACCACCTCCGCGATGAACAACGTGTGTGTTCCAAGATCGTGGCTCTCAACTACCTTGCCACTGATAACCGCACAGGCATACCAGCCCATGTAAGGGATTCCGTTGACATCCTCCGGCATCTTTATTCCTTCGAATTTGTCCACGTCTCTTCCCGACTGGAAACCGAAGTGCTTTATCGAGTCAAATGTACACTGCTCATCAAGTACACTGAGGGCAAACACACCACTCTCCTTGAGCAGATCACATGTGTAATTCGTGTTGAGAACCGATATCGCAACCCGTGTTGGATTGTTCGCCACCTGTATACAGGTGTTAATGATGCAACCATTTGCCTTGTCGCCCAGCTTTGTGGACAACATGAAAATCCCGTATGATAAACTGTAGATTGCCTTTTTATCCATGATAATAACCTCCTTGTCAATCATAATCAATCATTTATACAGATTTATTCTCAATAAGACATTTCTATAATATCATATTATCATGCAAAAAGCTCCCCCTGTTTATCACAGGGAGAGCCTTTATTCAGTGAATAAATCTATCTCTCAACAGATATTATGTCATTTATTCCGTTGTCTGATTCCTGATAAAATACTTTTATTTTATCTCCACTCTGTATAAATATCAGTTCCTCGTTCTCTGAGAAATCCTGCTTGTATACATTACCAGCCTCATCTGTGATATACACATATGTCGTCTCATCCATGTTGATATATTTGATATCAGCTACCGTGATCTGTCTGTTTGGTATATCGTCCGTCATGCTCTGCGTACTCTTAAGTCCGTTCTCTGCCAGCAGCTTGTTGTATGCCGCAAGTGCGTCCTTCTGGGTAGTGCCTGTAGCTACAATATTGTACTTCTCCACATCTACAAGCGCATACATCTTTACCAGGCCACCGTTGTCCTTTAAGACCATGATGTAGGTTGGTATTCCGCTGATATTGATGAGTGATGGGAAGGATGCTTTGTAACCAAGATGCTGTACCTGTCCCTCTGCCGACGCCATGGCTGAGTATTCCTCTGCGCCTGCTACTTTGTAATATTTGCTCTCTCCTGTCCGGAGGTTCATCATGGCAAATCCTATGTTGGACTCGTCACCATTTACCGATGTGACACCTGTATATACCCACACATCGCCGTCCATAACCTTGTAACCGTAATCATCCGTAGTCCTCTTGCAGCCCTTATTGCCAAATACGCTGTTCCAGTAGCCGCCTGAGAGCTCACCGTACCAGTCGTATTTCTGGCACACCAGGTCGCCATCATATACACGGTCCACCCAGTGTGGAACATCACTGACTTCATGATACTCTGTATCGCCCGTACACGGATCGCATATAACCACACCCTTTACATCCTTTGCACCGAAGAGTCCTGCATGCGACTCAAGAACCGGACAGATGTAATACGGATTGCCATCGTCATTGAGCTCCAGATAGAAACCTTCAAATATATATGTCGGATAAGCCATCTGGACATGTCTGTACAGGTTGTTGTTGAAATACGCTGAAGGCGAATATACTATTGGCTTTTCAGTCTGTATATAGTGTGCCTCATTCTTTACCGGATCCACAAGAACATAACCTGGGATTCCGTTCTTCCTGTTGTTCATATATTTGATGAATCCCGCATAATTGAGTGCTGCGACCTTCATCGGCGCGCCATTGTAATCTATAGTGCTGTAATTGCCGCTGACCTCGTACTGGCTGACCACATCCGAGAGTGAACCGACGGCTCTCTCACCTATGATCCTCGCTGTGCTTGTATCCATCAGCGCAATGTCATTTATCTGCCTGCTCTCCGGAATATCTGTCTGAAAGTCCCCATCCTCTATATTGATAAGGCTTGCGTACTTTGATGCACAAAACAGCTTGGATGATGCCGCCACCATAATGAGTCCGACCGCTATCATTATTACAACTATCCATGCTGCCGGTTTCGTTGCTTTCGTTGCGACACTTCTGGTATCATTACTCTCCACCGTGAAATCAAGCGTACAAAAGCCAACAAGCGCAACTGAAATGACCATCCATACCCAGAAACTTGTACTCTGTATGTTGATCGCCGGTATTGCCGCATAATAGTATATAAGCTCTCCCACAACAAGCACTGCAAATGCTATCACATTCCATTTGCCGAGCCTTCCTGGGGGCTTTGCAAATATCTCCTTTGCCGCTCCTGTGCTTTTCTTTTTCTTTGTCTGTTTACCCATGTTGCCCTTCTTTCCGGCTTACCACGATCTGATTTTTCGCTGCATATACTTACCGGATCGTGACTGCCATTAATCTATCTACTCCATATGTCTGCCCCATATATTATCATCTATTCCGATAAAAATATATATCTATCCGGTATATGTTATGCCTCGTATCGTTCTGCCAGTGAACGATTGTATATATGTGTTCTCCTGTGCTTTTTGTTATCCTTTTGCCTGTTTTAACAGGGCATCCTACAAAACCTATATGTGGTCTGTTTTCCCTATCCACTTCACAGCCTTCGCCAGCCTCTTCCCGGAATCGGCAAAATGTCCGCCTGGATTTATCTCATATATAACATCATTGTCTTTTTTGAGAAGTTCGCAAATCTCCTTTGTCCGATCCGCCACAGTTGCCATAAGTCTGTCTGACGTTCTCGATTCCTTACCGCCGAGGCTGATGTATATACGTTTATTCGCAAGTGTTGGCTGGCTGTTTACATATTCCACAAATCCCGGATACCACATTGAACCTGAACATGTGGCACATCCGGCAAATATATCCGTCTGATACATTGCCCAAAGTGCAAAAAGCCCGGCAAGCGAATATCCCATGATATAAAGAGGCCTGTTCGCCTGACTTTGAATATCCAACTGCGGTACGACCTGCTGTTCTATATAATCCAGTGTCCGTCCCGCCTCTCCGGCAAATGATCCATCGACCTCATCCGATCTCCACGGTGAGAGATCCCTGTTCCAGTCATCCACCTGTATCGCAACAAGTGTAAACTGTTCTTCTCCCACCAGTTCTCTGATAGAATCCGCTGTGTGCTCCAGTTCATCTCCCCTGTGTGGGTACATGACCCAGAGGATGATCGGACCATTTTCCGAAGATATAAGTGTGTGTAACTGCATATATGTTCATCTCCTATAATGTGTCGGCTATCTTCTGGACTTCCTCCACTGATATGTTCAGTTTCTTCGCTATCTCTTCTATAGGAACCTTCACATCCAAATATGCTCTCACTGCACCCTTTAATTCTCCTCGCGCCTCGCCTATAGATATTCCTCTGGCTTCCGCCCTATCAAGTACTTCACACATATTTTTTAAACCTCCTTTATTTCCGTTAGCCTGCGCCTGTTCAAATCTTTCGTCCTGCGTCAATACACTCATAAGTTTTAACACCTCGTCAACATGTTTTATAGTCTCTTTGGATGGTATGTAATCTTTGTTGATCCGCATTTGCACAAAATAATCGGCAACAATCCTAAAGTCACTTTTAAACATTTTCACCTTCTCCGGTGTAAGATAAGCTATCTCAAAAATGTTTATTTTATAGTCACTGACATATGGTTTCCACTCATCCGTTATATCAAGAATATCGTAGAGAGACCGCCCTTTTATCCATCTTTTTTGTCCGAAATAAAGCACAATTGTAACAACCGGGTATATTTCTCCACCCTTTACCAACAATTGCCTTTTATATGCAGCACCATCATATGCTATAACACGGAGAGCCTCCTTTGAATCTACATCCGTCTGATGTTCAAATCCAATAAACGCTATATGTACATTCTTACCCTTTAGAACCTTTGATACATCGCGCTCTTCCTGATGGATCTCACCATCTGTTTTATACTGGCTTTTATCCTTTATGCTCTCCAGCATATTCTCATCAACAATTGTTTTTCCACCGAACAACAATACATTTACTATATCTGCAAATACATCATTATAATCTGCCAGTATCTTTTCTGTTATATCCTTTTCTCCCATACAAACCTTCCTCCTCTTGTTTCTATGAAAAGCAAAGAAACCAATAGAGGATAGTTGCATGAATTTATAGCCATATTTTTTATAATTATACTATAGCAAAACCTGAGCGGCAACACACCTCTACCGTCTCCATATTAATTTGAATTATTTTGTGATAATCGCAGTGAAGTACTGCAAAGATCAATTTCGGAATTACACATAACATGATAAACGAAATATAACATGCTGATTTTAGAAATACAATTAAATAACTATAAACTATTCAAAAGTATTGAACTCGTATTTTCATACCAGAAGAACGAATTGTCACCGGAAGAACTTTTAGATATAATGAATTATATAAACAGGATCATTAAACATATTGCGAATGGCAATGAATATGAGGAAAGGATGGTGAGTATCATGGGTGGTACAGTGGAAGAAACCCCATCTCAAAAACTCAAAAGGCTGGAAGATGAGAGAATAATACTTAACCTTTTTTCTAATGGTGTAGGATTCGAACCAATTAGAAAATCCGTTTCTGAAGATGTTATATCAAATGAAAGACTTTTAGAACTACAGAAATTAGCTGCACCAAAATAGGATTTTAACAGATAATGATCATCTGTGGGTAATCAACTTGCTCACGGATGATCTTTTATTTATATGGCGGTTTGTCATAGTTGACTTATTGCGGAATCTGTATTATATATTATAATACAGATAATACAAAAAGGAGGGACACCACATGATCATAGAGCTTGACATGAGTAGTGACACACCCATATACGTACAGCTGCGCAATCAGATAGTAAAGGGAATCGGCAAAGGCGAGATACAGCCAGGTGAAAAGCTTCCCACTGTAAGACAGCTTGCGGCGGATGCCGGCGTGAACACAATGACTGTGAATAAGACATACCAGATACTCAAAAACGAGGGATATATCAGAACTGACAGAAGGCTTGGAGCATTTGTATCAGAAAATATCAATATGGACGCCGAGTTCCGTGACAAGCTGGAGTCAGAGTTGGAACTTCTGTCCGCCGAGGCAAGCATAACCGGGATGAACCGGGAAGATTTTCTCAAGTTGTGCGATGAAGTATATTCCAAAATGAAGTCTTCTCCAATCCATATATAATACAATGAACCATTAGGCGATATGGTGTGACCAATTTGCATGAAAATAATACCAATTATGAATAATCATTATCATCACTGGGAGAAAGAATCTTTATACAACAAATATCCACTAAAATAACAGAAAGGAGCCGCTTATGAGCATAGCATTATTTATCATCTTCCTGTTTATGAACTTCTTCATACTGCTCATAATGAAGTTCGTATATACAAGTAATTATTCGTATACCGAAGGAATGCTCCTGGGTGTCCACATTCCAAAGGAACACAGTGAAGACGAAACCGTCCTGAATATTGTTGCTGATGCCAGACGTAAGATGAACCGGATTATCTGGATAAATCTCATCCTTGGAACAGCCCTGTGCTTTGTCGTGTTCTGGGATATCATTATATTCGTACTGGCATACACTATCTGGATGATCGCATTCTGTTTCCTTATAACATATGCAAACAACTCCGCGCACAGGAAAATGTATGCCCTTAAGATAAAAAATGACTGGATAATCCCTGCTCAGAAAAGAAAACTCTACATTGATACAAATGTGTCAACCCAGATCGGCAAAAGTGAGATCAATTTCAATTATCATGGAATAATAATCCTTGTAGAACTCATTTGCCTGCTGCCATTTGTGATAGGGAAAAGTGCGGTCATATCAACCACAATGATAATAATGGGACTCTGCTCCGTCCTGATGTCACTTACATCCATGATATTCCACATATATGTAAACCGGCACGAGCGAACTGTGTACAGCTCGGATACCCAGCTCAACCAGACCGTCAATAGAACCATGAAGATATACAAGGGACTTGCAATGCTGATTCTTTCGGCAACAAATGCTGTCGCATGGGTATATATCACTATTGACACCCTGATTCATTGCATATCATCAGCCAGTAAGTCCCGGCAAATTTCGCTTTCTGATATCCTAAATTTCAAGGGTGCGCTTGTAGATGTCTCGCTGTGCAGCTCCGCACTCTATGTCTATATATTTATCCAGACTCTCGCAGCCATCGGATTGTTTACGCCTCTCCTCATGGCTCAAAGCAGAAAACGTGAACTCTTGGCAGCCGACACCCAGCCTCTCTACGTGGATGACGACGAATACTGGAAAACCGGATATTACTACAATCCTTCCGACCCGCATGTGCTGGTTCAGAACAGATTGCAAAGTGGAAATTATACATTTAACTATGCCACCAGGAGCGCAAAGATTTTTACAGGACTTACATATATCCTTATCACCGCCTGCATCGTCTGGACGATAGGCGTGCTTGTGCCATTCATAAACGTGCATATCGACACTCAGCTTGACTCTGACAGACTCATCATCTCCGCCGCCATATACTCGTCAGAGGTTTACTTTGATGACATTGAGGATGTTCAGCTTCTGGACGAACTGCCAGACGACAATTTTGTCCGTGTCAACGGAGGTGCCACCGATGAATACCTGATCGGCCATTTCAAGAGCAGCACCTACGGCAAATGTGAAATGTATGTATACGCAGACAGCTATCCCGTAATCATGATAAAGACGAGGGATGAAGTGATATTTATGAACGCTAAGGATTCTGATGATACATGTTCTGTCTTCAGATCCATATTTCATACTTTCACTTATAACTACCTCCCCTAAAATAACTAAGGGGCTGTCGCACTAGTTGCTTAGTGCGACAGCCCCTACATCTTATAAATTTCGTCCTTGATATTGAACTGTTACCACGTAAACGGTTTTGCGTGGTTCGTCAATGCGGAATATGGCGATATAGTTATCAATCAATAACTGCAGATAGCCTTTGCCGGCATATCTGCCCTCGCTTCGTTCTTGATGGGACTGTGGAAAAGTATCCAAGCTTAAAATAGATTTTTTAATTCGCTCAATCTGCCCTTTGACATTTTCAGGAGCCAATTTCTCATTTGCAATATATTCGTAAATTTGGTCTAATTCACGAATTGCCTTAGGGTTGATTTTTACCTTGTATTTATCCAAAATGTTTTTTCTCCAGTTCTGCAAAAACCATCTCAGCGTCAACTGCTTCTGCTCCGTTGGCAATTTCCTGTTCTGATTCAAATATGGCTTGGTCGATGCGGTTCATTCTTGCAAATTTATCATATAATTCACTACTCATTACAACCAAGTCGCTATATCCGTTTTTAGTAATAAAAATAGGCTCCTGTTCCTTGTGTGCGATATTAGAAATCTCAGTTGTATTGCGTAAATCCTTAATAGGCATAATAAGTGGCATAATGTTTCACTCCTTTCTCTGACATGATTATAGCATAATTATGTCTCAAAAAACAATATAAAATAAGCTCCCCGATATTCTAAAAGAGGACAGTTATCCCGATGTTCAGGCATTTATGGGGCAACCTACCGTGAAATAGAGAGTGTTGTGGAACGATATGAGCGTGAAGTGTGGGAATACAATCTGAAGCTCAAACAGAAAGAGAAGCCAACCAAGAAACCGCCTGAAAAACAGAGCGTCAGAGAACATCTCCGACAGCTTCAGGAACAGGGCAGTTCCCTGTCTTGCGATCTTACATATATACGAGCACAAGAAAACACCCTGCAAGTTTTTATGACTTGTAGGGTGTAACTTATATCGTATTACATGATATTATCTTCCGCACCGGTTAAGACGTCGACCAACTGAAGTTAACGTTTCGAAGCTCAATCACTATTCAACCCAATCAATAGCATTCTTTACAAGTTTGACAAATGGTTCACAGGTCAGATTTTGGGTAGTGTGTGCAGGAACGATACAGCAGATTTTTCCCTTGCCATAGGTGTGAACCCATACAGCAGGCTGAACGCCGTTCTTTGAAACGGTTTCTGCAAGAATCGTTGTATCAGCATTCGGAATCATTTTCATAACATAATGTTCGTCAAAATCAGGGAATGTGAATTTGCCAATGCCTTCAATAATCG